>Ga0116227_10000354_pt1 | contig 86512 bp, 54 predicted proteins | sample S1TSphgellanicum_FD_89693 | JGI IMG/M metagenome (GOLD analysis project Ga0116227, IMG submission 89693) | Host-associated microbial communities from peat moss isolated from Minnesota, USA - S1T2_Fb - Sphagnum magellanicum MG | ecosystem: Host-associated > Plants > Peat moss > Unclassified... | reverse complement strand
TACATTTGTGAAAAACTTATTAATTAATTTGTGTCTCAACCCTAAACCTAATGGTTAAGTTAGTAGGGTATGTAATTAATAGAGTAGCTAGGTTAGTAGGGTAGGTGGTTAGTACAATAGCTAAGTCAGTAGGATAATTAATTATTAGGGTAACTGTGTCAGTAGGTTGGTGCAATACTTATGAAGGTAGGAAAGTGAGCAGGGTAGCTATGTGTGAGGTCAAGTCCAAGAAAAACGGCCAAGAACCAAAAAAAAAAAGTATAGTGGTCAGCAGTAAAAAGAAATTGACTGTGATGAGCCCCATCCGGCGCCGAATGAAAAAATGCAACCCATCCAGTGGACAGAACGGCCAACTGGTGCATTGGTGGTTGTTAATTCACTCTGGCCCACTTCTGAACTTCCAATGTTGACGTTATCATTCCATGTCCCTTGTTGCTGCAAGCACCCTGGCGGTTAAGAGTTGAAAATCTTGTGTGTGCTCGGCGGGTATATGTGCCAATTCATAGAGTAAATGTTTATGTTCTTTCTAAATGTTAGTTACATGGGTAGTTAAAGAAGTGTTTATTATAACACTATTATTACATCATGTTCCCAGGCTAGTTGAAGTATGATCTCTATTATTGGCCGCTTAGTATTGGGCGATTGGTTTGATTTGTTACAACTTTAAATGACATGGCACATTTTTTCAGCTTAATATTTGATGTTTTTTTGGGTAATTGTACACTTATTTTTATTGAATTATAATGATATTATGTATTTGTTAAGACAATGTTTATGTGATAAAAGCTTAGTATTGAATTTAACTTTTTCTACAAAAGAAGGCTTGAAGAGAGGGACAATAAAACAACTATGAAGCTAAAGGTGTAGTATTTAATCCAAATTCTAGTTTTTTTGGGGGGGACCATTTGCGATAACTCAAGCATGCAAATTGTGGTTGATTGTCTCCAACACAATCCACATGGTTGGTAGCTTGTTCAAATGGAAAAGATTAGGTGGGAAATTCATGTTGAACAAGTTATGACTTTTACTAAGAAATCCATATTCAAAGACAAAGGGTTCAAAGGGTTCAACACACATATTATTCATAAAGTTAAAGGGTACATTCAACATCAAGGTACATTATTATGAATCATTTTAAAAACATGAAAAAAGTCTTAAAATTTTTATTTCTAGAATTTTTTAGAATTAATTTTTTAATTTTTAATTTAGAATGTTAGATTACCTTGATTTTCATTATGGGCTTTAGCTTTAGTGATGACAAAATATTTGTGTTGTTCAAAACCATAAAATGACCAAATTTATTAGTTCTTAATCTTGTGGCCCATATTTTTTAATTAATTTTTTTTTTTTGGAATCCTTAGTTGTAAATATTGACCCACAAATTATTTTAGTAAATTAAATAGGTAAATATGGCCCTCATGCATTATATTGAAATGGACAAAATGTATGAAAAAAAAACTTGTTGACAACTTTTTCAAGCTAGATGGTTGATACATGGAACTACATGTATCAACCAACTCGCATGTTGTATGTTGCAAATTGTTATCTTATTGTTGCAACTCCCATGGATAATATAGAATTGTTAAAACAAGAGGTGGATATTCATCCCAAGTAACTAGGTATGATATGTCTTGTTATGGGCAATTATGAAACATCACTAGATTGATAGGAGCTTGAAGGAGTTGCACATGAGGTGAAGGAATAGGAGAGGGATGTGCAAGAACCAACAACAACTTGGTACCATCTTTCAAACCTCCATGTGCACGTTTTAATTTAATGGTTTTAACAAACTTTGTAATCCAATCACTCTGGTAGATGACTTAAAATATAACATTAAAACCAAGTCCAAGTGATTAGACTTAAATAACAAGAGCTTTCAACTAATGCAAGCCTTGTGACAAAAACCATGTTTTAAATGACATAAAACTCAATGAAATAGGCCAAACTCACACAAACCCTAGTGACATATATAAATTAATGATAACCCAAGTGACATCAACCTTAGTGATACTACAAAATTGATTGACATAGATTGAGTGACATCATGGGCCTTAATGACATTCATCCCAATGACATAGTACACCCAACCCCATGTGACACAAACCTTAACTTGACTAGTGATTAGTGACATGTGTGGGGGGGGGGGGTTAAAATGGTCATTTAACGCATGTAGATTTCAAACTTTACACTAAGTGTTTCCTCCAAGGGCACGTCATATCAAACTAATTCAAGTTATTAGAAAAACACATCACTAAAACTTGGTGTGATTCAAAATTTAGTGACAACAAGTTGGGTGACAAGTGTGTGAGCTTGTAATGGCACTTGCAATGGTGGCATTTATTCTGTACTTTAGCGACATTTTGAAAGTTATAAATTAGTGGTATTAATGTATATAGTGGAAAGGATCAACAAGGTTATATTGCACATTTGCTTAAAAGAGACACATGTTCAACACAAGCTTGGGTGAAATAGGCTACATGTGATTGCAAGATGAGTAACAAGTCATGAATAATGATCTCAAATGATATTATTTTAGTGAAAATAGAATGTCCCCAATAATGAATAAGAGGCACAAAATGTGAACAATGTATAATGCAACCCACACTTGAATGGGGAATTTTTAGTTTATATGTGTTTGAATTCAAATATTATGCAAAAAGAAGGTGTTTTGTAATTCGCCTTGCAACTTAGATTTTGAGTTGCAACTTGCAATTCATCATATCTATAGTGCAACTCATTACAATTCAATTGCAACTCAATTGCAACCACACATTTGAGAATTTTTGGATCTAAATTATTATTTTTGAAGCATTGATTTCAATTGTTTATTATGATTATTAATGATGGTATGAAATTATGACATGTGGCACACACAAAAAATTTCACATGGCATATTAATTGAAATTTTAAAATAAAATAAAATAAAAAATTATTTTAAAAGCTAAGTAAGTCAATACATAACCATAAATAGGTACGTTAGTAGGTCCTAGGACCAATACACCTACACTACACACCTACTTACCTACCTACCTACCTAAAAATGAAACCTATTTATTTACATAAGTAAGCAAATAGGTAAGAAAGTACAAAACTATGTGAATTAGAAAATAATCATTTAAATATTTTTATTTTATTTTATGTTTTGCTTTTAGGGTTAAGCTTTTTGATCCCATCCCAAAATTATGTGTATTTTTAATGTGAGAACACTAAAAAAGACATCTTCTTTATGTAGTTTGCAACATGGGATTCAAAAACAAAACATACGGGTTAAATATTTTAATTTGTTTTTAGTTACAAATTAAGTTGCAATTACAAAAAAAGAATTCCACATAATTTATATTTGTTTTTTATTATGTAAGTCATAAAACTAAATTAGTAATTATTTGATACATATATTTGTGAATTAATTATTTAACATTTAATAATATAAAATAATTATTATATTTATTTATTTATTTCAGATAATGAGTTATCAAAATATTTTATTTTATTTTATCTGAGATAATTATCTTAAAATATTTTTTTGAATTAAATATCTGAAAATTAATTATTTTGATCAATTATTTGAATTAATTGACCAATTACCTAGTAATCTAAATTAATTGGTTTAATTAAAATAATTACTTAGTTAATAAATTTAGATAATTATTATTAGATAATTAATTATTTTAATCAATTAATTAATTATACTTACTTTATTACCATATGCTTAATTATCCAAATTCATATAATTAGTCATTTATTATCTGAAATTTGAAAAAATGTTATTAGATATTTAAATTAACTAACAAAACAATTTTTTGAATCAAATTGATTTATAATTCATATTAATAGTTAATTACTCATTTTAAGTAATTAGTTCATAATAATTAATTGAATCACTTATTAATTATTATTTAATCATTAACAAATTACAAACAAACAATTTATTATTAAAATTAAAACTAAAATATGAATTTGGGTAGCAAACATCAAGGTATGGCATATCCATATGTACATTTGAATTGAATTTTTAATATGATATACACATTGCTTTTAATTTCACATTTAAATTAATTATATGTATTTTAATAATTAGTTTGTTAATGAATTTAGATAATTATTATCTTAATTAAGAGATTTAATTGATTATTAAATGTTTCCAACTCAAATAAACATTTATTTGATGAATAATTATTGTTTTTGTACATACATATTATTCAATTTAATTAACATAATTATTTGGTTAGTTAATTTTAAATTAATTATATGAATTACATTTATTTATTCAGATTAATATTCAAATTATCAAAAAAATAATTTTTTATAAAATATTACATATGAATTTGTACCGTTATTAAATTATAAGTTGTTGCGCAATCTTTACAACATAGTTGAACATTTGTAGTTCAACAGTGATGCATTAGTGGCCCTACTAGTTGTATCAATGGGAATCATAGTTCAGAACTACTTATAAATGTATCTTATATTAATATGCGGTGAAAATGCAAACATGTGACATAATTACATGTATGTACATCATACACTAGTTGTAACATAGTTGTTGGGTTAATGGCACATTTATAACAATTATAAAATAGTTGTCACATGCAATTACAGTTAAGGTTGTTATAACCAACATGATGAAGCCATTTTGTGTTAGGCATCATGTTGATGTTCATGTTGATAGCCCATTGGTTGCATCTGTCAAGACTAACACACAAAAAAAATTCATTACACCCAAGTTGTCCCCATTATGTATGTTGACCAAAACTAGATTCGATCGCCTTGCGATTGGTGATTGAGTTTTCAATTTTCCTATCACAAAATTAGACGATCAAACATTTTGGTCATCAACTTTCAATCACCATAATCGACGACTGAAAATTTCCAATTGTCAACTTTCAGGCATTAAAGTTGGCAACCAAATATTTTTCAATCTACCCCAAAAAAATTTGGGAGTTGCCCAAAATTTCTAGTTCTTCAATTGATAGTGGCCAGTAATCCATTGACTAGATTTCTTTTGTCATTGTTGAAGTTTTTTTGGGCATTGCTTGAAAAATTCGATCATTAATTTTCAATCATTGTTGGTCATTAGATTGGGAACTGAAAAATTTTGGTCACCAACTATGGTGACCAAAAGTTGGTAGTTGAATTTTTGCTCTAGTGCCCAAAAAAATTTAGTTGACTTCAAAAAACATTTTAGCCATCCAATGGACCAAGGTTTGATCTACACTATTGATTTAGTAATTGAAATTTTTTAATTATTCTCCAAAAGAATTTGATCATTATTTGAAAACAATTCGTTCACCATCCAAAAGTTATTTTAATTGCTACAAGGTTTATGGTGATCAAATGATGTGACTTTTTATTGCCCTTAACTGTTTTTTGGGCACCTTGACCTTATTTTGACCTAGGTTGACCCTAGGTTGACCTATGTTAATCCTATATTGACATGATGCAGTTTGCCTCTATGTCCAAATGCATCCATTGGATCATGACGGAAGCACAGACATGATGACAACCTTAATTACAATGCAACTCTTCACAAAATCAAACATGGTTGAATATAGATGTATATAGGGTGCATACCCTACAAATTATTGTATAAAAGGCCCATTTTTAACACACTTGCAACTATAATATAATTAATTGATTTTTTTACATGGTATTTCATTTATTAATTCCTAGTATTTTTAAGGGGATAATTGCATAATAATTGTAACACCTAAAGGATAGGTGCACAATAGTTATATATGAGTTGGTTTTTAAGCTCTAGTTGCAAGGTATTGTGGTTTTGATGAACAATAGTGAAATGACATTCATTAGGTGACATGAATTGTATCACATTTAGTTGAATGATTGAAATCACAATGTCAACTATTGAATGGGTTCAAAGTGATAGTTGTTTAAGTGATTCTTGAATCATCTATATAAGTTTAAAAACATTTGTAAATGATTGAAACATGTGTGCAATGTAATGACATACATCTAGTGAATATGCTTTGGTGACATTGAAATCGTTTGAGGGTGGGAGTGATAATGAAATGATGTTTTAGTGACACATGAATGAATGTGTAAAATTGTTTGGTTAGCATGGGGGACAAACTAAGTCCAAAAGCCATTTATTGTCATTTTCAATTTTTATTGCAAATTAATGTACAACATTCGAAGCACACATTGAAAGACAAAATGGAAAGCTTCATCATCTACCCTTCAATGGGACAAGGTACATGATCCATCCATCCCAAACGCAAATGTATGTGTGTTGTATGTTGAACATTAGTATGTCAAGATCCAAGGCTTTATGACACATGTTGTAACCCCACTTTGGCCAAGTGTGGGCGTGAAGCCCAACACTTGGAAAAGTTGGAGGTTTGGAGTCCTCCGGGATTCCCGAATGTTCAGAGCTCGACAACAAGGCCCAAAACACCTCTTTCGTTGCATTAGTAACTAGGGGATGGCTAGATCCTGAATTTGGTGACAGTCTGATTGTGAATAAGGATCAAGGTCGTAGAATAGAGAAGTTTGGGAAATGCATAGGATAGATAGATCGAGTGGTCTGCTTTTGGGGAGAGCTCGATCGTAGACAGAATAGTTGTCAGACCATTGTTCAACGTTCTGGGAAAGTGTGGCAACCCCACTTTGACCAAGTGTGGGGGTGAAGCCCAACACTTGGAAAAGTTGGAGGTTTGGAGTCCCTCGGGACTCCCGAATGTTTAGAGCTCGGCAGCAAGGCCCAAAACACCTCGCATTGGGGTGTTCTTGGTGTCATTGGAAAGGTCTCGAAACGTAGATATCGAAAATGGCCTCGCATTGGCAATTCGGACATTTGCAGCCCAAGTTATGGGCAAAAGAAGGGCTGGGAGTCAAACTGGCAGTTTGGCTCCGGACCATTAAAAGTCGGGAATCGACCTCTTCCCGACGTTGCCTTGAAGAGTGCGACACGGCGTTGGAAAGCTCTCGACGAGAGCTAAAACATTGATTCAAGACTCGTCCCGATTCAAGTTTAGGGCGAGGAGCTATGGCTGTTCAAAGTTCCGGGAGTCCAGCCGGAACACTTTCGGGACTCCATTTCGGGAATCCCAACAAAATGTGCCATTCGGATGTAGCCTCCGCGATCAGCCGCAGAGAATACTATATGGGGGAAGGTGGTGGCTTCCCCCGAGTCCGAGCCGTGGTGAGTCTTGTTTGTCCAAGTGCCCGTGGCAAGTCCCAACACCCAAGGGTGTCCCGAATGCTAAACTAACCCGATTTGGTTGGTTTTGGATGCAGATTCACACAAGCTAAGTTAGTCCCTCTTCCTAGCCTAATCCATGGGCTCCCAACTCGACCCTCTACCCCTTTTAGAGTTGGAAGCCAGGAGCGTGCCTCCAAGTCTCAACTTTCCGCAACTTGACTTTGTGAAACCCTCAAGTGGGTTTCACCCCGTGACTTGGGAGCGCATAAACACAAATGGTGTAGGAAATTTAATGGGATGAAGGGTAAATGATTGTCTAAATGATGTTATGGCAAATTGAGACTTTAATGAAGGTAGTGTATGTTTTACATATGTGGTTGTGTGAACTTGACATGGTTTAATGATCAATGTATTGGCTTCTTAATGTTAATTAAGTTAATCTTCCCAATGATAGTTGTACGTGGATGACACAAGCATGGGTGGTGGCACATTCGCAACATGTGTAATGAAAGTGAACATATTATTTGCAAGTGACCCATTTTTGAAAGTGATGATTGGATGGCACCTAGGTGATTTACCAAAGTGGTTTAGTAGTTGATGTGAATATTTAATGTGTTGATATTACATTTTTGAAAGTGATGGTGAATAGCATTCAAGTGATATACAAGTGAAATTATTCTAAAGTGGTCTACTAGTGGATGTGGATGCCAATAAGACATTATGGAGAATGATGGCTAAGTGACACCAAAGTGACATACAAGTGATCCTATTAGAGTGATCTAGTAATGATTGTGATAGTTATGTTGTATAATGGAACTTACTTGCATGAGGGATTTTGAAACCTTTGGGCACCCGTAAATAGGATGTTGTCTAATTTGATTGATTCATTACAACATGTGGCAAATTGGTGTGCGAAGTAGGAAATAGACTATGAAAAATAGGGTGGAAAGTTCCATCATTACAAATAGCAAATGGAAGAACAATTTTGAGGCAAACTTGTGGAGTTTGCCATTGTGCATGAAAGGATATCAAGGAGTTTTTGTTGAACAAATTAAGGATATGTGTGGTGGAATGCTTGAACATACCTTGAGTTGATAAGTAGATCAGAGGAAGATCAATTTTATACCATCATCTTCTATAAGGGATGTGGCATATATGAAGTAATGACTTTAGTAACGAGTTTCAACAAACCTTATAAATTCTCTAACTTATTGATGTAGGCCTTTGTGATGTGATAGGAGTGATAGAATGTTTGGTGATTAAGGAAGATTGTCACCTTAATGATGGTAGTGTATGGACCACCTTGTTATGTGAATGACCACATTTGAATGATAATAAAGTGACATGTGCCAAAATCACCAATCTTATTCATGGGATGTATGTATGGGGCATGTATGGGGCAATGAATTGAGTCTTAATGTACTTAACTTGCTTTATGACTTAATGATACATAAGCCAAGTAGTGATATGAGATCAGTGACACAGTGTTTGGTGATTGAGGAAGATTGTCACCTTAGTGTATGGACCACCTTGCTATGTGAGTGACCACACTTAATGATGAAAACCAATAAAGTGACATGCACTAAAATGACCGATCTTGCTTGTGGAGATGTGGCATATATGAAAATGCGGACATGTGCATGTCTGGGGTAGAGATTTGAATCTAGTGAATAGGTTTTATGACTTAAGGACATTTAGGTTTTAAAAACATGATATGAATGACATTATAGTGTTTGGTGACTAAAATATATTATCACCTTAACAAAGGTAATGTATGGACCATCTAGCTATTTGAATGACCAAAATTGTTCATGCAAAAAATAAAGTGACATGTGCCAAAATGACACAACTTGTAAGGATTCAGGCTTTATGAATTCCAAATTGACAAATGATGATGATTAGACACAAGAAAAGTGGTAATTGGAAGATTTGGATTAAGGTGGACTTTTGTATAAATGACCTCGAACTCACTAATAAATGTGTTGACATGGAATATAGTGATCAATCCCACCACCCAATAGTAAGCCTAGCCCTTAATATTGCACCTTGCAATGATGAATGTTAATGGAAATTAATATTCAGAAATAAAGTAAAGTGTGAAAGTAGTATGCTAATCCATCAAACAAGAATATCACTATAAGGGGAAGTTGAAATGCCACTAACCATTTCATTCATTCATTTAAAGTAGAATGGTTCACCAAAACTAATGGTTATGGCATATATGATGGCACACTAATGATGTGTCCTTTGCCACATGACCCCGATCATTAGTGGAATCCAAAACCACTATTGAAACCACTATAGTGGAATAGGCACATTCCACCCAAATTTGAGTAGAATTGCAAATGGCCAAGATGACTTCTCCTACTAGTGTTATTGATTGCCCTTTAAGCCTTGTTATGCATGTTTTGGGCTTGTAATGAACATTAGGTGATTAATTCGTTGTTAGATTATAAATTCCAATAATAGGTATGTAGGTGGGAATAATTAATAACTAATTCTTTACTTGTTATTTGTGCAATATGCTCATCTTTTGATAGCTACATCCTTTAGGTGGGAAATAGGTACAAGTAGGTCATGTTACATAAGTACATAGGTAAGCATGATGCATTTTTAGGTTTGTCTTGAATGGTGTCAAAATAAAGAACCATGTTTAATTTTGGTTTTGCAATGGAATATTATGTTCTTTAGTTCTCACACATAAATAAAAGGAGGAATTTAGGGATGGGATTAGGATGAGTTTATTAAGTTGAATTCAATATGAAATGCAAATCAAAACCAAATCAGTGAACAAACAAGTCATAGACAATTCATAATCATGAAACACAACACAACTCATACTTGAGAATGGATCTATGACATACATCTAGAACATCTAAAATTGATAAGGAATAATAATGGTATATATATGGGTATATATGTATATCTAGAGGTATATGAAATGCATATATTTAACATATATTAATTTTTAGGTCCCTATTTGGCTAACTAGGTTGTAGGTCCTTACTTATTGGGGTTCTAAGTACCTACCCATAGAACATAACAACCAACCCATCTATTACATACTTACATAGTTAGTTTAGTTACCTTTTTATTTATTTAACATAGCCTAATTTAACTAACCTAAGTAGTATGTATGTGATTTAAGTTAGGAACCCCCAACTTTGAGGGGCCATATTTCTTTCCTTTATCCTTTGTTTTCAATGATTCCAAAATATGTTTGATGTGCCAAGAAAAAAGCTACATTTGCATTTTGGACACCATCATGATTCATAGACTCCCTCTAAAACACTATTTGAATGCATAATTGCCAAGTAATTATCCTTATGTAATCTATTGTTGTAGTGTTTCCCTTCCATTAAAATTTGTTCCATATTGTCTACAACTTCAATTTTATAGATTTTTTAAGTAGGGAAGGATGGACCACATAAATAATGCATTATTAATATTTAAAATGTATGTGCCATTTCAGATGAGTCGTTAAAAAATCCTCATCCCCAACTAAAAGATTGGATCCTTCTAAAATGTCTTGAAACTTGGACCTACTGACCTAACCTAGGATTACAAAGCCTAGGCATACCTAGTCTAGACTTACCCAACTACTTTAGGCCTATTACTTACTCACCTAAGCAGGCATACCTACTTACCTAGTTAAGACTACATGATGACCTGTTCAATAATGATGAGCACTTGCCCATGGCAAATTTCAATTTGCATGCGTAAAAATCTTGGACCATCAAAAAAAATTCAATTCAAAAAATTCACATTTTCATAATTTTACTACATGATAACTAACAACTAGTTACCATTTTAGTTGCAAATATTTGCAAGGAGTTGCTAGCTATTGTCAACATGGCAAAAAATATATGAATGATTAACAAATGAGAGCATATATATTGATTATATACTTCATCTTTGGACTATGCCAACATCCTGCTGCTATTAACATTGTGATTACTTGTTGCATGCATGTACATGTATGCAATTAATGAAATTTTTAGTTGTATGCATAATTCAAGCCTATTTTTTAGTTGCAAATTAAGGTAAAAAAATGTTAGTCTTCTTCACGTGACAAGATGAATTGAAGATGTAGAAGGAAGGGAAAGTAAAAGGAGAATGAAGAGGAAGGGGAGAAAAGTGAAGAAAATAAAAATCATTTTTTTAAAAAAAAGAGGAGAAGGAAAAGACTTGCCTTAAAGTTATCATCATTATGTGAGGTGTGGAAAATGAGAACAAAAGTTTGACATGGCAAGTTTTCATGGGTATGATTGACAATAGGTGTGGACTTGTTGATCACATGTGCTACATGAACTAACTTTATTAATAATTTAAGTGTTAAGGTAAAGAGCCCTTTAGCCATTACAGTTAGTAAGTAGGTGTTAAGAATTCTAACACTATCTACCCTACTTCTAGGTGTGGATGAACCATTATAATTATGCTAACCTTGATGTTTAATTGAGGGACAAGGTTGCAATGAAAAAAAAGTTTCCTATCATCCATCCAAATGGTGCTTTGATGAGTGTTAGTTCACTATGGTTATTTTACACCAATGTTGGGTGGGTATCACGATAACTGATTAAGGCCAATTATCATGCATGAACCCTAATAATTTACATTTTAACCTCTGACCAGTGGTTCACTTGGATATGAGATTCAACCACTTTAGAACCACCCAGGGTATCCTACATCCCAATCTTGATACCAGTATAGATCAAAATTGTTGATGCTTGTTTTTTCAAACCCATGGGCAAGTATTAAATTGTATTGTTTTCCTTTTTCAAGGACCAGGCCAATTTTCCTAAAGTCTTGTAAGAAGTAGCCCTGGTGGTTCTGTGAAAAAGGTGAGAGCTACCCAACAACACAGGTAGGTGTACACTACACAAAACCACCTACACACTCACACCTACATCCCTTCAAATTGCAAAAGATCACAATTACGTCAAGATCTGATCCCCAGTGACTTTTAAGAAAGTAAACAGTGCAATGGAAGCGACCTTCTAGTACGATGCAAGCCCATTTGTCTATGTACCATTCAGGTAAATTGAAAAATAGTACCTGAATAATACAGTTTGAGAGGCTCCTGAAAATTTGTCTAAAAAATTGAATTTAATAGTAATTGAAAAATACTAGCTCTTAATGGTGGCGTTTGAATAAGTTTTAGGCAATTTTTCCGAATCTTCTCAATCTCAAATGAACTCAATTGTAAAATACTACCTCCTGAATGGTAGAGTTTGAATAATTCTGGACAATTTTTCAAAAGCCTCTCAAGCTCAAACGAACTCACTTGAAAAATACTACCTCCTGAATGGTAGAGTTTGAATAGTTTTGGACAATTTTTCAGAAGCCTCTCAAACTCAAATGAACTCAATTGAAAAATACTACCTCCCGAACGGTAGAGTTTGAATATTTTTAGACTATTTTTTCAGAAGCCTCTCAAGCTCAAATAAACTCAATCGAAAAATACAACCTGAATGGTAGAGTTTGAGAGGTTTCTCAATTTGGTAACTTCTGAATTTGATAAGCAGTATATCCCCAGCTTGCCAATTCAATCATAAAAAATACTATCTACCAGCAGCTTCAGACATCAGCAGTCGAATCCTCAAAAAAGAGAAAACAGCAATGAACCTTAAAAAATGATCAACTTAGTTTTACTTTAAAAATAGTCAAAGTTTTACTTTCAGGAAACACAGTTTGAACCATGCCGTTCAAAAGCCACACAATCAACAATATCACAGATGGACAAGATCCTGCTATCCACTTGGGGATCCTAAATGTAGACTGGAATTTACAAAATTCCAAGAGCACCCACCACCTGCCTGCTACTAGAGTACCACCTGGTACATGCTACAATATATTGTGTAAACTTGACACAGGATCTGATTCAGATTTTGCACTCATAAGTAGTTCTGCAAGATTATCAACGGGTCCAAAGACTTTTGTGGTAACCGAAAAAAATCAATGATGATGATGGTCATGCTTCTCATGATGCTTCTCATGCTTCTCAGCTTTGACCACTTTGTGAGACTCGTGATGCTCATATAGGGCATACCCACCAAGTCCCAGAGTTGCTGCCTCAGCAACTTGTACTTCCATGTGATGTCTCTGAACATGCGCAGGATCCCCTTTCTCTTCATGTTTTTCGTACTGTTGCAAAAAAAGAAAAAAGACCAGTAATCTGTCAGAAACTATTGATCAATCGACTGAAAAGAAGACCACACAAAATTCTTCATCTAATGAGGGTCTCTTTGCATTAGGCTGCTTGTGATCAGAGTTACACACAGTGTGCTGTGATCACAGCAGCCGAATGGATAGTTGCTGACATAGTGCCTTGTTTCTTGCTGTTAGGACAGTTGAGTTCCATCGGAGAGATGCAAATGCATTGAAAATAAGTAATAATCATGTTAGGAAGTCTTGGAACTCATGTTCTTATGAAAAAAGGAGCTGAGATGTCACTGTATGGTGAATCAGAGTTAGACTCCCAGCTCCCACAGCTCCTGCAGTTGATCGATGCTTGATCGGTAGCGCTAGGAAATGGCTGTGAGCACAAAATTTGTATTCACACCAGCCTAATGAAAAGATGCCCTTAGTCTACAGGTAATTAGTGTTTTCAAAGGAGCAGAGTACTACATTCTTGGAAACAAGAGAATGTGACATTGAGCGTTGAAACTTTTTGTCAAAAAAGAGAAGAATTGCAGATCAGTACTAAGGATGATAAACTCACAGCAGCAAAAACCGCAGATCCCAAAGCTCCCAATTCAGCCCTATGTTGATTCTGTTTATGTCTGTGCTCTTCCGCCTGCAGATTCTGATGCTGCTGCTCTGGATACATCCCCGGAGCACCACCCAACCCTTGAACCGGTTGCGGCATCATCTGTGGATTTCCGCCATTGTACGGCCCCGGGGCCTGGGAATAAGGGCCGGCTGGTGGTGCAGCTCCATAGCCAGGCGCGAGAGGGTACTGAGCTGGAGCACCAGCACCTTGTCCTTGATGATGATGGTTATGAAGGTGCGACATCGTCGATGCTCAAGATTTCTGCTCTGTAGAATCACAAGTAGTTTTACTGAATATTCTCCTCTCCTCTCTTCTCTTAGCTCGATCTTTCAGTCAGTCAGTCTCCTCCAAAAAAAAACCAAGCACTCAATCCCCTCTCCAAACTCGACCCCCTTTGAAAATTTGGCTAATTCCTCTTGTGGATGAATCAACAACCTCGAATACTGAAATCAAATCAGAAAGCTGAGCTCAATGAGTGATTAGGTGATGATGAACTAGATGTGAAATCAACCAATTTATATGCTTGAATGTCCGCAGAAGTTTTGCAAACAAGGGTCAGCGGTCGATCACGTCGGATGCGCGCAACAAGGACGTAAGTAACGCAGCAGCAGCAGCAACACCTGCGCTGCAACTCCCTAGACAACACGCTTCCAACTCCAAGTTCCAGTCTTTTTTTCCTTTTTCAAATTTGTGAGGTCGGTCGGTTGGGCATCATGCACAAGAGGATTTAGCCAAATTTGGCTACAGGTCGGTCAGAGAGGAAAGTAAAAAAGTTTAAGAATCGTGCTACTTTTTGGTGACATGGTAGAACCTATTGTCAATACATGGCGATTTCCTAAAAAATTCTCATAATGTGGCGACTTTGAGGCGTTGCGTGGCTTTTTTTATTACTACTATTACATCATAGAGATCATAATTCAAATAGCGTGGACTATTATTACGGCATGCTCTCTCCAGAGTCCAGGCTAGTTGAATTATGACCTCTACTATTAGCCTAGCCTTTGGTATTGGAGGATTGGTTTGATTCATGTTCCAACATAGCAATGTGTTTTCAACTTCTTCTTTTTTGGGGGTATTGTAACACTTATTTTATTGAATTATGATAATATTATGTATGTGTTAAGACAATGTCTATATTAATAAAAGCTTAGAATTTGATTTTTTTAAAATTTCAACAAAAGGAAGCTTGAAGAAAGGGACAGGAAAACAAGTATAACACTAGGGGGGTAATATTTAATACAAATTCTAGCTTGGGGGGGGTTGGGGGGGCGGGGGGCAGAACCATTTGCGATGACTCAACCATGTGGATTGTGTTGGATGCTGTCTCCAACACAATCCACATGGGTGATAACTTATTAAAATGGAGAAGCTTAGGTCGAAGATCCATGATGGAGGTTTAGGGTTATTATTTTTACTAGGAAATTCATACTATAAGGGTATTGAAAACATCAAATAGGTACAACAGCAGAGCTACTTAAAAGTTCATATGATCATACATTTGGCTCCCTGGAAGATAATGCTGATTAGGTAGACATACAGATGTCAGCTCTGTACTTAGGCTTGAACTCGGCTTGCACATGTTGCTAAGTTAATATCCATGATATTGGTAGAGAAATTTCCATGCAAATGTTCACTAACTTTCTTGCAAATTTTGCTTTGGAGATTCTTTTGAAAGGCCGGAGAAAAAGTGCAACATTAATAATATCCTGGATGGTTTGACAATACTTGTCACCAGTCGTAGTCTCACGTGAACTCCATGTCAATGGTGAAGTCACTAGCAGGCTTTCATGTTCTTCCAAATTGCGCTTTGGAGGCTCTTCTACCTTCATACGAATATAGAAACAAGGCAGCAATTCCCAAAAACTAACTGGGTGTTTTGAGAATCCCTCACAAGTATAAATGCCTAATAAAAGTTTTTTTTAAAAAACAAATGAGCATAGTTCATTGGCAATCAATAGGACAGCATACAAGAACCCTTAACACTACTGTTTTTTCTTTCAATTTTGTGATGTTGTTCTAATGTTGTAATATTTAGCAAAATTTGGTGATGTTCAAAATATGAAAGTAGAAAAATCTTAAGCACCCTTCCATGTTGTAGGTAGTTGTGACAATTTTTGTGATTTAAAAATTCTTTTAAATATTTCTTGGTGCTTTTTTTTTTTCAAAAACAGGGAATTTGTGACTTAACATTGTTTTATCTAAATATTTTTCACTAAATGGCTAAAATTCATCACAAAAAAAATCACTGCTCAACACTAGTTTCAATTTGTCAAAATGCAAGGCAGCCATAATCCTTGGAAGTTGGCTTATAGCGTAGAACAGCCCATTATTGAGCCTATCACGGAACACTTTGGCAGACCCTGCTCAGTTCTTCTCGTTTTGAGTGATTTAAAATATTATGGGAGCACTAACTTTGAGTTTTGCCAAACAAAACACTTGCTCTCCTTTCTTTTGAATGTTTTTCTCATGAAGATACCCATCAGGTATGAAAGGAAAAAAATGAAAAAAATAAAAATCGTATGGGTCTTTACATGTGATAAAGCTCGGAGTAGGCTTTTAATAGAATCAACCTACCTGATTTTGCCTTGTGTAGGCCTTTATTTTCAGTAAAGCCCGCTGCTTCGGGCTTTACCTGCCACAAAACGTGAGAATCTAGAAGGCATTGACACAAATGACAACTGCTCCATTTACTCTCCATTGCACACATAGATGCTATTACCGTCCTAAAGATGTTTGATATTTATGACTTCATTGTCACACACTACAAATTTAGCTACTTCCACTCCTTATTTCAAAGTCGAATAAGTTTGAGATAGTCAAAAGTCTTTCTTTCTTTTACTTATTATAATCACAACAACTGGCCCTACCCAACTTTTCATTCAAGCAACATAATCTGTCCAATAAAATAACAATGATCTAGTAGGTTCACATTCTACATCCATCCAATATTGGGTCAAAAGACATAAAACGTACACCATCCTACATACTTTTTCTCTTCCTCCTTTTCTTCAACATTTTGCCACCCATTTATCGTTGTGTAAATAGTAAATACCAATCCAGCTGAAGAAAGAAATTCTTAAAAAAACATGGTTTGGTTTTTATCAAAGGATGAAGATGAGCACCAATCCTTTGAGAACAGATGCAAAATCATCCAGCCAGATAGAACGAACAAAATGAATGAATGAATAAACAAATGAATGAAATGCAATTCAAATTACCAGAGCAAGCACAAAAGTTAGAACAAGTGGAAAGCAGAGCAGTAAAAGAATTTGATTCCCAGCATGTAGCATGAATGAGCGAATAAATGAACAAAAAGATGAATGGATGAATGAAAAAACAAAAGGAGGAATGAATAAATGAACGAGCGAAACCAAAATGGATAAATGATTGAATGAACGAATGAAATTATGAATGAAGGAACGAGAAGATGAATGAATAAATGAATGAATAACAGGGTGAGGTAACCGTATGGTAATATGGCCGCCCACAGTTACTAACTAGTAAGAAAAGCCTACTCACTAATTGCAGCAACTCGGTTTCGATAACTCGGTTTTATCGAAGGAGCTGCCCGCGCTCGAATGCCGCAAACGCGTCCAAAGAAACTCGCTACTATGATTTTGGATTGCGCATAAATTGCTGTTCCATTGCAATTGAAGCTCGCATCCATTTGCTTGCTGGTGACTGCAGAGACTGCAAGAGAGAAGAAGGGCTTTGGTGCTTGTTTCATCTGTAGTATAAGTACTACGTAGAATCTTCTTAGGTTAAGGAAGCTGGAAGCAAACCAGCTGCAGGTATATCTGAAGCAGCAGCAGCTGTTGTTAGATCCGATCTCTTTGTCCAGCATACCCTACCTGATTTTTGAGGAATTCAGAGGGATTCAGATTTCTTGTGACTGATTTTATTTTTGGCAAGATGTCGCACCATCATCATCATCATCATCACCATCGTGAGGAGGAAGAGGAGTACAGATCTGAACCGCGGTATGAGGAATACAGAAGAGAGGAACGATACGAGGGTGGTCCCTATGGAGCTCCTCCTCCCTCTTATGCGTATCCTCCTCCTGGAGGTTACGGATACGCTCCTCCACCGCCTCCTGGTGGTTATGGCTACTCTTCGGGCTACGAGAATCAGCCCGGTCCTTACGGAGCTCAGTCCAGCTATGGCCAGGGTTACGGTGGAGATACGCAAGGAATCTACCAAGAAGAGCAGAGGTTGGAACGCCTGAATGAGCTCCGAGAGGAAGAGAAGCGAGAGAAGCGGAATGAACACTTGGCTGGCTTCGGTGCTCTTGCTTCTGGAGCACTGGCTGCAGTAAGTCTACGTCCTTTCTTTTTTCCTCTGAACTGTAATTGGACATGCTGTTTCCATAGCTCTGAGATTGCTAGGCTCTGCTTGTATGATTTTAATGCATCTAGTTCTCATCCTTGTTTGGCCTTTGTTGTGTTGCAGTTTGAGGCGCATGAGGTAAAGGTGGACCCAGAACATGCAGGAAGACACAGGATTGAGGAGGAGGTTGCAGCAGCAACAGCTGTAGGAGCGGGAGGGTATGGCTTATATGAGCATCATGAGGTTAGGAAGAACCACAAAGCTGAAGACCAGTACTCATATGAAGAGCATGGCCACAAGAAGCATTCATGGTTCTGAAATCTTCATGATCCCAATGCTCTTCAAAAAATATGTCTGGATATTACAGCCTACTGTTGTTTAGACAGTGAGCACTTTCAGATTTCTGTTATGTTTGCTTGCCAAGCCAGTAACATTTGAAGAATCATGAATTTATGGTCCAGAGTTCATTCAAAATAATAAGGAAATGTGCAATGTTGCAGCTCTAGTTAGAATGTGTATTACTACTATCTTCAAGAGGGAAGTAGACTTTTTTTCTTTTATGGTTTGTGAGTAAACTACCAACATGGCGACAAGCTGCTGCTGGGTATTGCACTTTTGCAACTGTGAGAGAAGAAATTCTGGATGTGCAATAAAAATGGATGCTTTCTGAAGTTTGTGCCAGTTCTTTTACCCTTGAATTCATGCTTGAGTGTAAATGGTACCAAGGTAGGATACTTGAATCAATTTGTTGCATGAAGACACTAACCAACTGAGGTGGAAGTAGCCATTCAGATGGTGCTCATAACCTCTCAAATCCAGTTTTACGAACCTTGGACTAAAATTCTGTGAGGGGTGGAGGATGAGTTTAGTGGTGAGGTAAAGCAGCAGCTGTTTTGACAGTTGCAGCTCCCATGATACTTGCTTGTGCTACATTATCATTATTGGTTCCTTGCAATCCATCATGGGTCTTGTCCATCTCTGTATATCCCCTTCATTTGATCGAAATGCATCACATGGATGTTGAGAAAATGGAGGACATGGTGGGGACAAGATCAATATACTTTGCCACTGATGAAGTGTATGCTTTTCCTAGGAGATTGTAGAGCTGTTTTTCATATGGAATCTCTATGTTGTTGATGCCTTCTTCCTGGCCTTTGCTACTGACCCAAATCCTTCCCATTCTCACCCAATCCCTAATTTGTTTTCCTCTATTCCCATGTTGCTACACCTTCCATTCATCTGTTTTTTTGTGGCATGCCCCACTATGCTCATCCACCCATGTTAGATCTGAGATGCTCATATTATACTCATCCACCAAGTCTTCAATGCAATATAGTCAAACAAGCCAAAAATCATGTAAGATCTTGGATGCTCATCCACCCTGTTAGATCGCAAATTCTCATCCACATCCACCCTGTCCAATCTCAGATGCTCACCAACCCTGCCTTTGGGTGCAATCTTAGACAAATGAGCCAAAAATCATGTCAGATCTCAGTATGTATCTCTCAGATCCAATGAAAACTGAAAACAATAAATCCATGTCAATCTGAAAACTGCAATCAGTAGAACCATGTCAGATCTCAGTGTGTAGTTTGCCAGAACTGGGCCGTATGTAAAACGACTGGGAGCTGGCTTTGTAACTAAGGACAAAAGATCTAGGATCTACAGAACTATTTTAGGATCAATTAGGTCTGAGCATAAAATTAAAAGTGAAGATAACGGTACCCATCACCTCCAAAAAAAAGGGAAAAATAATGCCCTGATTGAGGCTATGATTCAGGTATGGCTGAGGACACATTAAGTACAAAAGGACAACATAATGCAAAGCTCATCTGTTGCATAAACCTGTTACACTTCAACATTTTCAGTTGCCCAGCTCTCGTGTTTCAGAAAATATTATGTACTATGGTATGATCAAGTCCATGCCCATAATTTTGGGTAAGGTGCCAGGTGCGCCCCTTAAGGGTGAGATAGGTGAGCTCACCCAGGCACCCAACATAATGGGCAAGGGCTAGGCCGTTCCATGATTCTTGGATTGAAGATTCAATGGTCTGAAAAAGAAATTCTTGTTCAAATAGAGATTTCTGTCAATATGATGAATGTGTCATCGCTGGAAGGTTATGTCATATTATGTGGTCAAGAAAATTACATAATCTTCCACCCCAGATTTTAATGGTCTCATTCAGTATAGGTATGGAAACAAAAGTGGAGCTGTTATTTGTGCTAGTCTCCAGAAAGTGGCAAACGTTAGGATTTACAGGGATATCAATAGCAGATATTCTTTTGATATATATCTGTTTCATCTATGAAGGGATCCGAATCAGTGATGTGGAGATTTGATTTTGCTAATAACAACAGGTTCCAAGTTCTTCAAACATTTCAAAATCAGACAACTGCGAGTTCCAGTTAAAATCAGAATCAAAGAACTGCTGGGTTTCATGAAAGAAACAGCCATTTTCTGGGTAGTTATTTGACTTTTTTAATATATTAAGAATCATGGTTATAAATCAGAACTGGGTATTTGATTTGTTAAGAACCATAGTTATGAACCTTAAAAGCTGCCCTGATTCCCAGGGGGGGGATTTCTTGCAGTTTCTAATACCCATGAACACAGGTCCAAAGCACATGGTGAACTTGTGAAGGGTTCAGAGTGCACAAAACCATGTTATGTGAAAGTATGCGGGTGAAGGACAAGACCACGTCTCTCCGCAGTCCTAATATATGTATACAAGTTTGGAAATGTTATGAGTTTCATTCTTATGTTGCACAATGCAGAAGTTAAAAGTTCACTCTCTTAAAGTGCATAATATACACACAATTGACAGGAGTTTTCCTTAAGTGTCTGACCATGAATGCTTCATTTGAATTTCAAAAAGATGAAAAAAGTATTCAAGGTAGTACAGAGCTGCCGTTGTTCAGTACATCAATTTTTTTTAATGTGCACCAACATTCTACAGTGGGTTGGGTGGGAAACAGTATCTATACGACCTTTCTCAGATGGATTGCACTACCCACTTCAGCTACATCACTAATTTGAAAACAGGGAAAAAATTATACTAATGCTAGAGGGTTGAAATATAGGTGAATTGGAAAGGGAGGTCATTTGCTCAGTTCTCTGAATGAAAACTCAAGAATACAAATTACCAACAACAAAAATTTTAAAACCCTACATCTGAAGAAATGTACTTGAAGGATCTGAAATCTATCAGCCTCAGGAACATGAACTTGTTCTTAGCATGGAAGATTGAGTCTTTAAGAATAGAGTCTCATGAATCAGATTGCACACCATCATGCCATGACCAATATCTTACAATTAACAATATGTCCACTGTTTAGCTCAAAATAATTTCAACTCAGCTGCATAATTTATGATCATGAAAAGAACATGAAAGTGCCCATGGTTGCCATGGCAAGAGAGTACAAAAAATTGCAAAGGTCAAGAGGAGGAGACTACCAATTGAAGATTCTATACACAAGGACTTGGTGTGGATTGCTTTGTATGGTATCATCCAGTGTTGGTCTGATATGACTGGTGAACATACCAGCTGGTTGTGATATTGGGTACTTTCTCAAACTTTCATACCAGTCTGGTCCTGATATTGGTTACTTTGTACAACTTTCATACCAATCTAGTCATGATATTGGGTCCAAAACTATGGTATGAGGCAGGTATATCGTTGGTGTTCAAACTGGTAACTGGTGCAAGGCTAGTATTACCTCAGGTCCCTACTAGGCTGGTACTGGTATCAGGTTGGCATTGCCTCAAGTCATTCTGGTCTGGTAGGGTCCTTGGCACTAGTATTGATACCATTGTTGATATCAAGCACACACCTGAATACTAGAGCAGAACTAGTATTATCCTCTGAGTCTGCGCCTGTTTGGGCAGCATTTTGCTTTTAGGGCCCTTTGACAACTGGTTTTTACTATTTTGTACTAGTAGTTTCAACCTGTGTTGGGTGGGTATGTACTTACAGAGATACCCTATGGACAGAACATTAAAAATAAACATATATTTAAATATGTAAATCCTGTAGGTCCTAAACTTATTTAAAGTTTATTAAAACTAGGCCTTGTGACCAAGGACAAGATGCCTGACAGACAAGGACTGGAACATGTGCATGACAAGGAAGATCAGAATTCCCATCATTTTTCATGCAAAACACATTCAAATACAAAGAAAATGTGAACTTGTCCTTACAAACATTGTGCCAAAGCCAATAAGACAAGAAAGGATGTAAAATAATCTCATCCAACATAAAATATATGTTCTAAACTCTAACCAAGTGAGCTATTGCAAAATGGTTACATTACATAATGACTACATAATCACAATTGATGCAGCTTGCCTTTGGATAATGAAAATCGATAAGAAATTAGTTATTGGAGCTACTCCATCAGATGCACCCATTGTCACCTTCTTGAGGTAAAATGCCGACATATTCTATTTTTATATGGGCATAAAGTGCACTCTCATATTTGGGACTAACAATTTTTTTTCCTCAAGTTCCCAAACATACGCAAACGTTTACTTACATGCAATTGTACAACCCGCTTGACAAACAACAAAGTTATATGATATCAAAAACGTTGACACATGACATTGACATTTGACACAACTATGTCAAAGCATAAATGTTCAAGGACCCAAAAACACAAAATATTTTCATTCACACAACTTTCAACTTTCAACCCCCTAACTCTATTGTTCTTTAAACACTTAAGCTTCAAGACTAGAAAACAAAAAGGACACATCCATTCACACAACTTTAATCAACCCCTTGATTTTGTTGTTTTTTAAAGACTCATGTTACAAGACTTAAAAACCAAAAAAAAACATTAATCAAATCAAGACACCATAGAAACAACAACATACACACCAAAAGCACAAAGCATAATTGCTCTACTATTGGCAATAGCATCACATTTACAATCATGAAGATGTAACACATGAGCAAAACAAAAAGAGAAGTGCATCAATAAAGAATGTGAAGCTTTAAAAATTCCAAAATTGGTTCAATTTTTGTATATCCCATTTCATCATAGAGGCATTTTACAATTTGCCATCCATTTCTCAAAAACCCCAAGTACACAAAACACACATTTGCAACATCATAAGTGGCTAGTTTAATTAACAAATCTAAACCTAGGTAGATGCATGAAAGACAACAAACAACCACTTCAAATAGCAAAATGTCACTTCAACAAACAACTAGAACATATATTATTTTACCTACCTATTTGAGCTCCATGTGACTATTTGCATAATAGTTTTTATGCACTCTATAGCCTTCAACACCAAGTTAATCCCCTTCAAACAAACCAAATTCTACAAGTAAATCTTCATTTTCTTCTAGCAAAATGTTTTCAACATCCAAGTATTCTTTCATCAACTTGACTTTTGAACTAACCACACATTGATCTAGGGTCATCTAACCAAATTTTCATGATTATGACTAACTTGTTTAAATTTTCAATGCTAGGACAACAATGCCTCAAACCTATGACATTCCCAACCATGTTAAAAATCCTTTTTGTTTTAATATGTGAACCCACAATGCCCATCATTGACGTGCAAAAAAATCAATATTTGAAAATTGATGCTCAAATTTTACCCACCAATTAAAAGGATTGCAAGTTTCATTTGGTAATATATTTTGCCTATAAAGTGACAATTTAACTTTGAAAGCCCCATGGAAACTTCCTTTATTGAAGCCAAAGATCCAAAAACATTCAATTTAACAAGTGTTGGTGTCAAATATTGTAAATAATTAATTATAGTGGCATCAAAACTTCATGGTCATATTTTGCACAATGTGCACTACCACCTCAAATCCCAAATTAATTGTAGATTTTTTATCCAAGGGTTTAACAAAATGACCAATATGTTATGCACATTGTGAGGCTAAAATGTGGATGTAAAAGCCAAAAATGGCTTCAACATTTTCATCAATTCAAACCTCATGTGATGACCAAGATGTAACAACTTATAACCAAATTCCCAAACCTACAAGCTATAATAATCAACAAATTAGATAGAATCAATCAAAGAAAATCAATTTATATCAAAAGCATCAACACAAAATTCACCAAACAATGAACCACATACTAGCATTGGATCATTTCATTATGAAAAATTATGTTTGTGAAAACCTCACTACCTTGCAATTAGATGTCTAGTGCAACTAATGTGCAATGATGTTACATCCATTCCATGGAAATGTGATGCATTTTTTTTTAAATGCCATTTTTGAAATTCATGAAGTTCCATTGTAGTCACACATTAATTGCAAAAAGGACCCTCATACAGTTGGAATACACCCCACATATATGAATGTGGTCAATGTATTTTGACTTTGTTTACAAATTGCATGAGAGTTGCATTGTAAACAACTACCTTGAAATTGGTGTATGGTTTGAATCTTATGGTCATGCCACATTTGCACATTGCCGTGATGGCAATCACTAGCTAGCACCATGATAATGATTGATTGGCATTAACTCTTTAACAACTACTTTTCAACTATATTATTATTTGTGGTAAGATTTGTTGTACAATCGAGTTCTCACTATAGAAAGATTATTGTTCCTTTATTGCAAGACTATAATTCAATAGTGGTATGATTAGTTGTCCACCTTGTTATAACCCAAAATATCATGGAAATCATTTGTAAACTATACAATTGATTGAAAGTGTAATTTCATGGGATTGAAGCAATGTACACATTATATTACCAATGTTATTGGGATTTATATGTAGATAGTTTTCCCTATTAAATTTTAATATAATTAACTAAAATGTTTGTAAAATAAAGAAAAATTTTAGGCAAGATTGGGACTACATGTTACTAGTCAAAAACATGACTCCAAGCTATCTAAATTGACTAAGTGGTTTTTTTTATTAGTGAAATGTTCATTTCGACTAAAGGTCCATCATCTAAATGGGCATTGTAATTAATGATTGATCAATTTGATTAATGATGACATGTCAAATGGGACATCGAGTCAAGTTGGATAAAAAATAATATCCTTAATCAAGATGGTCAATGGGTTCTAATCAAATGGAACATTTGGTTAAGTTGGACAAACAAAAAAACTCCTTGATCAAAATGGCTAATGGGTTGCTAGTCAAATAAGGCATTTTGCTAAGCTAGACAAATAAAATTGACATCTTACCTACTTAGTTACTTTTATTTGACGACAATTTATCATATTTTATTAATTTTGAAACTCCACTTCATTTTTGTTAAATGATAAAAAAACCATTTAGCCCAAATACATTTACAATGAAAAAATATTTTACAACCTAAAAATATCACAATCAAGAACATTATCATAACATAATGTGCTAATGAATATTTTAATATCATTATTTTCAATAATCTTGATAAAGTCAAAATTGACTAAAAGTTGGGTCACATGTAAAATTACATAGGACTGAAATTTTAGACAGGAGAATTTTTTGAACCAACCTTCAAAGGTTTTTTTTACACAGCTGATATAGGGATGAAATATACCAGTAGGGCAAAAAATTGGGTAACATGTAGAATAGATTTTGGCACCTGGGCTGCCTCTAGTGTAAAGCTTTCCATATTTGATTTGAATATGAAAATAAAGCCCACAATTGATTGTACAAGGGAAAAATGTTGTTTAAAATGTTACATGTTTATATCATTTCCATTATATTGTGAACTTTCCTTAAATATACATTAGAAAGGGTATTTTTTTGGATTATTTGTGCTTCATCAATTCCACAACGTTGCCACATTTAGCACTTACTTGGCTATATGTTTTAATCACAATTTCCCAGAGTCCTCATCATAAACAAGATGATTTGGGGTCCCAAAGTTTTTGTTCTGGTGAATTTTTGATAGTTGGATTATTTTTTTCAAAATAGCAAAAAAATTAAATAAATAAATAAAAATAGGTTTTCTATTCAGCAAATTTTGAAAGTTTTCGAAAATTTATTTAAAATCCCCTGATTGTACATTAAGTTTTAGTTGGATAGCCAAAAATGTAGAAGTATGCTTAAATTTTGTTATTTTTATATTATCTTTATAATCAGATTTGGCTAAATTGTCTTAGAGATGATCACCACTTCAGCTACATCACAAAACAGTAAAGTACTGATTCGGAGTCTGGAGGCTGGATCCCTTGGACGGTCATAATGGGTTTGATCTAACAAGTTTGATTATGGCCAAACTTTTCTTTTAATTTTGTACATAATTCCATCCGTCCATGTGAGCATCCCAAAATCAGATTTCACCTTAATTAGTGACACATTTGTAGAGGACCGTTAAAATAGGAGTTAGTAGGCAGAAGTGTGGCAAGGTGGTCCCCAAAACAAAACAAATGGATGAAAAAATGATTGAGAAAGGGGACTCGCAACATAACATTCCCTTTCTTATTATTATTATTATTTCACATTTTGGCAATTTGTGGCTAAAACAAAAGGCTGATTATGGGCCCAAATAGACTGTAGTTCAAATAACCAAAACTTAAACAATTCATGTGTCTTTTGGCAATATGAAATCACAATGTCTAAAACTTTGCAAGTTGGTAAGAGTCAATATAGTTCTTCAATTCACCATTCCAATTCCAATTGTCAAACTTGGGCACCACGCTGCTGCACACTAGCAGTGATGATCAACTTTTTTTTCTCATCTCTTCTAATGTTCTCGTATGGTTTTCAATAGTTCATCATTATTTATGTCAATGTAAAATTTAATATGAATATCATGGACATGAAAAGGCACAACATGTTAATTTGTTTTTCATATTGATGTTGACGAATCAGAAAAAAGGGTGAGAGGTAGTTAGGCTTGGAAATGAGGTAGTGATTTTTCGAGTTGTTCTTGAAATTGTTTATAGAATTGTCCAAGGATGAACATACAAAAGATTTTGCAAAATCCATTGTTCAAAGACAACCATATGAAGATTATACAAAATCTCCCCTATATTAGTTCCTCGAAATCTCTCATCATTAAAATTTCCTGAAAAACCAATATTTTGCCCTTCTTGCAAGAATGGATGTAATAAAATTGGCATCGTATATGTCATAATGGGGACAATACTGTGGTAATTCAAAAGTTAATTGAAGCTAGGAAATCATGACCCATATTTGTATATGTAATATGGAGTTTTTTTGTGAGTTCTTAAAGCCAAATAAACTGAACCATAGTTCTAAAGAATCCAATCTCTTTATATCTTAGCCCTGTAATTTACAATTTTAGCCTTGTTAGTTGATAAAATCTTCTACTATAATGTCCTAAATCCGAATAATGAAAGATTTTACTAAGATTTTAAAACATACATGCTGCCAATATGTGGCATGGGGATATAGCGGTATATTAGGTCATTCATCATGTAACAATAGGACCGATGAAAAATATTAAATTTTCCCTGAGCCTCCAACACTCATTACTCATTTGCCAATAAGCCCAATATATGAGGATAATCAAATTTAATATTTGGGCAAATATTAATGAAGTCCAGCAAGATCTCAAATGAACCCTCCATTCAAGATTCCCAAAGACCTGCTCCAAAAAAAATTTAGGGTAGGCATTTTGAAAAATATAATGGCCACTCCCATGGGCTTTTCATTTTTCTAAACAGCCACCTTCCTTTAAAAACCTATTCCCATGATATCGCAAGGAAAAAAAAAAGGACTAAAAAGAAATTTTGAGAAGGTCTTTACATTTGGTAAGGCCCTTGGCAGCTGGATTTGGGCCTGTGTTCCACTTAAATGCCTCGTGCGGCCCCTTCTACAGGGCCTTTACCCTATACATGAACCTTTACATGTGGCAAATGGACATTGGACGTATGATAAAATATTTTCCCATAGTCAACTTACATATGGTGTGGTACCAACATTTAGCTACCACCAAATGTCAAACAATATCACTAATATGTTTATTCTCTTGTTAATTTCAAACCCCTTTGGCCACACAATCTTGAAACAACCTTGAAGGCTCCAATTTGACAAAAAAGGCCCCATCCTTAAATAGTTTGTGGAAGTTTTTTAAGAGTAGTTCTTGGCTCTCTAAGTCATTCCCCAAATCATTTATTAAAAATGTTATTCACCAATTTTGAGCTCAGTAAAATGAAACTACAAGACACCATTAGGTATCCATGCTGTTAGGAAGGGGTATTATTAGCCCAGGTTGAAAATGATAAGCAAGAGTTTTGGAAATCAAAAAATTCATGCAGCCAATAAGAAGGCTTAGCATGCATTCAGGAGGGCCCAACATGTTTATTCTGGGTTATTTTTGGGGGAGGTGGGGGGAAGGAGGGGAGAATTTTGCTTGGGAGGTGATGCTCTTTTGTCTAAGCAGGTTCGTGTGAGCCCAAGTTGGCCCACTAAGAAAATACACAAGGGTTCTCAGTTCTTACACATGAGATGTTATATCACGCTACCGAGTGGACTTCCACAACTCCAATTCCCAATCCAGATTTATTGGAGTTGGGAAGTTCAATGAAGTAAAGTTCAATGTAGAGGAAGGTTGAAGGTGCAAGAGATATTCCATTCATGAACCACCACAAATTAGGCATTAATATATGGGCATGCATGTATAATAGTGGGGGAGTTGAAGTGCTTTTTTGGACTTCATTGGTAACCCTCATAATAGTCATTGAAACATCGACCGACCCTAGTATGGGCATGTTAGACATGTCATGCTAAATGCAGGGGCTGACTAATTCAGCCCCCTCCTATAGCCTGATTGGGAGGCAGAATCATCCCCTGCCTCATACTTCAAAAAATAATATAGCAACCTAGTTTTCATTACTGGCCCAACCCTTTTTTTTCCCTGGCTGTCTAGGGTAGACCGGCCGGTGAGCACTTAAGTGCTCAGGGCAGGCTGGATCGAAGGGCAGGGCTTCATTGTTTTTTTTATGTCCAAACAAAACTTGAACCCCTTCTCTTGGTGCATCTGACACACTAACAAACAATTGTCAAAAACGGATTAGAAATGAGAAACTTACAGCCTCTGAAAGCAAAGGGGGTCGAGAACTGAAAAAAAACAAACCACTTAACACTACCAAAGCCAGTTCCCAAACACTCAAAAAATTCTTTGTATGTTGCTCTGTTGCTATTGGAGTTCAAAGATGATTTGTAGAACTTCAGGTGATGCCTCTATAACACTTTAAATCATTAAAAATTAATAAGAAATAAGAAAGTTATGAGGTTTGAAAGTAAGAGGGGTTCAAAGAGAATATATACGTTTTATAAGTTGGAAAGCTTATTTTCCTTCTTGTTATTTTTTCATTGCTCTTTTTCTTTTGCACTGCAAAGATGATTCCTAGAGCTTGAGGTAGCACTCCCATAACATTTTAAATCACTCAAAATGAAACACATATGAGCAAGATATAAAGAAGTGTTCAATCATAGGCAGGCAATCGGTGATGGGCTGGTTTATCCTACCTGCTTTCAACCCTGGTGAATTGGGCCATTTGGAAGGCCGATTCTGCCAGGTGCACCTTTTCTGGGGTGCCCTAGGGAGCACATTCTGTGGCCCATTCTATAGAATATTATTAATGTCCCAGGTCCTACCTAGTTCCACATTTTGATTCTGCCAGTTCCACTTGTGATCTGAAATCCCCATCAGTTTTGCTCTGGAACATGCCCAGCTAAGTAAAACCGGTTAGGAACCACCTGACGGAACGGCGTGTCGGCCCATCAGTGTGTCACTGTAATTGCCCAAGTGGGCTGGGGTCCACGCGTTCGTTTCATTCCTTTGGTGGACCTTTATTTCTGGAAATTTGGTAAAGTCAAAATTCAGGCGAATTAATTTAGTTTTTTCTTAGAAATTTCGCTAGTAACAGAAAAAAAGACTGCAGGCAGGGTGCTCGACGTCACACAAACGGCATTTCTTTTGCTTTGCTCTCTCTCTCTCTCTCTCTCTCGCATCTCCTTGCACCTCACGCAACCGACGCAACCGAAGTCTTGCTTGCGGGGAAATGCAGTGTGTTGAAAAAGTAGGACTGTGACGCACCTCTGCACTTCGTGCACTTCTTCAAATTGCCGGAACTCCTCCAGCAAACAGAAATTTACCAAAAAGCAAAGCAAAAAGAATTTAAGGTTGTGTATTTCTACAATTCTACCTATGCCAGATCATATGGACCCTAAGATTAGGCTTGTGAGAGACTTTCTGACTCCTAATTCAAACAAATAAGTACCCCCCTAAGTCCAGATTGAAAATGATGACAAAAGCTCTCAGAACTAGAATTTCCATGCACCCAATGAGGGGGGGGGGCTTTTTGTTTTTCTGTTCCCAATGTGTTCTCAATCTGTTCCCTTCAGGTTCCTAAACTGTTCTCAAGTTCTCAATGTGTTCCCCAACATGTTCTCAAGAGCTCTTCACTTTATCCCATATTCTTAAGCTAAGTTCTACTCTTGTAACGTATATAACCAGCCTGAGGGAGGAGATTTCAACATATCTACTCTATTTTAGGACTATTCAGACTTCTATTCTTTTGTGATGGGTCAACCAAAGGTTGAACTTTGGGGGTCCCCAAAATCAATTGATGAGTGACAATATACTAGGCACCATCAACAACGAATGTCCATAGTACCTTTACCACTCCAACAATAATTAAATTATTTTCAATAAATGTCAAAAAAAACTTCAAATCAATTGTTCACAATGCCCAAAGTTCTCAAAAATTACTATTGACTGCATGATGCCCTTAAGCATGGTGGTGTCGCGTGCCTAAGTAGTGCAAGATTATTTAGCAAAAACAAATTTCCCACATCAACTGTAGGAATTTCAAGAAATTTTTATTTTCACTGTAAAAATGAAAATAAATAAATAAATCGTCTTTCTTGAAGAAGATGCCAGAATGGTAAAGGTAAAGGTAACTAGGATATGTACACATTTTGTACAATATTCTAATATTTAGCCTCATATGGTCCCTCAGATGAGGCTTGCAAGAGGCTTTCAGACTCCAAATATCCAAATTGAAATTTCAAACACTAGTAATTCGTACCTAAAATCTGCACACATTTTCTACGGAGATTTTTCCACAAGTTTAGAAAGTACATGACCCATAGTCTTACCTGCGCAAAAAAATCCGGGAAACGTAATTAGAACTGGAGAGTGATTGCAGCTGCAGAGTTCAACACTCCTCAGCCGTTGACATACAATATATTCATGTAGGAGGAGGAGGAGGAGGCTTCTGGGAACGTAACTGCAAATCGAGTATTTAAGAAAACCCTTGCTGAATGAACTCATATCATTGCAAGTACAAACTTTGAGAATTGTTCCTGAAATTTTGAGAATTCTTCACTGCTGCTAAGTTATCAGCTACTCTCGCTCTCATCATCCTTCCTTTGATTGTTTCAAGCTTTTTAATCAAGCCATCATGAATTACAGTACCAGTCGTGCGTCTGATCCTCGCCTGCAGGCCTGGAGAGTGACCGTTGCATTTGCCTTGTACACTGCGCTAATCACTGCTCTCATAGTGCAAGCTGCGGACCCAGATCCGTTGCAGGACTTCTGTGTGGCAGATCTTTCCCCCAACGCTCCACGCGTCAACGGCTACCCTTGCAAAGCCCGCGCAAATGTTACGTCCAAAGACTTCCTCTTCACGGGCTTCCGTAAACCTGGTTCGAACTTCGATCCCAAAGAAACTTGAATTTTAGGAACTTATTCTTTGCAGCTAGCTGGAGCTTGAATTACAACATCTGAGAGATATTAATTTGGGTCAACCTGCATAAATCTTCTTTAAGACATGTATGTATCTAATAATTACTCGTCCGCTGCATTTGGGGTGGTTTTGTATTTGCAGGGGATGTGAATGTCTCAGGTACAAACAGCTACCCAACATTTGGAGATGTACATCAATACCCAGCTCTCAATACGTTAGGAATCTCGCATGTGAGACTTGATTTCGGGGTGGGAGGCGTCATTCCTCCACACACGCATCCGTTGGCGACCGAGACGTTGTTCGTGGTGAAGGGGTCCATCTACACGGGCTTCATCAGCTTCGACAACGTGCTGTATGCAGAAGTTCTGCAAACGGGAGACATTTACATCTTCCCCAAGGGAACTGTGCATTTCCAAATCAATGTTGGTAGTGGACCTGCCGTCACCTTCAATAGCCTCAATTCCCAGTTCCCCGGCTTCTTGATCACCGCCAACCAATTGCTGGAAACCAAGATCCCCGCTGCCGTGCTTGAAGCTTCGCTGGGAATCAACGCTACCAATCTGCAGTTCTTGCAAGCAGCTGCGCCCCCATTCTGGAGCCTTCCAGCTCCGTAATCTGCACTTACACTAATTTCAATGCATCATTCCAGTACCATAATTTGCACTTTGCCTCAATTTCAATGGATTCATTCCTGAACTGTAATTTGCACTTGACCCCATTCTGGTGCAGCATTTGAGTGTTGTAATTTGCACTTGCTCCAATTTTGGAGCATTCCAATGTGTAATTTGTATTTACATTAAGTTCATGTGCTAATTTATTGAAGTTGGAGCATCCACGAAACATAGATTAGAATTTAGACCAGTTTGGTTATTGCCAAAATTTCCTTGAAGCAGATTCTGGTAAATTTTATTGTGTTTTATTTCATGAATTTGAGGATTTTTGAAACATGAATTTTTGAGATTTGAACTATGATTATTTTACTTTTGGTTTTTTTCAACATGATTAACATGTTAATATTTTTTTTTCTGAAAGTTAAGTGTAAGTTATTGACTTTTGAAATTTTGATGCCAAACAGATGCTTCTTAAATCAAGTAGCACTCCCTATTGTACAATGAAATAACCAAATTTGGTGTGGTATCAAGTTTTGAACAAGGCATCATAAACCCATTGGTAGATAAGATGTTGTACATGTGCATTTATGTATGTATACAAATTCATATATTATTGTGTGATTTATTTGTATTTGTTTGTGTGTATGTGCATATATGTGTTTATAGATGTGTAAGAGCGTTAAGATTATTATACTTGCAATATTGAGCCACTTATGTGATTGTAATTTATTATAGTCACATAATAGATTTTGTAATTGAAAACATTGATGCACACTAGTTTTAAAAGTTAAGTCATGGAAAGACCAACACACAAAATGAACATTCATTGAATAAAAAATAAATTTTTTATTTGTCATTCTTATTTTGTAAAAGAAAAAATACGTTTTTTTAACTTGGTAAAATTAACATTTGTCATCGTTGAAAAAGAAAACATTTAGATGCAAAAGATGATCAAATGTGAACATTTTCTTTGAACAAACATTGTGAGAAAATTACAACCAGCAAAAAAATGGTTGCACACATTTCATTATTGTTGTTGTATGGAACCATTTTGAATTTGCAATCATGATTTTAAAAAACATTTCATGGCTAAGTATCACATTTGTAGTTTTATTTACACTTGCAAATTCCACTAAATCTTGTTAGTTTGGTTTAATTGAAATTTTTGCATTTTTATATAATGAAGGTTGGCAAAGTTCTTATAAAGGTTTTATCATTATGTGTCTTTATCACTATGTTTCTCATTTTGGGGCGAGATTCCTTTTGTGTATCCCCAACAATGAATGGACCCTTATGAAATATATTTTTCAAAAATATAACAACGGTTATGAATTAGATAAATTAGATGTTTAATTACAAAACATTTTTTACAAATGAAACCAATAATATTACATATTAATCTTAGAAGGACAATTTTCAATTATATAAGCATCATGGACCAGTAAACTCCATTTGTCATAACATTTGGACTACTAACTTGAATTGTACAAATTCATGCTCAAGGTTTGCAAATGTTTTTCCAGAAGCCTTCTTATTATGATCTTCAGGTTTTTTTTTCTAGCATATTTCATTTTTAAATTTATTAAGTCATTTTGTGGTATTGTGTGGTAAACAAATTGAGGAACATAATTGGGTGGTTTGAAAGCAAAATAAATGGGTTTATGATTTTTCCAATATGCATGTGTTGATTTTAAATGACATTATTCTATTAGTGCATTTGTCCATATGTGATCTATTTGTGTATCATTAATAGTGATTTTTTTTAATGAATTTGAAATTGTATTAATTCATAAGTGAGAAAAAATAGTCGCAAAAGACACTTTTAGTTGCCTAAGACAAGTCAAAAAATGGGGTTTTTCTTCTAATATATAATGTTGATGATTAAATTATTAATGTTAAGAAATCTATTTTGAAATCTTCAATTATTACAGTTGGACAATGTGAAGGCATTTTTTGTATAATATTTTTTAGGATATAATTGAAAATTGTCACTTGCATTTTGGGTGGTTTATATATTGGGATTACATATAATGTTTCTCATGTGTTGTCATTAAAAAGTGTAGTGATAAATTCAACACTAGAATTTGTGATTGTTGCGTTTTTTGTCAATGACATATTGTCACCACAAAATATCATAGTGTTATGTTCATCATAATATCATACATGGAACTTTTGTGATAAAACATTGTAAACTTTTGAGTTCAAATGAACTTTTTTATTCTTTTCATTTAAACTTAAAATATGAGATGATAATAGATTTGGGTCCGCAAAAATATCTTCAAAATGTAGTGTTAAAGAACAAGTATTAAGAAATTGTAAAATTAAAATTTCTAAATGGTAGGACTTTAAAGAAATAATAGCTCAAGTTTGTATTGTGCATTTGTTCTTAATTGAAACATTTCATTTGGAACAAAATGATCTACTTGAAAGTTTTTATTCAATAATGGAGATAATAAATGCAAATGTTCTTTTGAATGAACCCCCAATAATGTAGCATATGTTAAACCATGTTTTGTCACACTAGTCAAATCAAATGTTAAATGATCAAAAGTTAACCCTTGTGAACGATGTATAATCCACATTATAGTTAATTAAATTTGGAATTGGATTCTTGTGATAGTGTGAGAAGGATTACTCCCTATTTGTATCTTGACAATATTACATTCAATTGGCACCCATTTTTTGTTAAGTTTTGAATTTTTTTATAGATTTGTAAATTGTGAATTCGTGTATTATGTATGATTCAAAGATTACAAAAATGTATTTAGATTACATATTTTGAATTTTTTTTGTAAAATCTTCAAAATTTATATCAATGCCATTTACAAGACCATTTGATGTTTTATAATTCCTTGCACATAATTCCACCAACATTTTTTTCTTAAATAATTTTTTTTAATGTTGAAATGGCAAATGTGATAATTTAAAATGAGAATAGCATGTTTTAACATGAACATCACATGTTAAGAATGTGAATGTTTAATCTAATTTGTTCCAAAATACATTTCTGTTATGCATAGTTGTTTTAATATATTTGTAAAAGAAATATGGTAAAGTGTTGTCCATTAGTGGGGTTTTCAAACAATTATTGTTTGTAAATTTTATATCTTTAATTTTTTGTGAAACAATTCTAAACCTATTTAGTATGTTAATGAAATTTATATTATCTTGTCACATCACTTCTTATAATTCATAACATTGTACATATTTTGATGAATAATTTAATGTATTGAAAATGTTGGTTATTGGTTTGGAAATTCATGAATCTTGAAAAAGGGGTGTTTGATAAAAGATAGTAATCATTATTATATCTAACCCACAGATAAATTTATTATGGACTTGTTTTATGATACATAGTTTATGATTAATGAAAGTTAACATTCTATCGTCGACTAAAGATATTTCATTTATAACAAGCAAACAAAATTAATCATATGTTTTTGTAAAAATGTAATGTCTTTCATCACTTGATGCATTAAGTTATGTTAGATTTTTATTTAATGGAATTGCAAGTGCAAAATGTATTATTGTGCCACTAATGTTACTTTCCTTGTGTATGTTAATTTTATGACTTTTGGTTTCAAAGGATCGACATTTGTAATGTGCTTAATATAATATCATAACATGTTTTGTATAATACACATGAGGGGCATATGCACTAATGAATGGCTCATTTTTGGCCAAAAAAAAAGTCCACACAAAGTCCATATATAGTGTTAAATCAAATTTTTAATATGGTAACATTGGTTAAATCATAATAAAATCCGTGTATCAAAAAAAATTAAGTCCATATTAATGGAAACCCAAGTAGATACCTCAAAAACCTTGGCTTTGGTGAAAATATATAACAATTAGGGACTTATGAAAATAAAAGCCAATTTTGAAAACATAAAATTCCAATACTATGAAATGGTTAAAGTTCTGAAAATAAGGTTTTCAAATATGAGTTCTTTGAATAATAAAATTTGACATAATTAATCATTCAAAACCATTTAATTTGGAATTCTATGTTAACATCATAATTTTATAAACCTCTAGTCAACATACGAATCCCTATTTTTTAATTTCAAAAGTCCATAAGTGAATGAATTTTTTGCAAGAAATGATTGTACATATGTTTTCATAATCAAGTTGATAATCTAAAACCAAGTCCCAATTGGAAATTTTGACACTATATGTTTTGCTAAGAGACAATAAAACAAGATCGATACTACATGAAACCAAAAAAATGTCACAAAATTGAACCACTCATTTGTGCATCTAGCTTGAAGGTGAAAGTTTTCCCTATCCTTGCACCATCTATTAAAAAAATGTGAAATGGTTTTGTAGGTTTTTGATTTATTGATATAAGATATTTTCAACAATAGTTTTTTGTTCGTTATTCAAATGTCTCATACATGATCAAAATGTCATGAATTTGTTTGTTCATTGAAAAACATTATGTGTCAACCATTTTTTTAACATTTATATTTTTTGATTGTGTACAATACATCACATCGTTCAAGTTTTTTGGTATTAGTGAATAATGTATTTTTATGCGGATTACTTGCTTTATCAATTATTTCATTTGAAATTTTATTTTCTTATCCATTTATTTGTTGAATTTTTGTGTATTCTTTAAACTTTTGATTTTAAATTATCTCATTCAATATCAATTTTTTTTTGTTTTATGTCATTTTCTTGTTCCATATAAGCAACTTTCGACAAACCATAGTTAATTTGAAATTTAAGTTTTGATTTTTGAAAGGATTAAATGATTTTTTGGTTTTTTTATGCTAATTGAATGAAACCCAAAAAGTTATTTCATTTTTTAGTGCATCTTTTATTTATTTTTGTATCATAATTAACTACAAAGTATGTTAAACATAAATCATTTAATCCTTCATCTTGATTGATATATTTATCAACTAATGATTTATAATGAATTTTTGTAAAATTTAAAAATAAGCCTTGTATTATGTTTTGTGGTAATAATACAAATGCTCTATCTTATTGTTGACATGTGTTTATAAATTGAAATGATCTTGTAATGGTATAATGGTATAAATAATGTTATATCACTACTAAAATTTGAGGTTTTTCAAACTAAAATTTCTAGTAAAACAGAACCCCAAAATGACAAGGGTAAAAAAAACCTTCTAGGCATCTGGACCAAATCAATTTTAACAATCTCCTTTTGATTAAGATAAAGTTTTTTCTTACCAACTCTAGGGTTGCACTTTTGACAAGTAAATTTGATTAGCAATATTTTTGACCACTAGTCAAATGGAACACATTTGAAATGTTTTTCCAATTACACATGTCATATTCTAATTCATTAATCATTGGTCAAATCGACATAATAATCATTTGACCACTACTCAAAATGTTAGTTTGAATGTAACCATTTATTTCAACAGACACGTCACAAAATGGTTGGACAACTTACACCATGTGTCATCGTGATAATGATGGATAGCTTATTGTATAGACATTTGTTGTGCATTTAAAAATGCATTTCCTAACTTTTTAATGCATTTAAATGTTTATCTTTGTTCATGTTTACACATGTTAATATGTTTTTCATTTCTTGAGTTACAAATCTATTTGTTTTTGTTAAATAAGAAGTATAATATGATGTTGCTACATATGGATCTAAAATATATTGTGCGTCTATATTTGTTCCCCACAAGGGTCTTGCATGTATGCCAAATGCATTTGTATGTGTATACTTTGATTTTTTTTTTAAAAATTTGGCTTTTGTATTGTGTATTGTAATCCAAAAGGATATGTTTCTTCATCTTTTTTTAAATATAATAAAAAAAAATTTTAAAAAAAGGTTCCCCTAATCTTGTGCTAATTTTTTTTTTAATAAATTTGAATACTAATTTCACCATGGTTTGGCATACAATTTTGTTCATCTAAAAGCAATAATATTTTTATATGTTTCATTGGTGGTTTTGGATATCGAAATCATCAAATTGGTTGATGTTTTTTTCTGCATGTTATTTTATGTTGATGTATTTGCATATTATGAATTTCATTTGAAAGCATTGTTTGACCAATTGTTAAATATTTATATATAAAAAAATTCAATTTTCTCATTTTTCAAAACAAAACATTTAAGAACATCTTCTAATTACAATAATCCATGATCATGAGGCAACCCCATGATTAAAATTTGGTTATGAAAAAATAACTTTCACCTTACCAAATACCAAATAAATATGTCAAATAAGTTTATGAAAACTATTCATTATATGCACACTTGACAATATAATTTCTAACAAGTTCCTTAACATTGTAATCAACTTTTTTTATTCCTATATTTTCATCAATATGTTGATGATATAATTCTTTTATTGTTTTTACAAGAATTGTTCAATTGTTTACACCTATTATGAACATCACAAAGAACGTTGATGGGCCAAGTTGTTTAATTATCATAAACACATCTTTACGAAGACGATCTAAATAATCTGAAAATGCTTTTATAATTTTATTTTTTTAAAACAAATTTAATTTCAATATTTTATCTAGATTCACATTAGTTAAAACATCACTAGTTATTTGAACACAATCTAACAATTTTGCTTTACGAATACAAATCCATGCACAAGATAATATAAAATGAAATAAAATTTTGATTTATAACTATATATTACTTAGATGATATTGCAAACTTTTTATTTATACTAGTTGGATTTACTTGCATAATCTTTTGATAAGAACTTGCGAGTGATGGTCTTAGATGCCCATAAAACAATGTTGGAAAACTATATTCTTTAGAAAGTGCATCACAAAATAATCCAAGAGGTTGAAAACCTTTTCCAAAAACTATTGTTATTGACTTGTCATTGTCATCAATAACAAGTTCAAGACTTAAAATATTTTGCACTAATGTGTCTATGCAATCCTCATCAACTACTTCTTCAAATGTTTATAGTTTTTTTATTTTCAAATTTTCATCAATTTTGTTTTTTTTTTTTTTTTTGCCAACTATATAGTTTCATTTGCATTTGCTAATTTTACTAAATCTTACCAATTTGGTCTAATTGAAATTTTTACACTTTTACATAATGGAGTTTGGCAAAGTTCTTATAAATCCTTTATCATTATGGTAGGATGAACATAACCTAACATGTACATATATTTGTGTTCTAATTTTCTTTTCAAAAATAGTGCAATTGAACTATCATCATACGACATTCATGGCAATATACTTTGTACCAAATATTAAAAAATTGGACATTAATAGTGCTTCCATGCATTCCATATTGTTTATACCATTTTAATTGCAATATTTGTGCAAATGCAAGACATGGTGCAATCAAATGTTCTTCAATTTTATTTAGTATTATAACAAATTAAAGTTTGATTGATTATTTGTAATATGTTCATGTAAAGCCATGTTCAATTGTTTGCCACAATCAATTTTTTTCACAAGAATTACATATAAATATAAGACCTTCTATTTTTCTTTTTTTTTATCATTAAGTAATTTTTTAAATATAAGTTAGAAACAAGATAAATTTGAAATGAAAAATATATATATTTACAATAATAGCATGCATGTTAACAATGTCTTCTATATCTTTTTTATATTTAATATTGTTTTCTTCATTTTTTTGGTCAAGGTTTTCCTTTCTTTTGGTTGTTGAAGCTGGATTTTTTCACTAATGGGACAAATTTATCAACATGTTATATCATTAATCAACATAATTTTTTTATCAAATTTATTCTGTTTAACTTGAGCTGGTGTGATATTTAAATTTGGATACATATGAATAAATGTTAATGCATGTGGCATCCAACTAAAATGCATTTCCATGATTTTTCGTAAATTATTGTCCAAATCAAAATTTCATCTAAACCTTTTAGGTTTAACATCAAACACACGTTTCCTATTATTTAATTCATTAAGTACTTGACAATTTTCAATTTTTTTACAAAGTAATTTATGAACATTTGAACACATCATATTTTTTAATGAATTTAAATCTATAGGTTCAAATGATTATTCCCATATATTATATTCAAAGTTTAATTATCATAATTATTTCCAACTTTCATCATTATTTGTTAATTAATTTTGTTCCAAACTTGAATTAAACATTGTAAATAACATGATATCCAGAATATTACAATGAAATCTCCCTATAATCCACCATTAAATATTAACATTGGCATCTTTTGTATGTATGATTCTTCATCATTTACTTCTCCACCGTAAAAACTCAATAGTCAACTCTCTTGCACACCATTCCATTGTTTCTAATGTTTCAAATCCAAACAATTTTTTAAATGAAACATTTTTTTTCAAATTTCGTTTGAATTTTTTTAGTAATTTAATAAATAAATAATTGCATCAAATAAACAATCGCCAATGTTGAAATTAAAATTAATTTGTAAAGGTTAATGTAATTATAGCTTTTATAATATTAATCTTGGTATCAATTTTCTTCTTTATATAATGTTTTATCTATGATTTTTTGTCATTCAAAAGAGAATTTATAATGATTTGTTATATCTAGCTATTGACACAATTTTCACACTTATTACAAATAAAAAATATTTTTTGCAACCTAAAGTTTTTTTTTTGTGGCTCAAAATATTTTAAAGTTCATCTAGAATTGTGAATTCAAGTTAAGGTTTTAAATTAAATTTGGGTTAAATAAAAAACATGAATGGTATTTTGATGGAAAGGGGTCATGTAAAAACTTCTTTTGAAAAATGGGCTAAACCAGGACATTTTTCAAGGACTTTAGCTAAAGGTCCCAATACTACCACTTGGATTTGGAACTTACACGCTGATGCTCATGATTTCAACAGTCACACCAATGATTTAGAAGAAATTTCTCGCAAAGTTTTTAGTGCCCACTATGGTCAATTAGCTATCATTTTTATTTGGCTAAGCGATATGTACTTCCACGGAGCTCGTTTTTTGAACTATGAAGCATGGCTGAGTGATCCTACTCACATTAAACCTAGTGCTCAAGTTATTTGGCCAATAGTGGGTCAGGAGATTTTAAATGGAAATGTAGGCGGAGGTTTTTAGGGAATACAAATAACCTCAGGCTTTTTTCAACTTTGGCGAGCATCTAGAATAACTAGTGAGTTACAACTTTATTCTACTGCAATCGGTGGATTAATTTTTGCAGCGCTAACATTTTTTGCTGGGTGGTTCCAATTCAATGGCAATGTAAATGGTTAGTTTTATGATACTAAAGTTTTGAAAAATAATTTAATGTTATTTAGTGTTAGAGTTACAATTTAGTGTTAATGTCTAGGCTTATTAAATTTCTAGTTTTACCACTTTAACTATCAAGAGTTCAAAACCAATAAAAGGTAATTTAAAAGTTGTAACAATTGTAAAAAGACAAGAATAATTCAAAATAAATATAACAATAATATTAACAACTGTAGTTAAGTCTACAAATGTCCAAAACAAATATATGAAAATAGTTTTAAGTTTAATAATATAAACAAGAAACCAAATAACTTATGTAAATAAAAACTTGCTTATAATTCTAAGTATTCCATTGACCACAAAATATATGGAATGGCTTTTATCTTAAAAATTTGACAAGACAAATAATGTATAAAAGATTACAAAAACATTCAGTTTTTCAAGCCCTAGAAACCCATTGATTCATCATTGGCCAAAAACATTCCCATTAGTTAGTGCAAAATCCAAATTCCAAAAATCCAAAATCAAAAATTCAAAAATTTAAATATCCAATATATCAAAGTCCAAAATTCAGTTCCAAAATTTTAGTATATCACCAAAGATGTGTAAAATTAAGATAATATTACAATCTACCAAAATTATTGTATAACATGTTTCATTTATAACTATGGTAAAAAACCTTTCAATTCATTATTTTGTGGAATTTTTCTCACCTTGACCTTCAAGCAACATTGAATGTTTTCACCCTTGTGTTTTTGAGCTACCCTCACCTTGAATAAAAGGATGTGGCTTCTCATTCTTGAAAGAATAAAAACCATTAGTTTTGGGTCAAAACCTATAACTAGGAGCCAAAAAGGGCATCAGATGTTAAACATAATCAATCAAAATCAAAAAAAAAATTATTACCATTTAAAAGCATAGTAGTCATGGCAAGCTATTCATTTTCCCTCATATGAATGTTAAGGAATTTAGAATAAAAATTCATTTGATCCAACTTTAAGTTTTGGTTTTAATTTATAATGTTTGAAAATGGACACCTATTGCATCAAAAGAAGTCAATTTTGCAAAGGACTATCAAAAGGACTCATATAATTTTTAAAATTCATTGAAAAAAATATAGATGATAAAAATGCATTAGCCACATTCAAAAAACATTTGTAATTTTTAAAATGTGGAATTCTAAAACTTTAATAATTCAAAGAATGTTTCAAAATTGCTTCAAAATTTTAGAGTTGCAAGAGTCTTTTACCATGTATAAATGGGTTGTAATGTACATGATGTATTAAAAAAGTTATAGCTTAGAATATAATAAAACTAAAAAATGTGAAAATTTAATTTTTGGTGATGACTTAAAATTTTGATCATTTTCCAAAATGAAACATTGAATGTGTAAAGAACCTACACATTTTTAAAAATTCATATTTATTCAATAATGACTAACAAAAAAATGTGTTGCATTGAGGAAAGTTTAAATATTTTCTAGAACAAGTTATAAAAAAATTCATTGAAAAATTCATTTGCATGTAAAAATTAGTTTTGGGAAAAAGGACTTGCAATCCTTTTCCAAAGTAATCCGTTTAGCTCCTAGTTACAAGTTTTGACCAATCTATAGTTGGGTTCAAAAAGAATTTCCCATTTGATTTTTTCTTTTTAAATAAGCGAAAGTTAAAACATTGCTTTGCTTTGAAATCCTCTTAACTTTTCAAACTATGCCTCAACAAAGTTTTGGTTCATGGATACAAATGGAATTTAGGTAATACATGGGGGAAGAATTGAAGTTCCAAGTTACTCTAGAAGCTCCATGAAAAAACCCATGTTATCATATGTGTATTTGGTATAGTAATGTAAAGTGGAACAAATGTGCATGATGATATTTTTCAAAACAAGAAATTGACCTCCTTGATTGAGAGTGGAATTTTATAATTCCTAGAATATCAACACTTGTAAAAATTTGAGATTTGCCTTGAAGAGTTCAAAAAGATTTGGAACCAATAATCAATGATTGAACGGTTTGCCTCAATGTTTTTAATGGAGGAATTGTCACATATGCTTGCTTTGTAAATGTAATCATTGAAAGATACCATTCGTGAATGCTTCCATTTGTTATTAAATTTCATATGATCTTTATGAATAAATTCATTGTGTTTCAATTGGAAAAAAAGAAATGTAAGGTGTTAGAAATTGTTTTAGATGACTTGGAAGGGAATCTGTGTGAAATTATTGCATTTGTTTATCTTTGAATGTTGTCAAAATTGCCAACAAGTAATACAAGAACAAAAGCAACTCCAAGGACACTTATGATCACATCAAAAGCTCAAGTAGATGATGACATTGTTTTGAAGGAAAAAAGATCAAGCAAAACCACACCCTATGAACCAACAAGAGAGGAGGTAGCCTTTTAGGGTGGGGTGCCAAAAATTTCACCAAAGGTGGATAAGATGAACCTAGGTTATGTTAGGAATGATAACACCACAAATTTAGTATGCAACAAATTAATAATGAAAATCATGCAAAATTCATTCATTCATAAGTTTGTACATTTTACACATAATTATCATGCATTAAAAATATATTTGACACTCAAATAAATTTGTTAACGGATGAAATACAAACCTATGAATGAACAAATGTCACATGAATTTTGCATCTTTTTATAAATTTGTGTGTCAAATGTGTTTTCAATGCATGATATTAGTGTGTGAAACATATAAATTATGAATGAACAAATTTTGCACAATTTCCATTATTAAATCATGAAATGTTAAATTTGTGATGAATAGGAATAACAAGGTGACAACTAATAAAAACTATACTTTGAAAAAGAAGGGTACTAAATGTCAACGCAATGTAGTCATCATAGATTCAAATGATGAAATGGCAAAATAGCACAATGCAAATGAATGCATTGTGCAATTCCCCAAAGTTGAACAAACGGCCAAGGCGACTAACAATTAAATCTTGGCTTTTTGTAATTCATCTATTTAACTAACATCACTTGCATTATCATGTGGTTTAGAATTGACATCCATTACTCAAAGGCAATTGGAGAGAAAGGGCAATAAGGAATTGAGAAATGTTGACCTTCCATGTGCATTGGATCCAAGTTTTAAATGTAAAGGATATTCATGAATTCAATTATTGGGAATGGAATGTGCAATATCTCATTGTAGAAATCGTCTAATGGCTCAATATGAAAAAAATGTGAGAATATTTTGATTTGGTTGTAAAACTTTAATTTACAATCAAAAATATTTTTATCATCCTTATGAATTCTTCCAATAGATTACACTTTTACAAAATCTTTTTCAGGATTGCATTACATGTGCATGATTAAGCTTAAGCCTTAATGGTTTTCAAGTAATTGGCTATATTATTGATAAATTTAACATTCAATTAACAATGACACATTAGGCAATTATGAGATGTTCGATTTTGAATGAAACACCTTGTGACTACTAGGTGTTCGAGATTGAATGAATCATATGGTGGTTGTCACAACCCTAACATTAGGTTTGTGACTAAATGTGAATTGCAAGGGCCCATGAAGCCAAGAGTGTGTTTAGGTGTGAAACACACTTTCACAAATGGAGGAGAGTGCAAGGGATGAAACCCAATGACTCCCAAGTGCACTCCCACTTTGTGGGAGTTACAAATATTCAGAACCTTGGTTGGAAAAGCAAATAAACACCAAATTGTGCCCTCATGACATCATTAGAAAGGTCTTGAAGCATAGATGCTTAAAATGCCCTCACATTGTTCGTTAAGACCTAATTTGCATGAATTATGATCAAAAGAAAAGGCATGAGTCAAATTGAGAATTTGATTCCCGACCACAAATCCTTGAAAATAAGGGTCAAATGAGGTCCAATTGAGGTGTGCTATACATTTTTAGAAAGATCATTTTAAAGGCTATAAAATATTGCCCTCGTATTTTCAAAACATACTTGATTTGAAAAAGATAAGAACATCCAAAGTTTTAGGACAACAAGAGTCCCAATTTTGGGACTCCCACTTTGGAATCCTGGGGAAAAGTGACATTTGAATGTAGTCCTTGTGGAAAGGCAAAAAATATACTATAGGGAGAGGAGTGGTGCCTCCTCCCAAAAGTTGTGGGCCATGTAAAGCTTGTGTTTGAAGTTGTCCCTATTAAGTTTGCTGCACCACTTCCATTCAACTTGCACTAACCATCCTCTTTTCTTGGTTGTGCAAGTTGACTTCATCTTGAACTCTCAATTCTAAATTTGTCCTAATCCCATTCCGAAGCTCTAGCACTCCTTCCTACCCCTGAAATGTTACAAGTTAAAAGTGTGCCCCAATTCTCTTTTTCTTCCATTGTTTCACTCTGGGACACACCTTTGGGTCTTTTGAGAAGCTTGAAGGCCTGTCAATGGTTGCCATGTGTTGGGGATTGAATGAATTTCTTGGTGGCCACCATGCATTGAAAATTAAATGAATTGCCTAATAACTACTTAACATTGGAAAATTAATGAATTTCTTAATAATCATTAAACATTTGGAAATGAATGAATCACCTAGTGGTTGTTAGGCATTCAAAATTGAATGAATTTTTTGGCAGTTAATAATTGTTAGAGATTGAATGAATTGTTTGGTGTATTAGGTGTTTGAAATTGAATGAATTGATTGGTAGCTACTAGGCATTCAAAATTGAATCAATTGGGCAAACTTATCCTTGGGTGGTACCATTAGGAATGTCACGCCTCAAATTTTTAAAACCCATCCAACTTCAGGACAACATAAGACTCACACAAAGAAAACTTTTCATTCCAAATTATTTATCAAAAGTTTACCCAAGTCATGTAAAATTCAAAAATCTAATTAAATTACAAAAAAATGTGTTTTGTTGTGAAAAATGAGTGCATAAGGAAAAAGTTTTAGGAATATCACACGAGGGATTTTTTTTTTATCAATAACACAAAAGGAATCTATTTTTTGAAAATTTTCTTAGATGTTGATTTTTAAGAGTACTTCAAATGCCAACCTATTTGATGTCTTTTATAGAAAATTGATTGAATCAATTTTCATTTAACTATGAATTTTTGAAATCACGATCATGAAATCTTAAAGGGCCATTGATGTTGAAAACAAAAATGATAACTATTTTCATCTCTTGTTATTTTAATTATTAGTTTGGATCATTCCCTTGTGCATGTACTAAATAAATAAGAAAAAATATTTAATGTGTAAGTGTAAGGACACTTAAAAGAAAAAAGTTAGGAATTGGGTTAGAAATGGTCCAAAAGTCAAAATGTTAATGCATATTATAGATTTTTGGGTGTTCATTATTTTTCATGAGTGTGTGCATAGGTGGGGAAAACATAGCCCATGTAGTCCAATCAAATAAACCAATGTATAAGTAGATGAAATTTTATTTCTAAAATTGGGTCCAATTTTCATATGATTTTAATAAGGTGGTTCCTAGTGGTACAACCCAAGGAATGTTTGCCAAATTGCATGGCCAAGCAATCAAAATTGAATGAATAGCCTTGCGACCACCAAGTGTTCAAAATTGAGTGAATTGCCTTGTGGCCACTAGGTGTTTGAGATTGAGTACCCAAAAATTTCATGTCATTAAACATAATTGTTATCAACTTTTAATTTGAAATTTACCACTCATAACATTTTCCCCTTTTCTTGTTTTAGTGTCTTTTTTGTGTCAATGAAATGTTTCTTGCCAAAGGATAACATTTTGCCCTCGAAGGGATATCCATATTAGAAATGGGTTTGCCTCCTTGGCTATATAATGGATTTTAATCTTTTCTTTTAATGCAAAGTTTCAAATATGATTCTTGGTTAAAATTTGAAATGCATATTGAAAAGCCATTCTAATCACCATCTTGATTAAACTAGGACCTTGATGTCTTGAAAGAAAAGAATTTCATTTTGACACTACCTACTTCCTTCAAGAGGATTAGAAGGGCCCCAATGATCTTCAATTAGTTACTTCCAGAAGTTTTAATTCTCCTCATTATGATGATAAAGGCGACCTTGAGTGAATCCTTTGCATGTTTCTTTTGGGGAATTACCTACTAGATCCTTCTCTAAATCTATTCTTCATTGGAATCATGCCAATTTTTCTTCCATAAGAATTTTAATGATTTTTTTTGTAGGCATCCTTATACTCACCTTGAAAATACATTATTGGTAGATGATTCCCCTTAGAGATGTAGGTGTTAAGCTTGTGGTGGATTATTATTAAGGGTAGAACTATATTATTTTTGTTGGATAGAATGGATGGAAATGGTGAACATGAACTATGTTCTCCTTGTTGGATAGGTTGGATTAGGACTATTGACATTGAATTTAGTAAGTGACAAGGTGGACATAAGTAGAGAATGACTAAGTAGGATTAGGACTATTGACATTGAATTCAAATTGCTTTATGGGAGGAGAATTGAGTTGATTTATGGACATTGAAATTAGAGAAGAAGAGCTCAAGGAGATGATAGTTTTTCATGAAAACAACATTATTCTAATATGTTTTTGTTTCTATGTTCTTTTAGCGCAATTTGTTGTTTTTTTCATTTGATATGAGAATTGGAATCTATTATAGAATTACTACATAGTCATAACTGTGTAAATCTATATTTTGTGATGGAATTTTGGTTGAATTTTAATCTTATTCATGTAGTTATTTCAAGATATATTTAATCTTTGCAAAATTATATGTTAAAAAACAGATTCTAGATATAATATAGTGTTGGAACATTAGTATTTACCAATTACATGCTCTCCACATGTTATTCCTAGGTTTCCAAATATCTTGTTTGATTCAATGTAGGGGAGTGGAGCAATGGGTTCTCCTTTTGCCAAGGTTACAAAAGATGTGGAGTTATTAGTTTCTTATCTTTTAAATATGGTAGAGGAAGATGAGGTGTGTTCAACTTCAAGTCTTAAGATTTACTTTAAAATGCCCCATGAAGTGAATCCTTTGTATGTCATTTTTTTACCTAAATGGAATTCTCATGGTGACACAAATTATGGCATTTTGAAGTATGATCAAGGACTTTGGCCCATACTCAAACACCTACATCTTACTCCCTTGTTTTAAGGCCTAGATTGAAAATTATTCTTGGTTGATATAATTCCAAAAAAAAATGCAACCAACTACACTAATCAAAAGCACATCAATGTCTTGTCCACATTCACAAGTTACAACCCTAAACAAATGTTAATTTTTAACATAAATGGGGTCATGTGTTATTTTCCATAATGTGTCATTCTACACAAGAATGCTCAAATATTCATTAAAAATACTAACAAAAGCAAAATGGAAACACAAATTAGAGTGGAACTTTTTTTTTTGTAGCATTTAAAAACATTTATGTTGCAATTTGGTTTTATATGAAAGTTGAAAGTTGAAAACGTGTTTGAAATTTTCCTTTGTTGATGCCAAAAACATTTATGGACCAATTCATGTTCATTTGGGGATGTGAATAATATTCTAGGAATTTTAGTGAAATTATGGTCAAGTCATTTTATTATCTAAAGGATTTGAAATAGGTGTATTATGCCTGTTATGGGTTACCTTATGAAAAGGAAGAGCAAATTTGTTGTTTCTTGACAATGAACCCAACAAAACATTTCAAAATCCAAAGTGAAGTGGTTTCTTTATTGAAACCTTCATGAGATATATGAATTGTCAAATAATAAGGTGCAATGATTGGACATGGCATCTCATTTGTGGTCAGTTTTGATTGCATTACCATTGGTGAGTGCAATTCGAGTCCATTATGACATCATGGTCAAGTATTTAAAACCTTGTTTAAGTTCTTATTTGTGAAATTATTCTTGGTTCATGTAATGTATGAACAATTACAATGAGGATGTTTAGAATACTTAGCCCCCTTTAGGTATGCACTTTGAATGTGATCCATTTAGAAAATTCATTTCATTTGTTTATATCTTTCAATTTTTTATAACTTAAAAAAAAATTATTTTATGTGTTTCGATTTTCTAGTACTAAGTTTTGTTTGCTGTTGGTTTGAATTGTTGTTTGCTGATTACATGATGTTGTTTATGGCTTTGAAAGGGAGAAAGTGATGCTAGCTATTCAAACTTTTATTTCAAGATGGCATCGATGTAGTTGCATATTTGACCATGGCAATCACAAAAGACCTAACAATATTAAGAATTGAAGTAATCTTTAAGGTTTACACTATTATTTCAAGTTTATAATAAATAGGTTTGTAATAATGATTTTTTTTTCTAGATTTTCCTTTAATGATAAGTTAATTATTTTGAAATTTTGTATGAAAAACTCTTGGTGATCCTCTTTTTGGTGTTGTTCACAACTTGGTGGCCACTAGGTCGTAATTATAATTGAAATGTGTAATGTTTTGATCTATTAAAATTTCTTAATGGTATTTTTGGACTTTTGTAATGTCCAAAAGTAATTAAATATGTGTTTAGGAATGGAATAAGGCTTACATTAAAGCTAGTTTGAGGCCAAGAACATTGAACATTCTAATGAAAACTAGGTTAGTTTTGTTTTTAAACATTATGTTTTCTTTTGTTTGTGTAAGTTTTCTTATTTGTGGAATTTGCAATTTTTTTTTTTGATACTTGATCTATTCCTGCAAGTTTGCAAATAAGATCATAGTGTTTTCAAGAAGCATTGCAATTTGGGGTAGTAATTGTTTTATGTTATAGTGTTAAACATTAGAAAAGATTACTATGTGCCTTCACTTTTAACTTGGGATGTCTTTCAAGTGATTGTTGATATTCTTTTTCCAATTTTGAATACTTGTGTGCTTAACCAATCCCATGAGCATTGATATTTTATGATGCCTTGCATGCAATAATTACCATGGTCTTGAAATTTAAAAAAATCTAGAATGACACCCTCTATGGTTAATTTGATAGAAGATGATGTGGTTGTGACTTTGGAGTTGTCTATGCTTACTTCCAACATCATAAAACAAGTACATTGTGATGTTTTAAATGGTTTTCTTTCATTCGTAAGGAAAATTTATGAAAAGAAAAAAACCTATAACATGTTAAATCTCTAATGTTAAACCCAAAATTTAAGAGCCTTAGGTTGGTTTCTTCTTTTATTGATAAAAAAAAAAGTTGTTTCTATGGTGGAAGATTATGATAGATGATGGTATTTGTTACATTGCTATTGAATGTCACCATGTACGTCACCTTGTATTAGAATTTGAAACTATAGCAAATTAGTTGGATGATGAAGATTCTTGTTTTGACATTTTCAAGATGACTTGTTAGGACCAACGAAGGAGTTGGTGATTAAGTAATTGTGAATGTTTCAAAGGTACCAAATTGATGCAAAGGACATTGTCTTTTGGAATGGTGGGGAAAACATGAGTCCTTGTTTCTAACTATTATTTTCCTTGTTGATCAAATCCTTGGGATTGTGGGATCACAAATTGGAACTGAAAAGAAATTTTCTTTAATTAGGATACTGACGAATTTGAAGAGATGCAAGCTACAATAGATAATTTAGATAAGTTAATGTATATGACCTAGAACTAGCCAAATGATCTTTGGGTCAGCTGTTTTTCACCTTCTAATGTGATAGAGTTTATTGAAGCTTATGCTTCTTTTGAAGAAAAGCTAGAAGAGTATGGAGGTGAGTTTGAGCAAGACGAGCCTTAGAACATGTAATTTATAATTTATAATTTCATCCCTTTGTATATAGGTTATGTAATGAAAACTTTGAACATTGTTATTCGAGTTGTTCTAACAGACTTGAATATCTAATGGATATTATTTTCTAGGATATTTGGAAATGTGAAATCCCGATTCTTATTTAAAAAAAGAAATTTGATGTCATTGATGGATATTATAATTGAGAAATGTTTAAAATAAATTTAAGATCCAGCATGATTCATTATACAACTGGAACTGGTATGGTGAAGCCCAAGTGGATCCTTGAGTTATTCCCCAAAGGTTTCTATAGTGGACTCCACATGACCCTAGAAATTGTAGGGACACCAAACTTTGGCCCACTGACAGGTGCATCACAATGTCTCTACCCTGAAGGGCAGAGCCAACAAAGGTGTTGGAGGGCACAGTCATTGTCTTGTAGATGACACCAGTGCATGATCCATCCACTCCCATATTTCATCAAATTGTCAGCTATGCACATCTCAATCAACGTAATCAATAGCCAATCCTGGGATTTGGATGGGAACAACATGCCTGGAAACCATAACCTGAGATCAAGTTTAAGAACTCCCTTGTTGGGGCCAAGATCGTCTTCCATGTGATGGTACTTGCTCAAATTCTCAGTTTCTTGGATGTAGAATTTCGGTGAGCTTTTGAGTTTCAAATTCTTTGCAGCCAAGTACTGCATAAAATCTGTGTTTTCATGGTGACTGTTGGTTTGTCATGGTTGTGATGGGATTTGAATGCCTCCTGTGTTTTGCTGAGATTTGTAACTGGGTTTGATGAATGTAGTTGCACATGTCCCACCATAATAGAAATTTTCTTTAGGGTTAGATGACAGCTTGGTGCATTAGATTATTTGGTTTGAACTTTGACATCACTCACTGTTTTTTGCAATCTGGCTTGCTTGAATTCTTCATGCCTCCTGCTGCTGCAAACATGTGTACCCTTTCTTAATTTGCTTCCACTTCTTTCCATAGTACTGATTTCTCGATCAGTTTTTTGTGGGTTACCTACTTGTTCATAACCTTGGTTCATCTTTTTCACTGTTTTACTGCCAGGCTTTTGGTAGCTGCTCATGCTGGTTTGTTTCAAAAGTTTAAAGCCTTGTGCAGGACTTCACATTTTTCTATGGTTTTTGATCTGCAGAGCTTCATACATTTTTCCAGCTTGATGATTTTGCAGAAAAGTGTAATATTGCAACTTCTCACACAAATTTTCCTTTGGAAGAAAAGATATCTGTGGAGTCTGATCAATCTTCATGGCAAGATGCACAATGACTGTTCTTCAGGTCTGAATATTCCAATCCAGTGTACAAGGGTTTATTGAGTTGGGTTATCGGAGAATCCGAGTACAAAATCATGACAATTATTACAGCAAGCAGGTCATGCAGGAACTCCAAATACTTGAAGTTTGTTCAACTGTTAAGAGGTTACATATAGAATGTACAAATCAGAGTCACAACAAAGGTAGCATGTACAATGATTAAGTATTGCCAATGTAGAAACATGACAAGGGTTACTATTGTTGGTGCACCTTATATGGTTAGTCCTCCTCAAATGTGGTGTTCTCTGATATGAGCAGTTCTACGACCACTTCTATGGCTGGGGTCTGAAGGAAGAGATTCAGAAGACTTGGTAATTGATATCTGAAAGTGGATTCTGAATATCAAAGCTAACAGGGCATGTGATATTTTCACTGGCAGAGAATATATTAGGGTCTGTCTCCTCTATACTTGGCCATTAAATTGAGAATCGGGTGGTTGCTAAAATTGGTTCCTGTTTCCATATGGGTGATATTTGACTCCAAACCCTGGGTAATTTACAATTGCTGCAACTGGGAAAGACTATAGCATCTGAGAAAGGAAACCACAATGAAACGCAAAATTGTAGATATGAGTGATGTGAATGGGAACAATTGAAAACACTGTGACTCTCTATCACATAAATTTGTGATAGAAATTCATCACAATTTTTTTGTGCAGAGAGACAAATTCAATATTTGCAGAGTGGTAAAATTCTTTTATGCCATTGTGTCCATATGCAGTGCTCATTGTACATATGGATGATGCTGATTTTCCAACATCTGACCTGGTATGCTTTTGCAAGCTCTACAATAAATGATCTTGCTCCTATACCATTATGATAAAATAGCAAATAGTCTGCAAATTGGAGAAAAAACTGAGCACAACTATACTCATTCTCATCAAGAAGATATGACTGATTTGTGCAACCTTGTGAAAACAATAGACACCGCATAGAGTATGTCTGCAACCTGTACTCAATCCTGCTTACCGCACCAAAGGCTGATGCCTTAGCTTCATCAATATCTGCATTAGAATTTTTTTGCTTAACTGAGTCAGAAAAGAAAACAACCATGAACATTCGAGGATATGGAAAGTATAATTATGCAGGGTTGTTGATTGAAGTATTCGATCCTGGCTGAATTAACAAGCTGAGTATTCTTGATTGCAATGCTCTTTGAAATGTCACCAAGTGAAGTGTATCAAATCTTCACTGTAAAAATTGCATGTTTGACCAAATGCATGAGCAAGGTATATTAAATCTTCAATGTAGAAATTGCATCAAATGCACAAAAAATTGTGAACAAGGTAGGAGAGAGAAATAGCAGTAGTATTAATTATAGGGGAAAAAAGAAAGAAAACGAGCTGTTTACCTCTTTGAAACGTGACAAGTCTGTTGCTTTTGAGGGTGTTGGGGGAGGATCTTTGAGTCTCCTGCCATCTAAGTCCCGAGCAGCCATTATGATTCCAATTGGTGAATTTGGGTCAGTGCCCAATTTGGAATTCAATAGCTCTGCAATCTTCACATCTTGAAGCTTCTTGCTGCTGCTGCTGCTGCTGCTGTTGGAAACTACAACCTGATCTTCAAGATCCAACCCAATGAGTGCTGCCACTGCTTCCCATGTATTATTTCCCTCATCTGAGTTACAGTTCTGTGAGGATTGCATATGTGCACGAAACAACCTCTCTTTCTCCCTGAAATGAACAGACCATCAACACTTGAGAGTCATGATGGTCATCATCCTCACATCCCTGATTCATTCTTCCCAAGGGTTTTAAAAATAAGAACAGAATCCCACATCAATTTTTCCAGAGGTTTAGGTTTTAAAGATCTGAGACAATTGATTCCGAATTTTGCATCAAGAGGTTTGAGTGATTTTGAATGTAAAAGGGATTGACATTCAGACTCAAAGAATGTCATGAAGTTCTGATGGAAGTTTTGCACGAGAGATAAATTTCTTGTATGAACAACTTTCTTGCAAGAGAAAGATTTTCGTGTATCAAGATTTTCTTGCATTGAAGTTCTTTGCACATTTTTTTGTAGGAAGAGATTGTGTGTCATTTCCTCTGATGATCAAGGTGGCGAATTCTGGAACTGGAAAACAAGAGTCTAGAATTACTTGTACCTGTTGATGATTTTCATAGCCTGCAATTGTGCTGCTCTTTCTGTATAAAAATATTCACGCTCCTTTGCAGCTTGCTCCAAGATCTGTGCAAAAGGAGTGTTACGAGATCCATAATTTAGATGATGATGATCTAAATACACTAGAGAGATTCAGAATCTGGGGTTGCTTTGCCAGTGGATGGTGAAAAATTTACAAGCTCTTGCTGAGCTTTTGATCTGATTTGTCTTTCTTTGATTTCCAAGATGTTCTTCCTGTTCCATTCTCTGCATCCCAAATGACAGCACAGAGTTACACAAACAAACCCATATTGTTGCATCACAGATAATGACCCATTGAGTTCCTCTCCCTGAAATTACACATGCACACCACATCTCAAGCTTTCCATCACCATCTAGAATCAACAGATAGATAGACTCTCAAGCTTTTCCATCACCACACAGAATCAACAGATCTGGCTGGCAAGGAGACAAAAAAAAAGTTTGCTGTGGGTGGTGGTGGCACATGGACTTGAAAGAGTGTCATGTCCAATTTTCTTTTACCTTCGAATCTCTAACTCAGAGGCAAGATTCGGAAGTCTCATGTCATAGAAATTGCTACCACTTTGCTGATCATGATGATCCACCACAAGTCCACCACTGGCACCACAACCACCAGAACCTGTATGTATCCCACTGATGAGAGCCTGGATGCCATAACTGGGATTCATGGTGGTGTTCATCATGTGGAAGGGGGTGCCAGGGCTGGCCATGAGGATTGCTGCTACTGCTGCTGCTGGCTGCTGGAAATTGGCAGCATGGTGATGGAGATTGGAGAGCCCATCATGAAAGAGTGTTTGCGTTGTGGAGAAAGAAGCTTCTGATGAGGGTGAGAATAGTTCATAGCTGCCATTGCTGTGAAAACTCTCAGGTGGTGGTGACATTATGGTCTCCAAAATCCCATGCTCAGTATCCCTATCTTCTTCCATACTTCTTCTTCAAGTCTTCTTCATCTACTAGTGCTGTTGCTACTGCTGCTGCTACTTCCCTTCTCGTTTTGACAAAGCTCAGTTTGTTTTTGTTGCTAAACACCCTTGGCAGTAAGTAGCTTTTGTCAATTGAGGAGCAGAATTCGGGAAGGGGAAAAGCTCTGACCGTTACTAACCCACTTTCTCTTCTTCTTCTTCTTCTTCTTCTTCTTCTCTTAAAAACTTTTTCTCTTCCCTTGATGGCAGTTACGAATCCACAGTTTGGGTTCCAGCTCAAACTAACAGTTGGATGAAAGAGTAGGGTCTGTAGAATTCTTTCCTAGTGTGTGTTTCTGTGGGATTTTTCCTTGAGAACTTGTTCTTTGCAATTGTTTTTCTAAGCTGGATTCTCAGGCAACTTTTCTCCCAACTTTGCAAAGAATTAAGAATGCATATATCCAAAAAGCAAAAACATAACAAACAAATGGAATTTTTTTACAAAAATAAGGCTCTGGTAAACAACAATAAGAGCTTACCACCACCAATGCTTGTACCTCATCTCCATCAAGATCGCAAAAAAGGAGCAGAAACTGCTTCATTTTTTTATGATCTTTGTCTCAAAGTGAGCCATCACAGATATCTTCTTCTTGTATCTACATTTTCTTTAGGTATGTATCTTGCTCATAAATTTTACAGACTCATTGCCAATGCCAAATACCATAGCCAAATGATATCTTCTGCATGCAGCAATTAGCATTCCAGATGGAAGGAACTGTGGATTTAATCTTCTCCTCACCAAACAGATTGTGATAGCAAAAACCTCATGATTTTTGTTTAAAAAGATATGGTCCAATTAATTATGCAGATGGCTAAGCAGTGTGACAAGTATTATTTGTCCATGAATGCCCTTGCAAGCCTTCTCCCAAATTTACCTCATGCCTTAATCATGATTTTGTGTTGGAGATACTATATTTTAATCTTATAAGTAATGTAGATTAGCATAAGTTTAGTGATGACTGTATCATTTGTCCACTTGCAAGCTTCACCCAAATTTACCTCATGCCTTAATGATGACCATGTGTTAGAGATATTACCTTTTGATCTTATATGTAATGTAGATTAGCGTCAGTTGAGTGATGAGTGTTTGAGTGATGAGTGTTTCATCTTTCCACTTGCAAGTTTCACTCATTCATGACCTTCTATTAGAGAAATTATGTTGATTTTACAAGTAATGCAAAAGGCTAAGTTAGTGGGATGAGTATTATTTGTCCATGAATGCCCTTGAAAACTTCACATAAAACCTCATGCATTTGTGACCTTGTATTAGAGATGTGATTTAACAAGTAATTTTACAAAAGTCTTAAGCTAGTGTCATTTGAGTGTTATTTGTACATGAATGTGCTCTTGCAAGCTTCACCCAAAACGTAATGCATTCATGAGCTTGTGTTGGAAATATGTTTTGATCCGAGAAGAAGTAATGCAAAAGCATAAGTTGTGACGATTGTCCATGAATGCCCTGGTACACTTCACCCATTCATGACCTCATGTTAAGACTTTTGGTATTATAAGCTATTTAGTGAATGTTATTTGTTTATCATGAATGCCCTTGCAAGCTTCCACCAAATTTGCATATATACTTGACCTCGTATATATTTTGTGATCTAATAAGTAATGCAAAAGCTTCAGTGATGTGCGTTTGTCCATGAATGCTTTTAGAAACTTCAAATCTTCAAAAATGATTCCATGCTATTTCAAAGAAGTTGAAATCTTAGTTATACCTAGTTTGGCTTTGGTTTTGACTACTTGTAGCTTCTTTCTAAAAACTTGCAAGATTGTTCTAGAATGTCTAGGATTGAATTTAATATAACACAATATGCCACACATTTTTTGTACCATCCCTTCATCCATAAAATCCTTTTGAGAATTTTATTGTTAACAAACAAGATGTAGACGTTTTCTCAGATACATATGTAAAATTACTCATAGAGAATGCTGAGTGGAAATTTGTGAAATTCAAGAATATATTCTACCTACTCGCTATATCAAAACAAATTGATGGATTTAAAAGATGGATGTATGCAGTACAAAATAATTTCTTTTGTTTTTAGAGACATTGTAAAAAGCACAATCGCGTCAGTTTCAGATTTTCTGTGGTGAGATGGAAAGGTTTCACGAACCAAAAATGAACTTTAAATGTAGTATATTATTTTTGCACAATGCTATGTCAAAGTTTATTTAGGTTAGGTTTCATAATTGTCCTTTTGGATGCTTATTCTAAATTAACATATGGTTAATCAATTCCCAAATAAAGAGGAATGAAAAGGTCTTTATTTTTTCAGATTTTGTTTTTCAATAATATAATCATGAACAAATTTTCAATACCAAGCGTAATTGAATTGTATTTAAAGCCAATTCAATTCAATTCAAATTGTGTATGCAAAACCACAAAAGTCTTTTGAACTGAAATCAATTGACATTATTACATTTACCCAACCATTTTCCCTACAGATAAGGAAACCTTTTCACTACTCAAAAACAAAAAAAACTACAAAAGTTAAAGATGACAGTAATTTTGAAACTTCAAAAAACGTAATTAGTTTTCTGGCAACATAAAAAAAAGAACAAAATGATTTTTTATCAACTTATTTTCAGTTTTTATACCATTGAGTTTGCCTTCTAAGGATATGATTCATTGCCAATGGTTGTACCTAGTTGTTTGTATCAAATAGTCCATTCGATCAAAGTTCCTGTTATGATAACTCTCATTCATGGACCACACATCCAAGATAAAATAAAAACTTCCTAAGTTATTTTGTGATACTTTTTAATAAATAAAAAGTCGAGAAAATTATTAAATACTAGCTTTCTCTCTTCGCTTTATTGGTAATGATTTCCACCAATTTGCTGCTTAAAATTATTATGACACTCAAATAAGGAAACTCGCCCAAGAAAAACAATATATATATACACTCCATATATGACACTCCAGTAACCCTCTAATAGGACGCCCGAACCAATCAGAAGTTTAATACATACAATACCGCCACACTCTTACAAAGAATATACGTACACAAGTAAAATACATAATATTTCCACCTCACATCTGAGGCTTTTCTTTTTATTATACGTGCACAAATTTTGTTTTCATCAAAATTTCAAAATATCCTCTGATGCACTGCACAACAAACAAAGACTACTTAAAAATCACGAAAAGATTCAAGTAAACATCCACCTTTCCACTTTTCATACACGTAAAAAATTCCTTCTTTTAGAACATGTTTGCAAATCAAAACCAGATCTAAACTGCGCATATTTCTCTCCCAGATGCATATTCATCACTTGTTGGGAGTAACTGCATCCTTCAAATTCTGGAATGCACCGCTGACAGCATCACCCGTCTGTAACCCACCACAACATTTACACAAGCTAAGACTGGTCAGAAACCAAATTACAAACCAAATTTTTCTTTTTTAAAAAATTATCTCCTGCTATGTACAAATGACATTAAAAATTTGATAAACAAAATATAGTGCACATATCCATATACTAATACTCTACCTGAGAACTTGATAAACAAAATATAGTGTACAGATCCATATACTAATGCTCTACCTGCTGCACAAAGCCGCCGGTAGCTTTCTTCGCATCCTGCGCTTTGTCCTGTGTAGCTTGAGTAGTATCGGAAGCTGCCTGTTTTGTCTGCTCCCACTTCTCACCTGCGAAGCCTCCAGCTTGATTAGTCTTGTCTTGGGCGGCTCCAGCAGCACCTTGAGCTTTGTCCTGGACGGTTCCAGCAGTATCCTGCAATCATAAGCGGATCCCCATCCCAGGACGTCAAAGATCTCTCAGAACAGACTTCAAAATATCGAGAAAAACTAAACACCTCGAATTAACTATATTATATTCCCTCCCGCCAACCTGGGATTGCGTGGTCAAACGAAGACGATTTTCCCGTCGAAAAACAGTAAAATCCTCACTTGCTCACTGTCTTTCACTCCGTTCACTAAACATTGACATGCAAGAAGTACCCAAAAAAACCCTACAGGCAGCTGCTACAGTACACTGAAAACGAACCAAATGCAGCTTTGAAAAACTAAATTAATGACCATCCAACCAAAGCAAACAAGGACGCGGGTACATAAGTCAAGAATCCTATAAAGACAAATGTTTTTTATGTACTATGTACCTTGGTGGCCTGCTTTGCCTCGCCGGCCTTCTGTGCTCCGGTCACCTTGGCATCCTCGGCCTTCTGTCCGACGGTGTTGCTCGACATCTTGACGTTGTTGGTTCGCTACACACAAGGAACAGGCACTCCCCTTCTCTCAAGAAGCGAGCGAGAGACGACAACAAAAGGACTACGTAAAAGAAAACGCAAACAAAGCAAAAGAGAAGCGAAGCGGTCTGGTAACAAAGGTAACGAAAGCGCGTTAGAAGTAAAGGTTGGTAAGAAAAGAGATGAGTTTTTCGGTGCAGAGGGTGCGGGTTAATATACCCATCTTCCCACAGCCACGTGTCCCTAGTGATTTTTTACTTTTTACCCTACCCTGTAAAGATGTAGCATCTGCGTGTAACGTAATTCTTTCCCGCCCCCCCCGTTGTACCTACGACAGGCTACAGCGGCGTGTGGATGAGAAAGTTTTTCCATCCGACAGAATGTGGACAAGTGTGAATAGAAAAAAATTTGTAAAGAGATGATTTGCGTGCCGGGGGTTAGAATGTTGGAATCTACCCCTCGGTCGGTGAAGGCGGGCCCTCGGATGTAATCGCGGGCCCTCGGATCTAACCACCGCTCCTCGATTCCGATGCCTGGGTCCTCGATTTTGACGCCGGGACCTCGATTGTCATCTGATTTCTTTCATTCATTTACAGAAAGTTTCATCCATTTTCAGCTTACGTCTCCTAGGCTTAGATCCTCTGCATGCGTCGCCGCTTGGGAAGTATCGACAAAGGGCTCAAAAGTGATTCGACACCTGGCTGATTTTCTGAAGCTAGGAATTGACAAGTGTCATGGCCTCTCGTCCCAGACTGACACGTAGCAAACCACGGGCGTCGTGCTTTGCTAGTCCGACTGTTCTCTTATCCGACGCGTGGAGACATCGGACCGTTGGATAAGATTAGATCAGCCTAAGTGGTCTGGAGTTGGCCGCGTCAGTAGAAGGTCAATCTCCACTGTTTGCCCGGGGGGCTCCGTGGGTCTGACCCGTTGGTTCTCAGGGTCCGGATTCACGAGAGTTTCTGGGCTTTTTTGTTCCTTGCTGTTTGTGTTTTTTCTCTCTTCGCAGTTTTGGTTGTGTTTTTGGGGCTTGATGCAGCCGCGAGAGGAGAGCAGCAGGAAGTAGTAACTACTACTAGGTCCGTCCCCTCTATTTCTTACTTTACTCTGTTGTGGAAAATTTGGACTGGCATAATTCCTACTTGCCAGTTGCAGCAGGAGCAGCATAGATTATGTTCTTCAACACCAGCTTGGAAAGTATGGATTCAAGCCTCTGTGGCATGGCATCCCCCAGGGTCCATGAAATCATGATTTCCGCAGTACCCTTGCAAGGTCATCCACCCACCATCAGTTGATCCGCCACACAATTTATTTCAATGTTCAAGAACTTTCTTAGCATTTGGTCTTCTCTTTCTCTTCCAGGGTTTGAAGAACTAGTCAGAATTGTGGTTATGTTTGCCATTACACCCGGTCTTTCGACAGAAACTCAGGATAGTTCACGTTAAGCTTCATACATTACTGGGAACTGATGAAGTCAGGGTATATTATGGGAGATGGTCAATACCCACACATGTTGCTGTTGAAGTTCCCTGAATGCATCACTGGTTATTAAAAACCACAACTTTTTGTTTTTGTTGGTGTTTTCTCTTTTGCTTAGGGTTGGGCTTCCTCTTATTCATCAATTTCTCTTATTACTGTGTGCAAGTCCTAAATTCTGGCTTTATAGATAACCTTGTGTTGTATAACATTCAAGTCATCCAGTGGAGCTATGCATATGACAGGAGTCTTATGCTCCACTCTTCTCTTGGCTTGTGAGAGGCAGCAGTCCATGTGATGTGTGAGAACCTGTGGTTTGGCACCGAAGTAATGTACACACCCTTGTTTTTTTGGTTACAGTTTGTTTTTGTGACTACTTGGGCATCTACAGAACAAATAACATTCTGCAAGTGTCGACTAGCCCATAACCTGTCCACCAGCTGGTTATTGTACAGGTAATAGTTCTGCATGAAACTAAATTCATTCAATTTCTTTTCTTGGACCAAAGGGGTTCAGGACCCCACCAAACTGTTGCAGGAGAATGCAGGAGCAGGAAAAAAAAATTGTCACATTAGAGATGTTGCTAGGTTGCTGTATCCATCTCAAAACCTGCAAAAGATGGCACATCGTCGTTGCTATGTTTCTTTCAAACTCAAAAATTGCAAAGATGTGTGAATTACACTGTAGATATGTTGCTATCCAGTTCAAAGCCTGTAAAGGTGCATGTATGACAACAGATGCAAAAATCCAGGAATTCTTGCTTTGGCAGTATCTCCATGTGCAGCCAGATGTTGGGATGAAGTCATTTGCAAACTCCCTGAAGTTGCAGCTGTGATGAGTGTGTGCTGTAGAAAACTAGAAATTGTGTAAGATCTTTCACAAAACAGACTTGCACAAAGGGCACAGCAGACTTCGACAAAATTTGCAATTTTCAGACTAAAATTTGTACAGAAATTCCCCTTCCAAAAATTTCTGTACACTTGGAAACAGAATTTACCTTTTCTTCATCTGGGATTCCAGATTGGACCAAACAATAAGGATATGGAGATTTCATCCATATGCCTCTGCTTAAGCTAAAATTGATAAATTCCATCTACCTGACTATAAGTAACCACATAAATAGGTAGTTAACAAGGTAGTGTGAGGGGGAGCAGGAGGGTTTACAAAACAGGTTACCAAGGTGCAAACTTAGTAACGCAGTTGTGGTTCATCCACAACTGAGTCATAACAAGTTTCCAATAGATGGTGCACTGTCTGCTGCATCACATAATCCACACACCACACATGTTCAATGACCTACAACAGCAACTCAAAATCCAGCTCAGCATGGCAAATAATTCAGTGAACAATGTTTGCTGCATGGCTGCCAAGGTATTTAACTCAAAACATTTATGCAAGATTTGGTGTATCTTTCCTGGTGAGGAGAATTTCTCATTCAGTAATGAATGAAATTTGAAATATGAAAACGATGAAAACATTCAACAGTGCATATTTGCCAGAACCAATTGGGCCAAAGACAAACAGTGAAAGGTGCCGCGGTGAATGCCTGCCCTTTCCCATATTGTGGTTGTCCCTTGGTGTTCCAAAAACCAGCACCTGGCTGTTCTGGATACAAAAGATAGACAAGCTCTGACAAGCTGTTCCATGGCTCAAGCAACGTTTTCAGGGCTTGGAAAATGTAGCCACTTCATGGACCATAGGGCCAATGGACCTATGCCACAAACCAGGGAACATGGTGCCTGCTCTACCACACAATGATCAGGTACAGAATATGCATAATTCAGTGGGTTTTCCAGAGCATAGAGATTTACGAATGCTGACTTGCTGGAAGTGAGTAGGCTTCTCCATAAAATCCTTGGTTCATGAAGCACAGAAGTTTGACAGCAAAGCATAGTTGAGCCCTAAACCCAGCACAGCATAGAAGAGAAAGTATAACATCTGATTCACATTTCCCTACTGATGGAGAATTCTGACCAATTGAGTCAAAGAACACGGTGAAGCAATCTAGTTCATGTTAAAGAAAATTGCTAGCTCCTGTTTTTCCTCTTCAATTGTGTGTGACAAGCACTACCGAGTGAAATCTCTACTAGATTTTTGGTGAATACAAGCTACCAAGGAGCTTTGCCAGGAAAAAGAAGAGGACTGTGACAAGGACCTAAGAAAAAGGGTAGAAGAAGACTAGAATCTTTCAAAACCTAATTTCAAGGTATGTTTTTGCCCACAATTTTGGCTGGTGTGATACGCAACAAATTGCCAGGTTTCCCAGGAACTGCTCCTTTGATGAGAAGGGCACGAAGCTCCTTGTCAACCTTCACAATCTCAAGCTTGCGGATTTTGGTGCGGCCTCCTCCAAGTTGGCCAGGCATCTTCTTCCCAGGATACACACGCCCAGGTGTTGTACCTGCACCAATGGAGCCAAGCTGTCTGTGGCTCTTTGACCCATGACTCATTGGTCCTCTTGCAAAGTTCCATCTCTTGATACCACCTGCAAAACACACAGAACAATTTCAGATTACTATGTCCATTTGTTTCCCCTCAACCACAATGCCATTCCTTCACCCAAAAAAAACCCCGTGGGTGTGATCTGGGTTACAAACTATCTCTTGTTTGAAGATTTTTATACAAACTTGACAAGCTGGTTTTGCAAAGATAATCAATCTTTTTACTTGAGATACAGTAACACTCTCACGGAAAAGAAAGTGGTAGGCATGGTTTCCACATGGTTTCCTACGCAGCTCAAAATGCAAAGTCCTTTTCATCTCCATCCTTCACAAAGGAAGCACGAAAGCCCTCCAGGAATTCACCAAAAAGAAAATTCAATCCCTGAGAAAGATCAGAAACACACCTGCAAAACCCTTGCCAATACTGTTTCCGACAACATCGATAAGGTCTCCATCCTTAAAGATGTCCTCCAGCACCAGCCTCTGGTTGGGCTCATATCCCTCTGTATTCAACACCCTAAATTCTTGCAAATGCCGCATTGGAATGGCACCCACTTTTTCCAAGTGGCCGCGCTCTGGCTTGGTGAGCTTTCTGTCCCTAACTCTTCTGTACCCGACCTGCACTGCCGTATAACCATCCGTCGCCTCACTCTTCACTTGCGTCACTATGTTCCCTTCATGGAAACCCACTACTGTGCAAGGGATTGCAATCCCATCCGCCGTGAACACAGTCATCATCCCCATCTTGGTACCCATCAGCCCCACGCCTGCTTCCAAGGGTCCCATCCTCACCACCCCTCTGCTCCCATTCCTGGAACCTTTCCTCACGGAGCGGATATCTAGGGCTAGGGTTTCAATCTCCGAGAGCTGCTGCTGGTGCTGGGTCGTAGTTTTCGCTATGAAGCTAGACCTCAGAGTCAGAGAAGAAGAACAGCAAGAAGAGCTTTGTTGCGGTTTACTCACACTTAGTGATGAAAAGCTTGTGACCAGACCGGACATTGTAGCTGCTGTTGCTGCTACACAACCTGCCATAGCTCTAGCTCCTCCTCCTCCTTCGTGTTCTCCTTCAAAACTCCAAAAACTTGTACAACTCTTGAGCTTCTTCGAATCTGTTTGAGATCTCTCTCTTCTCTTTCATGTGAATGCTACAGCACCCACTCGTGCAGCAGCTGGATCATGACAAATTCTTCTCTCCCGAGATCAACAGGTCCTTCAGGGACGAGAAGATTGTGCGGGAGTGGGAGGAGCCGCTGCTGCTGGCTGTCTTCTTCGCTCTTCCTGGGCTTGGCCCGCCTTATCCTGTTCTCCATCAATGGAACAGAGAGCCTTTGTTCCCCACCTGTGTTCCCAAAGAAACCACCTTCTTGTTTGTGAAGGCGGCCTGGCTGGGCGGACAATAACGCTGGTTTCACAGGCAGCCATGTCGCTCATTAAGTGAGATCCTAATTCAGAGTTCAAATGAGGTCTTAAGTGAGATCTTAAAATAATAGTTTTAAAATTGTTTTAGGGTTTCAAACGCTTTTTTTTGTTAACAGGATATTGAAAAGGTTTTTTTTTGGTGGTTGCTTGTGGACTCAGCATTCTTGGCTATTCATCTTTCAAATAAATAAATTAAAGAAAAACACCCAGCAAGGGAACAAGAGAAAAAAAAAGAAAAAGATCGAAGTCCAAACAAAATATCACACCCAAAAATGCAGAACGCACAATGGGGAGCCCTAAAGGAGAAAACATGAAACCTAGGACCTAAACCCATCACCAGTAGCATGAAACAAGTCATGCAAGGAGATGGGTGAAAAAGCTTTCAGCTTTAAAAAGCAAAAATCTTGTCATTGGTAATTTTTCTAAATTCATTACACCTTGGCAAATATTAGTTGAATATCTGGACTAATTATTTAATTCATGCTTTGTATGGAATCTTATGAAGAAATCAGTTATTTTGTTGCTATAAATCAGAAGTAAGGGTGCAATTTTTGGACTGCTTCTTGTAGACAAATGTTGGTTTTCAAGGTTTTTTTTTCAAGTTTCTATGTGTGTATCATGAAGAGCATTTTGATGTTGTGGGTTGGTATTTCACAAAGGTATGTTTTCTTGGTTACATATCATAATTTGTTATAAAATTATACTTTAATTTCTAATTTGTGATAGTTCACTATGATCAACGTCCTACATTGCCAAAGGTTTTCAACATACCTTGGAGAGAGCAAAGCTTGATTTTTTTCCACCAAATTATTCTATGACATGCAAGATCAATGATAGCTTTGACCTGGGCACATGGTGGGCAAACGGTGCACTTCGACTAGCAAATTTGCCTCTCATCAGCTTGATTGGCGTTATCATTGCAATGATCACATGGAAGCAAATCGCATGTATGCTTTGCTTTGTTCTTTCCTTTCACTAAAGTAAATCAACAAGTTACAATTGTGAACACACAAGAAAAATACCTTTCTCGACCGTAAAAAAACCACCATTGCAACACAAGAAGGAAATGTTTTAGTTCTTTGGTTTTCAAGCTCTTGTGTCTTCTAGATTTGTTTTCTGCCATTTTGTGTATGCTACGGTTCTTGGCACTATAGACACATAGCACACTACAGACACACATATTATAGATGTAGGCAATTTGCATTGTAGAGGTCAACATCCATGGACTCCTTGGCTTTCTCACCAAATTTGTTGATCAATTTGTTGATGGACAATCAAGAAGGTGCTTCTTCTTCCATATTAATTAGTATTGTTCTAGGATATCCAAGACTCAAGAAAATGCAAGCAAGTTGTGGACAAATGCACAATTTTAGTTTCTTCTAGATATTTGCAAATAGAAATTTTGGGAGTACAATTGAAAGCCTTTTCAAGAAGCAAATTGGAAGGATTTTATAAAGCAAATGAATGCACATTTCCTCGGAGTGCATTGAAGTTGGAAGCAAATGTGTGACAAGTAGAGCAAAATGAAGGATAAATATGAGATTGAGAACAAGAAAACTCAATGCATTCCCTTATGATTGGCTATGGTTTGAGAGATTTGATTAAATGTTTGGAAGCACAACCAAGATTAATGGCATTCCCAATGCAATTGATCAAGGAGTACATAATTTACATTCACATTCTGAAGTTCAAACTTTTAAGGTGAATGATGATGATGTGAAAGGATTGCAACGTAGATGCTTCAAAGTGAGATGGCAACATTGTTTGCTAAGGTGTAACCAAAAAGGAAGGTGCACAATCTAATCGAACACCCTGGCAAGACACAGATCCTCACGGAGCTCAAATTTCTGAGGTCTCGAAACTGAATCGCAACCCCTAATCTTCTCTCTCTCTCAGACTCTATTCAAGACTCAATCTGTATGCACACCTAGATCTTCAAACATACACAGTTTGCATTCTTGAAACATTCACTGCTCCGATCATGGAACTCAGAACTTGAATTTTATTCACATAATGTACAAACTCGGATTGCCTTCGATCTCTGCCGATCTACCACCCATCGGACAGCTCACAGGACTTAGTCCTTTCAACCAGTGACTCTTGGCACACACATGTTCAACGAGACCACAGACCTGTCTCCTTTACAGAATGCAACAGCAAGACCCTAACAGCACTCTTCTTGACCCGAAGCTCATGCACTACAAACATTGAAGGTGCGAATATATACAAAAACGTCAAATGTACAGACACCTGAAGGCCATCCTCCCAGCATTCCTCACAGATCCTAGCAGCTCGTGCAAACAACTTCAATCTATCTCTGGTCTCTAGTCTTACTTTGTTACTCCCTCAAACTATGCTTCCTGATGCCAATTGCAAGTGCTTGGCTGGCTACTGGTGCAGTGGAAAAAGTCTATAACCAATCCAATCTTCCTCTAAACCAACCGATCTACCCCTTAATCTACACCTCTCTATGAGCATCCAGCACAATCTGCCTTCCTCTCCAACAATATGCTCTCTCAAAAACCCTGCCACTTCCTCTGCAGTTCTCTCCTTCGCACCACCACCATCAGCCACCTCAAAACCTTTCTCCTAGCCTCTGAATTGCTAGCTCCTCCGTCACCATGCGCTCTCCACCACTTCAAATCATAATTGCAGCACCTCCCCAAACCATAATTGTGCGCCGTCTTCCTCACGCGCGATGAGCTTCCTTGGTCCTCCAAAAGTAGCCGCCATGCATTCCTGCAGTAAATGAGAGTAATGCGCAGCCAAACCAGTGATGGTTGCAAAAATCAGGATCAGAAACAACATAGCTCCATTGTGCGGTGACTCGCTGTTCGGTCACAAAGGTTCTAAAGATTTTTAAAGATGACAACTTTATGCATTTTGAATTTGACCATGGGCAATAAGGTAGTTGTGGTGTTTATTTCATGTAGCTTATAGAAAGGCTTGAACCCTTTGTTGTAGCTTGGAATTTTGTTCACAAAATTGATGTGATTAAAAATGTATTTGCATTTTGGCCCATGGTAATAAAACCCAAATGTTTGATTCATTGTTCTATCTTTGCACTCTAACATTAATTTTGTTTCCATAAAGTAAAAAAAAATTGAAAATCAAATGGTAATCCATATGAATAATCTATTCTTAAATTAGTTTTTCAATCAACCATTGCTCAAACAAAACAATTTTAAGTTTTTCTCCTTCAACCTTTGCAATCTCTCCTTTTCTAACTTAATCTATCCCCAAATCCTTGGAAATTTTCTGAGCAGCTACTACATTTGGAGGACCTAGTTTAGGTGCACTCCATCTTAAACAATAGTTGTGAAGAACACAACAAGCAACAACAACTCTTATAACTCTATCAACCTTCGAACTAAAATGTCTCAATATGTGCCACCTATTTTTCAATGATCCAAAGGCATTTTCGATGATGACTTTCCCTGAATTCATGCTAGAATCATATTTTGGTTTATCCACATCAATTGTGTTATGGTTCTTCCAAATTTTTTGTAAGTATGGTCAAATTGTGTATGTTGCATCATCAATGATATAAGGTGTACATCTCACACCTCTAACAACCACCATTGGTTTTTGTAAAATCTCATGATTCTTGAGTTGTTTATGAACATTAGACATCTTGAATTGCCCACCATAATGGACTCCACTAGGTTGGATAGCACATACATTCCCAAAAAATGTCTCCATTGCAAATTGTTTGCATCACAATACTATGAATTTTTTTCCTATTAAAAAAATTACTAGCCATAAGTGACATTCTTTTGTTAGGGAGTGATGCTAATGGTATGTGAGTACCATGTATGGCCCCACAAATATTAGACAAGCATGTAAAATCATGGAAACAATCTATAATTTTTTTGTAGAAAATAACCAATGGAATATTAATATATTTGTTAAACAACTTGTTTTTATCACATAGGGCATCACATTATATCCACATATTTTCTTATGGTTGATGCTCCCATGTTGAACCAATCGGCCATGTGTGTGGCACTAGTTCCATGAGCCAACGTATAAATCACAATGGCTATAATTTTTCTTATTTCTACTTGTGGTTGAACAATGTTCACACATTAGGATTAAAGAAATGGTGTCAATTCTTCGACTAAATTATTGAAAGTTTCAAAACTCATTCGATATATAACCCATGAACTTTCTATGCCTCATTTTAGGGGTTGTATGCCATATTGTACTCTTCACAAAATCCCATTGAACATGTTGCCTAGGATTTTTCCACCACAATTGAAATGGAAATGTTTTTCCTACTCAAAATTGCACTTTAAAATGGGTGGAAGTGAGAACTTATTGAAGAATCATTGTTAAGAAATAAATTACACACTTGTGATTTGAAGTGTGCATAATTGCCCAATGTCACAGAAAATAGCATCCAAATTAGTAGAACCTTTCCGAGTGTAATGGGATTCATTGCGAAGATGAACTTTGAAGAAAATAAAAATCTAAAATTTAGAAATTGGAAATTTGAAGTTGGAAACTTGGACTAAAAACTAAATTTAAGGTTAAAAATTGAAAACTAATAAGAAATGAACTGAAAATTAAGTAAAAAAATCATGAAAACTATGAAAATTTATGGAAAACAAAAACTTAAAACACAAAGTTGAATAGTGGAAACCTGGAGTAAGTATGAAAAATATGAAAAAGTTTAAAGTCTATGGAAACAAGAAGAGTTTGGAATCTCTAGAAATTGAAGACTCTTTGTTCTTTGTAAATTATGATCTCTAGAAAGACCCTAAAGGTTTTTTTTTTGGTGAAAAGTTATCGGCGAATGATAAGCCCAGGGCCTAGTATATTAATTCTTCCGCACTTCCTAGGTTTTTTCCATAATAGACAATAATCCATTCAATTATGTTTCCATCCAAGATTTCATTATCATCCAATGAATGGATATCAATTTAGAACATGACGAATTGGTGATGGGCAATTTGAACATACCATACATTGATATCAAAAATGAACTTACTTTGTACAAGCCAATTGGCATGATCTATAAGGTTATGCCTAATAGAATGGCACCATATCAAACGGCTTGTTTCCTAGTGGAATTCAATGGCAAAGATATCTCTATATGGTTTGATTTGACCTTTGACCAAGCCAAGCAATTGTTAACAAACATGGAGAACCCACACTCCAACACCTCAAGCACCAACATCAGAAATACCCCAAATCCCAAAACATTATCCTTGACATTGGCACCAATTGGGGAAAAAATAAAAAATGAACATCCCTCATAAATAGACAACATCATTTGTATACAATCACATGCATACCCAACAATAGGACCTATGTGGGTTAAAGCATCCACCTGATACATAGGTTTCAACAACACCGTACAAAACCGCCATCTTGTATGCAATCCAACGCAAGAAGTTTTCAACCTTTTGAAAATCACTTCAAACTATATGTGATTTTGAGTAGCTTTCATAAATATTTGTGTTAGGCTTGAATGTAGAGACATACCATGTTACAAACCATTAGATTTAATGGTTACAATGAGCTACGAGGCACACCATTGTCAAACCCCAAATATCAGCAACTCCATCAACGACACATTTTGTAAGCTTGCATTTTGAAAATGCTAAATATATGTTATAAATATTTTCATAGATAAATAAAAACTAAGTTTGTCAAATTATTATGAATCATATTAGTATGGATCCTTTATGATAAGAATATACTAGTTGGTTAATTCACCCCCGTCCATAAACTATTTGAGCAAATACATTAAAAAACACATTAATTTTTTGCATCAACCTCATGATTTTTGTCCTTGCCCTTTTCTTTTAAACTAGAAAATAATAGTGAACAAAACCCCACAATCAACCCATATTCAATAGTAAACAAAACAAATAGTTTTGAAAACCATCTAAAGGTAGATGCAAATTAGGGTGGCTCAAAAGTGGCAGGAATCCTAGTCCCAAAAGTCCATATTTTAACACTAGAATGGAAAAAACAATTAAAAACGAATGTTGAATGGGGCTTATGTGGTGATTAATCAACTAATAAAGTCCACATGAAAGGCTACCCATCTAAACAACTCTTTGACATACATGTCAGGGGGAAAAAAATATCAATTCAATAAAAATGATCACCAAGATAAGGACTTTTGAAAATAAAATCTAAATCTAGTCACTTAGAAGTCCATAGTTATTTGTTAATTAAAGTTTTTGTTGTAATTTTTTTCAATCCATATTTTTTCCCCCATCATGTATCATATATTGAGTCCTTATAAAAAACATTGAGATGAAATCATAATAAAAAATGCATTTGAATGTTAATGCATAACCTAGATTATAATCCATATATGTCCACTTTAAAAGTCCATTACTATATGATTGGTGTATGTATATTGAATTTCACCCTTTAATAAATATTATTATTCAAATTGGCAATTTTAGTTCATAAAGATTTTTTTCAAATTGATAATTTTACAATGTATTTGTGGCATTTGAATAGAGTACACTTTGCAAAAAGTCCATAAAGACACAAAAATGAACCACTATGGCTTACAACTACCCCTAAATAAAACTTAATCCTCCATCTCAAATAGCTTTTAATCATATTTATTAATTACATAATACAAATTTTTCTTTGTTTTCTTAGTTTAAAATAGGTTCATCCCTAAACCTTATTTGGGCCTATACAAATATTCATTGTATTCAACATAAAGTGTTTATTTTTTTCCACCCGAGGCCCCTTGGTTGGGCCTCAACAACTATTCAACACATTCAACTAGAACATTAATTATTTCCATCCATACCCCAATATTAATTATTTCAATCCACACCCCATTATTTTAATCTCTATAATGTTTATCACATCCAATCCAAAATGTTAATTGTTCCCACCCACACACCTAAAGTGGGTCTGCACTATTGTTTATAATATCCAACATAGAATGTTAATTCTTCCCACCCACAACCCCCCTATTTGGACCTCTAATGGTGTTTGTCATGGGTAATACAAAATGTTAATTTTTTCCATCCACACCCCTCATGTGGACATTCAAAAATCGGTTAAGCAACATCTTTAAGCAACTTCACAAAAAATCTATGCATATATTTGTTTTATATAATCATTGTTATAGCCCATGGTTGCTTTCACCCACTAATTTGGGGATTTGAACACCCAAGCACTTGTTATTTTGTCTTATAGGGAGTCTTTATTGAAATGTTTATTATTACTTTGTTACCTACATAGTTTTTATAACAATCATTAAACAATTGTCACAAGTTAAATGTGACATCAAGTTCAACGCAATTGCAAAATAGTGTCAAACTATATATATATATATATATATATATATATATGCATGAATTATAATTAATGTTTTAACTACTTTTCTTGCAAAAGTTTTTCAAGAAAACAAAGGTTAGGGTTTGATTATTTTACCAATTTGTTTTTCCATTTGAGGTAGTTTTGCATGAAGAAAGTGGTTATGTTTTCCTATGATATATTATATTATTTTATAACCAAAATTATTTATCTATATCGTGTCGTATGCTGTGATTGGAAAGTATAGCAAAATCAGAGAAGCGATTTGGGATAATGCCATTAGAGGCTGGCTGGGCCGACTGGGTGGGAAAAATAAATAAATAAATTGCTGAATGCCACTTTCAGCCTCATACTAATAAAACTTGCTACACGGTTTTGAGCAAAGTTTTAATTTATTGTATTCATGTCTTTTTTATGCCATCTAATATTTGTCAAAGGTGCGTTTTGCTCTGGGATGGACTTGAGACCTTTGTACGTCAACTTAATTAGGTCTTCTTCAAGTAGAAGTGTACTACGAGCCCTCTGTCCTACGCATATATCTAGAAGGATGTGTGGTTCACTAGTTTCATTAAATGTTCCTATCTCTCTACAAGATTGTGTGAGTGTGTAGTTATGCTCTAGATGTTTTGCTATATTCATATTGAATCCTAATTTCCGTTTTTAACTTTGGTGCACTTGTTTTAAATTTTCAACACACAAGGAAAGACGTTGTGGGGGGAGGCTAAACCTAGAACTTCGTAAGTAGATTCACATATAACGTCACGCCACCATACAAACATAGTATATAAGATCATTCCCAAGCCTAAACTAAGGAGTGTTCCACCTTCCGCAAAAAAATGCATATACATAACACCACCAATGGTGCTTGCCAAAGCTCCTAATGAACCCAAAAGAGGCCATGGACTTGGATCTACTAAATGATGAATTAGAGCAAATGCAATGTAAAGCCATGTTGGTTATTCAAAAATTACTAAGTACAAACACCCATTCTTTTATTTTTCTATCACGCCCATTCTTGGCAAATTAGAAGCTAGATTAATCCAAAATTCTAATGTTTGCAAAGATTTAAGTCCTCACAAGCTTTCCCACATTTTGATTCCACTTACAAGACTTTAACGCATAGCCTTTTCATCTACCATCTTCAACCACATTGTCAACATTGTCAACTTCATGAAGAATAAATTTTGTGGAATTGTTGAAACACACATTGAAACAAAAATGTGCACTAAATTTTTTAATCACAAGTTGTTTTATTTTCCAAAGTTTTCCTCATGACCAAGTTGTTACCAACCAAGAAAAGTTTAGTATTGTTTAGATGTGTAACTATAAAACATTTTCTAAAAGTTGGAAGTTCTTTTAAAGGTTTTTGGATGACAAATTTGGAAAGAAAATTAGATGAGATTGTGGCAAAATTTTGATATGGTTAAGGTGTAAATATAACAAAATGACCCACTACCTGTTCATTTGTATTGTGCTTTAAAATAATGGGTTAAGTTGAATGTTTATGGTCTTGGTAGTCCTAATTAGATACACATTAGATGAAGGCTACTAGATATAAAAACACATAAAACAAAAAAAAAAAGAGTATTAAAAGGAGAAAAAACAATTAAATAAATTCTAATAAATATAAAAAAAAATAAAAAAAAAAAAAAAAGTGTATTAAAAGGTGAAAACACAATTAAGTGAATTGTTTGGATTATCACAATTGTATTTTTTATAGATTATAGATGAACTTAAAATGTAAAATCATATCAAACACTAAAATTTTCAATCTTTTCATTATCCATGTTGCAATAGACCTAATGAGAATCTTATTTAAAAATATGGATGAGTTTTAAGAGAAAAATGGACTCATTGTGCACTTTTGAAATGATGACACTGTGTTTGTCACATAGCAAAAATGAAAAATGTGGATTCAAAAAAATGTCATAATAATATCAAAATTAAAATAAAAATATAGGCCACCATAAAATGAATAATTTAATTGTAATATGCATTGAATTTTTTCCAATAAAATTTGTTTTCATATTTAGAAACTTAACTCATCATGATTTTTGTCACTTTTTACAATTGGTATTCCATTTCACATTGAAATCTTTAAACTTCTTTTAAAATCTTTTGACCAATCACATGTTTAGGGATATTTATAAGGTGGTTTATTAATATTTGTGACAAAAACCATAGGGGATAATTTATGATTTATAGTTTGATAATTATTTTAAATGTAAAAATTGTAGTTAGTGTAAGATGTGGATTTTTCAAAATGTCAAATGTGAGCCACTTAACCATTTTTTACCCTAAAGTCTAACTACATTCAAGCATAATTACCAATTAGAAAATAAAATGAAAATTCTAAACATAATCAACATAGGGCATATTCATAATCAAGGTACCTAAAAGGACGATCTAACGAAAAAAGAACCGCAAAAGACTGTTTTTTATTTTTATTACATTTACTATTTCATGATTATAATGGATTTGTATATGATTATAACTAGAATAATGTCACATCAATCTAATTAAAAAATCAAATAATACATTGGATATAATATAGATGCCCTTTTAAGTCCTTTTAAAAAATTTGAATCCTTGTTTTAATTCTAATTTCCATCGTAAAAAAATTAAAAAAAGAATGTATTAAACAATGCAACTGACTTTAATTTTCTTTCATGGATAAATAATGCATACATCTATGTTTAACAATGTTCATATAACTATATCTGATTAAATAATATATGATATAAGAATTTTGAAGGCTACAAAATTCATTTTAAAAGGGCAACAAGGAAAAATGATTATTTTTTTTCCTTTTGGTTGACTTTTTTGTATTCACTAGGATTAGAATTTGTGGCCCCAAGTGTTAACAAAATGTGCAAGAAATCTTCATGCAAGAAAACATGTTAAGTTGTATATAAAAACTTATGTATTCATTTTCTTTTTTGTTTTGTTTTTTACCAAAATATTTATGCATAACCACATATAGATGTGAAAAATCACCACCACCATGAAAATTATCATACTTTGAATTATCCAATATCTTTCACTTAAATTTGTTCCACTTAAATTATATATTTGGAAGATAGCAAAAACAAAGTCCTTGAGTCTCTTGTCCAAAAAAGGGTACCCTAATTGTGAATATGCCCCATAAATAAAAAAGAAAACAACCATTGTCACAAAAATGTAGTTATGAACATGCCAATCTTTTTGCTTTATTGTAGACTATCCCATTTGAAACTCACTACTTTCACCATTTTGGATCTCTATCCACCACTATTGCTACCCTCCATGACAACATCTAATGTCTAGTGACCATTTGTAAAGAAAAAATGGACAAAATCAAAATTATAGTATTCTATATTAAAAGAAATTTGAAAGCTTCTTCTTGTAAAAACACAATGGGCATCTTTTTTTCTTGGAACACACATTCTTCTTTCATTCCACAAACTCCAAATTATTTTTTTTCAACTCTTCTCCCCAATACCTCTTCACAAAGTTTCTTCACAACTACCATAGGAAATGATTCATCCAAGTTCTTCTCCAATAAACATCTAAAAAATGGGCCAACCCCAAGAGGTTCCCCATCACTCATATACAAATGGGTACTCATCATATTTTACTAGATTTTTTCACCAATTGTCTTCTAAAATTAACTTATACCAATCTCCTTAGTTAATGGCAAACTAGTGTCTATTACCCTATCTTCAAGGGCTAACTATTCTCATGACTTCATCCCCGAGTAAATAGGAGATGATAAGTCCAAACCTACCACTAGCAATTATTAATTAAGAAACTATTAAAAGGCATTCTAGGCTAGTAAACTAGGAAAAGTTTACCCACCAACAAATATTATTAATTAAAATTTCACTCCAAGATTAACCTTTGATTATTTTTCCTTGAAAGCAATTTTGTGATAGTGATTACCATCAATTAACATAGGCATTCAAGACAACATGATAGAACTAGATGGGTTGTTCAAAAAACAATTGTATAATCACAATTTACAAGGATCAACATAAATTTCTTATTACCCAAAAAGTTGTTGCATTATTGTAAAAACATTAATTATGATTATTGATGGTTATGTCATTTTCAAGGCATTTCTATTCAATTGAATAATGAAAGAATAGCACAAAAATTAATTATAATCCCTTGGGAATTTTTTTGTCAAGGGCATGAAAATTATCAAAAATAATGAAAATTCCAAAGGACATGAACTAAGCATGACAAAGGCAAGCCTAGTTTGAAGTCCATTTATGAAACATGAAAACCAAATATAAGAAAATGAAACGTGCAAAACATAGGTTCAAATGGAAGTTTATTATGGAGACTTGAAAAAAAAGAACATGACTGTGGTGCAAGCTCATTCCCAAAATTGGTGTTGAACAAACTAAAAAAAACATGAAGAGAACTACTTCCATCTATGTTACACTAAATCAAGATGTTTCAAAATATTTCAAGATATTTCTAATTATCTTAAAATATTTTAAATCAACTCAAAATATCTCAAAAAAAATTTCTTGGCAAATTTATAATTCCATTATGAATGTATAATGAATGAAAAGATGAATGTGAAGGTTCATGGATGAACTTCATCCATGATAATGTTGGCAATGATGTTAGCAAATGTCATCTATGACAACTTTAAACGACACTGGTAGTGATGTTGACAATGATGTTAGCAAATGCCATCTATGACAACTTTAAATTATTGTTTTTTCATTAAATCCATTACAAGCTCATGGAAATGTTTTTATAATAGATTAAAAACATTATTGTATAAGTACACCAAACATTTTAAACATTGACTTGATGTATCATTTTAAACCATTTAAAATTACCCATTGGTGACTTTTGGAGCGGGTTGTCTTATTATAATCACACCCACTATCTTTTTTTGATATATGAACTATTTTAGTTTGTTATGATTGTTTGGGGAATGAGTCTACATGTTTTATGTGTATATTTGTATGGTGTTTGTGTGCCTTGTTTGGGTCTACAAAATGTTATAAGTGTTTAATGTTGGGTGAATGCACTTTAAGGTGGATTAAAAGTAGCACATGTGGTGTCCACAATTTTTTTTTTCGTAATATCTAATGTGAATATTTGATGTTCTGGGAATGCAAATTAATCCATTTGAAAGTAGGAGGCAAGGCAAATACCTAAACCCTAAACTTACAAGTTTTCAAATTACGACATGTGTTTTAATTTGATGAGCCAAAGGAAAAGTTAGAAGCAAAAACATGGATTTTCTTAAAAAATTTAATTTGTAGATGTTATGTTGGGAGTAATGTCACATTTATCAAATTTTCCATTTCAATAAATTTTGGGTTTCTAAACTATTAGTAATCTTGCAAAATCCTAATAAATTAAAATATTAAATTTGATTGGAAACATGTATTTTAGCATTACAATAGCTTCACAATGATACTAGGGAAAAAAATAAAAAATTGAAACATGTTTATTATGTAACAAAAGTCCATAAATGTTTTTTATGGACTATGACAAAAGATTTTACATCACTTGAAAAGTCCATCTTGTAATGAAATGATGGCATTTTAACTTCAATTTTTTAAATCTGATTTTTTAAGTGTTATAATTTAATTAAATGTGTCCATTTAAAATTTTTGAATCAAACCTCAACACATATTATACCAAACTTAAAGGTACCCCTATAGAAACTATCTTTGTGACACCAAAAAATGGATTGTTTAATGTGCAACCACCTTGTTGTTTGAAAATTATAAAGTTGAATTGATGCAAGAGTTGGCATTTGAGAAAGGGGAAGGTTTCTTTTTCATTCTTGCAATTAAATATGTGGGGGGTGTTTGGGTTTGAAATTTGCAAGCACATCAACATTTTGTACCATTCAAATTGTAGTCCATATTGTGTAAATTACTTGGGGTTTACAAGCATTGAGCCACATTGTTGATTCCAAAAGTTTATGAAGGAGAATTACAACCACATTGGCTTGCAATATAATACATATGAAAATATCATTCATTTTCCCCCCTTTCTTTTGTCAATTACATTGCTACATTGTTTCAATCTTCCATGGGTCCAAACATGCAATTAATACCCATGGAAAACATAATTCCAACTACTTATTTTTCCATGTTTTTAAATGGTAATTTAATGTTAAATTTTTAGTTTTATTTTTACAATAAATTTTCAAATATATTATGGAAACATGTATATAATTTTGAAATGAATATTATGAATATACTTCATAATTTTTAGAGTGTAACCAATGTTTTCATTATTCAATCAAAATTTTTAAGTGTTTTTTGGTCCTCCATTTAACATACATATATATACACATGTCCATAATGATTGTAATTTTTTTTATAAAAATAGCCAATTCAATTTTGCCATATGTCATCTTGACTATCTTATCCATTGGTCTTTAAACAAAACACCACTTGGAGGTGGACAAGGTCCTAAATGCATGTTTGCACCCTTACAAGATACATGCTTGTTTAGGACAAATTGCTTCTCTTTAGACTTGGAATACATACAAGCATATATAGTTGTCAAGAAATTAGTAGGACATAGTTAATCACATGAGTATTTGTAAGCTAAAGTGTATGTAAAAATATTCACAAAACAATTGTTTCTACAGCCTTGTGGGTTGTAATGTGTCATCAATCAAATGGTTTTGAATTTCATGAAAAAGGATTTAGGTATATGATTATCATGTAATCTAGTTAGGTGAGATCAAGAAATTATTTCAAAACTAATGATTTACATCAAATAGAGGAGTTTTGAATATGAATGGTTGTTTTGTAACAATACATAAACAACTTGTAAATGGACTCACCATAGCCATAGTTTGTAAGGATGAATCCATAAATATCAATCGGCAATCTTAATAAATGTCATGTGCAATTCAAAACATAGGCTTCCAAACCATTTGAAGATGGCATGGAAGTTTGGGGGACTTTAAAAACATCAAAATTAAGGAAAAATAAAAAATCCTTTACAACATGACCTTTGAGAAGTTCCTACAATTTTTTTCATCAATATTGTACCTTGGGATGCATTAAATGGTTGCCATTAATGATCTTTTTAAAAAAATGATTTTTTCTACTTTGAAAATGAGCATTTGGCAATTTTATGTTTTTGGCATTATAAAAATACACTAGAAACAATATTTTTAAGGAATCCTATCATGTCATTTTGATGCACTTTAGTTTGCATTCACCCACACATGATATAATGTTTAACTTGGAGCACAACCCCTGCTTATGCAATCAAATTTTTTCGTCAATTGAACTTGTCACATTCTTAATTGAAATTCAAATGAATTCCCAGTTCAAATGCTTTGAACTTGTTCTTTTATTGGGTTTTGGGTGTAGGTAGGGCTTGAGCCACAATGGGCACCACCCTTATGGGTTGGGGTTCAAATCCTTTTCAACTTTTATAGGATTTCATATTTTTATTCGAGTAGCTCTTGCTTGTGATTTGTATAACTTGGTGCTTGGAAATTCAAAAAGGTAAATACATTGGGAAGTTGGTCCCCAATTTGTAAATTTGTGTTGTTAAGGTACATAACATAAAAAAGACAATGGTGGTTCAAAGTTTAGGTCAATTCCGAAATTTGTTTTGTTGTCCATGGTTTTTCAATCTCAATTTTTGTTTGATGTCCATAGTCTTTGATGTGAATTTGTTGTTGTCCATGATTTTCAATTTAATTTTAATTTTGGAAATGGTCTTCATTAAGGTTTTAGTTTTATCCATGGTGTTCAATTGGAATTTGTTGTTATCCATGCCACATGGTTGTCAAATGATGATGTACCAATCACATTTTAATTTTACAAATGGATTTCATTGAAGCTTTAGTTCTATCCATGGTTCTCAAGTGGACTTCTTGATTCACAATATCATATTGACATTATACACTAGACAATAAGCATAGTAGAATATAATATAGACATACCATTTACATTAACAAAGTAATGTTCAACACCACTTTCCCAAGTTTTTTTATAAATGTGCAAGTGTTAAATTTGTTTTGTATTTGAATGCATGAATTTCAAAGTAAGATTTTTTAATTTAATCATCACATTGTTTTGAAAGCTTGAATATGTAGAAGGACCTAACAAAAACCCTTTGATTGTATTAACAACATAATTCATAATTAACCATTCCTTGGACTTCACTTTAATAAAAAAACCCCATTTTTAAACCAAACATCTTTCAATTGCATGTTGTTTCAAACTAGATTCCAATTATGAATTTTTATTTTATTTTATTAGAAATGGGAACTGCCAATTAAATTGGGCCACCAACTAAAATGGTTAGAAGTTGAAAACAATTTTCAACTAGGGGACCACCTTCCCCAATTGGAGTAGCATTGTTGATTTTTCAAATTGATTATTAGTCAAAAGGTTAATTTAAATGTGACATCATTAAATGTCATTATTTTAGTTGGGAAATGTCATAACTCCACAAGTTTAACATGTGTCTATTTCAGTTGAACATAATTTGTAGTTGGATGACATATTAGGATGATGGATGGATGAAATCTAGGGTACATTTATGTTTCAAGTGTTGATTGTGGGGATTGCAAATAAAATTGTGACCAATCTAAATCTTGTGAGGATCAATTGAACTACAAGTGAAAAATTACCAATTCCATGTCATGATGTTTATTTAATCAGGACCTATTTACATAATCCAAGAACATTTGAATGGTTGAATTCAAATGTGAAAATGTTTTCCAACTAGGCAAATAAATGGAAAGATAACATTTCAACCCTACACCTTTATGGAGGATTGGCCTTTTCAAATAGACCTCCATACTCATCAAATAACAATTGTATAACTACTAGTGATTATCTTAGGGAATATTTGTAGTAGAGGTCACACCTATATTAAGTACCTATTAATTACTAATAAGTAGATACCTACCTTCTAAATACCTATAAGTACCACACTAAGTACTTACTAAATACCTAATACCTACCTAGCTACTTACCTAATTAATAGTTAGGTACTTAGTTAGTGTGTACCTAAAGTACTAGGTAATTAAGTCCTTGATAGGTAATTAATAGATAACTATTAACTAGGTAGGTAGCCATTAAGGTTAACATTTAGTAGCTAGTGGGTACCTACCTACTAGCTACTAACTATATATATGTTATTATATTTCACCTAAATTAATATAACATGGTATATATTATTATTATGTATAAATTATAAGTTATAATTAAATTAATTTATTATAACTGACATTCAATTATAATATGATTTATATACACATTAATGTATATAAATATTTTATTATTATTATGCACAATATTAAATATCATATTTCCAATTAATGTTTGGCAAGATATCATAAAATGAATATTTATTTATAAATATCATTATGTATTATTTTATATTATTACTACCATCAAGTAATAATTATTTATAAATAATGAGTTGAGTTATAATTAATTTTTTAGTTATTACAATTATAATTAATATCCAACAAGATAAAATGTAATAATATCAATATCAATAATGATGATAATAGGTTTTTTTATTTGTTAAATATTTCTATGTTTAATATCTAGTATAGTTAGCAGGTGGATTAGGTTAGTATAACATAATTAATGGGTAGGGTAGACCAAACCCTTACCATATTTTGAAAGTTTCTTGTCTTTTGGAAAAAATAATTTCATGACTATGGGTGAGTTAAGTGAAAATTTACAATATTTCTTGGAATTCCAAAAACAAAGGAGCAACAACAAAGAAACAAGAAGAGGATGAGCTTGTTCAAGGAGAAAAAAAACATTTAGATCCCTTTATTTTCAAATTTCATATCTTCCTCATTTCTTATTCATTTTGGACAATTTAAAAAGTTATGAAAGTTTCATTTGAAGTTTTACAAAACCTTTTTGAAGTGCAAAGACAATAAAGTGACATCCAGAAATCTTAAGCTCCAAAATGCAAATTGGTCATATGTGCAAACTCACATGCCCATGACCCCCTTCATTTGGAAAAGGCATATCTTGTTCACTTCTTCATCAATTTGAGTGATTTTTGTTACATTAGATGCACCAAGTGAAAGGCTACAAAATCATTTTGAACTCCATGCAACAAAACAATGTCAAAGAGTTAAAAGTCTTTGTCCTTAAATTATCCAGGTATGTTTATCTTAATAGTTGCAATTAATACGCAATTAAAATGTTTGTCCCATATTTTGTGTCATATGTTTCAAGTTTGCAAACTATAGAAATAGATGCACCAACCTTTTTTAAAACAAATGGTATTAGGGATGAGCTAATCAAAATGGTTCAACCCTAAAAACTAAACCAAAAATGAAATCAGATTATCTTAAACTAGCTTATTTAGTAAATAGGTTTTGATGGGTAGGTAGTTTAACTACCTAGGGCTGCTTAGCTACCTACCTAGCCAAGCTTAGGTAGGTAGGTAATTATGTTACCTACCTACATACATAGGTACCTAAATTAATCAAATAAATTGGTAGGTATTTAGGTCTAGTAGCATACAAAATTTATGTCCACATGTCAAAATTTTATTGGATGCAAGATGGATGATCTAGATTAATGTTATTTATCAACAGTATTTAGTTTTAAAATAATTTATCATTGCCACATGTCATCGTTTCCTTAATCCATGTGTCAAAATATCTTCTTTTCTTATATTAAACAATTCATATAATTTTTAAAAAATTACAATATCAAATATTGAAATACAAAATTGATGATGTCATGAAATGTCACTAGATGTTCATCCACCCTATTGTTTAAGTTGAAAATGATTTTCAACTATAACAATTGATGTTTGCATTCACAACTAAAATGGTTTGAAATGGCAATTGATTTGGTGTTGACATGTGGCTGACATTTTCATCTAGAATGTCACTTTCAACTTGTACTTGTCGATTGCCATGGTTTTTAGTTGTAAATAATAGATTTCAGTTGCAAATAAAATCTTCCAACTAAGTTTGTTGTTTTTGAACTAAAACTTGTAGTTGAAAAGGAATTGGAAATTTAGTTGGAAAATGGGGGGTTTTTACTAGTGTAGCTTGGGGATGGTGTTCTAAACTTGTTGTGAACCACACTTAGTTAAAACAAGTCTTGCACGAGATTGCATGCTTGCCAAAATTCTAATTTAATTTGAATTCTAAATGTGATATCCATTGTAGTTGTGTTGAATGTACAATGCTAATAAGTTTTGGTAGAATGAATGACAAGATTAGCTAGTTGGTCCTTCTATTTTGTAAACTTCATTTATTTCCATTCGACAAATATTCAATTCAAGATGTTGGTAATTGAAACAATACCACCAACTATTCCCTAGTACACCATCTCAAAATGGTGTAGGTTTGGTTTGAAAGTTCTACCACCTTCATTTTCATGTGTTGTTGTAAGATAATTGATAGTTTACATTTCTACATAATTAAATTCAAAATTCCATTGCTACATCCCCTTCTTTTGTTAGCACACCTATTGGTTTTATTTTTCTAGATAATTTTTAAATACCATCTGAAGATGATTATAAAAGGAGGCTAGGGATGTGTTCCATAACTTGTTTGCTTTCTTCCATGATCAATTGTCCTTTCTACCATTGCATCTATTATTTCTTCCAATGATTCATTTGTCTCTCCCACTTATTATAAAAAATTTATCAACCTTGGGTGCTTTGTGTTATTTTTTTAACGTAGGTTGAGGTTGGACATTCTCCTTGTCCATACTTGGTTAATGTAACATGCCATTTCATCATCTGTGAAACATATTTGACATCATGACAAACCCAATCTTATTGGCCCTAATTTCCAACAATGAAAGGTTATGTGTTATGGCCTTACACATAGTTGGGCAAACCTATCCTTAGGTGGTACCATTAGGAATGTCACACTTTGATTTTATTGGACCCATCGAACTTTGAAAAATCACACTATGAAAAAATGGGATGATTTGCAACTAGCCTTACAGCTAGGTTTTTGATTTGTAATGACCATTTTCAATTCATTTACAACTTAGTGTATTTCTACGAACATGACTATTATTGGACAAGTTACATGCATTGCAATGGATGCAATTCACTATATGTGAAACTGTACACATATGCAACTCATGTGCAATTCAATTACAATAAGTAAGAACAATTACCATGTAATTATAATGCAACTAGTTTACAACTACATGGTAATGTCATGTTGATGTCATTTTTCATTGATCCATCAAAATTTAACACAAGGCATCAATTATGGAAAATTTTGGGTGAATTTTTTTTTTGAAATATTAATCTCCACCGTCCATTATGATTGTTCATTTATAATGGTTTTAAATTGTGACATGTGGAATAGTCAAAATTTGCCATGTGGCATATTAATTGAAAATTGAAAAATAAATAAACAAAAATCTATTAACATTTATGTAGGTCAATACATAGGCATAGGTGGGTAAGACATACCTACATACTTAGGCTACGTACCTATCTATTTACATTACATACTTACTTACCTAGGTAAATAGGGAAAAAAATAACGCTAGTTATTTATTTACTTAGGTAGGCAAGTAAGTAAGAAGGTAGGAAGGTAGGTAAATTAAAAAGTAGCCATGTAAATATATTTTAAAAATTTTATGTTTTGTCTTTAGCGTTAATCTTTTTTGAGCTCATCCCAAATTGAAACATGTATTTAATGTGAACACACAAGAAATACACCTTCTTTATATAGTTTGTGAGATGAGATTCAAGGACAAAATTTATAGGTTAAAATCTTTTAATTGCACATTAGTTGCAAATTGAAAATTACAATTTCAAAAAGGTTTTCCCACATGTGTTTATTTTTAATCTTGTAAATTATACAATTAAACAATTAATTAGTCTAATTTAAATAGTAATTCGATAATAATTTGAATTTAATTATATAAAATAATTATTTGAATTAATTATTCCAATTTTGATAATTACCTAGTTAGTGAATTTAGATAATTAATTTTAAAATATTCAATTCAAATAATTAGTCATTTATTATATAAATTAAATTAATTAATTCGTTTTAATACTTAATTATTTAATTTACTTAATTATTCATAATAATTAAGTAAATTATGTATTAATTATTAAAAATATATTAAGGATTAAATATGTTTTAAAAAGTTATCAACTTATTAATAGTTGAATAATAGCCACAAAATAATGGAAAAGTATAATTTTTCTATAGTGGCAACATAATTGCACAACTAGTTGTATCAATAGGAATTGTAATTAACAATTAGTTGCAAGTGTCATATGTAATGGGCAGTGGAAATATGTACATGTGACAGATCATATGTGTTAAAATTGTACACTAGTTGCAATGTAGTTATTAATTGGGTGTTACATTTACACCAATTCTAATGTAGTTATCACATGTAACTAAAATGCAACTTACCAAAAAGTCAAACATGATTGACTACATTTGTATGTATGATGCGTATATTACACCACATAAATGTTCCATTTGTAATGAAATTGCAACTATTAAATAACTATTTGATTTTTGACATGGCATTTTATTTATTAATTGCCCATATTTTCATGCTCTAGTTATACTATAGTTGTATATTAGTTGTTTTGGAGCTTTAGTTGTAAGGTAGTGTGGTTTTGATGAACACGATTTATCATAGTGTCATAAGAAACGCTTAAATAAATATTTTCAAATTTGTTTTTAATGAGTGCATTTATTAGGTTCCATAGATTTGGAAATTTCAATAATATCATAACATTGTGTATTTTGATGTTCCTAATCATTGCATTTAGAAAACAATTCAATAGCACTAGAGTTATTTTCTTTGAACTTTTTAATTAAGAATACAAATTTGAAACACGATTTGAAAATTTTCTTGGGAAGTTTGATGCTAAGGTGATTTTGAAGTAAATTTTTTTTTTTTTTTTA
>Ga0116227_10000353_pt1 | contig 86535 bp, 63 predicted proteins | sample S1TSphgellanicum_FD_89693 | JGI IMG/M metagenome (GOLD analysis project Ga0116227, IMG submission 89693) | Host-associated microbial communities from peat moss isolated from Minnesota, USA - S1T2_Fb - Sphagnum magellanicum MG | ecosystem: Host-associated > Plants > Peat moss > Unclassified... | reverse complement strand
GCAAATAAGTTATTCTTAACTTTTTTTTTTACTTTTTATCTTACTTTTTCTTTTTGCTATTATATTGCATTTTATAAATTATTTGGTTGTGTAAAATTATTTCCCCTTAAACCGAAATATTTTTTTTTTTTTTTTGTTTTTTTTTCCATGGGCAACTTGATCAGGGGGTTGGGGACTGAAAGAATAAACATCCCAAAAGCCAACTTCTTCCTTGGATGATTTTTCTGAATGAAAATTTGAGAAAAGATTCGTCCAAAAAAGTCATCTTGGGAAAAAAGATGGTTGTCAAAAAAAAAAAAAAAATTGAACTCAAAATTTATTAATAAAAAGTGATTCTCAACCATTGCCCAATATTTATTTAAAAAATAAAAGGAAGCAAAGATGATTATTGTGTCTAATTGGGACACAAATTTCAAAAATGGAGGAAACATTTTTTTGTTGGGCATTTTTTGTCCTATGACGATGTTGAATGCAGTGTTGTAATTATAATTTGTTACTCCTATTTTAGTGTTTATCCAATCATAGTGGTGACAATGCAACATACTTAGTACATCTGTCCATTGGCTCGTGTGATATGAGCGGATTTTAAAAATGTTTTTCTAGTTAGTCTTGCTCAAAGCCAATCTCACAACTCTACCAGTCAAGCATTGACCAATTGGAGGATCTCTGAGTGAAACTCTGACTCACCATAAAATGATGTCTGTCCCTTTTTTTCATGAGAACATCTATTCCCAATGTTCCTAACATGATTTTCCACGTATTTTCAATACAACTGTCCCTGCATCGAGAGACAAGGCCCTATGTCAATGGCTTTCCATTAGGTTGCTCTAATGAGAACACACTCTCTGTAGCTGTGATCACAACATTCAGCCAAACTTGTATACATTCCCAAAGATCGTCCTTGTCCCCTCGATGGAATGCGCATAATTGAGTTGTAAAGGAAACCATGCACTTTAACTATTCTTTCTTCACATGTCATGGATTGAAAGGCGTTACAACAAATCTCAAAAACAAAATGTAAGTCTTTAATGCAAGGCCCCCAATTGACCCATTGGTTGGCTCCCACCATACTTGGTAGCTTTAAGTGGGATTTAGATGCCATAGATGAGATGAGCGACCCAAGTAAAGGTTGCAAAGTTAAGAACTTTGGCCTCTTCAGATTTCTTAGGATTGCAAAGATGGATAAGAACCGTATATGTTAGACTTATCCATAAAATGACCCAACTGAGGGGTACTGGGCCCCAGTTTACTGAAACTGGTGACAAAAACATAAGGTCACGATGACAAGAGTACACAGCAAAAAAAGAGGGGACCAAACTGGTTCTCTCATGTAAATTGGTCTTCAGAGGAGGTTTGCCCTCGGTTTTGGATTTTCCTTTCCTGTGCCTTCACTTCTTTGCATTCTGCTCACTTTACAGCTACCTTTCAAAATTGAGGATGAAACACAGGGTCAAACTAGGGCACAAAGACAGGGTAACTTTAAAGATAACTCCTTCTTGTTATGCTTTTGGTTTCGTTGGAAAGCCCGCAACAAGGTGGTGTGCACGTTTCTCATTTTGCAATTTTGAGATAGATGGAGCAAAGGTTATTAAATTTAAACTGATTTTTGTCATTGAAAATTAACTATAATTAGTTAATTATTTTTCACAATGTGGTCTTTTGGATATTCAGGTCTCTTTGAGCCTTGAAGAGGTCTTTTGGAGAGTCGTATAAGTTACAAAAACGTTCATGTTGATTGCACTTGGGTCAACGACACAAGTGTTCACTTATACTTATATTGTAAATAACTCGGTCCCATATTCCTTTCCTATGCAAGAGTTCTACAATGACTTTGGGAATGTCAAACAGACTAAATAGGCTTCATTCATTTCCTACCTACCTACTTATCTACCCACTTTAGCTATTGATTTACCCTAGGTTACTTTATGACCTACTCCGAACCTTTGAGTTAAAGGATGCACTGAGCAAGGTGCATTTTTGGCTCCTAGTGAACCACCTGGGTGAGGTTGGTTCTTGTCAATTGGGGGACCAAACATAAAATGCCTTGCTTTTAACACTACAAAAATATTTGCCCAGGTTTACGGGTTTTGTTTGGTCATGATGGGTTGTCTCATCAAAGATTGACAAATATAAAAATATAAAAAAATAGGATGTGATGAGTGGATGGATCCAAAAAATACCTTAATGAATTTCTTAGAAATTATTTAAAATTTCTTTCTTGAAACTTTTTTTAAAAAAAAGGCAGTCTCGTTTTTCTCTTTGAATTTTTTGAAATTGACAAAAATGGCTAGTTTTGGTAAAAAAACACATTCCACACTAAGAAAACACATTTTTTTCAAGTTTTTCTCAAACATAATTTCAAAAAATTGTAACAACTCGCTACCCAAGAAATCCCTCTTGCTTTATGCTAGTGTGATTCATATGAATTAGTTGTGATTGGGGACTTCCAAGGTGCTTTTCAAGTTCAGAATTCTTTTGGGGGGCAACAAGCCTCTTTGATTGGCCCATCACAATTTTCTTTTTGAAACTTTGGAGCCTCCCTCAACATAGAAATATTCATTCATTCCCACACATACATAGAGGTCCACACAATAAGTCTCGATATTCCACCCCCCATATATAGGTTCCAAGAGGACACCATTTTGGGCAAAGCATATGGGACAAAGTGAGGTGCTAGTGGGAACATGCATGTGGAACCCATTGGGAACTTTAGGGGAACAGATTGAGAATTTGATGGGTTAACGCTTAACACATGAGGAACAACAAAAACCCAAAAAAATATGATACCCGCCCTGCCCCCCTTGGCAAAAGGAAAAAAAAACACTGGATCTATTGGATGCATGCTGCAGTCACTCATTGGCTGATCCGAATTTCTATTCCCAAAGATGTTCATCGCCTATTTTGACCTAGGCTAATGGCAGGGGTATGAATAGGTACCCCGGTTCTTTAGGAGGGGTATTAACTATTAGCCCAGGTGAAAAATGACGATGAACAGTTTTGGGAAGAGAAATTTCATGCAGCCAATGGGAGGCTCAGCATGCACTCATGAACGGTCCAGTTTTTTTCTTTATGAGGGGCGGGGGGGAGGGATTTTTTGGTTTTTTCCCCTTGGTCCCAAAGTGTTCCCATGAGATTCCCCCATAAAGTTCCTAAATTTTTCGTTCCCCAAGATGTTCCCAATAACACCTTGGTATTATTCCATATGGTTTGCCCAAAGTGCAACTCCCATGTATATAACCTGAAAAGGTGAGCATGAAATGTGGGATGGAATGCACCGCACCTGGGTGAGGTTGGTTCTTGTCTAGTGATGAAATGGTCCAAATGGGTCACCTAATCAAAGAACAATGACGTAAGAGGAAAACACAAGAACAAGAGGATCAAAGCTGATTTTGTGACTTGTCCAATGTGACTAAAAGTAGTCAAGTTGGACAAGTAGCAAAATGGGCTTTTTCTACTAGTGATAAGACCTCAATGAGTTTCTTAAAAATTATTGAAAATTTCTGTCTTCAAGACCCCCAAAATAAAAACGCATGTTCTTTTGTTTTCAAAAACTTGGTTATTTGCTGAAAAAATACATGCTATATAGCACTTGGAAAATATATTTTTCCTAATTTTATCTCCAAAATAATTTCACGAAGTAGGCTAACGAAAATTCGCCACCTAAAAAATCACTCTTATTTAATCTCCTCCTATGCACACCAGGGCCAGTGTTTTCTTGGAACAAATTTTGTGTGTCTTTTACCAAAAAAAATTTGGGGAATTTTCGGATTTTTTTACCAGTGTAAATTCGACTAATTTTCTATTTTCGCAAGAAAAACAATCAAATTTTCAATATAAAAAATCTGAAAAAAAAATTCCCTGATCAGAGCATCTCTTCACATGAAATAAAAGAAAAGAAAAGAAAAAAAGAAAAAAGAAAGAAGAGTTCGTGAAAGCAGCCCAAAAATCGAGGTCCCAAAACGGCCTAGATCCAGTAGGTACCTAATATCTGTAGCATTATCCAGGTACGAAGGTAGATTCGGAATCCAAGTTCGGCGCGGGTGTGTCAAAGCCCCGCCCTCCGGCCGGCCCGGCCCGGGCGCCTTCCGTCACGGGCCTCGTCGCGACAGCCCTTCCGGAAGAACTCGGATGTCGAGCGAAAGCAGTCCGGGACTCCTCCTCCTCATCCTCCTCGAGGTTCTCTCGCTTCTGAATTTGTCTCTTTTGCTGCAGCGAAAGGTGCTGCAGCAGTTGCGCAAAGAAACTTTGGATTCGGGCTTCTGTCTCCGCTGCTGAATTTGCTCTTTAGTGCTTTGAACCTGTTCAGGCAGAGTTTTGTATTTTCCGAAGTAGAGATAGAGGACGTGAAGTTTGTCCATAAAAAAAACTTAGCCTTTATTCTCGTCCAGAGATTTCAGAGTCAACGGAGATTTTCTTCGTCCAGATTTGCAGTTTGATGGGAGTTTGTGGGTACAAACAAATATGACAGCGGCTGCGTGAGTTTCTTCCCACTGGTGCACTGGAGGAGGAGAGCACGAGGAACAAAATTGAAGATGATGCTGAGATGGTGAGTGGGGGAAGCTTTGGTGAACGCTGATTCCTTGCTTTCGTAGACCTCGACAGTATGCATGTGTATGTATGGGCGTTGCTATCTCTGAAGAAGCGAGTCAGTGAGTGTAGAGAGCCTTGTAGATGATGGTTCTGTAGCGAATCTGGACTTGAAGTGGATGCAAGTTCAAGGAATCATGCAAAGCCCCTTTTGATGAAAGATGGGAAATGCTTGATGTATTCGCCACAATAGGTTTGAATGATCGTTCATGCCTTTGAGGACCAAAGAGCTCATAAACCCAGCGATGCAACCTTGATATGAAAGGTGACAAAACGAGGTAGAGAGAGAGAAGAAGAAGGAGAAGGAGAAGGAAGAGAAGGAGGAGAAGGTTGAGGAGGAAGATTTGCAACCTTGATTTGAAAGCTGACAAAAGGAGGTAGAGAGAGAGAAGGAGAAGGAGGAGGAGGAAGATCTGCAAGAAAAAAGATGAGTACCCACCATGCTGTTCGCACCCGGATTGGTAAGTATGAAATTGGAAAGACTTTGGGAGAAGGCACTTTTGCCAAGGTCAAGTATGCAAAACATGTTGATACTGGTGCAAGTGTTGCCATCAAGATCATCGACAAGGAAAAAATTCTCAAACACAAGATGGTGGAACAGGTATGCATGTATGTATGCTCCTCACATGCTCGTTCCTCTCTCTATCTCTCCCCACCACCCTTCTCTGTGCACATTAGGATCCTTAACCCTAATGCATATCAATGGTGAAAAACATACTTGTCAGGCCTATGTTTACAAAGCACTTTTGTCTTCTGTTCCATCCATATGAGAGAGAAAGATTGATCTCTCTCTCATTCCATGAAGTGGTACACTTTCTCTGTTTGAAAACCAGAAATTTGAAGCAGTTAAATCTGGCACTTTATATCTGAGGGAAAGCTTGCTCTCTCTCTCTCTCTCTCTCTCTCTCTCTCTCTCTCTCTCTCTCTCTCTCTCTAATTCAATGAAGTTCTATGCTTTCTCTGTTTGAAAACCAGAAATTCAAACCAGCAAAAATCTGTTATGGCAACCATTGCTCTGGTGCTTTTGCATTCAAACTTTTCAGTAGATTGGTAGAGTTTGATTATCAGTTGTAAGCAGAAACTCCTGAGCTTTCAATGTGCTTGCTTGGAAATGTCTGGAGGAATTTAAGGAATCATATGTGTTCTTTGATAGCTCAAGAATGCAGAATTTTGAGGTTCTTGTAAATTGATTCCTTTGTAGATCTTTCAAATTATGCAGTTGTGGGTTTCTGTGGAATTTTATGTTAGCTCTCTATTTTTTTGAATGACTACTTTTTTGTTGCTTAATACTTTGCAGATCAAGCGAGAGATATCTACCATGAAGCTTGTGAAGCATCCTAACATTGTGCAAATCTATGAGGTACACATCTCTCTCATACTTTTCTGTTGAAAGTGGTATCTTCATATTCAGATTCTGAGAAAATGACAATTTGCTTTTCCAAATGCTTTTATTGTGTGGTCATATGTTGTATTCAGTCATACATCTATACTGTCTCTTACATGTGTGTCTCTTGACTGCTAGCCAATGTCATGACCAGAGTTAGACTTCCCATTGCTTCTGGAAATATAACACCAACTCATGATGCAATAATTTTTTGCATAATTATATTTTTCCTGAAATTTTGAGCAGATTGCTACTACATTATCTGCACATCCCATTGGGAACTGATGAAGTCAGTGGGCAGGAATGGCAGCTAGTGACTAACTGCCAGTCACGATAAAAAGTGATGGTCTGATACTTTGTGAGTGAGTGAGTGAGACTCAGAAGGTTATTTGCGCACAGCCATTCTTGTTGTGTTCGTTTTGGGTTGGCTGGAACTGACATAGTGGAGTACCTTCAACATGCTACTACTGTGGAGTTTTGTTGGCAATCTTGTAGGTGGGTACATATTCAGTGGTACAGTGTTTGACACTAGAAAGCATTCTCATTGTTGCAGGTACTGGCAAGCAAGACAAAGATTTACATAGTCTTGGAGTATGTCACTGGTGGGGAGCTTTTCAACAAAATTGTAAGACTGAGAACAACTTTTGCTCTTTTGGAGATCGTTACTAACTGGTAGATTTCCATTGTCTCTTTGGACTTGATAACTCTATTGGGTTTGATTTTTTTTAGCTCCTGTCGTCCTTTCAGCTAAACAATGGGCGATTGAGGGAGGATCAGTCAAGGAAGTATTTCCAGCAGCTCATTGATGCAGTGGACTACTGCCACAGTCGTGGTGTGTATCACAGAGACCTCAAGGTGGGTATTAATATTCACTAAGAGGACCATCATTTCCTCACTCTGAAGAAGAAGCAGAACAACACATGTAGAAATCCTCACATTTTCTGATAGCTGATTGTTCTGACTGGACAGCCTGAGAATCTGCTCTTGGATGCTGGAGGAAATCTCAAGATATCTGACTTTGGTCTTAGTGCCTTACCCCAACAATTTCGGGTATCACCTCTCTTTGTCCCTTGAGAATGATGAAGCACATCTCTGCAATATACAAAGTTGTGACACCACCCTTCTTTCCTTTGTGTGAAGCTTTGTGAATTTCAATGTAGTTTTTTTCACCTGAATATCATCATTCAGTAGCAAAGTACCTGTTAGAATCCTTCTCATGCAAAACTACTGAGGATTTGTAGAAGTCTTGGGCCATGATCACAGTTGATCCACTTTTGCAGGCAGATGGTCTACTCCATACAACATGTGGAACTCCAAATTATGTTGCACCAGAGGTCAATATCAGTGACCTAATTTAGTTCCAATGTTCTTCCTTCTATGGCTTGTTTCTTATTGGCACTTTGCAAACTCTTTCTTCCTGATCTGTTCTCTCGGTCAAGAGTAGGACCTCTGGAGTATAGATCCAGTCCTCTGGGGGGTAGGGTCAATGGGTAGATATGATTGTTTTTGATATTCATGTTTGGAACAGAAGCAAGCAATGCAGAGCTTTCAGTGTAGAATCACTCTGATTTTCAAGTGAAAGGAAGTGGCAGACTGAACGGAATTTCATTCAGCATTTGGTGTCCTTGATACTAACAGTAACTAAGACATTTTTGTGCCACACAGGTCATAGACGATAAGGGCTATGCTGGTGCAACCGCTGATCTATGGTCATGTGGTGTCATCCTGTACGTGCTCATGGCTGGCTATTTACCATTTGATGAATCCAATCTCATGACCTTGTACAAGAAGGTACAAAGAAAATCAGGATCATCCCTTCCACTGTTCTTGCTTTGGATTTTGTTTTGGTGGGCTCCTCTGAAGATAAACCTTCGTTCACATTTATTGCAGATTGGTGGTGTCCTAATTCTAGCATGTAGGTGTCTGAGGTCAGTCTTTTGTGGTGAGGTGCAGATACACAAAGCTGACTTCACTTGCCCTCCCTGGTTTTCCACAGCAGCCCGGAGATTCATCTTGCAGATATTGGATCCTAACCCGAAAACTGTATGTATGTTGAATGCTGTTTTAATGCTGTACCTTTTCTAACAACATTTCTACATCCAGATGTGGGCAAGAACTCACAGACTTGTGTTGTTTGCTTTAGACATGTGCAAAAACTGATTGGTTTTGCTTGAATTGGATTTTATCATGGTGGGTTGTGGCAGCGTTTAACTGTGGCACAAATTCACAAGACAGATTGGTTCAAGAAAGGCTACACACCAGCCAAATTTGAACAGAAGGATGATATCAACCTTGATGATATCGAGTCAGTTTTCAGTGAATCAACAGTAAGCCACACAATCAATCAGCAAATGTGCACCATTTTTTTACAGTACATCTCAAGGATTTTGCTTTACTTGTGCTGAGTATCATGTAGGATACATCTTAGTGCTATCCTTTGTCTGACATTTGCCGTCTTAAACCCCAATATGCTAAACCCTAAACCCTAAACCCTAAACCTTAAGCTTAGATAAAGGTTGTCTGTAATAGGGACAAATGGGTCAGTCATGACTTGCAACACTATCATTGGCAAAATTAAGCTGGAACACAATTCCCAAGCAGTGGTTGCAGACTTATCCTTTTTCATGATGCTGTCTTTGGGTAAACAGGAGCATTTGCTGACAGAGAAAAATGAGACAAAGCCCACAGTCATGAATGCATTTGAGCTCATCACTCTCTCTAATGGGCTGAACCTCTCGGGCTTGTTTGACACACCTGAGGTATGAATCCAGCCGTAGTTTATTAAATCAAAAGGAGAGTGCAGATTTCAGGGTTAACACCTCTCTTTGACACAGATATAAATATGTGATTGTGTCATGGGATGTTGTGTTTTTTCATCCTGTGATGTTTAGTGCAAAAGGAAAGAAAGTCAGTCAATGGCACCAAACTTGAGGACTCTAGTGTCACTAGATGTGTGAGAATGAGCTCCAACATGACTACTTGATAATCCAGAGGTCCAGGCAAGATACTTGATTGAAAGGTGAAACACTCAGAAAGGGGAGAAGCCTGGACAGACTGGAAATGAAACCATGAGGAAAGTTGAGCTCTCATCCTGATGTATATGAGACTGCAGGATCCAAAGAAGGGTGCCACACGGTTCACAAGCACAAAACCTCCAAATGAAATCATTGCAAGTATTGAAGAGGTTGCCAAGCCCCTTGGTTTTGATGTCCAGACACGTAATTTCAAGATGAAAATGAAAGGGGATAAGGAGGGCCGAAAGGGACACCTCTCAGTGGCCACCCAGGTGGGTGATTCTGCCTTGCTTCATGACTCAATCTGGAAATATTTTCCAGTATAACAAACAGGATTTCATAAGTCTCTAGCACTGCAGAAAAAGTTCAACAATGTATTAGTTTGGTTTAAGTCTGAGTTGAGAGTTTATATGGTGCTGGGATGCAGGAAATATTGGTTGCTAAAGGTTAGGATGTGGGAGTGCAGGTGTTTGAGGTTGCGCCCTCACTTTTCATGGTTGAATTACACAAAGCCCATGGAGACACTCTTGAGTACCATAGTGTGAGCTCTCATTCTACCTCTGTTAACTTGTCTTCTGTTGCAAAAGAATTGTGGTACCTATTTGGGACAGTTGTTTGTGTTGCTGAATCAGACACAGCATAACTCTGAAATTGGTGATACCACCCACTTGGTTTAGGTGAAAGAGGAGTTAGTAGTTAAAAATCTAAACCCTCTCATCTTAGAAATTCATATCTTTGTCACCAATGTATTGACTGCTGCTGCTGCTGCTGCTGCTCCCCATATAGACTGTCTTTCAGTTAAGTGACAAGATTGGAGAAGGATCATACAGAAAGCCATCCTATGACACTATGGATACTCTGCTCTTTCTGCACAGCTGTTATTGAATCAATTTTCATGGGAGTGATTATGGGCTTTTGTTACATCATGTTTGCAGTTCTATGAGGACCTGTCAAAGGGCCTGAAAGATGTCGTGTGGAAATCAAAGGCAGGGACATCTGTAAATGCAATACCAAGTAAGAACTGACAAATGGGTTGTGGATTCTGGGTGAAATATTACAAGTGGTGTAATAGAAAGAAAAGTGGTAGGCCGCCATATCCTGAGCTCCTGTTACGAAGAAGAGAGGGTTGGTTCTGTTTGATATAGTTTTTGCAGGCTGATAAGAAGATGTAGATTTTTGTATGATGGGAGAGTTGATCTGCTCTTGTAAACTACCAAGACAATATACTAGTGTAATTTGAGCTTCTAAATTGTCATAGATCTGTACAATATTGCTTCTATATATCAATTGTGCCTGATGTATCAGCATGGACTGGGAAATGCCTGAGGTCAAAATGCTCTCTGTAAGGTGAAAAAAACATATCACCTTCGAGTTTTGCTGCTGCTGTGGATTGTAACTTAGTGTTTTGTTTCACCTTTCTTTTGGAGAATGGATGCGTACAATTTTATTGCAACACTTTGTTTGTCACATTCGCACATTGTTTACTTTTGGAAAAATTTATTGGATTTAAGCAATTTTAGTGAAAATCTGGATGTGCTTGCTCCAAAGTGAACTCAAAGAAACCGACCAAAGGATTGTGACAAAATTGGTGAACTTCTTTTGGCAAATCCAGAATGGGTTTTCACACAACATATGAAAAGACAACCTAGACAAATCTATTCTTCTCAAAATATGAAGGCAATGGGTAGCAATTTGGGGAACATGCAAGACTAGGTATCTTTGAGTTCCATATTTGACTCTTCACTATTGGATCCATCTTGAACTTGCTTGTTAGATGAATCTCTGTCATTAGACACACTATGACCCTTGTCATCATCACCTTCATCCCACTTTGAAGATCTTCCTCACCTGACGTGGCTTCACTCTCATCTTCCAACACATCATAGGCTTCTTCCTCCAAAACAATGCCATTGTCTTCCACATCCAATATGTTCTGTACTTGTCATCATCATTATCTATCGTACAACAATTTTTGCAAGTTCAGCCGTGCCAAGAACAAGCAATGCATAATCACAAGGACATTGACAAGAGATGTTGCCCACCTTGTTTTTCAAGCGATTCAAATTCACATTGATTTGGTGTGTTCAAGAGGGTTTGATGTGGATATGGGTTCCCCAAGGAAAAGAAGGGAATAGTTAATGCTTATTGACATAGTGTGTTAGTGGGAAATTAACCTAACACTAGTAAATCTAGATGGTATCCCAATAACCCCGAGTTATCACTAGTAGGTGAAGGCATTTATTGCTTCCTAATTATCTAGGTATTGAAACTACTAGATTTAGTTAGTTTTAGAAGGGGAAGTGGCATTACCTTGTCACCTTGCTCTAGTTAATTCACAAGAAGATTACAATGAAGGTCAAGAAAGTAGGAAAAGATGAGATTTTGGATGGTGGGGGAAATCTTTGAAGGGATTCCTTCTTTTGTATCATTTTGTGTGATGTGATTAGGAGGTGAAGATAGAAATGTGTTTAGATAAGAAGTTAAGGGAAAAGTTACTAAAGGTTTTTGGGGTTGAGGACCTCTTATCATACTTGTCTATTGGGAATGATAAGTGTGGATTTTGTGTGTGGAACTGTTGTGTACTTTTTTCATTTTTTTTATGATGCTTTAAATCTAAGAAGTAGTGCAAACATGAATATTTCTCACCTTTGGAAATGAGTTGTAGGAGAAGGAAGTGCACTACCATGGTCTTCAAATTATCAATGGAAGTAACTAAAAGGTCAAGCAATAGGCAAGGCAACAACAGTGGTAACATGGCTTGCAAACTTTTTTGGGGTGTTTTTCCTATTGCTTTTGAGGTTTGCTTTAGACAATACTATCTCTTTGGAAATTTGAAAGAGGTAATTATTATTCTACTCTTTGCTTCTGGTCTTGGGACCTTGGGTATTTTGTCTTTTTTGTTTTTCTTTCTTTTTTTTAAAACTTTTTTCCCCAACAAATCAATTCTTTCATTGATTGTTAATACTTGTTGTGTCCCAAGATGTGATGTTAACATAAATGCTTAAACCACCAAAGTGGTTTAAAAGTGGTTCTAAAAATAACTCAAGTATGTTAGTGTGGTTTAGTTGTTAGTTCTTACTTGAACTAGAGCCTTTAATCTAATTGCCTTGATAATGGCCAATATTCAAAATTAGAATTAACACCAAAATCAAAACCTGCCAACATTGGAAATAACATGCATTTAATTCATTGTGAATTTGTATTAGTCCAATAATAACAATGAACAATTTGAAAGGTTCAAATTAGTTGTAAAATTTTAAGTTCAACTTGGTGGCCATTAGGTTAAACATGCCAAAGTTGACATATTACATAGGAAAACAATGGATTAAGACAATAAAAGAATATTGGAAAAACATTGGATTGAGACTTCATGGCCATTGGGTCATGTAAAAAAGGAAAGATAATATAAGTGTAATTATTTTATTGAAGTTTGAAATAATAAAGGGATTCAACTTTGAAAAAAAGGCATGAAATTAAATATAAGGGGGAGTAACCTTTTTGAGGTTTGTAAGATTACTAAAATTTGAGATATGAAGTTTAAGACATTTTGAATCTTGGGAGGTGTGTTGAATTACACAAATGAATTTTAAGGTCACTATGATTTGGTGGCCATGAAGTTACATAAAGAAAATATGAAAGATAATTTAAATATAAAGGTTTTATGATAGTTTGAACAATGAGAAAAACCAACATTATAGAAAGAACAATGGATTAAAACCTAATACCACCATCATCAATTGGATTAATTCCTAATGACCATGAAAATCATTTCAATAAGAATGAACATTTGGGGTCAAATTGAATTACAAATTTAAGTCTAAGATGATTGAATAAAAATTATTAATGTATACCACTATTATGTCATTTGCACTAAAAAAAGTAACAAATTTAATAGACATGCATTCAAAAAAAGGATTAAAATTGTTCAAAGAATTAAATTGCATCAAAGGACTCTAAAAGGAAATGTTGCTTGAAACAAATACATTTGTGTTTTATTCAATACCCAAATAGACTCAGCTAGCTAGAAATTTGATTACATTGCAATCTAAAATGCAAATGGAAAAATATAAGTAGGTGGAGAATAACACAAAAAAATAACACTTCAATAAATTCAAATTAAAAAATAAATGAAATTCACCGAAGCATGTGTACATTTAGATGATCTCCACTATTGTTCCCTTCATATTGCATGAACCAAGAATTATTTGGTTCCCAAAAGCACAAGGGAGGGAAAGATATTTTTAAAAATAATTGGATAATGGTCTTTGATGGTCAAAGCCAATGGCAAACATCTTAGGAGTGACCATAAATGGATGCAAAGGTCCATGATTCATATATCATGATTCAAGGGAGACACAATTGTAATAAGAATTGTGGATAACCTTGTTAGGCTCATTATCAATGATGAATGTATGGTCCTTCATCTAATGACAAAACATTGACCCAAATGTCAAATAAATTGTCTTCAAATCCTTAAGATAGTAGCCCAAAGTTTGTGTGATTCTACCCAAAGTTTGAGAACATTTCTTTCACCCCAATGTTTTAAAAATGTCTATAAATTGCTTTGGCAAGAGCAAGGGAAGAAGTTCCAAAACATCATCTATTGATGACAAAACATTCACCGCTCATAACATTAGATGATGTTTTGGAACACCATCTTCAATTTGAGATTGAAGATAATTATTTATTTGGGTAATATGAAAGTTTGTTTAGAAATTCAAGCATGAGCTTGTAAAAGTGACACGAAGGTTAGCATAAAAGGTGCAAATACAAGAAAACAACCCATTTTAAGACTAACCAATGGTTAATTTTACATGTTTTTAAGTGGCAAGTCATGTTAATGTTGAAAATATTGGGTGTCCTTATGCAATAATGATTTTAATAGATTATGAAAACATTTCTATAAGTTTGAAATAAATTGAATGAGATAAAATACCCAAAACCACTTCCAAAATCTTGTAACCAATGTTTTTTTTTTCCATTTTTTAAATGACTTGAAATGCTTTGAAAATGACATAATCATGAATAACCATAATTTATACATGTATAGTAAGTATAATAAATTTTTAGGTCATAAAAAAATATGATGATTTGTAAATCATGGTTGTAAAATATTCTTTTTAAACAACCAATATAGACTTGTTGCCATGCCATTTTGACTATTTAACCCATTATTTTTAATCATAAGACAAAACATTTAACAATGGGTCATTCTATTGTATGGACACCCTAATGAAGTTACCTAGGTGAACCACCAAAAATTATAACATTGCACTAATGATGATAGGGTGCATTCATGCTAATGTGCACAAAATCATTTGTAATTAACCTCTACTTAATATTTTGTATTTTAAAGTGGTAATTTGAGTTGATGTTAAGACTTTTGAATTTATTTATATAACAACATTGATAATATATCATGTGAACATGTGATTTAATTTGAAATCAATCTAATGAATAGAAAATTAAAAGACAGTTTCAAAACAATTGTAACCAATGTTTTTAAATAGACAAAACATTTGTAAAATGATTAATTTTTTTGAAAATTGCTTAATTTTGGAAATTATTTCATATGAAATTTAACAAATAATATTTTTTTAAATTCAAAATATTTCAATAATATGCCAAAAATATTGTAAAATAAGCAATCACCTAAAGGGGCATGGTTTGCTCCTATTAACATGGATGGACTTGACAAAACATTTACCATTCGTATGAATGCATAACATCCAATTCATGTGTGTGAAACACATCATTTGACATGGGCAAAACCATAATAATAAAATTTAAGAAGAAACCAAAAGAAAAGCCATTGAATGCAAATGTATATATGTAGGTTGGTTGATCAAATGAGTACAAAAATCTATGTTGGAGGCTAATTTAATTAATTAATTATTTTTTTGCATCATGTGGTTGTTGTTGCAAGTGATTTGAGAGGAGAAGAAACAACAAAAATTTCAGCCCAATTTCAAAAAGGTTTTAGAAAAAATGGCAATCATCCACAATAAAAACATAAAATGGTTTTTTTTAGGTCATTTCATTTTCACCTTCTTAGGATTTTAGGGCCACCTCTTCTCACCAATGAGGGCGGCCTTGGCCCTTGAAGGGCTTGTTGAAGTTTATGGGCAAGACAACATTTTTGCTACCATGTACTCAAAGTGTCTTTTAAGATTTGCTATTGTTGTCGAATGTGAAAGCACAACATGTTGAGAAGTAATGGTATGAATTTTCTCAAGATGCTCACACATTCTAATTTTTGATGTTATTACCACTTTAACCTTTGCATTGTGTGTTTCACTTCAAATGTTGCAAATATAGTCTTGTTGACAAACATTGTATTTCCTCCCAAAAAAGGTGAATATGATAATTGAAATTAAACGATTGTGATCTTGGTCATGGACAAATTGGTATGTGAGTGCATAACAATAGAAGTCCAATGTTATATTTGCAAGTGGCAACCCCTTCTGAAATGTTAATCTTGATTAAATTTCTCTAAACAATTTGTTTCATGTGATTCATTTGGTGAATGTCAATTGGTCCTTTAGCCATCATGAATTTGCTCCATTATGAATGAAACTTTGCAAATTAGCACACAATGTGTGAGAGAAGGAGAAATTAGAATTTCACAAAATTATTTTTTAGGTCTTTATATTTTTAGCCAATTGTCTGTTCAATTATCCTTGATGGCTTCAAATAATCCATTGTAGTCATATGCACATTGCAATATATGGAAATGCATGTATATATTATATAATGTTTTTGAATATAACCATTATTTACTCTTTTACAAGTACCATCCTTGGGTATAGGAAAACCTTAGCAATATACTAGTTGAATTGAATATTTAAATAAAGGTAAATTTGAAATATTAATTCCTCAATTGAATATGGTAATTAAATGGGACCCATGTGATATACACAAGTGTATAGATCATGGTAATAGATTTACCCACGCATTTCATGGGACATGATAATCATTTGCCATTCATAGGTCACATCCATAAATCATTATACAAAATATCATGACCTTTTAAACATGGACCTTTTTGAACAATTATGGTTTGAATTCACTAGAAGGCACATTCTTCACTATGTAATTGGTTGCCTTGTCTTATTCACACACTTTTCCAAGATTTTATCTTGGTGGGATAAGAAGCTGTATATTAGGTCCATTTTTGGTGTCATCAATTTCCTTTATAATGTGAAATGTGCAATTTTTCTCTAAAAGAAAAAATTTCACCATTTTTTGGTGGGATTTATTTAAATAGTCTTGCTAATGTGTGTGGTGGGTGTTCATTGACAAACACCTTCAAAAGGTTGGAGTTTTTTCCCCTTTCTCCCCTCCCCCCAATAAAGACACACACACACAATTCAAAACTTCAATGGATGATGTCCATGAAAAATCTACTTTCTACATATATATTATTGGTGTACTAGACCTTTAATAACTAGAATAATTGACACCCCACAAATATCTTATTCTTTAATTATGATACACATTGAGTTGTTAGAAGTGATGTGATCCATTATGATGTGGTATTGTATAATTTCCAATGACAACACCTTTTCCACAATACCCAACAAAAGATTATCCTCTTTTTGGAAACCCTCAAAATTCTTAAGGTAAATGGAATTATGAGGAGGATTATGGATATTATTGTAGGGGGTATCAATTATGAAAAGAGTGTTAACAACTTTGCTCTCTAGATACTTTGAGAATAAGTCTACAAGGTTTTTACAAAACATAAGTTTGTCTAGGTTATTAGGCACAAAATGGTTGTTTTCTTTTGCAAAAGCCTTGGTCAAGGATATGGGCAAAATTTGAGTTTCATCTTGAGTCCTCTCTAAGATGTCAATGACTACATACAAACAAGAGGGTTATTTTTACACCATGTGAGAAATATTATAAATCAAGCTTAAAATAAACAAAATGAGCTCAAATGAGATGCTTTCAATTTCACAAAAAACAACCTATTGATTTGAATTGCATTCTCACAAAACATCCATTGATGTCCAAAATTAGTTGCAACCTCGCCTTGGACAAGGGTGGGTCAAAAGATGAAAGTTAAAAAATTCAGGTCCAATGCTGTGAAATGGTTGTTTTCTCAATAACATCAAACATTGATCTAAGGTGGAAAAATACTAACATGTTTTCTGAATTTCAAATTGTGAGCAAATCTTACATTCCTTGGTAAACTTAAGCTAGCTCTAAGCTAATGTCAAGGTATAGGGTCTAGAAATATTCGTTTTTCATGAAATGGAAAAACAAAATCAACCTAGGAAAACTAATAAACATTAGGAAAATCAATAGGATACAAAAACCATAGTTTAATTCAAAAAGTCAATTAATAGGTAATGTTAACCTAATGATAAGGAAAAAGCTTGATAACAAGTGAACTTTCATTTGACATTAACATCAATGACATGAACATTCCACAATAAATTATATTTTAAACAAGTGTTAACAATGTTGCAAATATAAACAACATTTATAACATATGTGGAGAAATAGATTATACTTTATATCTATCCCATATATATGGTGGTTGAATATAGTAAGTAACATTACATATTCTACTACAATCTTGAAATAGTCTTAAGATTATAGGTATTCAGTTTTTTAGTGCAATTGAAAGGGTTTATTTTACAAAACAAAAAATAGGTGATTTCAAAGCATCAAGGGATTGTAAGTAGGGAAGAAGAGTCTTCAATAATTATAATTATCATTTAAATTATGCAAGTCAAAGGATTCAACAAATATGGCCTCAAAAGGAGGATTATAAAATGCTCACCCATGGCTTATGGTTTACCATTGTAATGTGCTTTTGAAGTGACTACTACAAAACTCAGCAAAGAAATTCGTAAGGTCTTATGGAAAATAGTTATAATCTTTTGGAAATTAATTTTCGTCAACTTCTTTTCAAGAAAATGGTTATTCATTCCACAAAATTCTCAACAAAATCTGTTTGTAGAAGGTATATTAATTTGTGTCCTGATCAATTTGATCCCACCACATTTCATCTTGTGTGACTTAGTTCAGAATTGTATATACATTGAGGATTCTTGTGTACACTTGGTTAGAATTCTTGTAATTCAAGCCTAAGAAGGATTTCATAAGTTAGAATCAGAATTTGATCTTGAGTGAGGATCATCACTAGTCTTGAAGGTACAATTACAATGTTTATCCTGTAAAACTCCCTTGAGCTTGAATATGACATTCAAACTCACCGTTGATGCATGTGGATGGGATTGGTGTGTGACCTATTTCCCCATATTGAAGTCCAACCCTCTTTTATGGGTTCAATAGTTGTTGCACTTGTTTTTATATGTGGCTTCTTCTGCACCTGAACAAAAACTTTTGCTTCAATCCTTTTAATCTAGTAATGTAGAGTTTAGCTCCAAAAAGTAAAATGCCAAAGACTTCTATGACCTTGTTTTAATTTTGACACTCATTGGCATTTCATAGTATGCAATGCGTGTAATGTATTTATTTCATTGTGCTTTAGAAACCTTTTGGATCAAATTGTTTTTTCAACTGAACTAGTGTGAGCCTGTGCCGTTGGCCCAAGTGTTACCACGTCCTCAACTGATTTTTCCTTCCAAAACCTGGTTTTTTGGAATTTATTTTAATTTTCAGTGGCAGAAATCACTTAAAAATCAGTATCTCCCATGTTCTGAATCCAAATTTTACCGAAAAAATTCCATTAAATCTTGCTCTTCAAAATCTTTCCAACAACACCAAAGGCACATTCCAATTCCTCCGAAATTTTCAGCTATGATTTAATTTAATTTTCAGTGGAGAAATCATTCAATATTCAAGAATTTCTACACCGCAAGTCCAAAAGCTTGGAAACCAAGCCGATGCACCCCTCCTCCTCGAGAGCTTTCCAAAGAGACCAAGAATGCGATCTGAAGCATCCCAGTTCAGTGGATCTCATAAGTACAAACAAATCAAAACAAACAAACAACCTTCCTTCGCAGATAGATGTGACAATTTTGAAGCCAAAATTCATGCTACTTTACTTTAGATCAGGAGAATTGCAATCAAACATTATAGGAGTCATGATGATCCAAAACTAAAATGCTAAAAACACTTACAACCTTGCTTCAGTTTTGATGAAGATGGGCATTTCAAGGTATGAAATGTGTGTAATTTATTTATTTATTTATTTCATCATGTTTTGAAAACATTATGGACTAAACTGTTTTCTCGATTAAATGTGACAATCTTGAAATTTGTGCCTGAGCGTTCTGCCAGTTGCACATTCCCATGTATTCTACAAGCACTGAGCAAGGGTCCCCATGTTGAAGCCCCTGGAGTTTGAGGCATCTTGTTCAAAAAGTCCTCAGCTTTATGTAAGTGGCCTGCACGGCCAAGCAGGTCAACCACACAGCCAAAGTGATCGAGTGCTGGGGAGATGCCATAGTCTTTGACCATCAAATGGAAACATCTGAGTCCTTCAACTACTAGGCCTGCATGACTACATGCAGAAAGAACTCCAACAAATGTAACACTATTAGGTTGCACACCTTCAGATACCATCTGATCAAAATGCTCCAGGGCTGCTCTACCATGGCCATGCTGCCCAAAGCCTGCAATCATTGCACTCCAGGTCACCACATCCTTTTCAGACATAGTGCTGAAGATACTGAATGCATCCTCAAGACTGCCACACTTGGCATACATGTCGATCAGACCATTCCTCACACGAAGATCTGATTCTAAAGCAGCTGCCACAATGCTGGCATGAACCCACCGTGCTTCTTGCAGAGATGCTTGGTTGGCACATGCCTTCAGAAGCCCAGTGAAGGTCACTGTATTAGGTGCCACGCCACATTGCTCCATTTGCTGAAACAATTCCATTGCCTTCCCATATGGACCATGATCAGCATATCCATTGATCATTGCAGTCCATGAAATGACATCTCGAACTTTCATTTTGTCAAAGACTCGCCGAGCATCATGTATTCTGCCACACTTTGCAAACATGCTGACAAGAGCAGTTCCAACTCGAACATCTGCATCCCATCCAGTGTTCAGAATATTCGCATGTACCCAACATCCTTGTTTATATGTCGCTGGACCTGTGCAAGCATTCAGGAGGCTCATGAAAGTAATGTGGTCAGGCTGGATGCTCTCCTGCTGCATCTGTTGAAAAAGGTGACATGTTTCCTCAGCATTTCCATTCTGTGCTGACCCTGCAATCATTGCATTCCATGAGACAACATTACGTTCCACCATCTTATGAAACACATCATGTGCAAGCTCCATACTCCCACATCTTGCATACATATGCACAAGATTGTTTTCCAAAATAGCATCGGTTCCAATGCCACTCTTGATGATGTCATTGTGGACAGCTTTGGCCTTCTCTAGGTCTCCAAGGTTGGCACAGATGCTGACAATGCTTGTGTACATGATCCTGTCACATCTGATCCCCTCATCACACACCTGCTTATAGAGTTTGAACCCCTCTCCATTCAAACCATGACTGGCATATGCTACCAACATCAAGGTCCATGTAATAATATCCTTCTCTGGTATTGCATCAAAGACTTTCTGAGCTTCTATCAAACTCCCACACTTGCAGTACATATTCAGTATTGCATTTGATAATGAAGTCGATGGCTTGACACCACTCTCAATGATATGCAAATGCACATTCCTGCCCTCAGCCAGATTCTTGTTGTAAGTGCATTTCTGGAGAAGAGACTTGTATGTGGCCATCTCTGCTGCTTCCACCCATGGTGGTTTCCATCGCCAAAATGCCTCATGTGTCTTCTTCTTATGCTTGAATTCCAGATACTTTGGACTCACCTACAAAGAGGAAAAAATCCAAATCAAGCTGATCAGCTGCAACTTCCTCACATCCTTGTGCAGCAGACCAGGCGTTATGATCAACTTCACAACAAGCAAATCTCCAACAGACAGCAAGTATTCATATTCATTTACCTTCTCAGACAAGTGGTGATCCCACAATGCTGAAGGATCTGACAAAAAGTCAAGCCAAAACTTCCCAATGTGACCTGCACAGAAAACCACAGACTCAGTGTAAAACATAAACAGTCTCATCAGAGGATTCATTCCCTTTTCTTCATGCCATGGACAGTTTTCCACATACAGGAGGCACTACAATTAGAGAGGGGCATTGAATTTCAAATCCAAACTGTTGCTCTGAGAACTGACCTGTTGTGGTTGCTTGGACAACCCCATCCCAAGAGGCTATGGCTCTGTGGCACCGATCAGAATTCTCTGTCACATGAGAAACAACCAGAGGTTTAGGGTCTAGGGTTTAGCGTACTGCAGGACCAAAAATCCATTCACCAGGTGTTTCAACGTCAAAGTGTTGTTTGCAGTTAGCGGTGATCTTAGCCCTAAAGAAGCATCATCCTGATACACAGAAACCTGGAACTCTGCTGTTGCTGCTGCTGCTGTTGACATCTAGGGAAGATTGGAAGAAGAAAAACAAGGACAAAGAGTCGAAAACTCACTGAAGAAGATAACCACATCAAATCGTTGCATTCTTTGCCACATCGAATTTGAGAGTCCCCTCGACGAGAGGAACATGGCGTGGGCATATGTAGCAACTGTGACGCAACACACGAGAAGGCAAGGGCCAAAACAACCAACGAACAAAACCCTAAACGAACCACAGTTGGAGGGAGTTGTGCAGTGATGATATTGTTCACACTTGGGGTAGGGTAGGGTAGTTAGTGTTAGAAACGCTTACACCTACGTAAAGCACGCAGAGAAAATTTGTAGTTGTATGTGGAGGGCGCCTTATATCCATGAATTTCCCTCCTTGAAATTGGGAGGGATCTTATGCCTACTCCTCAAGGGTGGGAAATTATGCCTACTTATAGATGTAAGAACCTTCCCACTATTGAGGAGTAGGTGTAAGAACCCTCCCATTCATATGCCTTGTGAACTACATAGGTTTGATTCACCATAAATGGTGCCTCGTGCTTTACAATAGGTAAAGCCCATGGGTGAGGAACGTTCCCAAAATGCAAGGCCAAATTTGGCTCTCGCCTTGTCCTAGGCCCCTTATTTTGAGAATGCCCCCACCTTAGGGCTTTACCCTACACTTACTAACCCTATAGCGAATTGAACTTCTGTCACACTTGGTGTTAGGGATTTTAGCATTAAGTCCTCTCTAACACCAAGCTAGTCATTTAGGACCTAAACTTCTTTTTTATAAAATACAATGATATGTTAGCTTTTAAAACTCCCATTCACACCCATGATGTTAAAGTCCTTACTAATGATTAAATTAATATTATGTTTTTAACATTTTTTCTTCGTCATTCACATTTGAGATGATGACAATTTTTTTTGCATGTTGTTTTTAAAATTTTGTTGGGAAGGTGATAAATAAATAGGTAAGTAAGTAGGTGCATCAGTGGGTGTGTAGATAAGTAAGTGTGGGTGGATAGAAGAATGATGCAAAAACATTTCATTAAGTTACCATTAACGTAATTTTTTTAAAATAAATTATTACTTAACATTGAACTTTTATTTCAAAATTTATGTTTCTTGAAAATTTATGTTAACATTCATTTAACATTAAGCAACCATGCACATAACATTGGGAGTCACACAGGACATCATGTAGATTTGATGTTAACTAACATTCTTGGTTTGAATACAACATTTATCTTGCCTTTTAATATTTAATTAACATTGATTTATCATTAGATGTTTATTTTATTTTATTTTTTTAATGTAAGCTAACATATAACATTCTTTTATGGTTATACTTTAGTTTAAGGAACACTTGCACCTTGAACTATAGTTAGTGATATGTGAAAAAACTTTTGGTAACAAGCTTTTGTCCTCAACATCTCAATTTTGTTGCTTGAGTGCATGTTGCATATGCTCCAAGTATGTATTTAATACATCTTTGGCCCTATATTTTCCATTTTACATTTTGGGCCACATTTATGACATGACATTACAATAATGACATCCGTGTATGTGTGGAATGGCATGGCACATGTGTGGCATTTACAAAACATGTTCCCACTTTTTAAAATGTGAATTCCCACATAGGAACATGTGCCCATTGTTGGGAATTGTGGGAAAACGAGTTCACACATGGGACATTCCCAAATTGGAAACTTTTGATGTTCCCATTGAAAACGTGGGGATCATGGGGAAACATTTGGATTGTTGTTGGTTCATTTTCCAACCAAGTTGCCAATTATCATGCACCCATAAGGGAATGTACACATTCTAATCAAGAACGCACATTTTATGTTTCCACATAGGAATGTGCATTCCCATGATAAGGGAACATATGTTCCTAGTTGGGATCACACATTTCACATTTGGACAAATAAAAGAACCGCATAACAATTTGCACTTTTATGCTTGAAAAGCATGTGAAACAAATGTTTAAGGCTCTTGGCCATCCTTCTTGACAAGGATCTAGTGAAATATATTACCTTTGTAACCCTTTTGCTACATTTAATTGAAGCCTTTCATTGATGAAACCTTGGAACATTCCATTAAAAGAAACACCCAACAAGGGGGAAACAAAGGAATAAAAAGAAAAGACCCAAGTCCAAGCCAAAATAATCAAACCCAAAATGCATCACAAAGGGGCACCGGAACAATCATGTTCCAAAGCCCCCACCAATTACAAAAATCATATCAGAAATAGAAAGGGATGGGAAACTTGAAAGAGTGACAAGCCTAGAAAAACCCTCGTTTCCAATGATAATGCGTTTCAAAATAAAAGTGGTTTGAGCTTTTTTCAAAGCTACTGACACCCTCTACCTATAGAAATCACACAAAATAACTAGAAGACAACAACCAAAGCCCTTTGCTAACCATGTCATGTTAGCACATTGATGAAGAAAGTCATCCATTTATTGGTGTAGGCAATCGAAAACCTTTACAACAAGGGGATGAAATGTGTCCATTAAGTGTCGATCATGGTAAAATCCTTCTTTTGTTTGAGACACCATCACCACGGCCACCCTATAATATAAGGTAGCCTACAAAACCAAATATGTTTAGGTGGGATCAATAATGACAACATTAGCCAAAGTGTGGATGCCATTAGCTAATAACATGATGTCAACTTGTGAACAAGAAAACTAAAAGGAAAGAGGTGGAAGGACATGAATTTGCTTATGTGACACATGAAACCTTGTGTTTATCATGATGGAGGCAAAGGCATCCCAAACAACATCATGGGATGTAATTTGTTCCCCACCATGGGAGAAACAAAGAAGGTGGGTCCCTGCTGGATTAAAGGTTGGCCACAAATGCACTAAATCAACCCAAGAACTAAAGGATGGGTTCATTATTTGATATATATGTTACTATAAATTAGCTGAGTTAATATTAGTAATGTTGATAACCTTCTAATGTTGGCAATGAAGATACATGTGTAAAATTTTCAAATTGTGTTGCATTAGTAACATAATATGTACAATTTGTTGTTGTTAAATCTTGGAAGCTTGTTGACATGGATCTTGGTTTTAATGCAACTTCTTTAAGAAGTTCATGTGATGGTGGTGCTAGGAAACCAATTTCTTCCATTCCTATTGTCAAAATGAAAGCAACACATGTCTTTGGTTGAACAAATTATGCAATCTTTGCATTCTAGCATGAGATTTTCTTTTAACATTAGGACATTAACACATAATTGGAAGATTGATTTCATGTTCCAATTAATTATTGACTAATCTTTGAAATAAATGTTTCCCATGGATCAATTGGTGATGTGAACTTTCATTAATTTCATCTATATGTGTGAATCTATGTTTAGGGAAAATACCAAATGTGCTTCAATTATCTTATGTATTTGTTATTCAATTTTTTTGCCTTTTTTGTGGTGGTAACATCTAAGGTTTGGCAAATGTTCTCACAAGCTAGAAAAGCAAGTAGTTGTTGAAGGAAACGTGCAAAAAATTTTGCATTTTTCATTTGATCTAAAGGATGTGAAACAAACATTTAAAGGTTTGGGCTATTTTTGCCACATGTTCTTGTTGGCCATCCTTCATGACAAGGATAATGAAAAATAATTCAAACCATATTGTGTTACATTTAATCTTATAATCAAAGTTTTTTATTTGTTTAAAATGTATGGTTTGTAACTATTATGTTATTTCTATTCTTAAAATCTTAGTCTTGTTATGCTTAAATATTCAGGAACATTATTTGTCAAATTATTGACACATTGTTAATGTCCATGATGCTTGACTTAAAATTAGATAAATTAACTATGCTTTAATGATATTAAAAGATTATAGAAGTCTTTGAAAATAGTTCTATTCACAATAAAAAACATTGAACATAAAAAAACAAACCTTTTTTTGAATATATGAAATGTTTTCTTCAAATAATTGTACCATTGCATCCATAATCACATTCTTGTAGGAATTTAGAATTTGGAAAACTTAGTTGTCGAAGGTACACAACTTTTGAAATTGAATCCTTCGTAAACTACATTGGGCATGTTCATAGGTTTGGAAAAAACAACAAATTGGGAGTGATGAAAAAAAAATCTCAAATTGACGCACCCGCACATTCCTTGAAAGACTCAAATGTGAGTTCGAAAGTGAAAATAACGAAAGGAGGTGGGGTATGCTCCTTAGTTTGTAGCACTTTGAGGGTAGAGGGGCGTGCTGGAGTTCCAAGATGGGGACTAGGACAAATGATAAGCGGGTCAATTATTCACATAAACTTACATAAACCAAACAACAAGTTAGTTAATGTGTGGTTGGAACACTTTTGGTGCATAAATGAAGCATGGGCATACATAAACTCACAAGACTCATCACGGCCTAGATTTGGGGGTAAGCCACCACCTTTCCCCTTATAGTATTTTCTTTGATTAGCCACAAGGGCTATATCCAAATGTCATTTTGTCCCAGGACTTTAAAGTTGAGAATCCCAAAATTCCCAAAATTGGGACTCCCGAAATTTTGGAGGGCTATAATTTCTTGTGCAAACCTCAGATTGAAGTGAGGTCTCAAGAAAAGTTGTAGCTTTCATTGAGAGATTTCCAACCATATGTGGCATGCCACCTGCACACACTTATTTCAGGGCGATTATTGACTTTTAATGGCAAAAGTCAAATTGACACTTTGATTTTTGACCCTTCTTTTGGCCATAACTTGTGTTTTAAGTAGTCAAATGGGTCATATGAACCCATTTAAACATTTAAATTTCAAAATATTTCCAATGGTATAGGAATTCTTTGAATCAATGAATTTTGACCCCTGAAATACTTCTTTCAAGATTCGGAACTCCATAAAGATTCCTACGCCCAAAGTGGGAGTCCATTTAGGAGTGTGTGGGTTCATTCTTTCACATTCCTAGGAGTGCAAATATGACTCTCGAGTTGCACTTTTGACCCGCACCTTTCCATGCTTTTGTTTTAGTTACGAACCCAAGGTTAAGGTCATGACACAAATCAATACAATGATATTCCCATACATTAATAATAACAAATGTCAATGAAACAACCTACTCCATATGTTCATAATATTTTCTTCATTGGTTTCTATGTCCATGAAATGTTTTTACTAAATTTATGGGCTCCAAGGTTGAATCTTTAAGTTGTCCTAAAACATTTAATTATACTATTTATTATCTTGCCATGTCTTCTGTATACACTCCAATAAAGCTTCATGTAATGGGGTGAAAACATGGTAAAGTATGCAAAAAAAAGTAATCACACATGTAGTCAAAGTCACATTTATGGCATAAAATTGAAAAAAATCCATTCAAAACTTTTTAAACGTTCATTATGAAACAATGGTGCACTCCATTGAGTTTATGGTAAGCTACACATATAATGCAAAAAAATGCATATAAGAAAAATGGATGAAAAATATGTTCTAAACTTGTTGGGTTTTCCAAAAATTTTAACATACTTTTATATGAGAATTTTAATAAATTATGACTATGATATGAAAAAATTTAAAACACATTTATACATATTAATGTTCTATCCATTTGAAAGTACAAAAGATCCAATTATAATTATATTTTCATCATATTTTCATATATTTGAAGTAGGAGCATGACACCTACTTTCCTATATTTGTATTTCTAAAAATGTATTTAAATGCATGTTAAAACATGCAATTATTCAATATTATGTAATGAAGCCAAATATCTTCCTCTTATTGATCATTAAAATAAAAAATATTCATGAGTTCAATGTGTTAAGTCTTAATTTATGGATACTTTCCTCCAAAAATAAAAGTATCCTTCATTGGCATATTTTACCATGTTTTCACCAAATGGTGGAATAGATGCCATTCAACCAAATATCTCATTACGTCCAACATCATTGATATCACACACAAAAACAAATCCATGAATGTTTGAAGCACAAAAATAATTTCAAATTGAAATTGGATAGGGGTGAAAACACAGTCAAAAGAGCTAAGGGCATTAAGGTAAAAGTCATTTTCCAAGAATTGCACATGACACATGTCATTTTTGTGTTGGTTTATAACTTTAAATTTTGTATTTCAGGTACCCCATTTGACACTGCATTTTAGATATAAATACATTTTGATGACAAATTGATTTTATATCATTTATATTATGCATTCATACCTTCTATCACATAAACATGAACAATTTTTTTTGTTAAAAACACATTTTCAAAATCCATAATTTTCAAGGTCAAAAACACTTTTGAACCAAAGGTGTTCAAATCAATTTTAAAATCAATTTTCACTAGTTCAAGTCATTTTTCCCTTCTAATCTCCAATTTTTAGAAGGAATGGTGCACATTTGGTAGAAAAAATGACATTTGAAAAAAAAAACAAAGACTATCCACTTTTGAGGTTTGAATGCTTTGAACATGCAAAAACATTTTAAATTTGTGTCAAGCTTTGAACATGTAATCTTTGCAATTAATGAAAAATATTCCACAAAAAATTATGACAATCCAAATTATTATGCTTCACTTATGATCTTTCAAACATACAAAAATGTAGTTTTAAATAATGTCCATTCACTTGGGTGGCTCCTTTTGATTGTGTTTTTACCCATAGTGGGATTTACTTACAACATTATTTAGATTTGTTCATGTCCACCATAAATCTACATCCAACCTTGGTTTAAAGTGTACCAAAAACACAAAAACTTTGAAATGATGTCAAATTTGACACCTTTTTTCATGTCCAAGTTAATGGTGTTTTATGTATTTAAACCTTTTTGAACACCTCTATTTAATATTGGTCATGGAAAACATCCTTTGAAATCTTTTTTACTTTTATTACACACAATAAAAATTTACAAAGTCCATCACACAATTCATATTTTCTAAAACATTTGCTCCTAAATGTCATAACCCTTGAGACTATAGCATGTCCCAAAATTGTAAATTAAAAAAAAAATCCATTATCAATAATGAATCCATAACAAAAAAATTATGGATTGTGACTTGTAATTACCTAGATCGTAAAGTCCATATTTCATTGAAATTAATGGACGTGGTGTAATTATTTGAAAATAAGAAGGACAAAGAAGTTAATCTCACTTACTTGAGTCCATTTTGTTGGAATTTCCAACTTTCTTATGGGTTTTCTATAATAGTATATGTCCAACCAAAAGAATTATGCCTTTGTGACATCAAAAAAAATCCACTATAGTACTTTTTACCGTGCAAAATCAACAACATAACTAAAAGAAGGTTATGTGTTTATTGAAACTTGGGTGCCATTTGCAATAATAATGTCTTGACCAATTTGGATTGTTTGAAGGAGGCCCAATAGTAGACCTTCATGAATTTCTTGGTTTGATTAATGCATGCCTATTGCAAATCCATATTAAAGTTACAACATATCACATAAATAAATTCTTTGTGCTCGCCTATTCACCTAGAAAGGTCTAAAATGCAACCATTTAAAGGTGAACATGTTTCAATTAACTATTACATGATCAATAGGCTCTTTTCCTTACCTCCCTTCCATAGCTCACCAAATGGTTTCAAAGACATGTATCCACTATTATGTTGTTGAAGATGACATCCATGTATTTGACATCCATGGAGGGTTCAATGTACGATGCCATGTCAAAGAAATCAAATTTGTGTTTTGGTTTCCTAAAAACCAAGATGTTGGAGAGGGTTGTGGCATAACTTGGAATAGAACCAAGTTGCAACAAACAATTAACCATAATCTAAATTTTGAAAATGTCAATAAAAAAAAACTCAAGCTCACATCCTTTATTTCCATGTGAAAAGTTAACAATCTTCCCTTGCAACCATGGCAACTTAACATTGCACCTAATAACCACACATCCATCATTTGACAACAAGAGCTCAAAGAAGTCAAACAAAGGATCCCACCAATCTTTAAGGCATTGGGTGTTCCAAGAAGGTATGTTATTTCCCTCATCAATGCCATGGACACATAAGCCATCAAGGATGCCAAGGATGATCATATCCACACATCTTCCAACATCTTTTCCATAAACAATATTCAATTTGTTAATAGAAACCTCCATCCATTTGATCAAAGTCTTAAAACCTTTGTGAGGACTTCTTATTCATTTGAACATACACATGTCACAAACATACCAGTCACAATTAACAAAATCAACATTGGGCACGAAAGCTTAATTCCTCATGGCTTAAGAACAAGGGCAATTGATGCATAATAAACTTAACAAAAGGTCATGTATTTCAAATGAGGTGTGACAAAGCTAATTTGCATATGTTGATGATAGATGTGCACCTCTAGAGTTCATAGAAACAAGTTTTGATTTCTTCCTTTTGTTGTTTGATGACTCTTGTGCTTAGGAAAATTCATTGGTGTGTATATCCATCACCATGTGCTTAACTTGAAATCAAACACTTTGTTGTGCATCCACTTTCTCCTTGCATCACTAAAATAGTTCCTTTTTATTTGTTGGAATAATGCCATTGGGTAAGTCCAAATTCCAATCTCTACCTTCAAGATGTTGTAGGGGAATAACACATTGTCAAACATTCCATAGAAGTTTGTCCACTAGCTTCCATGTTTCCCACCATTGAGGAAGGTTAAGGACCTTTTTACTCAAAATGATCACATAAAGTTGATCTACTTGAATACTATGCAACAAGACTTTTGAAAAGACCTTGGTTGGGCCTCCCAAATGTGGCTTCTCCAAAAAGTCAATTTGGTGCTAACTTTCTTAGGATTTCAATTGAGAATGTAGTAAACACTAGTTTTTCTCATGAAGTGATGTATGATTGAATGTCTTGAAAATTGGGAGTATTTTCAAAGACCAAATGTTCATAGTGGTTAACATGGGAAACTAATTCATCAAGTTTTCTTCTTGTTTCACTTTTTAGTTGTACAATTCAACAAACTAAAAACATTTACTTAAAAAGTTACACATGTAGGTGAATATAATTTAACAAAAGCTTAGAGAAGAAGTAATAAAAATAATAATAGAAAACTGGTGGTGATTATAATTAGTGCTAAAAGCATTGTAAGGACTTTTATTTTTGAAGAGATTATTTAAACATGACATATTTTGGAGAGGTTATTTAAACATATATTTACATAATAATATATTGCAACATTTTTTTGGATTAGATTTGATTTTTTGAAATTCCAAATGAAATATTCCAAAAATATTTTAAGAATAATTCATGATAAGTAAGTAGTCACCTCCTATTGACACATTTGGACTCATCCCTTCTATACTACTTAAATCAAGAAAATAATTAAAAAAACATATTTAGATGTTATTTCCATATTTTAATTGGGCCAAAAAATTGAGGTAGATGTTTAAATAGAATATTTCTTTTACATTATATGTAAATGAGATGGAAGAAACCTAATTTGTTTTGGACAACTACCATTGCCTTTCAAGGGATGGACATTGTAAACATTACACACATCATCATAAAATTCTTATGAATTTACAAATATCAAATCAAAGGTGAGTACAACATACTATTGCAAGATGAAGCTAAATGTGGGATTTTGTTATTTTGTTATTTTGCTCATTCAAGTTATTTAACTCAAAATGCATTTTGACAATTTTGAGTGTTGAGTTATTTCTCAAAACAAATGTGTGAGTATTTTTTCCCACCTTGATCGAACTACATTTTGATTCCTTATTTCAACCATTCCCATCCATCAACTTTTGTAATGATGTTGCCTTGTATCACAAACTAGTTGTTGCATAAACATGTGAAGTAAGAAATAGACTACATTGTTTTGCGATTTCCTTTTAAATAAAACCTACATATGTGATACTTCATAAGATTATTGCAGATGCAAAGTTCTAAATGTAAAGAAATTCCATCATTATGAACCATATTGAAAAGTTTTTTGGTGCAAAATTTTGCACTATTATGAAATCTTTTTCGAATTTTTTAATTTACAATATTATTTATGTTTAAAAAAAAGACCACCAACGAAAAAGACATTTTGGATCCATTTCACTAAATGTCTTTGTTCTTGGCTAATGTATATTGCCAAACTATAAAAGGTTTTATTATTAATAATAGGTTGCCATTTATTGTTAAATCTCTCTTGGGATGTTTGATATTGACCCTTCAATGAAAAATTGAAAAAAAACTAACACACAAGTAAAAACCATAAAATAAACAACGTTCATAATAAATAAAAAACACACAACATATTTTATTGATTGCCCAAAATTTATTAAAATTACTTGTAATTATATGAAAAATTATTAAAATATGGAAAATCAACATTAACCTCAACATTTTTCATGAATTTAATCTTGTTTCAAAATTTAACCTTAATTAAGATTAAAATTATGAATTATTATTTTTAATGTCTCAAAGCCCATTTTAAAGACTACAATAGGAATTCTTTTTGCATTCGTTTTTTGAGTTTGGTAAAAGCTTATAAATTCATTTTAATTAAATATGTTTTTCTTTGTAGTTTATCAAAAAAATTTAGACAAATCTTCAATTAATTTATTTAAAACAAAAGTCATGATATGTGATTTTGTTCAATGACATTTAAAAAGGCAACCCAAGTGAAAGACACATTCCAATATGGACATGATTATCATTTAGTACACATCTACTGATTCTTTTATTTAAATGAAGGGTGGTTTATATGGTTCAATTATTTCACACATGCATGATTGCAAATGAATTTAGTAATTTCAAAAAACTCTTTCAAGAAAAAGTGGAAAACATAAACAAGAAATACCAAATGCAATTAAATTGAACAAGTGCTTTACAAGAAAGGCTAAACCATACCAAGACAATACTTTTTAATAGTCTAATAATTTGAATATGACATAATCTACTTAATCAAAGACTTGAAATATGTAATCTCTTGCCTACCATTCTTTTCTACCTAATTTCATACATGTTATTGAACATGATGTTGGGTTTGGTTGTTGATCCAAGGAGACCTTTAACCCACACAATCAAATAAAACAAAACAAACATGTTACTTATAAAAAAATTAACTTTAACAATAAACCAAAACAACAAATTATAACAAAAATTGGAACCAAGTATTTTTATCTAGAGTCACTCATACAAGATTTTCATTGAAATCCAAAGAAAGGAATCAAATGAAAACAATTTAACAAAACCTAGTTCATAAAAAAAAATGCAAAGATATTCTTGTATGTTATATGTCATCACTAATGCATCCTTTCATTTATCATTCACAATATTGCATGGCTCACACATCTCAAGTCCTTATTTTTTTCCATTATGAATTCACAACATAAAAAAATGAAAATGTATTTGTTACATACTTGTTCATCACAAAAATATTTGGAGTAATCAATCTTTTCACTATTGATTTTAGAAGGCTATTTCATTACCCAATTGAAGTTAGATAAAAAAATCATTGAAACAATGCCTTTGTATCTTCTACACCATCAACTTTTGGTTAGATGAGACTATTGGGCCCCAATTAGCCTAACCAAATTTTGATTAAACATATGTAAGTTGGCTAATGGAATTTTGGGGGTAATTTAAAATTCGTTGGATCTTATCCTTAATGGACTGTTAGGGGGCGGGTGGCTTGGATAGGATAAGGTGTAGGTTAGTTGGATTAGGTTAAGACATGGTTATTTGATCTTCACCTAGGTCAGTTAAGTTTGCCGAATAAAGAGGTACAAAAATGGTGGGGGTGGCTTTTAACGTGCTAGGAATTAGGTTTAGATCAAGAAAATAAAGGCATTTTCTTCCTGAAGCTAAGGGGGGAGACATTGTTGATCACCCTTCCACCTCCCATATTGATGAATAATGTGGGATGAAGTGGGAGGGAATGAGAAGTGATGATGAAGTTGTGAGATTTGGGTTGTTAAGGGGGTTGGACGTATCATGAGGAAGCAAGGTAGTGTGAAAGGGCTCTACATCATGAGGATGTGATTTTTCAAGGTGCACCCAACCATGTAACAAGGTGGAGATGGAGGTGGTGGCATAACTAGTTGGTGGTGGCGATTGTTCAAGGGAAATCTCCAAGTGTTGTTCCACTCAAGGGCAAATGGGGGAGAAGGTATAGAGAATTGATGCTTGGTTTAATAAGGTAGGAATAGGAAAGGAGGATAAACAAAGAAGGGGGGAGGTTTGACCTAAGAGTAAAGTAAAAGGTTTGTCCTCTTGTGTGGGAATAAAGGTAGTAGGAAAGAAGAAGGTCAGTTTCAAAGAGCTTGAGCAGGTAGTGGTTGTTAAGGTGGCCAGGAGTGAAGAGTAAGTGAAGAGAAAGAGAAAGAAAGAAGTAGAGTTGTTCATAATTAAGAGAGTGTTTTTGTTAGGCATGAGTAGGAGCTTGGTTGGAATAAGATATCAGCAACTAGGGATTAAAGATTCCAATGTAACTATCCCTTTTTTTTCCTTTGATGTGAAGATTTGAATTGAAAAAAACCTTGTTCCATCTAATGCATGCTGTGTATTCTTGATTATAATTCACTGGTTTAGGGTTGTGGTTAATTATAACATGAGTAAGGGGACATAGTTGTGAACAAAGAAGGAAGTTGTTATTTGAATCAGACAAAGGCATGATAGAATATAAATTACAAAGGGGAAAGGGGAAATTCTGCTAGGTGGAGATGACTCAGGTGACTTGGCTACAACTTTTACAACTTGTAAGTTGGGCTACAATCATGTCATCAAAAGAGGGTCTTGAGATTAAGGGTGCTGTTGGTTAGTGAGATGAGTTTGTGACCACAGTAAAATACCTAGAAACGGGTAGAAGGGTCATTCCGTAACTGTGACCCCTCTTGTATGTTCTTAAGGGGGTGGGGAAGGTATTCAAAGTAAGTAGTTAGGGGGTGCACTAATTTTGTGCCTAACAGAGAAAAACTATAAACAATGAAAAAACTATTCATGGGTGAATGGAAGATGAAACTAGTGCATGATCATGTACTGGCCTAGAACAAGAAGTGATTCTTTAGGGGCATGGATCCAACAAAGCAATGAAATTTTAATAGAAAGATACACATCACGAGGAAGTTGACAGATGATGTAAGCGCAAGTCTCCTCCACAAGCATACTCAAATTGCATACACATAACATCTGCAGTATGATTTTTTGCTCACATTTGTTACAGCTCATAAGGGACCAGCTGCACTCCATAAGCCAAGCTGTGATCCAAGAGATGTTTGCATTCCAGCTGCTGCTAAGAGCAAGAGTTTATGCTGCAACAGGGTATAGATGTCCAGAACAAAAAGAAAGACCAAAGACAGGAATAATTTGACATTACCTGAAAAAAATGAGGGACAGCATCCATGCCAAGTTGAGGGACCAAAAGATATCACCATGATGAACAGCATCACATAGCAGCTTGATAAAAAAATTGAATGGTGCAAGACCTTCACTGGTAATCAGTTCCATCTTGTGTCTGCAAATATGATATCCATTCAGAGGAAAACCTACAGCAACTTGGCTTTTTGCAAGTGGCAGGTAACAATATCCTGGCAGCTTTTTGGTAGCAAAATTGGTCCCTGGTCAAACATTGCAGTCACTTTCTGGCATTTGTCTCCTAATGTAATCACCAGTTCTCTGTGCCCCTGCACTCTAGACTTTGTTTCCTCTATTGATTATGCTGTCTCCTGCTCCAAAGTAACAGATCCTCCATGACTGGATTGGAGCTGTCAATTCACATGGGCAGTTATCAGGTAGACATGTGCAGCTCTCAACTGACAAGCTTACTAGAAAGCAAATAATCTGAAGCTCGACAGCCAAATTAGAGAAACAAATGGGCAATTTGAAGAGCTTCTGCTCATAACCATGTCGGTTGGTTATGAGCACTGCATCACCTCAAGGGCTTCTTCTGTCACTTGTAACCAATTCCACAGACTTCTGGAGCTCAGAAAATCTCAAGACCTGTAAAAAACACATCAGTAGTGTAAGCTCTGCGTTGCAGAAGATGGGCATCACTGTATCACTATCCCTGGAAGAGAACACAATTACTCAAAAAGCAGGGGATAAACCTGATACATCAAGAGAATGAGAGCAGCATGGTAAGAAGGCAACATCATGCTGAATTCTATGAGGGCCAACAGGTAAGTACCTTCCTGTACTTTTTGTCTGCAACACACTTATGACCTCCATGATGCTGGACATGCCATTCATGCTCAAGAATTGACCATCTTCACTGCATACAGAAGCTCGCTCCATGTGTTAGTATCACCACACCTGCAAAGTCAAATTCATTTCAGCCAGCAGCATCAATTAGTGGAGACATTAGCCTGAGAAAAATATTGGTGAAGCAAGATCACTTCAGACAAAACTATATATATGTTCATTCAACTATACAACTTTGAGCTTCAGGTTTCCCATAACAAATATCTGAATCATAGCAAAACCATGAACATCAAGCTTTGTTGCAATAGTTACAGTATGCACCTGTCATGTGCACAAGGTTGATGAATCACAATGCAGGCAGCATCATGAACCATGAAGAGATCTGTGAGAATTCATCAACACCATCTGACACAGATCCCAGAGTCCCTCCCTCAAATTTTTTTAAGAGCTACAATATGTAACAATCCAAAACTGAAGGCAAGGGCAACAAAATGCATTCAAAACAAACTGATACATTAAACCTGGGTTGCTTCTTGATATGAAAAAACTGCAAGCTGCAAGATGCCATGAAGCAAACCATTTGACAACTCTTTACTAATAATTACCAATTGTACATGGTGCCTACTGAATCCACAAGCATTATCTCAAATGGGAGAAACACCTGTCAAAGTCATAGTGATTGACTGGAACAGAATACAGTGATAAAAGTACAAGCTGGATGCCCAGCCTTTCCCCAAGAAAGCCACCACACTTTCAGGTAGAGAAAGAATGGCCAAGTTGAATTGGCAAGAATGGTACAATGAGAGAGATGACGGTCCCTCTCCCCCTCCTTTTAAATGAACTCATTAGTAACTCAACTAATGATGTTGTGCAAAGGCATTTGTGCACTTGCTAAATGTTACTGGAGTTCTGACTAATTGCTACAAAAACATGGTGAATGTCTGAACTGGAAAGAGTATTGCAACTTCCTTCAATCAGTCCCTGAGAGAGACACAGAGACAGAGAGCCTGCATCATACAAGGTCATCTGTCATTTGTTCATAAAGGTACTGGGATATGAAGGGAATCATGGATGAGAGTAAAGCGGTTGGACATTCCTCATGCACCAAATGACCACAACCTGGAATTGCTGCCAGTTTCTGCATTAACCAACATCTCAGTCAGCACTTGCCAGAAAAAAGAGTCTTCTTTGAAAATCTTCTTTAACTTAAATTAAAATTCTGCGACACCCATGAATTCTGCAATCAGGTGTACACAGGAAGATAGAAACTTACAGAGAGAGGTAGCTGGGATGTGAGAGACTGGGCAGTTTTCAAAGGAACTAAGCGGTCCTGAACACCAGCAACAACAAGGGCTGGCAAGTTGGTCACACACCGTACCAGTTCTGCTGCACTGGCACTGGACAAGACTGCACTACTCATACAGGCCTTACTGACCTCTGCCAATGCCTTGTCCCAACCTTCCACATGTAATGGCCCCTGCAAATCCATCCTCAACTTCAGTGACCACAGCTAAAACATGATCTGAGCAACACAGGATTAACAGCAAAGGGTTCTAGAAGCACATAAAAAGGCAGAAAGTAGACCTTGTATAGATCTAGAGTTTCTGATGTGAGCTTGGAAGCATCGTGCCATGCACGGCGTGTTGTTACTTGCCCAATCTCTGACCGAAGCAGTGGCCTGAGCATATGTCGAGCAAGCGATGTGTGCAACAGTACCCTTGCAAAAGGTGGAACGATCTCTCTCGACAAGCTAACACCTACCAACACCAGTCCCTTCACTTCCACCTGCATTCCAATGTACATAACCCTGGTATCAATTCCTGATGAAGCAAGAAGTTCAGAGACTCAAGCCCATGTCTCTAATTGATGTGCAAAAAGACAGAATTCCCAAGCACAAAGTGCAACTAACCTGAATGGAGTCTTTGGACTTCAGAGCTCTGGCAGCAGCCATGAGAGCAAGCAAGCCACCATCCGCATGGCCCACAAGTACCACTGATCTCAACCCTAACTCATGACAGAATGCAAAAAGCAGATCCACCTGCGTGTGAAGGTCATATGGATTGGGGAGACCTTTTGTCTCCCACTCAGATCTTCGAGGCCGTGAAGTCAACCCCCAGCCAGGCCGATCAAATGCAGCAATGCGGCATCCAACTTCCCTTGCTATAGAACCCATAACATGACGCCAAGAAAATACGCCACCCCCAAATCCATGGAGCAGCACCACTCCTGTGTCCTTGTCATGCAGTGGTTGCTGCTTTGTCAGCTTAGAATCCCCTTTGGATAGGAAATCCAAGCGCTCAAACAGTCCAGAGGACTTTTGGCCGGCTGATTGCTGCATAATTGCTGGCCGTTCATTGAGGTCCAAAGAAATAGCAAACTGAGATAAGGAATTGCTCAGCAATGGAACATGAAGTGAGGAGGCAGCTGCAGGGGCTCTACTCAATGGGTTCCATGTTGTTGGAAATGGAATCAGGTTTCGGGTTGCATGAATTCCTGTAGCCATGGCAGTGTCATCAGCTTGGCTATGGTAAAAACTTCCTTCAATGACTTTGTAATGCAGAACAAGTCCTTTACAGTCCATAAAGAGGCTCTGTTTATCAGCAAGCATCCGAGCAGGCACATCCTTGTCACTGTCATACTTTCCTCCCAAGATACTACGACAGTCCAAGTCCAGCTTCCTGAACAGAGGAAGGTATCTTGGGTATGTGTTTCCACTGATTTTGCAGACTGAAACCTGTAGACACACACAGTAGTGACTTTAGTACTATGCATCTGAAAGAAGGAGAAAGGAATAGTTTCAGAGCTTGCAGAAAATACTGAGATCTGAGGAACTAACCGATTCAGCATCTGTCAAGAAGAAAGTAAGTTTGCGGCGGGCTTGACATCTTGACTTGTAGGCCACCACGATGTGAACCAGAGCAAATACAGCTGACGATATCAACAGCAAGGGAAACCCCAAACGGTGCTCTCTCTCCACAGCTGCTGCAACAACAGGCGAAATTCCGTTTCTGGAATCAAAGGTGTTGTAGAGACAAGCTTTGGCTGACAAGAACGCCGTGCTTGCAATCCCTGATACGACCGTGATGCCCAAGTAAGGGCCATGGCAGAGGCTCGGGATCCCGCACATGAAGTACGCACCTGAGCATCGAAAACAAAGCTACACGAGCTCAAGAAAAGAAGTGCATAGCAAGGTGCACATGACGACAAACAGATCGAACATTCTGAAAGAGAAGGCAAGAAGACTCCATACGAGGCAAAGAAGGGACTTACAGATCGCAGCGAGCGACCGGACGAGGGAGATGAGCGGGATATCCACAAGGGAGGAGTGGAAACTGTAGCTTGACCAGTCGACTCTGAACGAGAAGCAAGACTCGCAGCAGGTGAAGGTGGAGAGGACGATGCAGGGAATGGAGATATCCGCGATGGTGACAAGAAGAGGAACCGAAGAGACAAGCAGCGAGCCCAGCATGAGGATCATGAAGAAGAGAGTTCTGCATGCTCTCTTCACGCTTTCCAAGCCCCCTCCTCTCCCTCCTCCTTTCCCCGCACCCATCCTTCTCGAACCTCCTGCACAACAAACGTCGTTCTTTGTTCTTTCCCGTCCACTACCTGCTTCTTCCGTATTCCAGATGCGCGTGAAGCTGTTAAATTCCGTGGTGCAAGTCGCATTTACTCTCAAGAAAAATTGCGACGCAGAAGTGCAGAGAAGAGTCGAGCAAAGAACATCAATCCGAAGCCGCAAGTTGCAGCAGCTGCCTGAAGCACGTCCTCAGCTGGATTGGAAGGTTTCGAGCCATTACGGAGAACTGAATAGCCACCTCCACAACAGCTCGCAATCCTTCACAGCCTTAGGCCAGTGCGGGAACCAAAGTTCAAAGAAGACAGATGCTCAAGTGATGGCAAGGGCCATCAAGGGTTTACCACACTAGTGTTTACGGGCTGATGGAGATAACAGCAGCACAAGGGGAGAGAAAGCAAATGAAGAAACAGAAGAGTAGAAGTCGGGGAGACAGACAGGAAGAACCGTCCCTCCCTGAATTAAGAAAGACCAACCCGACTGCCTGCCTGTCTGCCGGATCCTGGGGGAGAACAACTGGAGGCGATGGTATCCAATGGGGGGATAACGCACACGGTTAAGAAGCGACTTGCTTTTTGTGCACAAGCAAGTTTCATTCACCATCCATTCTCTCCACCGGTATTCCTTTCTTTTTCCAAAAGAGTAGATAAAAAGCCAATACGAATCTTGAGCAGGCAGATAGTAATGCGAAGAAGAAGAAGCACCGTGGTTGTTTGTTTGCCTTTTTCTACTTACTGCGACGCGAGAGAAGAAACGCCCGGAATCAAGCAGATGACCGCCCCGCAGCAACGGGAGAAGAAACGGGAGAGACGAAGATCTACACAAGGCCCTCTCAAGCCCTTTTTTCCTTAACACGACTCATCCATCTTTCCACTCCAACGACCCAGATGCCCTACAATACTCTGACCTTACGGTCACGATTATCTATCGCAAGTATTGCCGTCCCCGGAAAAGATCCGCCGTCGTCTTTCTTCTTCCCCTCTTCTTTTCTTTTTTCTAAACCAACGGCAGCGATTCGATATCTTCGCACATCCAACGGTGTACGTACTGAATAGAATCTGAACCATTCAAAAGAAAAAAAGGAGATCTTGCCATTCAACTGCAAGACAAATTCAAAACCCCCTCCCAACAACCCCAGTGTCCCAACTCTTTAACGTATCTTTTACGGGCTGTAAATTTTGGCCGGTGTGGATGTGTCCCGAATTAAATCTGACGGGCCACACGATGGCCGAGTGTAAAAGAGACGCTTCCCAATGCGTTTGAAGACGAAGTTGTATTTTACAGTAGCGGAAAACAATGAAAGACAATAGCGTCATACCTATTTTCCTAACTTCCTACTCATTCTCCCCCCCCCATTTTCCTACCTCCCTACTCATTCTCCTCGGAATCCATCCAACCAACTATCGAATTGGGAATGTGACAGTGAGGATTGATTACAATGCGCAGAATCCTCAGATGGGGGCAAGAATCGCCAGTGTTTTTACTGGAGAAAAACATTAGATATCACCCCCAAATCAAGTAACTCAAAAGTAAATATTTTTGAGAAATTTACTAGTGTACCGATTCTTTTTAGGGGGGCACCTTATATTCCTAAACGTCCCTCCTTAAAAGAGACAGGGATGTTACACCTATAGTCCCACTCTAGATGTAGGCATAAGATCCCCGTACCTAATCTCACTCGACAGTTTGTTGCCGAATCAGTTCGGAAACTACGATATTACCTCATCTTAGGCCCCTTATTCTCCAAATACGCTCACCCTTGGGCTTCACCTTACATGTAACAACCAGAGCTGAAAAGTCCGACTGTTGCTTGGGTGCAGCACTACATTCAATGTGCAATGTGCATGCCAACTACCAAATGCAGAATAGGAACTACATGGAAGATCAGTCATGAGTGCCAATTATGAATTTGGGGAGCACTGCCCCTCAATCTAGACAAATGCTCATCCATCGTTAATCTTGGGGAGACACTGAACTCAAGGCATTTGGACTTCCATTTCCTCGGGCGAAATGCCCTAATGAGCAGCATTTTCTAGGGAAAAAGGTCGCGACAGGGTTGCCTCCCCTCATAGAAAATAGGAATCCCTCAGCTTTCCTTGTATGAATTTTGTGCACCAATATTGACTTTCGAAATTCTTTGAAAGTTGAAAATGTCCTCCGAGTTCAGGGTAGGATTCTCTTGCCTCACTATATTGACTTGGAAGAGCTAGCTGTTGGAGTCCACCACCAGGAATGACAATTTGTGTTCTATGTTCATAGGCATGGCTTTGTGCTTGAAAACTGATGCCAAAACGTTGCAAGTCCAACCACAACTACCGTGCACAACGCGGGTGCTCTAGATGTTTGTAAATGAAAAGACCATTTGGTTGACATTTTGACCCCTCAAAGAGAAGAAAGAAGAGGAGGAGGAGGAGAAGAAGAAAAGTCCCCAACTAATAGTCCATATTTCAATGTATTTATTTTGAAATTGCTGTTATTTGAGGACATGATTGAAACCTGCGGGTTCTCAGAGCAAACTCCATTAGTGCTCAGTATGTGACCCTGCAAAGTCATATTGTTTGGATGATGAAAAGTGAAAAACATGCCCGTTTGGCTCAGCAAAATGGTTTTGGCCTAGCAATTTTACACAGTGTGCTGAGGCTGATAAAAGGCACAGCACTATGGAATACAAAAAGAGCCATACCAGATTTTGACTCTAGGACCGGGCCAAATTGGCCCAAGATGTCAAAAAAATATTATAATTTTGAGCCCAGATGTCAAGAATAATTCGAACCCTAAGCCAAAATACTAAAAAATATTCTTATAAAGGACCAATGTTTTCAAAAATATTCTGACCCTAAGCCCAAATGTGCATTTGAACTTACTTACTTACTAACAATTTAGCATCATTAAGTGGGCCAAACAACTGTGTGGCTTATGGTCTTGCGCTAGGCCAAAACAAATTGATTTTTAAATATGTTTTTCTTTCTATGGCGTAGGGTGATCTCACATTTGACCCAAGGACATTTGTCTTAAGGTGTTCATAGGACTTTAAGCTTAGGCTTGTTGTTTAGGATATTTGACTTAAAGTATTTATAATATTTTTGGCGTAGGATGTTCACAACACTTTTCTATCTTTTAAGGCTTCAAGCTAAAACTTTCTTGGGCCTAACCTTGGAATCTATCCAGGCCAGGTAAGATAAGAATCTGTATAAGCATAAAGTTAGAATTAGTTTGGCGCTAGAGTTAAAATGTTCCTAAGATTTAAGAATAGAATTTGTGCCTACGGTTAGAATCTTTTAAGGTTAGCCTCAAGTTAAAGTCTTTTAAAACTAGATTCTTTTTGGGCCTAGGGCTAAGAATTTAGTTAGGCCTAGCTTTAGAATCTATTTTAGACTTGACATTCAAATCTTTTTAGCCCTATAGTTAAAAATTAAGCTAGAGTCTTTTTGAACCTAGGTTTAGAATCCCATAAGGATTGAAGTTTGAATTTTTTTGGGCTTTGGGTTAAAATCTTTTTGAGCCTAAGGTGCTTAAGGTCAGTAGTTTTTTAGTCTTGAATTAGTCTGCAAATCCTAGACCCAGTGTATTGTTCAAGTCTTAAACTTTAGCAATTTAAGATTGAAAAAACATCAAGGCCTAGGCCTTGAAATCCTCTGGTCCTAGGCTCTCAAACCTTATGGCCATAAGCTTTTAAAGACATTCTATATATTAAGATGCCAAGTCCTAGGGTGTGCAAGCCAATGTCCCAAGGACCGAGTCCTTGCCTTTGAATAGGACAAAATAAATTTATAGGTCTTTGGGTTCGACCCTAGGACACATGATTTACTCTAGAACACACCAGACCAGTATGGCTCTTTTCACATTCTGTACAGCACAGTCTAACACCTGGTTTTGACTGGCTAGATAGTTTGATTGGTCTAGATGGGTTGCTATTAGTCTACCTATTTGGATTCCCAGTTGCTTTATGGGTGGGGTTGGGAAAAAGTAAATAGCTGAACTTGGATGTGAGAAATGGTTTTGGATACCTGGATTGACTCATCCAGGGAACAAATGTTAAGAGTGACCCAAAATTGGTTTGGATTTGCAATGCCTTTTTCATCCTTCTTCCTTGAAAAGCGGATGTTTGTCCTGCTAGTATTATATTGCTTGATCAGTACAAATACAAGTATAATACAGTATAATACAATATAACACATGCAAGTGGTATAAAAAGGGTGGTGGGTGTTGAGGGAGCACCACAGCCCTTCACTTGCAAGGAAAAAGAATGCAATGGTGGATTTACTACACAAGTATTCTTCAATAGTTTATTATCTGTAGGGTAAAAGGCTGAGGGTGTTGGCTGTAATCAAATAAGGGTATGTGTGGAGCGCAGCTGAGGACAAGCCTGAATCCAGTAATGCCCATGGCTTAAGGATTTTACCAAAGCATAAAGATGACACTCGAATTTCATTAGTCGCATGGGCATTTTCAAAATGCTCTGTGGGTTTTATGCTCTGCAATGCACTTGTATTGGACTTGTGTGGGGGTGTGCACATGGTCTTTGGAGAATGGCATTGGAAAGACTCTTGGACCCCTATTGTCTTTTGATTTCCTTCAAGGAAGGAACAGAGTGGGAAGTTATTGGGTCAATCCAGTCATGTGATGGATTGATGAACGTTTGAAACACTCCAATTTTCCCTTCTCCAGGCTGCTACTACACTGGTAGGTGGGGAAAGCAGCAGACATTCAATCCTAGTTCTGGAAGCAAACCACTTAGTCCATGTGCAACAACTAACAAAACCTCTGAGGGTCCAACTTCCGAGTGCATGAATGAATGAAAGAATTAAACTAAGAAAGAGGTGCAACAGTTGCTGCTGTTGCTGGTTCGAATCTAACCTCCACCCATCACTTTGTGTCGGAGCCTTGTCTCTGAGTCTGACTGAGTGTTTTTTAACCTTTTAACCCTTTTGGAGAAGAGGATCCACACTTGTCTGCTTTGCCAAGTACCAGAAAACAGTGGCAGCTTCAACACATGTTTTGCCCAATAATTAATTCATTTTGAGGATTCCATGTGCACCAATGGAACCTTCCAAACGGTTCTTTGTTTTCCTTCACTACACTTAGTTCTTTGAATTTCTGGGGAGGGGGGAAATTTTCACATTTTTACAAATACACTAATTAGTGTCAAAGTTGCCAAGGTACTAGGGTACGTGGATGAAATTGTTGCACTGGATGAACTTGTCGCTTTTTTCTGTTGCTGTATTTGAGACAACGGGAAAAAGATTCCATGAAGGCGGTTGAAATTGTGTGGATGCACTATATCATACGAATTTTCAATTAGTTACGGCATTTGATATTTTTTTATTCATTCTGAGTCTCATGATTCACTATGGCAGAATCTGGGTTTTTCCTACCAACAACATATTACATATGGGTGTACAAACTATGCTATGCACGGTATACCACTGTTGTCCAATTCTTCTTTTTTAAAGAATTTCTGGTCCTGGTGGTTTTGACACTTTAACAGTTTTTGTCGGTTTTTTGGGTGCAGATTTCAGCCTGATTCTTTCAATTTTTAAAAACTGTGATTTCCATTTTGGTAATTATTTTCAAATTCAAGAACCTTCAAGCCTGGTTTGTTTGAAAACAGGGTTCAATTCCTATGTACACACTCCAAGACTTGAAATGTTATAGGTACAAAGTTTTACAAGTTAAAGTTGAAATTTATGAAAGTATTGAGTTTTACCACAAGCTAAAATTGAAATTTGTGAAAGTATCAAGATTTACAAACATAAAATAAAATTAATCACTTATTTACAAAGTTCAACTTTCTTGTTGATTTCAAAAAAAATAATCAATATGCCTACCTTAAGAACTAAACCTGTTTTTAAAAGTTAATTTTCAAGGTTCTAATTTAAAGATCTGAAATACTTGAACCTATTTCTTAAGGTTTATTCTTAAAGTTCTCATTTTAGCAAAAGGTTAGTTCCATGATTTGATCCTTGTTCTAATTCCAAAGAAGAAAAACCCTATAAATAAAAATTAAGGATGGGAACCCATCCATCAAAAGTACAAGGCGAATGAGAACACAAGTAGATGCAACCCAAAGAAAAAACAAAAGCAAACAATCAACAAAAATTAGGTGAAGACCCTATGCAAAGAGGATTCATGACTACAAAATGACAATCAACGATAACAAAGAAGACCTAAGAAAAGGAGCTATCATCTATCACAAATCAGCTAGTGACAGAGGTGCATTAACTATTATGTGTGAAAAAGATGAGTAACCCTGACCAAGTGCAACAACTCACTCAAGAATAATTATGGCTTGTGCATGTTGCAAGGCTATGAACACGTTTTGTCGATAGTAAGAAACAAGCATCAAGGGGACTAAAGAAAACTGTTGATGATGCGTGATAGTGGTCTATGCACAAGCAGTAAAAAATTAATCAAAATGAGAATGAAGACACCCATACGTCTTAATAGCAAGGGGAATGAAGTCATCACTTGGTGTTTGTTCAGCGTATGACTATGTCTTCTTTTGAGCAACCATCATTATTGCACATGTTGTTGTTGTTGATGTTCAATGCACCATATTTGTGCAAGTGGGGTTAGTAATGACAACATTCATCAAAATGTGCAAGTCATCTCTAATGACAAGGATATCCATTCGTCGTTGAATGTGGCAAAAGAAAAGGTGAGAGACCTTCTTTTGAACATGTGTTCCATTCTCCAAAACAATAACTATGACAATGTTTTGAAGTGTATTGTAGGTTGCTTTACATTCATTCCTGTAAGGGCATCAAAGCAAATGGATACCTAAATCATCAATGGCATGACCACATTAACATTGTGAAAGATGGGCAACTTTAGGATGTGGCAAACTAAGATGGGTACATTGTGCTATAAAAAAGTGGGCTGGGGTAGGACAAATTAATAACCAAGCACCTACCTTTGGACATGCACATGAGCGGAAACATGCTTGCATGATATCTAAAAAAACATCTACTAAAAGCAAAACAAATTCCTGCTCATGTAGGTGATCCACCAAAGAAGCTTACAACTAGGAATAAGATTAAACCAGTAAGCTTTCAAAAGGTGAGACCTAAAAGTGAACAACCTTGGGTAAAAAGGTTCTGGCATCTTGTAATGTTATTTGGAATGGGGAAGTGCCAAACTCAACATGTGTTATTACATTTAGAAGAATAGGGAAATCATCTTGTTGGAAATGAGTGACAAGTGCAAGAACGATTAAGGCCCAAAATCCCAAGAATCAGGGGGAACAATCCGAACTATAAAAGGGAGGCCAAGCTTGCCCAAAAAAACAAGAAAAATGGCCTAATGACGAATTGGGTGATCAATAGAACCACCAAAAGATCCCACACTAAGTAACTTTTCTAACATAACTATGGTACGAGTATCGAATTTAGCATAATGTTGCAAAATGTTTCGTGATGGAAACACTATACAAAGTAAATAACTAAGGCGTTGGGAATAATGATAACATTACACAAGTCGCTTAAGGATCTACAAGCATACGAAGAATAGATATCATCCCAAGATCCTCATGAAGAGCCTCCGCAAATGACTCATTGAATGAAATAGATCCCATCGGTGCGCCCAAAATACGAAAACTCGAGTTAGGAATAAGAAAGCCAAGAGGAAATGATATAGAGTGGTTTGACCCCTATGGAAATTAAGCTACACACTTCATTGGTTACAACGAAATCCCCAATGTTGAAAATTCCTCCTATAATAATTTTTATAAAAAAACCACATCTAATGCAAGATTTATTATATGTGTATCATCCACCAACGAAAGGACAACACAAATAGGGTGGGCTATTGCTATAGGGGGGAGAACGCAAAGGTGAGTTGGAACAAACAACTATCTTTTTAATGGGTTTCCTTGTTGTGTACCTAATTTTGACAAAATGATTATGAGATCCCCGTGTTGGGAAGCTTGAAAAAAATATAGTGGGGATGGGCGTGCGTAAAATCATTGAACAAACAAAAAAAGTTGACCTAGAAAATTAGGTGAAGACCATAACTCTTAAAAAATGGTTGATCATGACACAAAATTAAAGGTGTTACAAACATCCATTTGTTGCACCACTTAACCTAGGTGTAAAACTAACATCATTCAAATACCATGGACCATTGTTTCACACCCATCATGAGTCGGTACACTAAACTAATGAGGATTAAAATGCTCTGTGAGAATATACCTAAATGGAATAACTAGTGTGCCAACAACTAAACAATAGGTTATTTCACTAATCGCGATGGGATGTATGCTTTTAGACTACTTCTCCAGTGGTAGGAGTCAAGACACATAAAACAAACACAACACTGAAAGTGGAACATGACCTTAAACAATGTGCCCACATACTTTGAAAAAAAGGTCAAAACCACTCGTAGAATCATCTAGGACAAAACGATTTCCTAAAAATTCATGCACCATACTTGAGGGGCCACCAAAAGAAAGACGTGGTGAACGAATCAAAGCAAAGATAAATGCTTCCTAATCTAAAGTAACCTTTGTCTCAGGATGAAAATCATCAACAAAGGGGAAAAAATCAACCTCAGCAAATGGATGGAGAAGGTGAAGGACATTTGTGGTGTTGTAAGATGAAGCTGCAAGTGTGTTCAAAGCTAGTGCATGTACTATTCAAGCATATTCCCCTACATGAGCAAAGGCCCTTAATAAGTGGATGGAAAAGATGAAAGACTTTTGTGGTCTCATAAAATGAGACTACAAATATGTTCAAAACTAGTCCACATACTCCCCTACATGAGCAAAAGCTTGTGTGTGATGTAATCATGTTGATAAAAGTGGGGTAGGATTTGAAGACGACTCCACACATTTGTGACAAGCTAAAGCAAGTGCTCTAATCATATGCTCAAAAGGGTATTGAATTAAATTTGAGTCACAAAAACCCTAAACTTGAAAGAACCTAAGAACACTCATATGTAGATACCAGTGCAGGTGCATGTGCCCAGTATCAGCATTTGGTATGAAGGACCCTAACAAGTTGGCATGACCTTAGGCAATTACCAATATTGATACCAAATTTTATACGAGTATTAGCATGGTTTGGAGCAGTGTTGGGTGGGTAGCCAGTTTGATTGGTTAAAACTTAAAACCCCTAGTTCTAGTTTTCTAATGAGTACACACCAAAATGAGAACTAAGTGCCAATTAACTACAATTCCAGTCCAGGTTACTTAGAACTGGACCAAAATCAGATCTGAATTTCACAACCGGAACTGGATTCTAAGCTCCATTTTTGTGTAGAACCTTCACAAAAGCCAAGAACCGGCCAACACTGGTATGTACCTGACAGAGTTCTGACCTCGCATCTGATTTCCTTTACCAGTTTCAATACCATGTAGATACCTGCCTCATACCCATAAAAAACTAGTCTTGAACCCAATACCCAATCACGGGTATGAAAGCTTTGAAAAGGGCCCATCACCAGGACTAGGCTGATATGAAAATTTTAAGAAGTGTGCAAAACCTTTCCAGACTGGTATGTCTAAAAGTGGATAATGTGGCCTAGGGTCAGTTTCCACATTGACAAAATGAATAATTATTTTTCTTCAAAAAATGAATTTGTTTTTAAATTTTGAAATCATATATTTTTCCATCATCTACTATAATATTGTGATATGAATAGTGAAATTATTCAGAGTGCAGCCTATGATAATTATGATGATTTTTCAAAATGTGGACTTTATATTTTCACAAAATTTCATTTCATTTCATTATTTTGAGGATTATTTAACGACAAAGCTGACCTTAGGGTAAGGTACCAGAACAACATGGGTAATGTACGAATGTATCACACATATCCCACATCCAAATAGATGAAGCCACAAAATTTACCTCATACAAGTGTCATGAGCCAACACACGTGCTTTAGAAAAAACCACATTCGTGTAGTTATATGCATGTGTTGCATCCCCATTATTCTGTTATTTGTTTTGGCAACATGTCTACTATATTCTCGTGTCGTACTTTCTAGCTAGGAATGGATTATTTTATTTTGAGATTGGGTAGGCTTTCTTGGCCATGAATCAAACTGGTGCCCACGGCTTGAGGAAGGAAATTCCACTGGTAGTTGCATAATATGGAATTTGACAATGGAGATGTGCTAGCAATTTCAGTTTAACCACGAGTTTACGCGGTGTCCACCACTCTACAACCCATTTCTAATTATTTTTTTAACACGAGATTGTAAATGAAATGCCCAGTATATTAGGAAGACAAGGGGTGCAGATGATTTTCTGCACTTGGAATGGAATAACTTACCTTGTTTGAAGCAGAAGGAAACTTCACAATGAGGAACCTCTCTCCGGAGTTCATGGGGACCCTATGACAACAACATGTCTGACAACAAGAGAGTTGTTGCAAGCTTCCATGTGATCCTGATTAGCATCCAGGCACACACAAAGGTCACCACAAAACACAAAAAATTGGAAACTAGGTGCACCCACACACACACATACATACACACACATTATGACACCCCCTCTCAATGATGGTGGTGGCTTCATCCTTCTTTGCCTAAATTTTGCACACACACCTGCCTTATGTGTATGAGCCAACAACAATTGACAATTTTTTGGGCTGGAAGAATTGGAAAAAACAACCTTGACAACGCCCAAAACTTGATGATATTAAAAAAAAGGTGACTAATGAGAGAATTTGTGTGTGTGTGTGATGATGCTTGCCTACGGAAATCAACAAGTAGTTCAGCTGGGGAAGAAAATAAGAGAACAACTGCACTAAAAAAAATCAATCCAACAACTATTTTAGGAAATTAGAATAGGTACCTAAAAAAGGTGCAATGCAATAAATAATGAGTTTTTACTTTTAACTATTAACCATTGTTGTGCAGCCAGATATTCAGGTTTTTGAAAAGGGTTGAATGCCTTCTGAAGTTCTATTGGAATGCAATTGGTCAGATATGGAATTTTGTGTGTGCAAAGGGGTTGAGTAGTCATTACATGACAAAGAGGCCAACATAAGAAAAGTGTAGGAACCATAACTCTTTCCCCCCTCAACAAGAGTGCTAGAGTGTACCTAGCCTCCATGGAATTAAAATCAAAGCAGCCAGGAATGAAGAAAGCTGATGCAAGGATAAATACTAGGAACTGATATCTGGTGGGAAGAGCAAGGCTTATTATCTGCAAATGTCTAGTGATGTACACACTTTGCAAATTTGTGTTTCACTAGGTGGGATCCCCCTGATTTTCATGGGGTGGGGAATAGGGTTAACAAGTAGGACTGAACTGCTGAGCAGACATCTTTTTTTAAAATAAAAAGATGTCACTTTGTTGGGAAAGAAATTGTGTACCCATTGATATATGGCACATGAATATTTCTTTAAATTATTTTTATTATTATTTAGCCCAAATGGAAAATATGCTGCATTATGAACATAAGCTATTTCCAAAGTATCATTGAGGAGGTTAGAAAGATTGGTTAGATGAGTTTTCACCTACCATAAGATATACCAATGTCAAGATTCGTTTCATCAAATGGAAATTTGGAGTTGGTACATTGCATCACAAAATTGAAAAAGCAACAAAATCTTAAAACCCAAGATGTAATTTCTAACCAACATACATGTCCATGATAGGAAATAACATTTATATTTCCAAATTACAATACATTCCTAATTTTCAAAATTGTCATACTATCACAAGTGGGTATCTACTAAATGTATTAGTGAATCCAACAAATCCACATATTTTTAACTAATCAATGCCTTTCTCTTGGCATTAGTTCAAATTTATTTAGTGCACATGTTCATGCATGTTTGGCAACCTATTGAATATTTGGTTGATAATTGCACAAAAACCAAATAATAATGTCAAGGTTATTTTAGACATTAAAAATTAGGTGCTTTCAAATGTGAAATGGTGCATACCTTAAAATTTGGTGTATTATAGATATTAAGCCAACACTTTTTCTCTGTTTTTTTTCTTATTGGCCATGATACTTCTTAGGGATTAACCTACATGAAATAGAATTACTTTCTAATAAAAAAATACTCTTGGTAATCCTTTAACATAATTTTTAATGACCTTGCACTAAGAACTCTTATATGAATCAACCAACATGTAATAAATTTCCAACAAAATGAAAATTATAACAATAATCATAATAAATCATTCAGCACAGAAGTCTAAATGGCCACTTTTTAGCAATCTGTATTGTGGAGGTTTTGGTGGAAATCTGCCAGAAACCCAAAATGAATGACAAATCCATTCATTCTTCACAACCAGTTCAAAGTTTGCACTTATGGTGGGTACCAACTGGTGTGTTTCATTGGTAGCTCATGCAGAAGGGCTTGTCATTAGGTACACTCCAACTGGCAAACTAAGGTTGTTAGTTGTTACCAGTGTTGGTCTGGTATACAGGCTTGCACTTGCTATCAACACTGGTAGCAAGGGACCCTACCAGTCTGGTATGGTATGAGGCAAATACCAGTCTTATACGGCTACCAACTTGGTAGGGCTTTGTGGTAATACCAGCCTTGTACCAGTTTTATACAGATCTCCATACCAGATATATACCTGCCTAATACCAGCCCAAAAACACTCTTGGACTCAACAGCAGGACCAGGCTCAGTGTTTTTTTTTTTCAATTTTGTGATGTTGTTCAAGTGGTGACCATCCATAAGAATATTTAGCCAAATTTGGCTATACTCAAAATATGAAAGTAGAAAATCTTAAGCCCCATTTTTAATATTGTAGGCAACTGTTGTGATTTTAAAATAAAAATTCAATTTTGACCCAAAAATTTCAATAAATCAGGGAATTTTGATAGAATATTCCTTTTCAAAAAAAAAATCACCACAAAAATAAAATAAAATCACTAACCAGAGTAGTATAAAAAGTTTTTAACCGTACCCAATTGGGTACATATGGTTAAAACCATGACCAGTGGGTGTGTTCCACTTTCATTCAAAAATCGATACTAGACCAACACTACTTGTTACTTCCATTATACTTTGGAGACTTGAGTTGCAAAAAAGTATAAATCAAAACTTGATTCTAAAGCATTGGATGTGTTTGGGAATGGGGATGGTTGTCGAGCCAACTACTAGTGCCCGGGAATTAGAAGGCAGCAATTGGATGGATCCTGAGAAGGAACAAGTGAGAGCTGAAGAAGAGTGAGCTGCAATCTGTGAGCTGGTTGAGATGGCTCTCTCTACTTAGAGACACAAGCAAAGAGACAACACCAATCTTTTCATAACTTCAAATTTCAACCAGACACTGACAACCTTCAAACGTACCAAAAAGATAGTATCTCATCAGTGATCATGACTTGAACTGGAAAATATTATATGTCTGGGTTAGAGAAACAATAATAATTCACTTAAAGACCATATGTGTGTTAAGAAACACTGACCTTTTAACTTCAATTTCAAACAATAATTCCCTTCAAAGATCTCTGAAATTGCATCAAGAAAAACCAGTACTCATCATAACTTATGTTTCAATATATGCAAGTGTTATTGGGTTGGTGTCACTGTGTTAAACTTATATTGAGTTGGTGTCTGCTTGCTGCTGCAGCATCATCGAATGCCCAAAACTTAGTTTGTTGGCCCTGCCTACCAAAGGTTCAGATATTGTGTCGAGAATCACTACAGAGTATGGTAGCTTCAAGGGACTTTGTTCTTCTTGAGATGGGTTTCTTGTTGGGCAGAACCCCTGACCTTTTTCGAAGTGGGTAATGTACGATGGAATTGTCATGCCCCTCCAGGCAAGCCTCTTACATTGGGTAAGGCACCAAGCGAGCCCATTAGTGTGAGCCAGGTGATGCACCCAACAGAATGGGCAGTTGAGAGACCATTCCATGACATAAAGGTCTGGGGTGGCAGATTCAACGATTTTAAAAAACATCATGTTCAACAAACATACTTTGGTCATTTTTACAACTGTATTGATCATCATCAGAAGATTATACCATATAATGTTGATCAAGTGACATAATCTGCCACCCCAGACCTTAATATGCAATTGAACTCAGCAGATGTGGGAACTTTCTCAAGGTGTATTCCTAGGCTTGTGAAGTCACTAACATTCAAAGCAGCATTGCGTTGTGGAATGATTTTGAGTGTGATTTAGCTGATCCCACTCTTTCCAGAAATAATTAATTGACTTCCATCATGTACAAGCAGGTAGGGATTCCTTTTCCCACTGAACTGGCTACAGTGAACCCCTTGCGGGGAGGGAGGCAACAGCCCCATCAATCATTAGAAAAGTGTAAAAAGTACAAAGGGGGAAGGAAATGCCACCCAATGGTGGCATTATCCTTTCCCAGAATGTTCATGTGGAGCCACTCTTTTCTGAAGTCTAACTCAATGCTAGTTTGAATAACGGGATCGTTGGTGGGTCGGTGAGATCTAATGGCCTTCCAAGAGGCCATACCGACCTCAATGGTGGCCACCTAGGCCTGAGTAAGAACCTTCTTGAGGGAATACTGTTCTCCAAAGTGTTTCCTACATCTCTCCGACCAGAGGTGGTAGAAAATGAAGTTACGAAGAATGTCTAATGGCTGCTTGGGGTAAGTGAATCCTCTAGTATGGTATGCGAGGAGCCCGGGTGGGTCGTCGTCGCGCTCGATGGTCGCCTCGCCCAGGAGGGCAAAGGCCCAGGTGATCACCATGTCCTAAGGCGCTTGCCATTCGTCCCAGATTATCTTGTAGGCTTTCCAGGCGCGTTGTGCCATAGGGCACTCCAGTAGGCAGTGTTGAGGGGATTCTTCCGCGTTGGAGTCGCAGACTTTGCATTGCGGAGTGATTCCCATGAGTTATAACTAGGTACCCACCGGGAGACCTTGGTTTAGAGTCAGCCAAATGAGCGTGCCACCTTGCGTGGATGCGCATTGTGCCAGAGCATGGTGATCATCTGGGAGTCTGTGGTGTTTCGGAGGTTGAGGCCTTACAAGAAGGTCAACATGTTGGAGGAGTGGGTTGTCTTTCGCGTGTTTATATAGCCCCTTTTGGCGGTGTAGCCGAAGAATGGTGCGTCGCCTAGAGGTGGGTTGGTTCGCCAGTGCCATTCACAAGGGTCCCATGGGAGATCCTGGATGAACCCTGTTTCAAAAATCTAGTACAGGGGGGGCTTTTTACCTGGTGCCAGCAGGTCCCTGGCAATTTTGAGGGTTGCACCAAGTTTCTCTTGGGAGAGTATTATAATCGTGCGGTAGTTTGTTGTGGAGATCATGAGAGCCTGTTGAGTCGTAGCTTGAATGCGACCGTTGATCGTGACTTTTTTGAACTCTATCACGCTGGCCTTGTCTCAGGTGTGCTCGAGCACTAAATACACCCAGTCAAGTGGGTTACCCGTGTCGGGGGTTGGGCTGCCAATCCAGTCGCCTACCTGGATGTGGCTATCATACTTGTCTGGGCGCCATGGAATGTTGGTCGTGATGATGTCTCTACATTGCCTATTTGAGGCGTGGTGGCTCATTCCCAGGTCCGAGAGACCTTTCCATTTTTTGTTTTATGGGCTCCATAGGTCCTTGACCCGAGAGCACCCGGAATGTGCAAAAGCGCATCCTTCATTCAAACCGCTTACTCCGAGCGGGGTGCCGTTTGTACTGAGGATGGACGGGTTGCCAAAGAGTGGCTGCCTAAGCACTTCGGCTGCGGTTATTGGGTCTGATTTGATCAGGCCTGACCTCACGTTCAGCCAGGCTCCGACAATGCTCTTCCACATCGAGCATTATAGCCTCTTTAGCTTGGGTGTGGCGAGAAGCCAATTGAAGTTGGGGTTGGTGGGGCCCTTGCCGTGGACCAGGAGCCTGGTCTGGTTGGCTTTGTGCCTCACTAGTTCCTTCCAGGGCTCCCTGCCTGGTGCGAGGCCCCTAACGAGTAACTTAGCTAGTAGAACTTTGGACTGAAACTTGGGATCAATGACCCCCAAAGCCACCTTGGGCGGTTGGGAGCGCTAGAGTGTCCCATTTTACCTTGGCTCTCACGGGCGCATCCTTGCCGCCCCAGATGAAGTTTCTGATGACCCCCCTCACCTGGCAGCACACATTTTGGGATTGGGATTCCAGCATGCTGCCAGGTACCATATTGATGCGAGTAGGACCTGGTTCGCCACCAGGATCCTACCTGCCAATGAGAGCATGATGTGGCTCCAACTGATGAGTTTGCCTTTGAGGGCAATCATCATTGTGTCAAAATTTGCCTCAAGGGGGAGGTGGAAGCTAACCTGAATTCCGAGGTATCGAGTTCCTTCGCCGGCGGGAATCCACTTGGGGCTTTCGTCTCCGCCCCATTCCCAAGTTCTTTCCTTCTTGCTGGCCCAGATGGCAGCGGATTTGTGCCAGTTTATTTTCGCTCCGGATGTGCGACAGAAGGTCTTGAGGACCTCTTGCGCCCTGTCCATGTTGGCCGGGAAGCCCTATAGGTACAAGGCGGTGTCGTCTGCGAACGTCTGATCTCTGATTAGACCTCCTCTGGGCAGGGAAAAGCCTTCCACCCCATGTTTGGGTCCGCCATCATATAGCCCATGACATCAGTGGCGAATATGAAGAGGTATGGGGCCAAAGGGCACCTTTGCCTTACTGATCGGGCTAACTAGAAGTCGGGTCCAGCGGCTCCATTGACCTTGATGGCAAAGGAGGCCGCCTAATATAGGGATCCGACCCAGCTCACCCAGGTGCCGCTGAAGCTTAACTTGGCTAGTGCCGTGAAAAGAAACCCCCATTCGATTCTATTGAATGCCTTCTCAAAGTCCAATAGTAGCAGGATGAAATCTTGCTCACTTTCTTCTGCCCAACCCAAAGCTTCTTGCGCCATGAAGACGTTATCCAGTATCCTTCTCCCCTCCACAAAGCCCGTTTGATTGGGTCTAATTATGTGAGTGAGAGCCGATTGGATCCTCCCGACGAGGGTTTTCGCCATAACTTTATAGATGCTGCCTAGTAGAGTTATGGGTCTCCAATTGCTGAGCCGAGCTTGGTCCCCGGTCTTGGGGATGAGGGTTATTAGGCCCTTGTTGATAGAGGCCGAGGTTGCCCCGGATTTGAGCATAGCCGTGAAGGCTTGAAGCAAAGTCGGCGCGACCTCTTCCGCATACTCATGGAAAAACTCCATTGGTACACCATCATGCCCTGGTGCCTTCCCTTTGGGCATCGCTTTGATGGCATCTAGAATGTCTCTTACCGTGAGGTCTCTGGTCAGGCTTGCATTAGTGTCTTGAGTGACCTTCACCGGAATGTTAGTCCAGCATTCCGCTTGAGCTTCCGCCGTGCCAGGGGTGTGCGCGTCCGAGGAGTAGAGGCGAGTGTAGTATTCGGTTATGTACTGTGTGAGATCATTCTGGCCCGTGATGGTCCCCGTCTCGGTTTCCAACTTTCGCAAGAAGGTTTTCTTTTTCCTTATACGGTGGAAGTCAAAAAAGGCTTTAGAGCATCGTTGTTTTTCATGACATTTGCTATTTGATGAACTTGTTGAGGACTAGTGAGAGTGAGTGACAAAGAATATTCTTTCACACAAGTGAGAGATTAAAAAACTTGAACTTTGTGTTGCTATGCATTACTAGTGACAATCACTTTGCACTACCAATGATAATCAACTATTTTTTTTCTTTTTGTATGTTCCCATATGGTTTTCAATAGTTCATCATTATTTATGTCAATGTCAAGTTTAATTTAAATTGAATTACTATAAATATCATGGACATGAAAAGGCATACGTTAATTTGCTTTTTCATATCCATGTTGTTGGGCAAGGTGTCAAGAAGTTATGTTCAAAAATGAAATAGGTATGATTTGTTTACAATGAACAACCATGTGATAAATTTCAAAAAATCATTCACATATATTAGTTTTTTTTTCTTCTCATCATTAGAATTTAATTTGAATTAATATAAATATCATGGACATGAAATGATGCACTCACAAGCTCTTTGATAGACTCAAATGTAAATTTAAGGTGAAAACAATGGAAGAATAAAGAGTTGAAGCACGTTTCCTGATTCACAGCACTTCGAGGGTAGAGGGGCATGCTAGAGCTCCAGGATGGGGACTAAGAAGATTGACAAACAACTTAATTACTTACTTAGACTTGCACAAACCAAACAACAAGTTGGTTAATGCATAGTTAGAGCACTTTTGGTGCACGGACGAACCACGGGCAAACACAGACTCACAAGACTCACCATGGTTCGGACTTGGGGGAAGCCACCACCTTCCCCCTTATAGTATACTCTATGCTTGGTCATGGGGCCAACACCCAAATGACATTTTGTCCTGAGACTCCCAAGTGGGAGTCTCGAAATTCTCGAAATTGGGACTTTTGCGATTTTGGAGGCCCATAACTTTGTGTGCAAACCTTTGATTAAGGTACGATTTAAAGCAAAGTTGTAGCCCTTGTCAAGAGCTTTTTAACAGTATGTGACACGCCCCTTGAACACAAGGAAATTGGGGCGATTCTTGACTTTTAGTGGTTGGGAGTCAAACTGCCAATTTGATTCTCGGCCTTTCTTTTGGCCATAACTTGGGTTTTAAATATTCAAATGAATCATGTGAATCCATTTTAAACATCTACATTCCAAGAGCTTTCTAGTGATATAATGAACTTTTCAATCCAATGAATTTTGACCCCTACAATCGACTTCTAAAAATTCGAGAGTCCATTGGGACTCCAACTCCCAAAGTCGAAGTTCATTTGGGAATGTGGAGGTTCATTCCCTCACACTCTTTTGCACTCTCAGGAACATGAAATGTGACTCTCGGGCTCTTTTTTGGCTCGCACCTTTGCAAGCCCTTGTTTTGGTTATGAGCCCAAAGCTAAAGTTGTGACATGAAAAGGCACATGTTGGTGGGTAGGAAAAAGGAATGAAATAGTTATTAAGAAAGGAATGAAATAGTTATAACAATAAGAGGTAATTATTAAAAAAGAAATGAGGTAGTTAGATTTGGAAATGAAGCAGGTATGAGTTTTTTTTGGAATTTTTTAGGGACAAATGTTAGAATGATTATGCAAAATGTCCCATCTAGCAATTCGTTGAAATTTTCATCACTAGAATTGTAAATTATGTTGAAATGTGCTTGTTTTTAAATTTTAAAGAACGTTCAATATTTTGATTTTGGAACATTCATAAAATATTATTCTATTGCATATTGACCTATTGTGATGAAAAGTTAAGGGATGAAACCCTAAATTGATGGAATAACGCCATTAGCTGCCAAAAGCAAAACATGACAACTTTCGATAGTTGATGGTGATGTGAAAGGAAAATATGGGTTTCTATGGCTATTTTTCTTTTTGTTTGTTTCCTAGTTATGAACATTTTGGGTTTTATTTTTCGACGACATTTGACATGTTATGATTCCTTTCTTGGATGCATTTTTGGTGGTGTGGTTATTTTCACATTGTCATTTTGATGGATGTTAATCAAGGATAATAAACTTGAGCTAGGGATAAGAGGTGGAGCTTTTCAACAATGGAGGCAAAGTTAAGTACCTTGAAAGTTTTTGTTGTAGAATTGGCAATGGGTGGTGTTGAAATGTTTTTATTTTAGTTAACTATTTATGTTTACTGGTCGAGAAGGAATGTCTTTTGTGAAAGATTATATTCTCATAGACGCTATGAATATTCCACTGTGCAATGAGCTTCTTTAGGAAGAATGCAATTTTAGTAGTAGAAGTAAGGGTTGATGACCAAGAATGTGATGATGAAATTAAGGGATTTCGAAAGCAGTTACAAGGCATCTCATTGTGTTGTTTGTGGGCATCCATGTAATTAGATTGTGTTTAATAGTTTAGTGGCTAGGGTGAAAGTATTTGTATTATTGGGAAATTCAAAAAGATATTTTGTTCCTACAACATTTGGGGTGATATGGGGAAGATTGTTGAAAAGCATAGTATTTTCTTTGTCAAACTTTCTAAGTCAAGTGAAGTTGTGTGGAGAGTACTTTGTGGAAATCTTTTGTGTGGAAATTGTCATGTGTGTGGGTGAAGTCAAGCATTGTGTTGTGTTTGAGGGTAATGAACTCATTAGAGTTTATGATCAATGGAGTTGTTGTGTATGGGGTTAGCTTTTATGTGTTTTCTTTGGGAATAAGAGTGTTTAGTATGGAAATTTAAGGGTCTATGACAAATGAAAAAGCTACAATTAACTTGTTGAGTCATGAAAGTGAGATCAAAGTGATATGATTTTTGGAGACCCATAGATTTAGATGCATTGTTTTGATAGCAAGTTCTTGAACATACAACCCATGATATTTGCGTTGATTATAGTAACTCATAGTTATGAAATTTATGTAATTTTGTTTCATCAATGTTATGTTAACCAAGAGGGAAGAATGTGACCCCTAGTTTTTTGTTACATTATCTTTGGTTAAATTTAACTTTTTCAACTTCATTTTTATTTTAAGGGTGGAAAAATCCATTTGAAAATATCATAATATTTCATATATATATATATATATAGTGGATCATTTCCATTCTACCTTAATAACAAACATCAAAATAGGAATGGAATAGATTGTATATACAAAACTAAATTAGGTATGACTAAATATTTAAATTAAAAAAATAGTTAGAGATAGAATTTGATAGTAAATAAATAGGTTTGATCAAAGTACACATGGTTAAACATTTTGAATCCACATTTGACTCTAAAATTGGTCCTTTTTGTTTTTTTTTGTGAACAACTAACATGAGATCATTACATTAAAAGAAAAAGGAAAACAAAACAAAACTACAGTTTGGCAAAGGAGAAAACCAAACCACCTAACAAAATAAGCTAATGGGAAGGGAAAACTGATAACTCCATCACACCTTAAAATTACCCTTGGCACACAAAGTATGATGAGGGCCCCAAAGCTTGTCAAAATTCGTTAAGTATTATTTTGTAATAACAAAAAACCTCTTGATGAATTCAAGAATATCCTTCCATTTCATATGTCCATAGCTAATGAGCCCTTCAAAGATCAAACATTTGCACCTTTGATTTGAATAATAAATTTTTTTATCAATTCTTTCCATCTAGGTGCACCAAACCACCACCCGTTTCAAATATGTCCATATGGGGGTGAATTTGCAAAATTTCATATGAAGTTTTTTATTGAAAAAACATTGTTAAAGGTCAAGGGTTTTTATCTTTCCTTAATTAAGGGGCACTATAAGGAATTTACAAATAAATGACTAATTTTTAGTCCTAATTACCACACTCAATTTATTATAGGGCCTAGTTGCCGTAGACAAGTCATATAAAAATGTAACTTACTTGAACTTTTCATCTATCCAAATTAACTTATGTGGGATCGCCCTTTTACAACTGATTTTATGATTCAACAATGTAATTGCATTGTTTATATTTATTTAAATATTTATTATTAAAATAATAAAATATTAGTATCATATATTTATATTATTATTAATTTCATTAAGTTCAACTTGTACCATGATGACATGTGTCATTACATAGGCTAGGCTTAAAAAAACTAATTTAGGTTGTTAGGTAGGCCACTTATTGTGTGTATTTAAAATCATCTACTTAAAATAACCTAATAGGCACCCTATGTTGGTTAGTTTAGGGAGGGAATATTTAGTTAACATTCCAACATTCACCACAACCCATGTCATTTGTGGGAATTGATCCTTGAACCCTAAGGATGATATCAACTCCTTTACCACCAAGCCACCCCACTTGGCAAAGAAATAATGTGCATTCTATTTAACCTATTTCATTCAAAACATTACATAAAATATCATTTTTTATTTTTGATATCTTATTATGAGTTTGTCCAAATGACAAGGTCAAAGTTTAAACTTAATTTTTTTCCAATAATATACACAAATTTTTTTCATTTTAAAAATATAAATTGATTTGAAAAGAAAAATATTTGAACTTCATTATTTAATACAATTTCAATGATCATTCCATGAAAAAAATAAATTCAATCACATGATTTGTAAATCAATAATAAATAAATAAATAAATAAATAAATAAATTTCATATCTTAAACTTTCATTTGATTCTAAAAGTTATATTATACAATTTTTTTATAGACCATAATTTTACCAATAAATTTTAATTAAAATGTGTGATATATAGTTTATTTACATATTATATGTATAAATAGAAATATAGTAAAAACACTTTTACTAACTATATTATTTATGATATAATAGATTAATCTAGATAATCAATTTTGATTTTTAAATATTAATTAATTCCATATAAAATTAATTAAATTTATGGAATTAAAATTTTTATTACCTTTACATTTATAATATCTTAAATTTTACTTAAAATTATGATAAAATTTTATGTAAAAATAAATTATGTTTTTCACATCTCAAACTTTTATTTGATTTAAAAAATTATATTATACAATTTTGTTTATCATAGATCATAATTGTACCAACAAAATGTAATTTAGATGTATGACATATAATTTATTCACTATATAATGTTTATAAATGGGAGTAGATTACTTGAGGATGAATATTAATATTGATGTAATATCCAAATTTGTTGTATGAATATGTAGGTTTAAATTAAAATATCAACTTTGGTATGAACCCTGATATTAAAATCCATACCAACCTAGTGCAAGGTCTAGCCAATACCCACATGACATACTCAAGGTCTAGGTTTTTTCCATTTGTCATACTTTGACCCATAATAAATTAGTCTAATCTTGGCATTACTTATATTATGTTTCATACTTAAATCAAACATGGTTTTGTAATGTTGTATTAGGTTTTGGGTATTGTTTTTAAGATTTGAACCTTGCATTTATACTTAGACCTTTGAGTCAACTTAGATATTGTAAGGTCACAGGTCAAAATCCTTTAAGGTGTACCATTGAAGACAAAATGGGGGCAACATGTATTGGAATCTTAAATTTGAATCTCCATAAAAGAGTAAAAAACTGTTATATATTTTACAGGTCAATATTTTAAACTATCACATATTTAGGACCATCAATATCATGCATTTTGTGTCTAAGGTATGGTGAAACAATATTAGTAAAATAGTATAGAAAAGGGTGACATGAGCATTATTCATAAAATTGCCTTGTCTTCACCTTAGTTTTGGGCCTCCTTTCACCCCCAAACCTTTCTTTTAGTGGAATTTGCAAACTAAGGTTTTTTTTATTAAATATAAGTATGAAATGCTAAAGCTTAGTATTTAATGCACAAGGTTTGAGACTAATTATAGTAGTTGTACATTTAGGAATTATATATAATTATATATATAGGAATAATAGAAGCTCATGAAAAAAAAAGATAAAATGAAACTTAATTTACCACAAAATTGATGGTTTTATGAGTTTCACTTCCATTGAATGCTATTGAATTTTTTTGCAGTTATTTTTTGAATCTCATCTCATTTATGACCAAACTCAAAGTTCTAGTGTCTTGTTTTCCTTATTTTATGGATAACTCTATTGTGAAACATTTTTGGAACACCTTAAAAAATGTGGATTCACCTATTAAGGTTAGGTAGTGAATAATGAAGAATGGGGAAAGAAGATTGTAAAACGTTGTACACCAATAATGAGGATGGAAATTGGACTTGCAAATTGCAAATGTTTTGGGAGTTGTGTTTTGTAATTGCAACATCAAATCCTACTAACATAAGTTTGTAAGTTTAAAAAAAATTTGCTCCAAGTTTATTTTAATGATTGTTTAGTGTTTAATAATTGTTAAGGATACAAACATTTGTTGTAACATGTGTAGAACACCAAGTGTAAAGTGAATGAAATTTTAGCTAGTGCACAAGATGTGTTTTTATGCAATTTATTTTACCATGCACATGGTGGTTGGTATCAAACACAAGGTTAAGCATCCTTGCCCTTGTGAATCCATTGCAAAAAAAACATGTATTTTCTACCCTTAGCATCATGACCATAGTAACTATATAAAAATTATTGTTACTTGACAAACATGAATACTTTTATTTATTTTCATTAACCCAAAAAATAACAATGTTTAATTTGACTAAGTTTAATTTTTAAAAATAAAATAAAACATTAAAATGGACACATGGACCATGAGGGACCTATATGAAGATTATAATTATAATGTAATGATTGAATTTAAACACAGATAATGACATGCCACCATGTATGACCATTCTAACATAAAATATGTTATTTCTTGTTTGATGAAATATATTAAAAAATGAAAAAAAATTTAATTACATGTAATTATGAAACTAAAAAACCTATGAATTGTATATAATCAATTTATTGATTTAAAGCTTGTTTGATGAAAGCCCAATATTAATCTTTTTGTGTGCTTTTGAATTGTTAAGTGTAAAGTAAAATAAGGGAGGGTAAAAGCATGGTTAGATGGTTTGTTTTTGACATTTTAAAATTATATACATCTTACATTAGATAATTTTGAACTTATAATTGTCCACTATGTTTTTGGTCAAAAATATTGGTGGCCACCTTATGGATATTATTAATCATGCAATTGGTCAAGAAAATCTTTTGGAAGTTTGGAGATTTCAATGTGAAATTGATGATAAGTGATAAAAATGATTAAAATCATGGCACAATTTTAAAAGAAAAAAATTGTATTGGAAGGATTTCAATACATTTTATTATTAAATTTTTCATTTGATGGTGCCTTATTTTAAAATTTTATTTTGACACCACTATGACATATTTTCAATACACATTTTTTATATTGTATCTGTGATAGATGAATTATCATCATTTCAAAAGTCCATTATGAATCCACTCTTTTCTTAGAATTTATTCATATTTTTCAATATGGATTAGATCATTAAAAGTTATTGAAAAAAATATAATTAAAAAATTGATGATTTTAATGTTGAATATAACTTTACATTTTAAGTTCATTTACAATTTGAAAAAAATTACAACTATGATAATCCAAATAGTTCCCTAATTGTGCTTTGTCCCTAGATTTTATTGAATTAATTTGACATAAAATATAAAGGAAGTCACCAAACTTACTTAGTGTCTTCTTGTTTCAAAAGGGATCGACTAATTTTTTTGACAATCAATCGCAGTTTTTTGTGTTTATGGTCTAGCATCTTGCATTGGAAGTATTTGTGACGCATGCCATGGGAACATTGTTCTTTCTTTAGGTGATTTTTTGCCACTTGCTGATGAACAAAATCCAGTGCAACTTATTCAAAGGATTTTTGTGAAAAAGTTCACCAAAGTCACCAAATCTGGAGGAATTTTTGTTCTGAAATTATCATATTTAGATAGTAGGTTCATGTACGTTGCCAAAATATGGTAGGAATTTTACATTTTTCTATTTTCCTCTCTGAACTATAGCCAAATTTGGCTAATTCCTCTTGTGGATAATCACTAGTGTGGCTACCTAACAAAATTGAAAAAAAACACCCTTGCATGGGAAGAGTGGCAATTATCGTAGTACCTTGGCTATTTCAACATGTGTCCGTCAAATAATTAATAAATTTTGAAACATTCATTTCAACAAATAGAACATTCCTAAAATATTCACTATTTTCCTTCACAACATTTGTTGATTTGGAAGAAATAATGTTTAAAAATTTCAACATTTCTGAAAATAATATAATTATTGTTGAATTGGCCAAGGTACTAAGGTATTTGACCAAGGGTCCTTCATGTCCCTTCTCAAGGGTATCTCAATTTTATCACAATTGTCCCAGGAGCATCCAAGATTTATTAAAACCACAAGCATCTTGATTCTCAACTAGTTACTACAATGAAAATCAAAGAAAATCACTGATACCACGGCATTGATTTGTGACCAACTGTGGACTAGTGTTGTGCAAGTATTTGATTTTGTTAATAATGGGCATTCCAGTTTTAAAAATATTTCAGAATCAGAGAACCATTGCTTCCAAGTGCTTGAACAAAATAATTCAAATAACTGACAGTTCTAGGCTGAAAATGGGTTTTTTGGCTAAACTTGTAAATTGTCATTTGGATATATTGATGTCCACTTGAAGGCCGACTCGACTACTTAAAACTAACTGCTTCTGACTGGTCTGGCATAATAATTGGCCCATGTGATGATGGCATAATACATTATATTGTCCAAGTTTTCATGTTTATGGTTGAGGCTAGCAAACAATCGACATTCTATGTCGGATGTAATAAAGGGTGTTAGACTAGAGCTTAAATTGTGGATCTCCTCTTAGGAACATACCCACTAAGATATGGTGAGGACATTGAAGAAATATCGCAGCTCTGAAACAAAGCTTTTGTCAGATGATACTATGATTGTGGAGGGGAAGGAATCCTTGTACTGGGTTGTTGCAGACACTTGCTGCTTGTAAACATTGAGCCATGTGGGTGGGGGGGGGGACTTGCAATCTGAACTGAATTGTGTGGAATGATTAGGTCCTTATATACATGAGTGTTCTGCACCTCACAACCACCTAAAAACAAATTGGAAGGAATAGGTTCAAATGTTCATTAACATGTTAAAGATATTTGTAAAGTCGTGTCTTGTTTCACCCTCTGTTTGACCCCCTATCCCCTGTTTCATGCCCAGTTAGTGGTTGTCTGTAAAGTCACCCAAACTAACTAGGGTGAAGTTGGAAACTAGGGACAAGAATTACAAAGTGAGTGGGGGTAATTAGTTTTCTACCTTCACATCCACCCCTATAGCTTTGAAGTATCATAGTTAGGGGTAGCTTGTCATAAGGTTGTCCAATGGTTAATCAACAATTGAAGATTCCACACCGAAAATAAAATATTCTCAAAATTTCAAAATATTCTATATTTTTTTGTCACAAAAATATTCTGTTTGAAAATTTTAGTTTTTTTGAAAATTTCACATTTCTACAAATAATTTAATTAGTGCTGAAGCTTGCCAAGGTACTACTGTATACCTCATTCACTAATTCCACACCACATTGCAAGAAAGTCAAGGTATAACATTGAACAAAGTGAAGCATCTAGCCTTTGGCAATCATTTCCTAAATTGATTTAACATTGCAACGTGCTTCCAAAGTAACAAGTGACTCCCTTTTGATTGATTGTTGATTAGTTCTTCAGGCTGGTTCCCAATCCTCTTGTTGTCCTACTTCAAATTGCTCAACATTCACTCCTTAAGCTTTCATATAAGTTGAATTCATATTGATATGTGTTGGGGTGTAAAAACCTTTGTCATAGGGTTTGCTTGTGCAATCTTCAACGTTTTGTTGGACAATGAACATTCAAGTTCCTTGGCAAACATGCACATTGATGGTGTTCACACAATATTTCTAAGGATGCAAGTCTTTCATTTGCTAGGGCTTGCTTTGCTATAAAAGGCCACTATGGTTGAGGACTTATAGGTGTAGATCCAATCTTGTTGGGTTCTTTGAGTTGTGGATGATTACAAATGCTCATGGGTTTTCCATGAGTTAGTTCAAGATCTACAACCAGCTTCAGAACAAAAATGTGCATTGACCAAGCATTATATTGTGGAAAAAAAGGTTACCAAACTTTTTGGTCAACTTATTACATTCTTGAGGTTAGGAAGAACTAATAGTACCATTGTGATGGGAGATAGTATTGTTTAAAGGAAATATGGTGTGCAACATCAAAGAATCCAAGACCAATAACCATCCATAGACCTTTGTTCTCCACTTTGTTACCCTCTCTCTTCATGCAAACTCCATGTTGTTGTCCACCTTTGAGCTCACCAGCTAGAGCGCCTCCATGCCAAACGTTCTCACACACACTTTCTCTTTTGAAATCTTTCACATGTTTTTCCTTTTGTGAAGCCTCTCACACTTTCTTTTGCCTAAATCTCAAACTAAAAACTAATAGAGAGCTTTGGAGTTTCTTGTTGTTTTTTTCACCCTAAACCTCACGCCCTTCATTGTTTGAACTTTCATGTTTGAAGCATTTTGACGCAAAAAAAACTTCACACTTAAAAGATCTTTCACACATCATTTTGTTAGCAAGACATTTAAACTCAAGGTGATTCACTTTTTTTTTTTTTCCTTTGTACCATGTCCACCCCAAGGTTCACCTCAAGTTCATAAACAACCTTGTTTTTGGCCCAAAGTTAGGGTGTGTATTAAAAAGTCAGTACTTGGAAATTCAATGATACACACATTCAACCATTACATCATCAAAATATTGAATGTCACCATGTCAAGATCATGGCTTACACTTGAATTATTTCTCTTCTAATCTGCATCAGTCAATTAATAATCTAACAATATTATTCTATGCAGACTACATAAAGAAAAAATAGTGATGGGAAAAAATACCTTTGGAATTTCTTTCAAGACATCAAGGGATTTCAAGCCCAACTTTTAGCATTATCACTCAATCACAAACATCCATAGGATCCCTATGTGTATCGACAAATGGTTTAGACTCATGAATATTTGTTCTCCCAACTTTCTGCCCTGAATCACTACTCTCAAGAAATTTTCAAGTGAACATACATTAACTTTGTTAGTTCATGGTCTTCACCCCATTCAATAACACTTCACAAAAATATTCAATGAACTTTGGGCTGTTACCACAGAATGAACCGAACTCCTTTTCATGACCAATAGATTACATATTCAAACAACAACAAAACACCTATCCAATGCTTTGGTGATAGAACCTTGACACATCACTGTCAAATTTTCCCAGTTTATTCCCACATCGTTTTGTTTCCTTAACAAATGTTGTAACCTTATTCCTTTTTATATTCCTCTATTATGCTCATCATCTCCCACCACATACTTCCTTTTTTTATTTTTATAAGCATTGTTTAGACCTTCATCGACAACATGCGCAACCGAAGAAAACATGATAACCTAATGGAAGCCAAACTGTTTCAAACTTGCTTCAAGGACATACTCCCTTGGTTTTAGCATGTACATATTACACAAATCATAGAAAATAGTAAGACACTTAGCTCTTTCCAATGTCAAATGATGATCTTTCCAACAATAGTGATCACCTCGTTAAATCTCATCTCCAAACACCATTTCTACCATCACTAATTTCTCATACCAATCATCATCTTCCAACCACCACACACACTTTCAAGAGCAGAACTTCACAATGGATGAGAACCAACATTGCACACCACACATTAGGAACCAACAACAAACCAACCAAGCACCTCCAACACTTGAATGCATTTCCCTCCATCACTAGGAGGCACCTAAAACATATAAAAGATAACTAAACGAACCTAACTATTCCAGGGAAGGAAACACTTTCCTCTCGTAAGCCTTTCATTAATCATCTTCACACCACCCTAAACTGAAAATGACTCATTAAAAGTTTGCACTCCAACTTGCTTCTGTCTGCAAACATTCAAGTGCAACTTTGAGTCCCAGTATGAAGAAGACTCAAACAAATGCACACATGGAGTGCATTTGTTTGAGTCTTCTTCATATGTGGCCTTGTGTTGAAATGTGGGAGGACCTCAGTGGGTTATGGGAAGGCATGGGCATACTCTGCAGATTGTGGGACATGGACAGTTGCTGTATATGGTCTGTTATCAGTTAAGAAGTTTCAATTCAGGAGTTTAGTTCTAGATGTACATAGGCATTTGTGTGGCAGAGTTTGAACACATCAGGGGTTTATAGATCAAATGAATCTCAGAGTCCAACACTTTCAAGTGAATCTCCAATGTGTTTAGGTCTTTGATCCATCATACTGGGAGTGAGATTTTGGTCAGGATCCAAGTGAGTATCTGAAGCATTACTTGATTCAAGTTGGTCCAGAAGCATATCATGGGTTCATTCAATGGGGTAGGCCCCTAAACCCATTCAAGTGATGGAACCAAAATGTGGGTATAAGAGAGGGAGCTGATCCAAAGAGAAATACCAAACGTCTTCACAAGTTTGTGTAATCAATAATTGAGTAGCACAATTACAGACATCTCATGCAACGGTTTGCTGAATTGGCTGTTAATATTCATTTCAGTTCATTATGTGTACTAATTACTGTTTATGAATGTAATACCATTTCTTTGAGGATTTTAGAACACACCTGATTAACTCCATGGGTTGTTTAAGTGTAGGGTAAAGCCTGAGGGGGGGCTTCATGGAAATACGGGCCGTGTGAGGCAGAGCCAAGCCCATAGTGTGAGGCTAGAGCAATGCAAAGCTTTTGTGCGATCAATATTTTTGTGCACATGTGCATGAATGTGCACATGTGATGAGGCTTGAGCAACACAAGGTTTTTGTGTAATCAATGTTGTATGTGAGCATGCACAAGTGTGCATATGGGTTGAGACTTGAGCAACATATGCTTTTTGAGTGATCAATATTTTAACCATCAGTTGCCACTGAAAAGATACCAAGTAAGAGTAGTGGCTATCAACCTACCATTTGCAACTTCACTCCACTGTTCATCTGCTCCTACCTGATCGTACTCAACAAGACTCAAAACACATTTCTTTGGATAGTGCTTGACCTTTCTCAAGTGTTGTGGGATCTGAGTTTTGTGTGTTGCCAACTTATCAAGGCAGCAGCAGGTGGGGAATAAAGGACACTGAGGTCCATGATATCAAACATTCTAACTTTGAGCTAATCACAGGGTAATTATTGCTCAAACTATCACAAACATGAAAGCCAATGAAATTCACCCAAAAAAATTTGGTGGTTTGATTCCTTCAAAGAGCCGGATGTGCACCCAATTCAATTTATGTTTTCTGAGCAACTTCCCAAATCAATGTGAGCTCTACAACAGCCCAAAAAGTTGTAGCAGAGCTTTGATGATGATGATGATGATGATGATGATGATCCTGTGGAAAAACTATTGAACCAAAAAATCTATAATGCACCACCCAGGAACTGATTTGGAAACCTAAACCCTAACCCATGACATCTGATCTGAATTGCATCCAGTGATCAAGATGTGCTCTAATCTGACAGTCATCTCTCTACACTTTGTGGGGGAAAAAAAATCTGGGAAGAAATACAAAGTTTCAAATTGCATGTCACAGCAATGCATTTGCTATTGTTGTCCCTCCTCCTTCAAAATCCACAATCTGTGTTCAAGGACTTGACTTCCAGCAGGCACAGCCAACTGTGCTCTAGATCCCCTTAAAAGCTCTTGAAATTTTCCTACAAGCTCAGAGATGATCCAGCTGCTGCTGCTGCCATTCAGAGAGCTTGCACGATGCTCCAACTACTTCCATGCATCGGAATTCTGGAGAGAGAAATTCACAGGAAGTCTAGACTGTTAACAATGAAGCTGATGAAGCTCTAACGTTCTTTCTTCTAGCTGGAATGAGGACCATGCATGAAAGACTCAAGAAATGCAAGATTTTCATGAAAGTGGTGGCAACTACTTGAGAGCATTGGGATGATCACAGTTTGAGGTTTGAGGAAGTTTTGTGATCATGTTGTTTTATACCTGGCTGAAGTATGCTGTTGGGTATTGTGATCCTGAGTAGGCTTGTTGATGATGATGGTGTGATTGATGACCTGAAGAATGCCATGGAACACTGGCATTACTGCCATGCTGTTGTTGTTGCTCAGTTGGACTCAGGAAAGTCTCAGCTACTCCGTCTGCTGCTGCTGCAGTAGCCCCACTGCTGCTGGAAGTAGTGGCAGCAGCAAATGCCACCATGCTATTACCACCTTCCAGTTTAGTTTGTGATGCAGCTGGAAAGAAACCGGATGTGCTTGCAAGTCCGCTGTTACTTCCCAATTCCCTGATGTCCAACACGTATGCACCCAAAAAACACCTTCAAGTTCCACCAAAAATCTGAAACACAAGGAACTTCCAAGACCAACAGATGCTATGTGCTATGAGGAAGCTGTTTGAGAATTGAGTGGAGGTTCAAGCAGAATTGAGCAAGGTTGTTGATGCACACAAGAATCATGTGTTCTTGAGGAGATTTGTGGCCATAGAGATGGATAGGATAGTGATACCTGGACATCTGAGCTGGGAGAAGGGAAGCTGCATTGGACTGATGCTCCATAAAGTCTTGAAGAATTGCTGGTTGATCTCGCTGTTGTTCTGGCATATTCCATTGCAAAAATGAGGAAGCTGCAGCAGCAGCTTGTTGTGCACCTGTCATGGCTCCCCCTCGTTGCATGGCCATCAACTGCATGTTGCCCATAAACTCATGCTGTCAAGCAACAACAAAATTGGTCAGAGCCGATCATAACATTCTTTAACATTCAAACTTGATCATGATCCCTACTTGTCAAAATTCTTCTCTATGAAACTAGATCACATTGCACACAGCAGCAAACCCTAGAGCCCTGGGAGGTGAAGAAGGCCCAATGAAGTAAAGAATGAAATTACCCTGTCACAGTTGGACATTGGAAATTGGCAACAAAATCCATTGTAGCAACAAAACCCATTATAAAATTGTTGAAATTTTTTAATGGTTTTAGTTGGATGATAGAAGATAAGATACTTTTTCACCAATGTGCATTATTTTTTCTAATTTCACATTGTTTCAATAGTACGTTTCTTACCTATCTAAAGGAACCCTAAGGCATTTATTCCAAAAAGAAAAATTTATTCCAGAAGTCTATCCAAAGATTGATTTGTTCAGAGAAGCCACAACAACAACAACAAACAACAACAAAGCTTCAATGACAACAATGAGGTACCTGTCTCTGCATGGCATTCGCAGCTTGATCATAAGCATTGGTGACGAGGCTCTGTTTGAAACCACAAACACACCAAATTACACAAAATTGTTGATGAATTCTAGAATGTTTATGGTGCTCAAACCTTTTCATAGATCTGTGGAGGTTCCAAGGAGACAGAATTTAAGATTTCAAGATCTGATGTGGCAAAGTGCAATGGACAAACTCTTCTTAGAGCTTTGGTTCAGAGATGTACTATATTATAACTCTTCAGTAATTGAAAATGATGTACCTTGTGTCGTCGCACTCTTTCAAGAGCTTGTTCTAGTTCTGTCTCCATGTTTGCAAGCTGCTGCACGGATGTAACAGTTTGAATGATTTGCTCGTCTGCTAGAAAGAACCTGCATATCCATGGATTGAATTGATTCCCAGAGACCCCCACCCCACCGCAACAACAACAACAGCATGTGAATTCTACATTTCCAATACTCTGTAGACCCCTTGTAGTAACCTTTTCAAATCTAACTAATCGGCTTGTGCAGCAGTTTAACTGCAAGTTAAGATCATTGAACCAAGATACAAAGGGACACGTTGCAAGCTCTAACTGTAAAGGAATTCTGAAGCTCTCTAGTTGAATCATGCCCAGGTTTAAGTTTACCAAACCGAGATACAAAGGGACACACTGCAAGCTCAGATATAACTGTAAAGGAATGGATTCTGAAGCTCTGGAGTTGAATCATGCGGGTAGACTTAGACTTTCACCTTGCTCGTTGTTGTAGCAGGTCTTTCTCATGTGTTAGTTTCTTCACCTCATCTTGTAACACTCCAACTTCGTAGCTTTTGCTGCAATGTTGTTCAAATGTAGTAGTTCAGAACTCCGCAACCACAAACACACATGCACAACAAAATTCCCCACCAGGCCGGCCATGACTTGAATCAAAGTCAAGAACAGCAGTCTAAACAGTTTCTCCTCGGAGAGACTTCTCTAGTTCGCATCTAGCCATAGCTATATAGAATTGCTCGGCAGCAACGACAACAACATTACACCAAATCTTAGAGAGAAAGTAAGCTCTAGACCAACAGCTCAAACACCCATCGATGATCGAGCTGCTGCAGCAGGAGGATCCTGAATTGCTTTCAGAAGCTACAGTTTCGATGCTCGTCTTGCCTGATCGTACCTTGATCCAGAAGCAAGTTGTTGATTTAACGCGAGATCCTTCTCTCCTGAGAGCTTCTTCAATGCCTTGTGTAGATACTGCACAATTATCAAGCTTCAGACTGGGTTAAATGAATTGAACCTGTTGCATACTTGATGAACTCGATTCTGTAAACTTACAAGTACAACTTGTTTTCATTCATTTTTCGCACAATCTTGTTGTACAGGCAATAAGAAGACTGATTCATGTGGGCGATTTCTACAGGTCTTCAAAGAGCTTCTAGAGAAGGTCTTTGAAAGGGCACAGCAACTCGTTGAATTTTAAAGCTTAGTACCTCCAGATTCTCGCTCTTTCTGTATGGTTGAAGTCGTTGAGGATGCATCCATGATCGTCATCAATAGTATCCGCGATGGCAAGGATCACATCCCACATAGACAGACAAATGCGTCACATATATTGCAAGTCACATTATAGTTTCAACTTCAAAGGGATCATCAACTGATGCATGTTGCAGTTGTCATGCATTGAACAGCAGCTAGCTTGCAGGAATCACGGTACTACAAGTAGCCGTCGCATTGCTAGGACCAGCCAGCGCCGATCGAGAGCTGCTCAACTGCTGGTGCGACTTGTGTTTTGTGAAGAACTTGTAGAGCAATTAGTATAAGCTTAGATTAAGAACTTCGAACAAAGCTGCTTGTGCAAGCTTCGACTTGGACAGAATAGTATATATTACTGATCTACTTCATCAAGAGCAACCTCGAAAACTTTTCTTCTCCCTGAGGATGATTAAGGTTGGTCATGGTGCACTACACACACCTAGTGTACTTGTTGCGATCGTGGTGCATGTGGAAATTCGCGAAGCGAGTCAACATATCTTCAAAACTGCGCCCCCACCAGAAGCCATCGGATCCACTCTAGTCATCATCATCATCAGCATCCGAGCTCTATGCATGAACCCAACCACCATGATCTACAACTGTTTGGAACTCTTGCTGATCAACATAATGTCTAAGTACTTCAAGCTGGTCAAGTTCTGCATCCACTCGAGGTGCGACCTGGTGGCAGTCTCGAAGAAGTTCTAGTCCTCCTCGGAAAGAAAGTTGCAGACTGGGTTTTTTTTTCTTTTTTTCCCTTCCTTAATATGAGTTACCAGCGGGAAGCACTAGAAGATATAGTCTAGAGAGGAAGATGATCATGGAAGTTACGGAGTACAATAGTGCACACACCTTTTGTTGCGCTCGTGCAATGGTAAGTTCGCAAAACGCGTGATCACATCTTCAATACTGCAGCCAGGATCAGCGGAACCCCATCAACATCATCCCCACAACACAACATTCAAGGCTCCAGCATCGAGGTCTTCACCACTGGGATGTCATACCTTTCTAGGGCTTGTGCAAAACTTTCTTGCCAATCAAAGCAATTCAAGGCTCTCTAGATCTCGCGGTATCTGTATCTAGGTCTGTGTGTCTCTGCGCTGGTCTCTCTGGAATTGCTTGCTCTAGGATCAGCACCAAGGTGGTTTTTCGAAAACTGTTTTGCTGAATTTATCCCTAGTAGCTGCTACTAGAGCCAAGACAAAAGAACTCATGAAGCAAGATCCGACGACAAACCTGCAATTGCAATACTGCGTGAGCTTTCCAGAGGGCGAGAACATGATGAGGGCGACGTCGATGTCACACAACACGGACAACTCGTACGCCTTCTTTATCAACCCATTGCGTCGCTTGGAGTATGTCACCTGCCTGTTGGTGGGATTCTCGATCTTCTTGATCTCCAATTTCACCCTTCCCATGATCGCTCGCTAGGTATCTAGCTACTCGCGGCTTATACCTAGTTCGCGGTTTCCAGCACCGGAAGGATTTCGAGCACTGCAGCTGATCAGCCTAGGAAGGGAAAAAAATCACAACAATCGCAACACAAACAAAATATTCACGACTTCTGTTCACAACAACATTGGTCTCAAGCTTCTACTAATTAAGCTTCCAAAGAGCAGCTCTGAAATACTCAAGCTGAATTGCTCTGAAGATTTCCCATATAGGCCGTCTGATCAGCAGGGTTCATCAAAAGACAAAAACCTTCATGGTGCATGTGGGTCGGACCTGCAGCAGTTAACCTAGAATTCGTCCAGCAGGGTGTTGACCAGTGTCTAGGGGAAGGAACTTGAAACGTTCTTCCTGATTCCAAGTGACGTGTATCTACCAAAGATTTCTTTGTCGCAGACCTAGCTCTTCAATAATTCAGGCTAAGTTCAACAATCTCCAGCTAGCTCCCAAGCTTGACCTGCAGCCCGGCACTAAAGATTCTGATCTGGTGAAGCTGTGAAAAACCTTAAATCCTGGTTCAAGGAGAAGTTCTTCGATCCTAACTGCAATGACAGTAGCAGAAATGTCCTCTTGAATCACACAATTCTAGATAATACGTCCTGAGTGTGCGTCTGCAGATCAGCTTCTTGCAAGCAAAAGTGTTGTGATCTAACAAGATGATCCAGAATGAGACGGAGCTCATTCAGCTAGTGCGAGGTTGAATTAGCTCTGCCTTCTTGGGCGGTGGGGTACAAAGCTTACTTGCTGCTCAAGGGTAGTGCACGTACAGTACAGCAACGTTGTGCTCCAGCTTTGGACAGCAGGCCGGCGCTTCTTTCGACAGTCCGACGCTCGTCGTCTATTCCCAACCCCACACCATAGATACCTGGAAATCAGTTGTCACGGCTGTTCAGACACTGCCCTCTAAGAATCTACGTAGCACCGTTCCTGAAGAGCACTAAACGAGGAGCAGGATTGCTCAAATGATCTTAATATAATTCCCATGAGACGTTCCAGTTCCAGAATTTGTTTTTTGTGATCCACAGGAACAAGCAGCATGAGGAACGAATTCATGTAATGCAAGAAAGTCACAGAGAATTAAGGTGGCGGCAGCTAGCTAGTCAGAAGAAATCGCCGATCGCAACAACACTAGTGCAGCTGCAACACCATGAATATTCTTGGCAATATCCCTAGCAAGACACGGAACAGCAGGAGGAGTAGAAACAACAACAACAAACAATTTCAAGCGCTCCTAGCTCCTTTTTGTTTTCTGACAATCGATCAAAGGAAATCGAATTCATGCCACCAGCAGCTTCCATATCCATCACGTACTGTGTGCTTTTCTTCCCTCAGACTAATATCTCAGCTGCAATTCTCCTAGCAAATCTGGATAAGCCGCCACCGCCCTGAACATGAATATGTTCTTTCTTTGTAACTTCTTGCCAATCAACTCATCTCTCTCTCTCTCTCTCTCTCTCTCTCTCTCTCTCTCTCTCTCTCTCTCAGATACAGCACCAGTCGAGGATTCAGGGTCTTACGAGGCAGCAAGTATTCCTCTAGATTCACACATCCATCATGAGTTCTTGCGCCACAATTACACTTGAGGAGCGTCGGCGCAATGGTCAGAGATTCCGCAAGTTCCGCTTGATGATGATGATGATAATGATGAGTAACCCCCACGAGCTAGCCTTTAATCTCTCGCAACGCGTTTCGACCCAGAAATTTACATCCGGCCGACCCCTGCTGCAACCTCCACGATCGAGCGCTAGCTGCTAAGTCTGGAAAAACAACGCGGTCGGGTGTGCGGACTGACGGCAACACAAGTGAGTTCTTATATAACTATGAGATTAACGCGATACCGTGATCACCCCGCATAAGTTGCAGCAGCAGGAGCTTCTGTATTCAACCTTCTTATCATCATCCTGCAGCTGTGCAGCTCCATAATTATCGATATAACACTTACCTACGACTATGTATCTCCTCAGACTTTGCTGGAACTTTCTAGTGGCCCCGGCGGATGGGATTCCGTGCAGTAGCTCATACAGAAATTCTCTGTCAACCTGCACAAGGATTCTTCCTGCTCTAGATGAACTCTCTCCAATCGAAACAAACTAAGGCTTGCAGAAGAAGGCAGCTCGATGGGGGCCGGATGCTGCTGCTGCTGCAGCAGCTTCACCACTAGTTCTAGTTATAAGAAGTAGAATATCTGCAGCAATCCATGATGCACAAAGCTTGATGAACCCACGACCATATTCAACAACAAAAACAAAGAACTACAAGAGAAAACAAATAAACAAACAATCACCACAGCCTGCTGCACCACCATCACCACAGCGAAAGGAACACACCAACACACGCATACACGACATGGCAACAGGAACAGGAGAAAACAAGCATCAGTTCCGTTCCACACCCTTCGGTTGCGCACCCTTTCGTGTGTTGGTATGTTGGGGTCACCCTTGAACAGGCAATCGGCGTATGAGTTGGCGCCCGTTCTTGGCGCTGGCACGGTCACACCATTCGCTGCAGTTGCGACTATGACGACGGAGGGACGGACTGATCATGGTGGTGGTGGTCCCGCTCGGGTGTGCGCGGGGGAGGAAGGAGGGGGGGGAGAGCCCGGGTCCTCCACCATCTCAACCCCGCATCTACAGCGCGCACTGGGGGTGCGGCCGCAACCCCACCACGACCACTACCACTCGCACTCTCACGCGCGTCTCGATGGTCTCGATGGGCGCCCATCGGACCCCACCGCGTCCAACCCCGCACATCTCGCCCTTCATTCATCGCCGTCTATATTAAGCCCATCTTGTGACCATAACAACCTCCACAACACCACCGTCCTCGCCCCCCTTCCCTCTCCACAACACACACACACACACACATAAACAATCAAAACCCTTTAAAATTACCAATATTCAATTACGACCTCCTCCTCCTTTTCCTCCTCGATCCAACACCAAAACTACACAAAAGCGAAGAAAATCACACACACACAACACAAAAGCTTCAATTTCTAGTATTTAAAAGCTTCTACAATAACACCATCGATAACGCCCACAACGTGTGATCGATTGCACTAGTCTTGTGATGTGCAAATTAGTCGTAGAAATTATAGTAATATTTTTACTTCTTCTTAATTTGATGATGATGATGACTTTAAGTTTTTTAAATTTTTTTAAAGTTTAAAAAAAAAAAATTTGGGCGGGGGGGGTGGGTTTTGTTTTGGTTATGGAATTGTGAAGGCTGCGCTTGATATTATTATGTGGAAATTAGGCAACAAAAACTGTTTCTTGGTGTAGCAAAACGTTGTGCATGGTGGGACCCTGTTGCAAGGGGAACTAGCTGAATACGTCAAACGATGGAAACGTTTCCGCCAAAAGAAAATAAAACAAAACAAAAACAAACAAACAAACACTCTAGTGAGCAAGCAAAAAGTCACCACCCTAAAGGAATAATTTTTTTTTAAAAATAAAAAGGATTCAACACTGCAGTTGTCGATCGCGGAACTAGGCACAAACTCCCCATCTAAACTTATCTATCTAGGTGTCAATTTTCATACCCGCCTAGCCTAGCCTAGAGTGTGTTTTTTTATTGGGGGCCAAAAATTTTTGAATTTTTTTTGGGACCTACAAAATATGATTTCAACATATGCAAAGGATATTGGTGAAAAAGAATGGCCCTATTTCGCCAGATTTTTAAATAATAAAAGTAACAATGGCCAGAATTTGTACAACACTTTCCAGCAGCTAGCAGAAATATAAAACTTGGTTCTTAAAATTTTCTACTTTTAATATCTGGTCTTATATACAAATTTTTGGCATATTGATTTCTTGTGGATGATTGCCAGTTTTGGCTACACCACAAAATTGAAAAAATGAAAACCCCTGTGTAACCAGAGCCTGGTGTTGGTATCAAGGCTCCAAGTTTTCCAAAACTTTCATAAAACTTTCATACCAGTCTGGTCCCGGGTACCTCTTGAGTTCTTTAATAATAAGCTTTTGTGCCAGCCTATTTATCAGTTTTCATACTGGAGCATGGTCTTGGTATTGTTGTAACCAAAAGAAAGGCCCAATGAAGCTTGATGACTATGTGTGAACATCTCATAGTGTGCTGCCTACGTCATTTGCACATACACACTTTATTCAATTGACTTGGCTACATGGTCCAGATGCAACATTTCAGTAACACAACCCGTAAACATGACATTCTGGAACATTAAGGCACAGTCTGACATGATTTGTCAAGCACAAGAGATAGCCACATGCATAGGCACAAGTATCTCACAATCAGAAAGCAAGAATTGGATCTCTCTTGGTCTTCCTATCCAGGTATCATCCCATAGTTGCTATTGCTATCTTGAGTTTGCTTGACAACACAAATGATTTTGCACACACACTATCTCTAAACATAAACCAAATTTTTTATTGTATTCTCAAGCATAGAGCAAGCTCTTCTCTAAACATATCTTCATCAACTACTATCAATTACTACTCTTCATATCCTACTATCAAGAGTTCATTTCTCTCTTCTCCCCTAAACAATACTCACCACCGCATTCTTTCACCAATATTGCATCCCAATATGCCTCCCATCCTACATTTCCCATCTTCTCACCAATTCATTCTGATTCCCAAACTTATATCATAGACTCTTTACACAAATCCTCATAACACATATGTTAGGGCTATAATAACCACACTCATCTTCTCAACTCTTTTTATGTTTTCTTTGCAAATGTAGGATCTAGGAGACCTTGAAGGTAGACTCATTCATCATCTCCATCCTTTTTTCTATTCTTAACGAACTCAAAACACAAAACCAACTTTCTACTCACTTTGCATTCCAAACATAATATTTGGATTTCACTTTTTGCATAGCAAAAGTGAAATAGGATACAACCTTTCCTCCATAGAATGATCACACTAAACTTAAATTTATTTATTTATTTATTTATATAAGAACATCTAAATTGTCAATCTTTCAATTTTCTTTTCATTTATCCACCTCTCTTCCTCTTTTACATCACCAATTCATCCAACACCACCAACACCATTGAATTCTTAGCAACAAACAACAAACTAAAATTTTAAAAACACAATTATGACTATTCCTTTTTTAAATTCCTTGCATGCCATAGGACCACCACTGCCATTTTTCTTCATGATTGAAAACACAAAAAGGTTTAAGGGTCACCATCCACAAGCAACCTTAGGTGAAAGTTTCAAAACTCAAAACATTAATGTTTGTGTAGTAACCCATTAAATTTGCTTTTAAGCCACATTGGTTCCAAGGTTTTCAAATTTCGATATTGTCTAGTGTCACCAAAAAACAAGGACACAAACAAACAAAATGCAAAACACGTATATACTAAATAGCAAATACACTCTCCAAACTTCACACTGGCTCGAGCTAGTGGCCACCTAAATTCTGTCCAGAAACTAGCAAAGAAATCGCCTTTTTCATCATAGAGAGGCTTGAGGTTTTCAGGGGGTCAGATCACTCTGATCTCATTCACTTGAACCCACTGGCCTCTTTTCTCAAAGTCCTCAGACCCACACAAATCACATGATCAAATTTCCTTGACACCCTTGTTCCATTTGATAAGACAAAAAACAAGAATATAACACATTGACTTCCCCAAGTCCTTGCTTCAAGAATCCTTACAAAAAACTACACCCATCCCTTCTGTGATCGACCTTGTAGACTCAATGGACTGTTGTAGTCTTTTGGAGTTCCCAAAATCAAGGTACTTGCTCTTGAAAAACAAGATAACAAAACCCAGATACAAACAAAACACAAACATAGACTCTTGAAAAGAGTTGTTGGCTGCTCTCGAGACCTTTAGAACTTGTCATCATTCCCCCTGCTCAACCATCATACCCTATTCTAAGATAGATACTCTACCTCCTTGAATACATTACGCAACGGATTATTTTTGTACTTTCCCTTGAGACAAAGATCTACAAACCTCATTCCCGCAACTTCTTTTATTTGCAACAACCCAAAATCAAAATCAAAGACCACACTTTTAATCCTCCTCAAAAGTCTAACAACATAGCTTCTCTTTCATCATCCCCCAAAAACTTCTACACAAAAATATGATGCCCAAGTCCTTCCTCAGAAGCCTTAAATATTCTCCTCAAAATCCCCCTTACTAATCACTTTATAGAAATTTGATCCACCAAGCCTTGAAAAGTTATCATTGGGTTGCTCATATTTTCTTCCATCTCCAAAATAATATCACCTACTTCCTTCGTCATATCCTGCCAAGCCACCAAAAACACACAAAAATTAAAACATAGTAAATTTTATTTTCTTTTCCTTTTTTAGTGCCATTGAAACACACTGCAATAGTTCAGAGCAGTCCAAGAAGCCTTGACCCAAAAATAGCTGACATTGTTTTCAGGTCACACTAGCATTGGGTTTAAGATTGATTTTTGGTTGGTATGAAACAAATATATACAAGATATTTGAAATTATTATAAGGGTTGCATTGTCTTAGTCATACCAGCATGCTTGTCGCAACCCTATTTTAAGAGAGTGTGAGGATGAAATTCACACTCCTGAAATGGGGACTTGAGAGTCCTTCGCGACTCCTAAAATTTCAGAGGTCAATTTCAGGGGTCAAAACACCTTGCATTGGGGTGCTCTTTATATCATTGGAAAGCTATCAAAGTGTAGATGTCGAAAATGGGCTCGTATGGGCCATTTGGACATCTATAACAAACATTATGGCAAAAAGAAGGGTTGGGAATCAAACTAGCAATTTGACTCCCGACCACTAAAAGTCGGGAATCGACTCAACCTCGATGTGTGTAGGTGGAGTGTGACACATCGTTCAAAAGTCTCAAGGAGAACTACAAGTTTGCTTTAGACTTCATCCCAATCGAAGGTCTGAGCAAAGAGTTATGACCTCATAAAGTCCCGAGAGTCTAAATTGGGACAATTTTGAGACTCCTCCTAGGAAGTCCCGAGACAAAAAGCGATTTGGATGTGGGTGTCACGGAAAGGTGTAGAAAATACTATATGGGGGAAGGTGCTGGCTTCCCACGAGTTCGGGCCGTGGTGAGTCTTGTGAGTACAAAGTTGCCCATGGTTTGTCTTAGCATTAAAAGTGTTCTAGAAAGTGAACTAACCAACTTGTTGGTTGGTTTGATGTAGGTTCAAGTAAATAACTAAAGCTTGTCACTCTTCCTAGTCCCATCTCGGAACTTTAGCATACCCCTCTACCCTTTCTAGTGCTAAGAGCTAGGAGCGTGCCTCGAGTTCCTCACAATTCCGCTGTTTGAGTAACTTAAACCCATCTTGGGTCTAATTAAGAACTTGGGAGCGCGTCATTGCTACAAGTGAAATCTCACCACTTTAAAAGAATTCTAGAACATAATATTCAACATAACAATTGTCAATTTGTGAAACCACCTCCACATTAATATATCTACATGTTAATTTGGGCTTCACATTGTTGTGGACAATTAATTGATTGATAAAAAAAATGAATTGATTTTGTGAAAATTAAGCTGTATTTAAATGAAAATATCGAATGACATTACATGCATCTTAAATTGAATGGTTTAATTGGATTGGATTCAAATTTTTTACTTTGACAATTAAATTGAAATACATTGAATGGAATCTATCTATGAAGCAATGTAGTTTGTTTTGTTTTGTCATGTTTAAATCTCCCTAACCACAACAATTGATGTCGCATTATTGGTGTTTCTTGATGGATAGGGGTGCAATCACCTAGTTTCAGACTATTTGGAGCTATGGTGTGAAAGGTATTGATTATCGAACCACTTTTCTCAATGAAACTAAATAAAATAAAATAAACCTAGAAAGGTGGCCTTTTACTTCTATGGCTAAAAAATAAAGCTAAAAAAGGGGCAAATCCACTAAAGGTTTACATACTAGAATAAATATTTTGCCTGCAATTCCCCTTAAACCTTAATCCCCTTCTCCATGAGTGGCAAGCCATAACAATCCCAATTGAAAAATGGCTCCATCAAGCCATCCAATGTCACAATCTACCATTGATCATTTTCCTCCTTTGCCAAGACTACAACGGCCATCATCTCTTTTCCATTACTTGTTGTCAAGTATGAAGAAGGTGGGATCACAATCACTAATTATGACCCTTTGCTTGAGCTTGCTAGATTTTATAATTATGAAGGTTTTAGTTAGGATTTGGTTTCATGATGTGCAATGGGGCATGGGCCACAGCTATAAGGATTTGATGACTTAATCAACCATTCAAACATCACAGTTGTTTAAAAATCAAAACACGTTGGTGAATCATGACTATAATTTATAACTTGTAACTTTGCAAGTTACAAGTAGTTAACTAAAGCAACAGCTTGGATCAAACCACTTAATCGACCGTTCAAAATGCCGTGTCAAGCTTGGGAGGATTTAAGAATCATGAACTGTAATTTGTAAAGCGCCATTGTGCATTGAAAGGTTATGATGCATCATTGTGCCATGCAATTTGCAAGTTGAAATCATCATTGGTTGGCGATTGTTGATCAATTATTGCCAAAGCCAAATCTTTCTCCAAAAATATATGATCTCTATTCCAAAATCCTAACCCATTGTGACATTGCCTTCTTTTCTCTTTGCAAGTTGGTACAATCTATGATTTTGGATTTTGGAATTTGTAATGTGTGCATTACATACTATGTAATGTGATGAACATTAGTGGTTTGTGTCATTATGCAGTGTGCACTAGAGTTTAGTGGTTCACTAGTTTGTGTGTGCACTTTGTTGTGTACTATGATTCAATAGTAATTATTGATGGACAATTTCAATTATGGATTTTGAAATCTCTTACAATCTTCAATAGGTGAACTAACAACTTGGCATTTTAAGGATTTATAATGGAAGTATTTTTAAATCTCCATATTTTTTTGATAACCTTCAATTCATGGTTTTGAGTGTGATTTAAAGGTCTAGGGTTTTCATTGAGCTTCAATCAAGTAATAGGTTTGATCAAGTTTATTATTTCACATCCTATTGATTTCAAGGTTTGGTGCTCTCTAAGTTTTTTATCTTTAGACTCCAAATTCCAAATTTGTTAGTGTGTCACTCCAAACTCTAAAGGTTTTGATAAATTGGAGAGTGCACAATCCAAAGGTTTAAGGTTTAATGGTTGAAGTCTACAAACTACAATGTAGAGCTTTAGGGTTTATTATTTGCTCTATAGATTGCATTGTGTAGTGTAGAGTTTTAGGGTTTAATGATTACAGTCTACAAACTACATTATGTAGTGTAAAGCTTTTAAGGTTTACTAATTATACTATACAAATTATAGTGTAAAGCTTTAGGGTTTGCTAGTTGCAGTGTATACCTATTGCTAGTGTAGAGTTTTAAGGTTTATTGGTTACTGACAATAGAGTTAAGGTTCGTTGATTATTGACAACAAAATTAGAGATTGTTATTGTAGGTTTTACAAACTATTTTACGTTATTGTGATTCTTTTTTTAACATGGCATCAAGTTGCACCTTCCCCAAAACTTCAAATTCCATCATTTCTCTTCTCGAATTGTTATACTAAATGTAACATCCTTTAGCAACCAACCTCTAAACCCTATCCTTTTTGAACTTGAACCTTTTTATAATGCTAACATGTGCATTTATGTTGAAAATACTAAGATGAAACAAAAGGTGTGTGAAGTAAATAAGGTGTTTCAAGATGTTTAGAATGTTAAATTGCCATGGGTTAAATCGATGGTGGATGCACATGGCAAAATGCATCAAGTCAAATGTAAGGTTTGTACCGAGATAAAGGGAAAAGTTATTGGCCTTTAAATTGAACTGCCTTTGGAAACACAATGGGAGAAGGAAAGCTTTAGAGGTGGTTGTAAGATAAAATGGTTCATTCTTTGTGTCATAATCCAATTTTTGGTAGAGTCACCATTGGTGTCATTATTACAAAATGTGGGTGTAGTTCACTAGTCCCTATTCATTGGACCAATGAATTCATTGCTTTCCAACTAGTCCCTATTTACAAAGACTAGTGAATTCACTACTTTCCAACTAGTCCCTATTTACAAAGACTAGTGAATTCACTACTTTCCAACTAGTCCCTGTTTACTAATACAAGTGAATTCACTCAAAAGCTAATGAAATCACTTAGCATACATGAACACCTTTTGTTGTAGTGCATGCATTTATATGTTATTAACATGGCATAAAAAACATTAATTTTCCAAATTTGTGGCTAGATTTAGATTTTCAACTTGAAAAAAAAGACATCAATAAAAAAATTGCAACATATATACACCAAATATGTAGTAACAGACTTTTGAAGTTGAAAAATATGGACTAGTTTGATGTTTGTGCCTCTATATACATGCATTTTCATGTATGAATTTTATTTAGGATATATTATAAGGACTCACTATGTGATATGTTAAAAAAAAAAAAACATATGTGCAAAAAAATTATTAGAAAAAATTTAACCAAAAAAACTTTTGAATGGCCTAAAATAAGCCATATTTTCATAAGTCCATATCATAATCATTTTTGGGTGGATTTCAATTTTTATTTTTTTAACATGTACATTAAATAATTTTTTAAGATGTTTATTTTTCATATGAGCTTTTTAGTTCATTAATCACCATGTAATTCCCCACTAAATTATTGATATTACAATAAACTGCCATTCTAAAACTTTTAGGGAATGGAACATTTGTCAAAAATGAGCCACCTTAGAGTGCATACACCTTTAGTTGCAAGAGTTTGTAAAGTCATTCAATACTACATGAACAAGGATTTTGTCCATGCTAAGAATGAATGTATGTATTTTTCCATAAAAAATGAACCATTGTTAACCAAATTTGCCATGTTATTGTTGGTGAAAGGAAGAAAAAATTGGTGAAATTTTGTATTTGTTCCCACATGTTAGTTGAAGGCAAACCTATGACTAATTATGAAAGCATGAACAAGCTAGTGCATTTCCTTGATGTGAAGAATTTTCCAAAAACCCATTGTTCAAACATAGTTGGTTGGTAGATGGCAGCTTGCATGCATGATTTGGTTGTCAACAAAATGAAATCTTTGGTTGAAGGTGCTAGATTCATTTATTTTTCTTGAAATGAAATTATTCTTTTGATCAACAGTCCTAGATTTTTGTTCATGTTTATGTGGTGGAAGATTAGCAACATACATCTTTGTTTTATCCTTGTAACATGTGGTTCATGGGGCCACTTCTAATAACTTGAAACATGTATTAGTGGATGCCATGGTGTTGTTTAGTGATTTGAATTAGGAAATAATTGCATTTAAACTAATACATTTGGAGCTAATGGGTGAATGTGTTTTAAAAAATCAAAATAGGTGTGGTTATTCAATTGAAAGAGGAAAATGCACCATTCATGATTGGTGTGTATTGTATGAGCCACCACACCAATTTCAAAGTCCAAACTTTTTCTTAAATGGGCATTGTGAAAAAGATTAAAGACATTGTGTTATAAAGTTTGTATGCATACTTCTCTCACAGTCTAAAGAAAACCCAAAAGTTTGTTAACTTGGCTAATATTGTGGAAACATGGGGTCATTGAATTTTGAGGAACATCAAAACCCATTGAATTTCTATGCTACTCTTAGCTAAGAAGGTTATGTGTGAATATTATGCCTTGGTTTTAAAGATGCATCAAAATGCTAGCAGTAATATTCAAACTACGCATAATTTGGAGTTGTTTTTTGATTGGAGGTAATGATGTGGTTTTCTTGTATTATGCACATGTTGAAAAGGTTCAATGACTTGATTAAATTCTCCTAGTTTCAAAAATGTTTTGTCTATGATTTTGTTATTGTAGTCAAATTATGCATAGTTATGACATTCTTGGTGCGAGAATGTTATGGAAGCCCAAAGAAGCAAGAATTTTTTAAAAATTTTAAAAAATTTATAGATCAACCAGTGTAATTTGGTAAACATTCACGGGTAAAGAATGTTATGACAAGGTGCTAAATGAAGAATTTTAAAGAATTTTAATGTGCAAAATGAAGAATGT
>Ga0116227_10000352_pt1 | contig 86566 bp, 47 predicted proteins | sample S1TSphgellanicum_FD_89693 | JGI IMG/M metagenome (GOLD analysis project Ga0116227, IMG submission 89693) | Host-associated microbial communities from peat moss isolated from Minnesota, USA - S1T2_Fb - Sphagnum magellanicum MG | ecosystem: Host-associated > Plants > Peat moss > Unclassified... | reverse complement strand
TCTGAGTTGAATTCCACATGGGCATAGTGCCTTCCTGGAGGCCATGTCACAGCCTTCACCCACCTCACAACCGGCTTGTCTTCAAGTGTGCAGCACAACATTCTGTCAAAAACCTCTCGCAAGTCATGAACATTGTATGCCTCTGCTGTGAGGGGCAGATTCCCTACATACAGAGTACTTTGCCACCGACTTGCCGACTCTTCCTCAGCTGCAAGTTTTGAATCCTTGGGCAGAGGCTTTTCCACATTTTGGTTTGGAATTGCAAGAGTGCATGATGTAGACTTGCTTGCCAAGGCAAAAAGAGGCACAAACTTAGGGTGGCGGCAGATGAAAACAGAGTCACCCATGCTTTCCAACAACTTGGAATCCTTAATGCACTTGTAAACCAGAGCATCTGCCACCACATCTGAAGAAAGCTCTAGATAGACATCCACACACTCAGGAAGAATATAGATTGCAGACAAAAAATTGGAATCGGCTCCTGGGTTGGAACCTCCAAGAATTTCGGAAAACCGTTTCTGGAGGAGTTGTTCACTACGCCATTGTTCCGGGAGGTTGCCTACGTACAACATCTTGGCTGGGTCCAAGACACGATCTCCTTTGAACATCCTCTCTCTAGGCATTGCTGGCACCATCTCTGCCTTCAAGTTTCTTCCCACCGAAAGTTGTACTCCATTGACTTGCAATGGCATACTTTTCACCTGGCAAGCATCAAGGACAATGCGTGCAAACACCTCTGAGGAAAATTGAGCAAAAGCATAGCTGCCAGTGCTGCGTTCGTAGAGAGAAATGTGCTGAATTTCTGCACTCTTTGCAGGCACAAACTCTAGAGGCTTGAAATATGCCTCCAAAGCTTCTCGTATTACCAGGATTGTATTCACCAAGCCCACTGGAATATTCCCCACAAAAATTGACTTTGCATGCTCACGTGCATCACGTCTGGCATCAAATGCCTTGTGCCCAACTGAAGGGATTGCTGAATTGGTACCCATTGGAGGAGGAAAACTGTTGCTGATGAGGGAAGTAGGAGAGGGAGCAATGGAGCTCAGCCTGCTTCCAAGTGGAGTTCCTGTTACAGTCATGCTGGTCACGGGTTCCATTCCAGGAGGAAACAACTGTGGAGGTGGCACAGAGGGGACAGATGAAGGCCATCCAGATGGAATTGCTGAAGATGATTGTTGGGTTCCATTGTTGCTGTGTGGAGAGGTTGATCGAAGTGAGGACAAACAACTAGCTTCTGGTGGAAAGACATTTGATGGCCCTGAGGGACAGATGCAGTAGTGTCCGTCCATCCACATAGTATTAGGGACCAACCAACCATCATGCAAAACCACCAGGACATGAGAAGAAGCCAGATACAAATTACACACAAAGAACAACAGAGAGAGACTGCAGTGTCTTTTGTATCAGAAAAATCTCAATTACAGTGTGTATTGATACCACTGCAATATAGCATTCTTTATGAGGCAGATACCTGGTGGTTGAAACCAAGGTACTGGTCTTGCTTTTTGTAAGAGTCTCCTTGCAAACTAGTTTCAACTTATTAACATGATGAGTTCCCAGAATTGGACATATCATACCTGGAGGATGCAGTGGCCCAAAAGAGTATTCTTGTTTGAGCTGTGTCCCATCACTAGGCAAAGATGGCAAAGGCCTTTGTGGTAATGAGTCTGGCAAATCTGGTGAAACCATGCCTGCAACTGAAGGAAATTGATTTGGAGGTAGTCTTGGTGGCATTGGATTTGGTGGCATGAATGGCAGTATGCTGCTCTGAAGCTGGAAGCCTGGACCTTGGGGGGTCAACTCAGATTTTACAGATGTATTTATTGGCCTCAAAACTGAAGCCAATTTACCTGCTACAGTACAAAGGATGTCAGATACCATCCAAAGTTCATGTAGTGCATATAGCAAACAACCACATTCAAGGATGACTTGCTATGTGACATTTGTCATGGTCTTAACAGACGATACTACAGTGTGATCTCCTCCTTGTACCTATCTGACTCTTCCCCGATTTTTCCTTGTGCCTTTACAGCCAGCCCAGCTTAGGCTAGTGGGCATTACAGTTGCCCCTCAATATGAAAAATCTACAGAACATTGCCTGGAAGGAGACTTGACCTGGAGGTAGCGAAGGATTTTTAATTGGAGAAGACTGTGCAAGCAAGGGGGACTGAGGTTGTAGAGGACCAGACGTGCAAGGTGCAGCAGAAGCTGTGCAAGAGTTGTCAAGGAGAATTGGTGCTGTGGGTCTAACTTGGCTCACAGGTCCCCACACATGCCCAGGTATGGCTCTCTCTGGAAAATCCTTGTGCTCTTGGAGCTTTTGCAGATTTGAAAGTGCGCACCCAGATTGATGCAAAGCAACTGTAGCAGCCAAATCTCTCTTATGAGAAATCTGATTTGCAAATCCTGGTGGGAGTTCAGGGGATGGAGCTTCATCAAGTTCAGATACAGATAAAGGGGATGGCAGTTGCATATTATACTTGTCTAGCTCTAGCAGTCTATTTGAGCTACTACCAGCTATGCCTGTTCCAGCAGCTCTTGCAGTTTCATGGTTGCTGACTTCACCAGACAAAGAAGGCTGGGGAACTTTGTTCAATGGAAAAACTGCATGGGTGTCTGGCTTTGTGACTGTATATGTCGGATCTATCACAAGCTCTCCAGCATTGGCGCCCTGGCCAACCAACAACTGGTCATGATCAGATGAACAATTTGTGACTGCTGAGACCTTTGCATTGGATCTCAGCCCAGATGGGGGAGAACCCAGAGGTGGGGCTCTTGTCAAGCAAGCTTCCAGGCTCCAGGTGTCAACATGAGAAATGTGCCTATTGGAAAAATCTTCAGCAATGGTCACACTTCTCTTTTGCCTCTGAAGGAAACTACTACTACCCTTCTTTCCCCCAAGTTTGAAAGCTGTTGTCCTCCCAACATCTATTTCTTTTGTAGCCGTTCCATCTCGGGTAATCACAAGTGCTGTTGCTACACCTGGAATTCCACACAAGGAGTCACCCTCTGCCTGGTCTCCCCTTGCTTTTGTTGCTACACCTTGAAGTTTGGTTGAAGACTTGTTTCCAGGTACCATCTTCTTTTCCTCAGAATCCATTGACAACAGTCCACAACCCGAACCTTTGGGCACCTTCCCACCAACAACTGGGGGGCAACTTTGAATGTCAACTGCATTGGCTCCAAGCCTTGCTTTCTTGGGTGGTGATGGAGTTGCAGCAAGGTCATTACTCTCACTGTTCGAGACCTTTTTGACTGGAAAAATCTGGTCAGGTCTCTTACCTTTTACACCAACAATGCGCTTGACTGTTGGAAGATCTCTATGATCCAATTGGTCTCTTGTTTTGATTTGACCACCCAGTTTTCCTCTCATGTCCATGTCATCATGGGAATCATTTGCCACTCTGCCTTCTTGTTCACAAGACTGTGATTGGCCACTGCTTGGAGCTTGATTGCTGTCACTCACAACCTTCTGGAACAAACTCTTTGGTGTCCAATCTGCTTCTCCAATGCCACCTTTGTCATTCTTTAGCTTTTCAGTAGATCTGCTGACATCTTGACATAAGTCTTGCTGGTTCTGACCCTCATCTTCAAAATCTGATACAGGACTAACACCCGTCAACTCCTGGGCCAGGGCTGCTTCATCTCTTGGCTCTAGCAGAGCCCCAGATCTTCCAGCCTTCCTTATCCGACATCTTCCTTTATTTGGTTTTGGGGAATTAGAGCCATCTGTATCCCATGAATCCTGAACTTCTCTATTTGGCTTATCATTTGAACACACATTGTCTTCATGTGATTTCTCAGTGTCTAAGGTAACATTCCCAGGACTTCCCAACAAAACTTCAGGTTCTTCAGCACCAAGAACTGGGCTTGTCTCTCGGAAGCAAGCAAGGGGAGGTATACCAATCTTTTGTGACCATAGCCTCCTCTGGTGCTGATGGATGTCTGGTGAATCTGGGTCCTCATGATGCGAAGGCGCACAATTTTCTGTGGACATTTCAGCAGCTGGTGAGACATGTATAGCTTGTGTTGGGCCTGTGGTTTTGCCAAACCTCCTGTTAAACTCATGCACATCTTGGGTCTCACCAGCAGATTCAGTCTGTGTTGGAGCATGTGAGATCTGGTTTCATCCAAAACAGCAAGAGGACATGTCAATGCCACCAACTATTATTGTAACAAAAAGACTTAGAGCAACACCCTCTTCCTTGAAGAGTTGGGAAGGCTGGACTTGCTGAAAATATTTCTCTTCGCACAGAAACTTCCAGTCAAGTATGAAGGGATCACATTACAGAAAGTTGAAGTGAAGGTCTTTTGTGAGACATCACAAATACAAGTTCATGGTGTTAAGCTCATCATAGTCACCTTGCCAGAGGTTCACGATTCACTCCATATTCACTGATCCATATACGCCAAGTCATCCAGAATGTGGTGCCTCTGCTGGGGACCTCAAGAAAGGGCAACAAGTTTACCCCAGCTTTGTCCCATCTACAACTGTTCGAATCTGAGAACTCATAGTGTTGAGAACATATCAAACAAGCATAAGACAAAAGAGCATATGGATCTTAGGATCTTACTTTTTGTCCTCGCTTCTCATTCCGCTCTGCAACAATGCAGTTTAAAACGTTTTTGTATTCATCTTCTTCAATATAGGACCACCCTGCTTCTACTCCATAAACCTGCCCCACAAGAACAGCACCTTCTTAGCATGCCATGGACTGCATTAAAAAAAAAAACAAAATAATGGAGTTCACAAGAGCTTACAATGGTCAATATAAATCCCACAGAATGGAAGTGGACATTCTACTGTTTGTAAGCCAGCAATATTGTTCCCTACAGGTCTTGGAAGTCCCTAGGGTGCAGAATCACAATGAACAGTTGACCCAATGACCACCGTTGCATACAAAAGTTTATTCATACAAACAGTGGAAATTAGGTCTATAAATGCTTACAAGGTAGCCAAAGATAATGATTGCAGAGCAGTCCTAGGGGCCAAAGGGAGAGAAATCACACATTCAGAAGGTTGCGTACAGTGCGTATGATCAGTGCTTTGGAGAACTGGAGTGGCTGCAACACCTGTAGCACTATCTTCAACCGCTCTTTGTAGTCGGCTTTCATTCTGTGCAATCCCTACCTCATTTTCTACTGCTCTTATACCCAGAATACTAATACACCACTCCCCTTTGATAGACTAGCAGGGCAACGGCCACACAAGAGTGTTCTTCTCCTTTCAGCAAGCTCATCTTGTATGCACAGGTACCTTCATTCACAGCATACATGCCAGCCCTACACATGGGAAGTGTCATGCACTAAACCCAGGAATGTAAGCATCCACTCAACTGCTACCTGTATACCTGCATACTGCTCCACCAGCTGTATCCACAGCAACTATCTCGCAAACAATTCCACCACCACAGGTCTTGGTTTGTGCATAAGCTAAGTGCATGTTTAATGCACATGATGAACCTGTGCTCAAACGCCTCTGTCGCCAACATACCCAAGCATGCTCACTGCATGAATGTTGTCAACATGTTAGGATTTGTTGAGCCAATCTTTGCACACAAACTTGAACAAAGTAACACCATGGCCTGGCATGTAACAAGCTAGAACTGATGTAAAGGACAATAATGGGCAAGTCCTTGCATTCGAACAATTGGAAGAAGGGATGTCAGGCACAACAATGGCAAGTCCTTACATTCCTACAATTGGAAGAAAGGATGCCTTCCTCAAAATTCAAATGTAACAAGGAATCCACGTCTCAAACAAATTCTTGCAACACCCATCTGAGAAAAACACCACCCCTATAGCATTGGCTGTTAAGCTAGCTGCCAAAAGCTCTGCATTCATTTTTGGCAAAATCTCATTCCTCTCTGTTCAAAGTGTTACCTCTAGAGTCAAGCAAAACAACACAAAATTCCCAGTCTACAAATGAGGAGCTCTTTGTTATAGCCATCAAATAGTACTAAATACTGTGTGTAAGAAGAACCCAAAACTTGGCCTGGCTTGAAGCTGCAGTTCGAGATTGCTCCTCATTTGGAGATATAGGGTTTCAGGGAAACAGAGTGACAGCAGCAATCCAAAGGAGTGCACAATTACAAGGGCCTTTTTCTTCTCATGCACCACCCAGGAAACCCAACAAGTTTTCTTCCCTCTCCAGCAAGGCTCAACCCAACAACAGAGAGGAGAAAAGAGATCCTACATTCTTGTTTGTTCACCTGCTTTAGGTAAGTACTCTTATGCAAAGATTGTGGCATGTTTGCATCATCATGTTGGTTGGTAACCAACATGTAATGCTTCTTACAGTTAGAAGATCAGGTGTGATGGGAGGAGATGCAACAATGCATTTAGGAAGAAGAGGACTAAAAACCTACTCCTCGATGCACCAAAAGGGTTTTACATTTTGCAGCAAAAGAGAACTCCAGTTTTAGGAGCTGGAACAAGACGAGGAGTCAGTGACTGAAACACAAACAGACACAGAGCATAGAGTGCGAACTCCAGAGCCTTACAAGAATGCATGCAGAAAAGATCTGGAACCTGGCAAAGTATCGCTGTTTCTTTCTTCTTGCAGTCCAAGGAAGAGGTTTCCGGAATGAGCAGCGCAAAGGAAGTCGCGTTTGCTGGAAAGCCGTCCGTCACAAATCCAAACACAACAGAAGAATCTTCTTACAAGGAGCACCACGATCGGACACAAGCACAGAAGGAGAAGAAGAAGAAGAAGAAGAAGAAGAGGGTGTGAGACGCTGCTTTGTAGTAGTAGTGCATGACAGGAGCTAGCTCTACTGTGCGTGCAGAAGACACGAACTGGAGAAGATGACGAAATGGGTTCCTCCTCCTCTGCTCTTCACTCACTCAATGTGTGTGCAAAACGGGAGGAAGAAAGAAAGAATGGGGTCAGCGACTTCTTCGTCGTCCTTCTCGCGTCGGATTGTTGGAATTAGCTCGGAATTTTGCGTAAAAGCTGCAGCCAAATCCGCTGGATGATTCCTGCTGCATACCCAATCACCCAAAACCGGAAGCTTTTGCTGCGAGTTTCAGGAGGAGAGCAAAGCCCAAACTCCGTGAGACTTCGTGATTCTCGCAAACCCTAAATGTTGTTGGAGCTTTATGCTTCGAGGTTGTCTGGAATTGCAGCTCCTCTTTCTGGCTCTGGAATTGCAGCATCTTCTTCGCTGAGAAATAGGACCGGGGGTGTGTGATCGCAGTTTCGTTCCAGAAAAAGCTTGTGGTGGGGAAGGGGGATTCGGGAAGCTTGTTGGTTTAGGACTTGCTGCGCGGCATTCGAGGGAAACGCAGGAGACCATGCTTTGACATCGCAAATCCATGTCACTCCACTGTCGAGCTCGCTGGCTGGCTGGTGGTGCTGCTGCTGCTGGTACCATCGCAACAAGCTTCTCTTCCTGTCGAGGAGGTCACAGAAACATAATCAGTAGTGCCAGCAGCAGGAGAGTGTCGTTTGTGCACCACAGTGCTGTGCGGCGCTTGAGAGCTCTCAAATATGGAAACTGGGATGGCAGAAGAGTTGTTCCAGGGAGGTCCAGGAGGAGCTGCTCCAAATTCGCGTGTCTTCTGAGTGTGGCGGACGATGTAGGAGGAGCAGCACAGGCGGCAGCAACAACAACAACGCGAGACAAGAAGCTTGTCAACAAGAAGCAGCAGCAGCACCAGGGCAGTAACAGCAGCAGCAGTACAGAAAAGCATGAATTCGATGACATTCAAGACCTGATCGTGTCGCCTCCAACTGTGGCAACAACAACAAAAGGCAGCAAGAAGGCGGCAGCAGTAGGAGCAGCAGCAGCAGGAGGAATTAGGGAACTTCCCACTCTCCTGGAGCGAGAAGCTCGTGCTCTTGAAGGCTCCTCTAATTTCTCCAGAAGAGAAAGGAATGAAGCTGTGAATGGGCTCCTGGATCTCTTGGAACAGAAGGGAGTCACTCCAGGATATGCATTTGAGTTTGTCAGATATGCTGGCGAGCTCATTGATATCCTCATTGCCGAAGCAAAGCAGACTCCTGGTAAGCTGCCGCCACCTCCTCTATCTCCTGTTCCTTCTGTTAATCTCCTCCTTTGTAGCAATGATGCATCTGCAAATCCTGACCTAGTAGCAGCAACAAACCTTGAAAACACCATCACCACCACTCCAGCAAGATCATGCACGAAAATTCAATCCACATTTGTAGCACCACCCAGAAATCCAAAAAATTAGTCTGCCATTTCTGAATTCCAACAGCATTCAAAGAGGGATCACAAAACCCTACAGTCCAGAAACCCCAGAAATCAGTTTGTGCCACACTCGTCGATCTGTCATCAGAAGAGAACTTGGAGAATGCCGGCAGCATTCAGAGACCAACAAGAAAAGTCATCCCAACAGGTGAATCATTTCAGAACATCAGGCTGAGAGTTGCAGCTTGATGTTGGGGGTTGAGTGTTGACAGAGCGGGATCAGGCAGCACAGGGATCAACAGGAGGAGGAGGGGCTGATGATGATGATGATTTCCCATCACTTGCAGCAAGAGTGTCCATGTGTGCAGAGCAGCAAGGACTGGCAAGGCTGGTCTTCTACTTCCAGCTCATCAGCATGAAGGCTGTTGATGTCCCCAAGCTGCTCCCTTTTGTTGGTTGGCGGATAGATGTTGTGATGGCAAAGGTTGAATTCCTGCGCAGCATTGGAGTAAGGTACTTTGTTTTGTGCAAATGCCAAAGAACTCAGATTGCTGATGGATCATCTTCTTACAGAGGATGCTGAATAGATTTACCATCATGCTTCAAGAAGTGAGGATGAATTTTATTTTTCTTCTTTGTAACAGATATGAGCATCTTCCTGGCATTCTCTCCAGTTGGCCACAGCTCCTTTCTTACGAATGTGACAGGCTAGCTCTGGTTGCTGAGTACTTGACCTCCATCGGGTTAACATTGAAAGAAATTGGGAAGCTGGTCACGAAGTACCCAAAGATTTTAGGTCAAGATGTATCAAAGGATTTGCATCCAACAATCATGCTCCTGGAAAATCTGGGTATATCACTCAAGGATGCAAAGAGGCTAGTAGTGAGGGATCCCACTCTCTTCACAGACAAGGCAGAAAAGAAACTTGGGCCCCTGGTGGAATACTTACAACAGATTGGAGTCCAAAGAAAACACATTGGCGGCCTCCTGGTACGGAGACCTGTTTTACTTGACAGTGATGTGGAGAAGGATTTGGGTCCAATTGGTGATTACCTCAAGAGCATAAATGCTAGCACAGATGACATTGACAAGATTGTGACATCATTCCCATGGTTGTTTTGCTATGATCTTGAACAGGACTTTCGACCCACAGTATTGCATCTTGAGAGTTTGGGAGTTGAGCCAGGCTTAATGGGGAAACTTTTCAGACGTCACCCACAGCTACTGAAGAATCGCCATAATTTTGAGTTGAAGACAGTGTTCCTTTTGAACTTGGGGCTTGAGCAGAAAGATCTTGGCAAGGTAATCTACAATGCTCCACAGCTTTTAGGTCTCAGTGTAGAAGAAAATATGGTACCGACAGTCAAGTTCCTGCGCAGTCTGGGAGTGAAAGGGCCTGCACTTCTCAAGGTCCTGAAGACAAAGCCCATGATCTTAGCTTATAGTGTCGAGGGTAAGCTTCAGCCAAATGTGAAGTTTCTTGAAAGCATTCAAATTCAGCCAGAGGATATTGGGAAGCTGGTAACACGGCACCCACAGTTACTGACACTGAGCGTGGAGAAGAATCTGAAGCCCACAGTTAGTTATTTCCTGGATCTAGGTTTCACCAAGCAGGAATTACCAGATATGATAAGGAGGTTGCCCTCTCTTTTAGGGTTTAGTATAACAACAGTTCTAGACCCCAAGTACAGATACCTTGTGGATTCAATGAAGCGTTCACGGGCTGAGCTTGTCCAATTCCCTCAATTTTTCAGCTACAGCCTGGCAAAGAGAATAATACCACGGCACAATCGCCTTGGAGAGCTTTTTGGGTCCTTGTCATTGGGCAGCGTGTACGGATGTAGTGACGAGGTGTTTGAGAAAAAGGTGCAAAGATTATTAACCCAGTCTTCTTCTCACAAATCTAGTCTGGTGCGGATACCAAGGGTAGTACCTAAAAGACAATCTGTGAATAACAAAGTTAAAAGCTGACAAGCTTCTTGCACATTTCTTGTGTTGTTTCTTGAATGGGTGATGCATGCAGCATATCTTGATTTTGCTGAAGAGATATGCAACAGGGAAGCAGGATCAGTTAAGAGGGTTGCATTTGTGACAATGGTATGTTGAGAAAAGACGTATTCTTTTTCCTGCTTGCATCATGCTCAGGAAACCTGGCTGGCTACATGTGTTTTGTGTGATCTACTTCCAGTTCTGTATCTGTTGTGCATCATGTCCTTCATGTGAATGAAGAATTCAACACTTCAGAAACATGTTTAATGCATGTACATGTACACAGGTAAGCTCAATAAACAAATTTTCTCCATGCATCATGACTCTCATCTGCTTGAGTCTCAAGAAAGGATCATTGTGGATACATCAAAATCACTCTCACAAACAATTTTCTCCATGCATCAAGACAATTTGTGTGCATCCTGAGAAAGGGGCATTGAGGATACATCAAAATCACTCTCACCAGTGGGAAGAAAAGTCTCAAGGCCAATCACAGTTCCACTCTGCAGATTCTTTCTGGCTGCAATGTGAACTTGCCCTGAAACTGCACTCCTGCTCTAGCAGCACAACATTTCTCTGGGTAAGCTGCATATCTCTTGCACCTTCCTTATTGAGGGTTTAGGGTTTAGGGTTAACAGCAAGGATGATGTCAGGACCTATCTCTGAAGCCCATAGCTGAAAATAACTGTGGATGGACACACATGAGTAAGGGAGACCCAAGTTCCAACACATAGGAAAAACTAGTGATCCTCTCTGTATGGTCTTCCCTTGCACATGGACATGTTTGTGTTTGGTTGTTGTGGAAATGGTTGTGAAAACAAGTAATGAACAAAAAAAGGAGGAATATTCAGAATTTTCAATTGTTTTGGTTTTTGTCTGTCTAGTTGAAAGTTGTCTGTGTAGTCTGGGTTGTGACACACATTTTCCTTATTGAGGAATAAATTTTGAATGAAAACTAAACCATGTTCATCATACTTATTGATTTTGAAAGTCAAAAGGAAACATATTCTAATCCAAGTTTAGAAATACATTTATAGGGTTTCAAAAACATGCATGCAAATCTCATGAACATTTTTTCTTGAAAAACACTTTTACCAAATGAAGACACAACATTTCTCCATATTCTATTTAGCCAAAATGGAAAACTTGAGAATTGCCTACAATTTGCATCTTGTGCATTTAGAGTTTCTTAGAAAAATAAACCACAATCAATGATAATTTTGCATTATGCCATGTCCAACCTACTCCATCAACTACTTTCATTTGCACTACTAACTGAAAACATGTCAATAACTTGTAAACTTAAAGTCACCAATGGAATTAGGAACCACAATGTATATCACCAAATACAACATTTAGTTGCTTCACTTCCAACTTGTTCCTAGATTTATTCTTGTAGTTGTTCTAGATCTAGCAACAAGCATCTTATTCGTTAAGTCGCACACCCAAGTTACAAATGGTTCAAGGTTCAACTTCCCACCATGAGAAAACAAAAGAGCTCCTTTCCACTTGTGCTCCAGAAAACACAAGTTGTCAAAAGTGGAATCCAGAATTAAATCCTGAACTCCAAAACAAGGCAAATCATGTTCCTTCAAGTACACATTTTGAACTTGCCCAAGAATCAACTCCATTGTACTAGTGCAATTGCCACATGAATTATACATGACAAAGATACTATTTTTTAATAGCATATAGCCCACAGCATTTCCAGGTTCCACTCCGAGAACTTGTTTAATGACATGTTCTCCCATCTCCACAGCACAAAGAATTCTGGAAGTACTGAGAAAGCCTTTCCGTGTAGGCACTTGGTTCATAAAATGCTCCAAATTATTGATGACAGATCCTCTACAGGTCTCCAGCAGCTGGCCATTGTAGCCCAGAAAGTTAACAGGTGTTGTGCTCCAATGTTGCAGAGATACTGTAACCTGTATAGAATTGAAGTAGCACAGGCCTTTTCATGTGCACTAGGCCCACACATGGGACAAAAGACAACTGAAAGGACTGGTATTTATCTATACACCTTCTTCACAAATCTGTTTTCAGAATGTGCGAGAGCTTCTTCCTATCTAAACTTATACTTGGACACACCAAATAATGTGTGGCATCCTGTGGAACATTCCCAAAATGCTCACACATTTAGCATACACGTCAAACTAGGCTGCTGCCTACAAAACTATCAGACTCAACAGCCACCTCGAATGATCTCTACATGTGCACATTGCATTCAAAATGATTCAAATGCTGTCACGCCCTTCCTCATAGTTTACATGTTCCAGACGCATAGTTGTCCAAGATATCCCATCATGTGTGGCAGATATCTTATTGAACTCTCTCTGAGCTTCCCAGAGAGCCACTTGTATCTTGTCGAACTCATCTCACAGCATGTCAACCAGGCAACTACATGACCTTGGACTCACAACGATTTTATTCATAATTTGTCACAGTGGGTATCCTGTCACTCCATTCACTTATGCCCCACTCCAGTATCTCTGTCTTACTGAGATCTGTTACCAATGATACTCTTCACATCATTGTTAGTTTCAACTTTAGTAATCACAGTTAACACACAGTGTGCTCTGATCAGAGTGGCCTGATGGAAAGCCACTGACATAGGGCCTTGTTTCTTGTTGCAGGGACATGACTTGCTTTCAATCAGAGAGCTACAAAGTGCTTTGAAAATATGTAATTAATCATATTAGAAACTCTAGGAACAGATGTGAAAAAAGAACAGATGTCAGTGCATGGTGAGTCACAGTATGACTCCCGGCTCTCAGAGCTCCTGCAATTGGTCAATCCTTGACTGGTAGAGCTATGAGATGATGGCTGCCAACACAGCTAGTTGAAAAAACATGCTGGAAAGCTCCTCTGATTCACACAGAGAATCTTGTGATCACAACAGCCTAATAGAAAGATGTCCTTACATATGCAGTTAGAATGATGAGACTACTTTATGATGGCAAGCAAACCCAATGTCACAGATCCTTTCAGTTTCCAAATTCCTTCTCCAGCGTCTTCAGTTCTGCCGTAGTTCCACTGGCGTCCCTCTTGAAGGTGGCAGTAAGCTCGCTGGCGATGGCAGTTACGCTCACAAGTCCACCCACGCCAAATCCGAACCATGACGTATGCAGAAGAGTCGCCGTTGCGACGTTGTAGACAACCAGCGGCACAATAGCAACCCCTCCAAGAATGGCCACAGTACTGACGATCCCGGCCATCAGGATGCGTAACCTAAGCGTCTTTTGTACCTCCAAGCCGTCCGCTCGATCTTCTTGCCTCAGCTTTTCTGCCTCTTCAAACAGCGACTGCCAGTCCGCCTCCGAGTTCATCACTACCACCTCCTGTCCATCACGCGGTGGACTGCTATTAGCTTTGCTTTCCACCAGGATCTTCGCCTCGCTAGGCGTACTCTTCCCCGCCCTTACGCTCAATGACGCATACTTCACCAACTTTTTTTCTACCTCCATCTTCTTGGACTCCCCCGGCTGCTGCTGATCCATCTCCTTGGACTTCCCCTGCTGCTGATCCACCTCCTTGGATTTGCCCTGCTGCTGATCCATCTCCCTACAGCTGCACTAAAAGACTTCTTCCAACTTCGGAATACAACAAACCTCAATCCTTTCCAATAAAATGCCACAGAATCAAACAAACAATTTCTTTCACCACTACCCAAAACTTTCTTACGGATTCTGAATTCGTTGCACCAAGTCGATCGCCGCTGTGCTACACGACAACTGAAGCATACAAAATGCCGATCTTGCGATTCAAAATGAAGCTCAAATTTTAGTACTCCAAATAGTTTCAAGGACATCCATTGCTTTCTTGCTTGCTTGCAATCGGCAAGTTGCTTTCTTTCAAGGAAAAGTCAAGGACCTTATTGCTTGCAATGGGTATGTTGCTTTCTTTCAAGAAACATTTCGAAGGACCTTATTGCTTGCAATAGGCGTGTTGCTTTCTTCCATGAAAGATTTCGAAGGACCTTATTGCTTGCTTGCTTGCTTGCTTGCTTGCAATGAGCATTGCTGTTTCCAAGCAAAACTTTCAACGACATTAATTGTTTGCTTGCGTGTAATGGGCATTGCTTTCTTCCAAGAAAAATTTCACGGACATCTATTGCTTGCAAAGGGCATGGCATGATGTTGCTTTCTTTCAAGAAAATTTTCAAGGGCACTACCTATTTGCTTGCTTGCTTGCTTGCAATGGGCATTGCTTTCTTCCAAGAAAAAATTCAAGGACATCCATCCATTGCTTGCAAAGGGCATGGCATGACGTTGCTATCTTTCAAGAAAAACTCAAGGATGCGTATCATTGCTTGCAAGGGGGATTGCTTTCTTTGGAAAAAAAATTTCTCGGACATCATTGCTTGTAAGGGGGCATTGCTTTCATTCCAGAATATATCAAGGACGTCACTCCTTGCAATGGGGGCATTGCTTCCATTCCCAATAAAAACTCAATGGCATCCTCGCTTGCCATGCAGGTTGAGAAACACTATTACATTAGAAAAAATGGCTCAGGTCGTTACGTTTTCCAACTTTCTATTTCTTACTTTGCCAAGGCAAAAAAGGCGATTTTTAGGAGAATTTTTTTGGTGTATATGGGGATCATCAAGTACAAGGCAAGGGCAAGTCTAGAAAGGTTTATGTTGTTTTATGACATGAGAAAGAGGGCTGGAGCTCAAGTTCCCATGTCCAAGACCAACAGATCCAAAAGGGGTTTTGTTGTTTGATGGCATGAGAACGATGGTGGGAGCTTGAGTTTCCATAGCTAAAAATAACTTAACTCTTGTGACAAGGGCAAGTCGAAAAGGGCTATGTATAGGAGAAAGGCCTGAGTAATGATTTGAGATCTTTGCCCAAGGCTGGTAGGCCGAGGGAACAGGTCGAAAATCACGAAAGGGCCTGTACTCAGGTCCTTTTCCTACTACAGCAGAGTTGAGATTTTTTCATTTTTTAGAAATAGTGACAGGCTGGCTGGTACCTTCCGTGGGTTAGAAGATCCCAGTACAGCCTGGCTGGTACCTTCCACCTCAGAAGATCCCACTTGCTGAAAACAGGTTTCTTCAGGCAGGTAAGGGAGCTGAAAATACAAAGGAAAAATCCAGGTAGTGCTTTACGTATTAAAGAACAGGAAAACCCATGATTACTTTGCAAAGTAAGCCAGCAGGTAAGCCCCTTATGGGCAAGCTAATCGACCCACTTCTTACAATAATCAGGGTCATGTTCATTCCTACGAGGAGAGGATTTCAGATCATTATGTTTTAGAACATTGATGATTATGTTTAATTATGATCATCCAAAAGGATAGTTTCACAATTGTGTTAAATCATGGACATTGACAAGGACATGTAATTATTTATGAGAACTAGGTGAGCTTGCATAAGATTTTTGCAATTTAAAAAACCTTGAAAATTGGCATGATATGTTCTCAAAATCCTTCTGCTTGTTTGATGGCATAAGAATGAGGGTAGGTGCTTAAGTTCCCATGTCTAAGAACAACATAACCCCTGTGACCCACCCTTCCCAAGATATAAAAAATGGTCTGAGAATGAAGGCGGGTGCTCAAGTTCCCACATCTAAGAACACATAACCTCTGTGACCTGCCCTTCCCAACATATAATAAACCAATGTAATTTGAAGTTGCCAGCTTGGAGGATACCCTATAGATTTGTATGAAGCCTTTGGAGGTTACAAACAAGATTTTGCTTTGTAAAGTACCTGCAAATACAAAGGAAAAAAGATCTGTCAGGTTGTTATATTGACAATGAGAAGAAGGTTGGGGTGCAAGGGAAGGCAAGCTCTTTTGTCCTTGCTGATGTTTGTGCTCGAAATGTAGAGTTGACACGGAGTTTATGTGCATGGATTTGGTCGAGTGTCTTTAGACCTATAGTGTATTATGGTGCACTCCTTTTGTATGTTTATTGGGTTTTTTATGTGTAAGTTATAGTACAAGTGTTGTGACAATTACAATTCAATGTGGTTTGCAATTGACTCCAAGTGTTGTGACAATTACAATTTGATGTGGTTTGCAATTGACTCCAAGTGTGCTCAAAGCTTCATGGTTGATCTTTGAGTGGAATTGTGGTTTGTCCATGAAAGTTAGAAGCACCCAATAGTGTCACTTTGTACCCTAAATTGAGGCCTATTGTGGTCCAAAATTCACAATTTCACTTGGTGAAAAAAAAAATTATTTGTATTTTACCCAAAAAAAAAAAGGTGCAAAAGAAGAATAAAAGTAGTTCATGCCAAACTTCTTATTATGATGGTTTTAGGTACTTTTAATCTTACTCCACCAGAATAGAAGCAAGATTGGATAAGCCTCTTTTTGTCAATTTTTAACATTCTCTTATAATTGTCTTATACCTACCTTGAGTGAATATGATTCCTCCCACTAGACAATGGTAACACTACAATAGAAAATGGGCTTTTCTCCATCAGAAGGCCTTGACACTTGAATGTTGGATAAAGTACACTAGCTCCTACCTAGAGGAGATTAATGGAAAATGCAAAAACAACTAGACTTTGAGGAGCAAATTCAATGAATTGATTTTGTGGGATCTAGTAATACATGCCCAACAAGCTTATCAAATGGGTGGTGGGTGGTGAAAGTTTTTTGTCTTTCAAATTCCCATTCCAAGTATGTGTTTGAGTCTGATCATAAAGAACCATCAAAAGAAATTGACAGTGTATTTTCTCAACTCTTCTCATGTGTAACCTCACATGGGACCTTACAAATTCATGAGCATCCTGTTTTTCCCTTCTGCTATACATATTTGTTTTAAACAACTTTTTTGTGAACAAATCTTGGAATGCTCGTTCAATTTCAAAAAATTAAAAAACTATTATGGGAATCCTGAAAATGTGGATGATCCAAGAAACCCACCAATATTTTAGTTCAAAATGCTGAATTTCCAGGATTTGCCAAGGGCTACAAAGATTTTTTTGATATTACCAAGAAATATAGATAAAATAAAATTAGAAATATAAATTTTGGTTGTTTTCACATCTCGCTACAATTCATGTTTTTGTGTTAACCATGTTTGTGTGTTAACCCTGCAAAACTTTATTAATAGACACACCACAAATCCAGAAAATGTATAAGGGGAAAAGAAAAATGAAAAGGATTAATTCATGTTTGGACTATAGGTGACTTAAGGTTGCATGGTTTTCCAAAGAAAATTTAAAATTTGAAAACATAAGTAATCTAGGAGTCAACAAAGAAATGTAAGCATGGTGTTGGCTCGTTAGTAGGCTACCCTTACCACACGGGTAAAGGCATCAAGTAGGTTGAAAGGCAATGGGATGTGCCAAGAAGGCATTCCACAACATTGATGAAAAGAAGACCGAAAAAAAGAAAAGCATAACCAATGGATTTGGTCATTTTACCAACATGTTGGGCAACAACATCCAAATGTGGAGTGGCATTCACAAAACAACCAAGTAGGGTAAAACCATCCATCATCGAACATCCATGGGTGAGTAGCAAGACTTAGACAGCAGCATTCAGTATGTGATGGAGTGCACATGAAATCTGCAGAATGAAAAGAACATCAGGAAGTTGAGGTGAAGTATATAAGATGTAGGGTCAAGGAAGGTTGCAGAATCTTCCACAGTAACACAGCAGACAAATGCATAGAACTACATAGCATGCCACATACAGTGCCAGGTTCGAGCTTCTAGAAGCTTAACAAACCAATTTGCATGTCTGTTGTGAATCATATGAGAAGAACTGACAGTATAACCAACCATATCGAGAAACTTAGAATAAGACTCTTGATTTCCAGTGAGAAACAGGATTGAAACCTGTTAGTGAACATGATGAAAAACATAGAAACCTTGCAAGACCTCTCACCCCACTACAACCCATTCAAGCTATGAGGCATATGAATCTAAGCGTGATCGGTCTGAGGTTCCCATATCATCAAACACTTGCCCACAAAACCATCACATACAAATTGTAATGGTGCCAATCCTTCTAGTTCTTGGAATTTGCGCACTACAAAGAAAATGTCAAAGCATCCAAATTAGAAAAAAACAGCAGTGTTCACTTTTTCGCTTGTTCAGCCAAAGTGGCAGCATAAGAGGGAGGTGGCCGAGGTACAATGCTCTTCTTCCATTTGCGATCCAGCTTCCTTGACTCCCTCATTGTGATTCCCTGCTCTATTTCTCTTTCTCGTCGCACTGTCAGCATCCTTGCAATCTGCCCCAATTTAAGATGGACACATTCTTCAGTATTCTTGAGGAAAACAAATCAAACCCTAGACAAGATGCAAATGGTATTTCAGTAAGCACTAGTTCCTGAACATCAAACATTCCTGCAATTTGGACTGAATCACTTGCCACAAGAAGAAAAAAGAATAGCAGATGAAAGACAAGACTGATAAAATGACAAGAAAAAAGGCTGGAATTTTGTGATAGACATGTAATCTTCATGGGCAGAACAACCTAGAACTGAGATTGATATACTTCACCCCTGTCAGCATCCTTGCAATCTGCCCCATTTAAGGTGATGAAAATACTTCAGTACTATTGAGGAAAACAAAGTAAACCTGGACAAGATGCAATTGGCATTTCAGTAAACACTAGTTCCTGGACATCAACATTCTGCAATTTGCACTGAATCATGTGCCAAAAGAAGAACAAAGAATGACAGATGAAAGACAAAGTGACAAAATGACAAAAGAAAAACAGCTGGAATTTCCTGATAGACAACTAAACTTCATGGTCAGAAGGACCTAGAACTGAGATTGATTTACTTCACCACTGTCAGCATCCTTGCAATCTGCCCCCTTACTCTTCAGTACTATTGAGGGAAAAAAAGTAAACCCCAGACAAGATGTGGATGGCATTTCAGTAAACACTAGTGTCCTGGACGTCAAACATTCTGCAATTTGGACTGAATCACTTGCCACAAGAAGAACAAAGAATGACAGATGAAAGACAGACTGATAAAATGACAAAAGAAAAAAGGCTGGAATTTCATGATAGATGTATAATCTTCATGGTCAGAAGGACCTGGAACTGAGACTGATTTACTTCTCCAATATGTCCAATGACAGAAGCAGAGTAATCAGGATGACCCCTAGGTCTTACTGAAGAAGCCACAATGCAAAAAGAAGTGCATAAAAAAGGGCCTTAAACCCTAGAGGATGGCATCATACCTGCTTGCGCATACGACGGAACTCACTGCTTTTGTACTCCTGCCTAGTGGCCTTCTTGGTGCGCAACAAGAACAATTCTCCTTTGAGATCAATCACCGTCTCGTTAATCTCCTCCTGGCTCATCTTTCTGATGTCAACAAGCTCTTGCTCACGTTTCGCCATCATGACCACCTTCATGGGACCTCCTGCCCTAGACCTTTGTTGTTTACCTGCTGTCATCGCCACTGTCTGGACACCATTGTGCATGCTACTGCGACTGCCAACACTGTCCACCTGCCAACAATATATAATCAATGATATCAGAAATGCACCGCCCAGATTCCTTTCTTTTCTTCAAAATTTCTTCAGTTTGCCCTTGAAATGAGACCTAATGAGTTCTGCTCTCTGGATGAAGAGAAAATCAGAGACAATTCACAACCCTAGGATTTCTGAGAAACAACAGGGAGCATACATCCTATCAATCTTTCTTCTGATCTCCATTGTATCAAATTACAACAAGGACAGCGAGGGGGGATGGGGAGCTGCAAAAGAAAAGAGAAATTTGTGGGGCTTGTGTGTTTACAGAAGCCTACCAGTTTGAGAGAAGAGGCCAGGAAAGAGAGGTTGGAAGCCAGCGACGCCATAGCCATTCTTATTCGTTGCCCCCAGAAACGACGAGATCGTGCAAAGGAGCTGCGCACACTCGCGCTCTTCTCTGAGAGCCTCTTCTTCTTCTTCTTCTTCTGCGTGTGTGCGCGCGCGTCTGTGTGTGGGCAGACTTGGGGACTGGATAAGGCTGTGTATGGGGTCACCCTTCATTTCGACGGCTTTCTAGTGTTGCGACAGAAGCCAAATACACTACTACCCTATTACAGTGAAGGCCAGTGCTGTGCGGGTATTTGCTTCCGTTTTACAACCCCTGGTTCCGGTTATTTAATTCTACCATCGAAGAACCTCCGGTTCCATTTCGAAAGTATGCCATCAAAGAACCGTCTGTTCCGGTTTTGAAATTGTTATCATCAAAGAACCTCCGGTTCCTGGTTAATTTCTACCATCAGAGAACTGCCGGTCTCAGTTTCTTGACATTCTAACACCAAAGTAGTGCCAGTTTCGGTTATTCGGACATTCTGAAATCAAAGAACCATCGGTTCCAGTTTTCGACATGCCATGGTCCCCCAAAAACTCAAAATTAAAGAACCATTGGTTCCGGTTTTTAGAAAAGCTCAAAGGACATACGATTCTCATGAAAGAACCGGCAAAGACCTTTCATTAGGAGTTTTTTTTTTGGGGGGGGGGGGGTCTTTTAGATGGTGGTGTTGCAAATATCAGAACCGGTTCTCTGATTTTCCAGGGAACAGTAGTTATGAAATCAAAGAACCGTCGTGATAACCACCAGGGGGTTTGCTGCCCATTTCTACAGCATTAGTTAAATCCTAGAACCAGGGATTTTTTATAATGATTTATTTATGAAGGTTGCCATTGTGGCTTTTATTGGCTACTAGTCAAAAAATGAAGGTTAGTTCTGGCTATCATTTTTTGTTGGCCACTTCAAACTTTGCCAGGTGGGAATTATTGGTTACTTTGAAATTTTTAAGGGGGATATTATTTGGCTACTTTGAAATTTTAAGGGGTGCTAAAAGTCTAATTGACTAGGCATGCTTCACCAGCTTGCAACTTGGCATTGTGTAATTTTATGCTAAAACAATTCACAAATTCCGGAGTCCAAGTTGCAAAGTTGAAACGTGTGAGGATTGATAGAAATTCTAAAGACCACACAACATATATGGTACAAACTCGATACACACACAACTAAACTTCAAAGACCCACTTTCAAGCTTTAGCTATGTACATTGCATGCACCTCATAACATCACACCAACATCTCCTAGGGATGTGAACTTTTACCCATAAGGGCATTGCTCATTGCAAAGCAAATGGCCTATACACAAACACACCCACATTAGACAAACAAATGAAACATGTCAATCCATGCCCACCCATCCAAAAGTTTATCATGCTTCATTTGTGTTGTAAACACACACATAACACACAATGCAATGTCATGGATAGCCAAGGCTAAAAAAAGCACAAAGACTCAAAGATGCATAAACCTCAATGCCCCACCTAGAATCCAACTCCAAGATAGTGCAAATTTTTTTATGAAATTTCATGTTTAATAACAAGTTGCAAACCTTGCAACAAAAAAACATGAACCATGATGAATGAGCAACACATAAAACTAGGATTAAATACCTAATTCCCTAGGCCTCAACTACTTTAAAGGCTTTTTTCTTCTTCCAAGCTACAATGGCTTGATCATATGTGAAGTTCTCTAAAGTAAAAAAAGTATGCTCAAACATTCTAACACACAAATCTATGTGTGTGTTAAATTGATTACAAGCCTTGCTTTTCATAAAAGCAAATGTGCTAAAACAACATTCACCTTCTATAAACCCTAGAACCTAAACCATACATATTTCAACAAGTTGAAACCACTCAAACATTTTCAAGGTCAAAATCTCGCTAGCCCCAAATGGAAGCCACAATTGCTGAAGGGGCTTGCAATCCTTCTTATCCATCTCTCTAATGTGTGCAACATTATTTTTCATGGTTTAAATGAACATATGTGCCTAATTGTTCAAGGCCATGCCATCCAACATAGCATCACACCATCTTTCTATGGACCAAATAGTCTTGGGCAAAGCAAAATGTTTTCTTAAAATGTTTAAGTGACATTTGAAATTTGTTTCATCATCATGCTTCACCTAATAGTGTGAGTACACAATTCCCATAGTTATCATGAGTTGACAATCTAGGAATCAATGTTACACTTCATAAGAAAGTTAAAACACCTCAAAATATTTTGCCTCGATAGTTTTCACACTAGAAAAAATTCTATTGTTTGCAACCAATCATTATGCAATTGTATGCAACTAGTTGTTGTTTGTAACTAGATTGGTTATGCTTGCAATTACAAAATTGATATAATATAATTTTTGAGCAATATGATTGTGTGTGCAACTAACATTCAATTAATGTTGTACAAAGTGAACATGTGTTATAAAACTAGCAACCTAAACAAATACATACCTAAATTAATATACCCAATATATATACATAGGCTATATATTATAATATGATGCTTCTAGAACTAAAATTAAATCTATGCTAACTAAGGTTAAACTTAGGCTAATCAAGTTTAAACATCGACCAAACCTAGGATAAAGTAGCCTAGGCTAAACTAACCTAAAATAAGTTAATGATAAAAAAACTAACTAGAAAGTTAAATTAATGATGCTTAAACTAACCTTGACTAAACTAAACATGGCTAAATTAACCTTAGGTAAATTAATCATGGTTAAACCAAGTAGGAGGCTAAATTAATGTGTTTAAATTAGCCCAAATTAAACTAACCATGGCTAAATTAATTACAAGGATAAATTAATTAGAAGGTTAAACTAACTAGAAGGCTAAATTAATCATGCTAAACTATTTAGGAGGTTAAACTAACTAAATTTGGTTGAATAAAAAATGGTTAAATTAACTAGAAGGTTAAACTAATTAATTGTTAATATTAAAGTAATGTTTTTATGGTTAGTAAGTTACACTACCTAGCCTTTAAATACCAATTCCCCAGCCTAAGTTAAGTGACTATATTATAATATTATTAATCTTATAGGTAATCATATATAGTTATCAAACAATTAGTATATTTTCATTATTCTTTTTATTTTTTAAATTAATTGTAATATATGTATTTTAACTAGTAGGTAAACTAGGTTAGTACATGGCATAGGTAACATATAGTATTTGCATGTAAGTTGCAACTACATTGGTTGCATTTGCAACTAAGTTTTTATCCCATATCTTTTGGCCTAGATTCCAAGTGTGCACACTATATAAGTAAGTGCATTTGTCTTATTCACATACCAAGTACCAAATGCCAAATTTGGGATGAACTAATGAAAGATATTCAACCCTAAAAGTTAAACCCAAACACAAAATTGGATAATTTAAAACCTATATAATCAATCTAATCCTACCATCCTGCCTCCCAAATTAATTAAAAATAAATAATTAACGAGCTTTTAAAATTGCCACATGTCACCATATAATTGACTTTTACAAATTGGACAAGTGTCAAAATTTGATTTGCATTTGATTAGATGATTAAAATATTATTAATTTGTTAATAATGATGAATTTTTAAATAATTTTTAAATGCCACACATCACCATATAATTGGCCTTCACAAACAATATGAGAAATTGTGTCCATTGAAACCACACTACCCTACAACTAAAATTCATAAAACAACTCATATGCAACTATCCCATGGGTATTATAACTATTATGCAACTATGCTTTGGGTATTACAACTATTATGCAATTATCCCCTTAGAAATACGATGTATTAATAAATAAATTTTCACGTCAAAAAATTAATTAGTTGTATTATAATTGCAAGTTAATTGAAAATGTGTCTTCTATACAATAATTTATACACATTGTACATACATTGGTAATCAACCATGTTTGACTTTTTAAGGAGTTGCATGTGGCAACTACTTTAAAATTGTTGTAAATGTGCAACTAAAGAAACAACTATGTTGCAACTAATGTATAATGTACATACATGTGATTATGCCATGTGTCCACATTTCCACCACTCATTATGGGATACATTTGCAATTAGTTTTCAATTATGATTCCCATTGATATAATCAATACATCCATTAATGTGCCACTACTAAAATACTAATGTTCAACTTTGTTATGACTATAATATAACTACTTTTGACTTAATAAGGATATATATTCATCAATTATTTATATATTCATCATATGTGTTTCATTTTGAGTGATTTAAAATGTTATGGGAGCTTTACCTCAAACTCCAAGAATCATCTTTGAAATGCAAAGGAAAAAGAACAATGAAAAAGTTATAAATAAGATAAATAAGTTTTCCAACTTACAAAACATGTTTTTTTTCCTTTTTTCTCTTTGGACCCCTCCTATTTTCAAACTTCATAATTTATTATTTCTTATTCATTTTAAATGATTTAAAGTGCTATAGGAACACCACCTAAAGTTCTACAAATCATTTTTGAACTTTAATATCAACATAACAATATACAAGGATTTTTTGAATGTTCAAAATTAGCCTTTATGGTGAAGTGGTTTTTTTTTTTAGTTCTTGACCCCTTCTACTTTGGGGGGCCACAACTTTATCACTTTTATTATGATTTTAATGATTTTTAATGTGTCAAATGTGCCAATAGGAGGGGTTCAATTTTTTTTTGAGACCAAAAACAATGGAACCTTCCCCTTGGATCCAACATGCCTTTAACATTTAAGTGTTATAATTGCAACTCAATTATAATTCAATTTGCAACTAAGGAACAAATAAAAGATTTAACCCATATGTTTTGTTTTCGAATCCCAAATTACAAACTATATAAAGAAGGTTTGTTCTCTTAGGTTCTCAAATTAAGATACATGTGCCATTTTAAGACAAATTCAAAAAAGTTTAACCTAAAAGCAAAACATTAAATAGACAAATAAATTTTCATTTTTATTTTTTAATTCACTTAATCTTGTGTTTTCCTACTTACCTACCTATGTAGGTAGGTTGGTAGGTAGGTCCTAGGTAAATATGTAAAGATGTAGGTCTTAAATCCTACCAATGTACTTTACCTATGGTTATGTACAATTTACCTAACTTTTTTTTTCTAAATTTCCAAAATACAATTAATATGTAACTTAAATATGTAATTTTGATTATGCCATGTGTCACAATCTCCGTCCATCATTAACAATCATAATGAATGATGGAAATTAATATTTTGAAAAAAAATTATGTTCAAAAATCTTCATAGTGCCACATGTCAAATTGTAATAGGTGGATGACAATTAATGATGTCAACATGACATCATGGGTGTAGTTATAATGAAGTTGCATAATAGTTGAAAATGAGTTGTTTTGATTGAGTTACAATTAAGTTGTAATGAGTTGCACCATATATATATAGTGAATTGCAATTCTGCGATTCATGCAACTTGTATGTTAGCATTCACAACGTATAAATACAATGAATTACAAATGTTTTGTGCAACTCAAAAATTAAGTTGCAATGTCAATTGCAAAACACCTTTTTTTTTCATGGTGAAATGAACATGTGTCAAATTTTGATTCACATTTTATTCGATGGCCAAAATATTATTAATTTATTAATAATGATGAATATTGATATAATGTTCAAATGCCATGTGTCACCATGGGAAAACCCCATAGAGTAATACAAATGTATAAATTATAAATTTATACCATATATATTGCCCACGTACATACTATTGCATGCAACTGCTAATCATATACAACTTGTCTTATGCAACTATGGGGTTTAATAATTACATGTGTCACATGTAACTAAAAATCAATTGCATACAACAATTATAAAATGACGATTTTTTTTTAATGCCTATTTTTGTTCCCACATTCTAACATAGATGAAGTTGTGATGTCTCGAGCTTTAGCCATCTTTATAAGCCCATTCAACAACTCAAGCAAAGGTATTAGACAATGGAAGCCAAGAAAAATTTGAACATCGAACAATGTAATGATATTGACATTTGCAACATCACATGCATTTTGATATGCCCACATTTGCATAATGAAAGGCTTGTATTCTACCAACATCCTTTTCACATGAAATAACATTAACAACCACTATGTCTTCACATTTTGAAAGATCTTCAAACCCTTCACATCCAACAAAAAAGCCAACATTTCAAACTATCAAATTGAGAAAAGTAAGAATATACCCCAACAAGGAGTTTCTCAATGTTGTCCACCAATGACTAGGTGGATAAAGTTTTCACAACCAAGTATGTCTTGTGTGCAAGACAACGAATAGGCATAGAAAATGGAACCACATCATGTTCAATGATCTAAGTGGTGATGCCATTGCGCACACAAGTAAACACAAAACCTCCATTAGTCCCAAATGACACCAATTTCCTACCCACAACTTTTTCATTCACACCCCCAAAACTCAACATAGCACATAACAACACTTGGGCGAGATGTGTTGGAGTTGCACCTATTGTCACTTTTTCAAGGGTGAATATAATGGGCAATCATTTCCATTTCTCAAGCACATAAACATGGAACCCACTCTAACTAATGTTGTCAATTATAGAAACCTCATCAACAAAGATGGAGACGTACCTAGCAACACTTAAAACCTTTCTCATTTTGCACTCCACAATCTCACACAAAATCCTAGCCATCTCCCACACAAAAAAATCATTTCAATACTTTTTGGGTTTGTTTTTTAACCTCAAAAAAACTGAACAAATCTTTCAAGCTTTCATACTTTATCATGGCCCAACCTTGACTCAAAACATGAAAGCAAGATGTAATTTGGGTTTTCTTGCATTTTTCCTCTCTTTCAATGCCAACACATACCTATGGGAAGACATTCATTGACTGAAGTCTGAAATTAAAAGGCAAACAACTTTTTTTTTTTCTAGTGGATGTTGTTATTCTCAAAATAAATTGTGCCCTCAGGCCAACAACCAAAGGTATCCACCAAAGCCTTATTCCTACCACAATGCTTATACAACCCATCGAACTTAGGTGAAAAAAATTTGTCACACCTTTTTATTTGGTTACACATTCTATACTTGCCATAGATTTTGCCCATGGGAACTTTGTAGCCCAAATGTCTTGGAAGGTCCTATTAACCTCATTTTTTATTTATTTGTATAGTTCTCTTGCTAGGAAGGTTCAAGTGGAAGAAAGGGAGGTGTGGCTTTAACAATTTTCACAATAATAAAGTGGTGGCTAGATGTTATAACATGAAAAGGAGCAAATCAACCAAAAATTAACTTCCATTTAAAATTGGAAAGCAAAATAAATGATGCTATGATGGTACAAGTATATAAGGAAAAGCCTAGAGGATAGAAATAAGAAAAGCACAAAAGAAAGATCTTGAGGTCAAAATTACAATGCATAAGAACCAAACCTTCAAAAAACACACAAGTGTAAAAACTCACAAGACTTGGGAATTAACAAAACTTCAACATGAGTGGTGAAATTCAAACTTTAGAACTAAGGTGTAAAGCTTCAAAATTTACATACTCAAAAAAATGAAATGCCTCATGACTCAAAAGTTCCATCACAATTACAATGTGGGAATCAAGACTCAAGTAATGAACTTTATTGTGGGCTACCAAATGGGAATAGAAGTTACAATACAACTCTGTTAGATTTCTTGCACACATTATGATGCCAACCTACTCTATCAAAGCCACTGAGGTGTAAAGCTTCAAAATTTACATACTCAAAAAAATGAAGTGTCTCATGATCTAAAAGTTCCATCACAATTACAATGTGGGAATTAAGGCTCAAGTAATGAACTTTATTGTGGGCTACCAAATGGGAATAGAAGTTATAATACAATCCCATTAGATTTCTTGCACACATTATGATGCCAACCAACTCTATCAAAGCCACCATTATTTTGGCCTCATGAATTTTTTAATGCTTGCGACTTGAAGTGCACAAATCCAACACACATTAAACTCCTAAACCTTCATAAAATGACTCCCCCTTTCTGTCCGTCATAATTGTTTAAAGGCTTAAAGTGAATCCATTTGAAGCCCACACATAAACCAGTATCCCAAATTTCCATAACTTGAAAGATTGTTGTCAATGTGAAAGTTACTAGACTACCAAAGAATTGAAGAAGAGATCAATGGCAAAGAGGAACATAAAGAAGGAACTAGAGTGGCAAGGAGGACAAAATAAAAATAGCACAATGATGGCAAATTGTTTGAAATAAGAGGGGAGGTGTTGGCTTCCCTAACCACGAATGCAAATGGGAGATGGCTACATCTCTTCTATTTCACAAATGAAATAGCAATTGTGCACACATAAGGTGATGATGGGTGTTTAAATGCCACTTTTTGTTGTCCCTTAAATTGACAATTTGATAGTTATTATCCTTACTTGAATGGCGAAAATACTAGATTTTTTACAAGATTTTCTAAGGTGGGTTCACACAACCCTCTTGGAGGTCACCACTTGGTGATAAATCACCAATGAAAAAACACTACCAAAATCCCCATGGTTGGGGGTTAAAAGTTTGGATTAATTATAATGTCAAATCATAAATTCTATAAGTAAATAGTAGTTTTACTAGAGTGTTTAATGTTGATAAATTATATAATTATTTTAAAATTTTAAATGGAATGTCCTCCAATAGTTAAATTAATCTTTAAATTCTAATTTCGTGATCATTTAATTTCACTTTGCAAGGGAAGTTTTCAAAGCACATGTGAGAAAGAGGTATATCATTTTTAGAGTTTTATGGAATGTATTTTAATATGTAATTAAATTAATTTTTAGTTGTATGGTCGTTTAGCTTCCCTTTGAAAGCTTTGCAAGGGAAGTTTTCAAAGCATATATGAAAAAGAGGTAAAAATAATGGTGAAGGAGGTGGATATTTTAAAAGGGTATTTGAAAAACATTGTAAAAGTAAAAATAGTGATATAAATAAAATAAATGTGGTAAGGTTGGTAGGAAAAGGGAATCGGGTAATTAGCTTGAAATATTCATTTTTAAAGCGCAAAAGATAATGTCATGATGTCATGAATAGCTTGAACCCATAGACTTTAGATAAATCTAGAGATCACACAATGGTTTGCAAAATCATTCTTCTTCAATTTTGGTGATTTTTGAATTTCCTCTTATCCAACAATTCAATTATGAAATATTCATATGTATGTATGTTATATATGATTAATTTACATGGTTAAAAAAAAAATTGTTCTTGTTTTTAGTCAACTAATTCCTAGTAGTTTTTGCATATTTTTTTATTTTGAAAAACTTCTTATTTTGATATTTATTATAGTGTTGGGTAGATACTTGCTTTGGCTAATCATAACCACGAGTTGTAATTTGGTTTATGTGTAAACCACTATAATTGGACCTTTCTATTACTGTGCAACATTAGAATTGGAATACATGTCTTTAAAATACATGATTAAAATTGGGGTTAAACAAGGTTAACATGTAATCAATCATTAGTTCCAATTTGGGTTAGTCACTTGAAACAATATTGGAATCAAGTTCGATTTTTAGAACCAAAATTGGAATTAATATTTTCAAGAATTGGACCCAAATTTTGATTCATGATTCCATTTATGTGTGGAACTAGAACTAAAACCAAGTCAAATTTTATTTATTTTTTGAACTATAGTTGAAAGTTCTTCATTAAATTAAATAACCACCCAATATTGGTTTATTATACACCATCATTTGTTCCATTACATATAATAGACAAGTTAATGGATCCAATGATTATTATCAAAGTTGTTGGACATCAATGGTATTTTTTAAGATAATGAACATTAATGGAAGAGATTAAGGAATGCAAAAAGTTATGGAAAATGTAAAACCAATGCACCTTGTGAAGTGTAGTTTGAGATGGTTGTATGTCAAATAGAAAAAGATACCATATAAGATGTATGGGTGAGTTTCATTATCAATTATATTGTAAGCTTGTTAATCCAATGGGGGTTTGATATCATGTTTTTGGTATACTAGTTTGATCTTGGTACAAAGGTTTCTCCAAAAATTCAATACCAATACAAAATTGGTATAAGGGGATCACTACAAATTTAATATCAATAAGGTTTATATATTAAATGTATTGTAAATTGGTGAGGTATTGGTATCAACATAAATAGTATTAGTATAATATTACATGAATGTACATAATGCATATTGGTATTTAAAAACATTCCAAAAAAATTATCAATTATGTTACATTTTTAAATTCATGTGTGATGTTGAAAGAAAACATGTGACAAGCCATGACCTAAGCAATTAGTGTAGAGTGCTTTGAAGTACTTTGTCACCAAAAATGGGGGAAAAGATAAGGACCTCCAATCATCATTCACTCTTATCCTTTTGTTGTTAAGGAGGGAACTTGTAATTTCACACATGACTTGAATTTTGTTTTGAAAGAAAGAACCAAAAAGAATCAAAAGGAGGAATAAAAGGGAAAGGTTCTAGTAAATACTAAATTTTATTTTGAAAATAATATAGTTACATAACTAAATTGTGCTTCCATCCAATACATTCTACAAAATAATATATAAACTACAAAAATCAACTCAAACTTTGTACTTCCAAAAACTAATTCTACACACATATATTCACAATACATGTGCAAAATAGAAATCCCACATTTTTTTATATTCATTTCAAAATTCACATATATTTCATGAAGTTCGACCAAGCTCTAAATTCCTCCAATGTACAATGTACCAAAAACATAATGGGAGAGGAAGTCATTCAAAATCTTCATGCCTAAAATACAATTCAAAACATAGTGTTAGATTTTTACTATTGATGACTACCACTACAATTGGTGTGTCCTATACTTTGGATTCCATCTTAAAAAATCCTCAAACCATGAATGTACAAAAAGCTATGAATTATGAACTATCCCGACATACTCTATTTTGGAACTACTTCGTGGGCTTATTGTTAATTTGCAATGGTTTATGGTTATCAGTGTACCTCCTATTATTGGTCTACAGTCACATTTTGTTATCCCTAAGGGGTGAAAGCACATTAAACTGCCCCAAAATTGTAGTCACAAGTTTAATTTTTTTACAATTAATTTTTTGGGTAACATATGGTCACATCTTAGATTTTCGTTTGTTTGTTTTATATATATTTGATTAGCTTTAGAATTAACCTAATCAATTATTTTAAAAAATCCAACAAACATTGAAGAACTTGAGTGTATGGAATATATTTGTGACAAAATAATACGTATTATCATAGGATTTGAAATTTTGTATATATATTTCAAAACTAGGGTTGTGGATGGAATTATTGGGTGTTTTTTTTTATGGTGTATGATATTCATATACATCAATTAAATTTAGGACAATTTAGAATTTTTTTAAAAATTGCATGAAATTCCTTTCAAAAAGTGTGTATTTTGCATTTGTTTAACAATAAATGCATAAGAATATTTTTTTAAAAGGAAAAAACCACTACCATATCAAAGATGAGGAGATTTATAAATGGGAATTGCATTATTTTTTCAATTTTTTTTGTTTGGTAATGTTTCATGAACCACAAACATGAGGCCTTATGGTTGTGAAAAAACTATAAGTTATATACTCTATGTACATTATTTTTATCCATTCTTCTTCATCTAACGATTGGATCAAGATTAATTTTGATTCCAAGTGAAATTTGAACTCCAATATGTTGTCATGTAAATTTTAAATTATTTTGTTTATGTTTTGGATAGTCAAAGGATGCCATCAATATTTTAGCTTATTACATATTATGATACTTGTTATACATCACCTTCTTTGGTGAAAAGTGGTTGACCCTTAGGGTGTTTTCACCCAAAGACATAATATGGATCTATGTATATCCATTGTTTTCCACTTCTTATGTTGAAAATATTGATTAGGATGTAATAACATATGCGTCAAATTCATGTGTTTGAATTTTTTCTTATGTTTAGATTGCATGGATGTCCTATGATTGTTGTTGTGCATGTGCTTTTGTTATAATCAATCTCTTTCCTTGAGTGCAAGCATCCATTGCCTCCTCGACTATTTTTGTATGTACACATTTTCCTCTCATGTTTTAAAATACTAGAATTGTATGTGCTTCAAGCTTTGGTGCTTCTCCAATGGGTCATGCTTCTTGCTCCTCTAACTTTAGGCTATTTGCTTTGTACTATGGGCTTTGCAGTAGAGTTTGATATGTAAAGTATGGACAAATTTGCTTGTATGCCTTGATCATGATCTTTCTCAAGTACAACATTCATTTGCGTGATGTTTGGTAAAAATGTTATCTAGGTCCTTTGCAACCATGTTTTATATTAAACTGCACCAATTATCCACCCATTTTTCTACATTTCCATTATCTTTTACTTCTTCCAAAGTATGGTATAATTCATTTTTAGTTCACCATACTCCTATAATTATTTTTTGAATAATATAAATCCAACATCTTCATTTTTCACTAATCGAAAAGTAATTTGCAATTTATAAGCTTAAATCACTATGGGACCTTAAAAGTGAAATAGGTGAACACTTGACCCTAATCATTTCACCTTACTTAAAGTTATGTCATTATAGGGTCACTATGTAATCATCATGTTTCATTACTAGTTGGCATAATTCATTATTAATTATGATATTTCACTACAATAAACAAGTTTTTTGAATTTTTTTATTTAAGTAAACCTAGGTTATTATACCTTAAACTATTTAAAAATATTATATGCTAGGTTATTTTAAGTTAAATAAGTTATACATTATAAGTTATATATATATACCTTATAATAACTTAAGGAGTACCCTAGGGTTGTAATAAGTTAAGGTTACATAGTTTATAATAAAACATATTAAAATAACTTAGAACACCTTAAGCTAGAACAATTTAAAATAGTTAAAAATAACCGAAGGTGGAATAATTCAAAATAATTAATAATAACCTAGAATACCACAACATAAAATAACCTAAAGTGGAATAGTTTTAAAAATTAAAAATAACATAAAGTAGAATAATTTAAAATAACTTAAAGTGGAATAGTTTAAAATAATTAAAAATATATCCTAGGGTAGAATAATTTAAAATAACTTAAAGTGGAATATTTTTAAATAATTAAGAATATATTTTAGGGTGGAATAATTTAAAATAACCTAAGGTGGAATAGTTTAAAATATCTAAGAATAGTTTAAAGTAGATTAATTAAAAAAATCTAAGGTGGAATAACCTATATATAATAACCAAAAATGGCCTAGGGTATAATAATTTAAAATTAATGAGTATATCATCCTTTTTTTTTTTGGAAGAAAAGCATGTGCACTTGGAGATTTTGTCAAGTTTGGGTTTACATAAACAAACGTTTGGAACTATGCATGTGTGTTTGTGCAATTTCAACAAACTTGGTTGTGGTGTCATTGATTTATTTATGTTTTTTATGGAATTTGGATTTATATTTTCCAACTATTTAGATAATAGATCTTGATGTAGGCTTACATATACATGTAATAGCAAAATGTAAGGTTCATGTTACAAGATAAATCAAAATGAATTATTAGAGTAACACTAACTAATTAAAATAGACAAATAGAATAGTTGAAAAATATTTGGCATGGCCTATAATCATGCACATAATTAAAATGATTTATCAAATTGATCTACTAATTTTCAATTATTAGTGATAGGAAATGGATAATTATGGAACTAATAAAATATTTTCTTGCAACTAAGTTTATTAATTTGGAAAAAAAATTGAATTTTTTTTAACAACTATCAATTGCATGATGGTATTATTTTGCAACTTATTACATAATTGGTAATGATAATATTATTTGCAAATTGCAACTTATGAAAAGTTAAAATGATATTCATTAATAACTTTGTAGGTATTGTGATGTCATGTTACTATTCTTCATCATCATGTCCAATAGACTTTCACATGCATTATAATTGTCCAAATTGGATTACATTTGATGTAAAATAACATGAAATTGACTTGAAATTGTATGACATTCAAGGTTGGAAATACATTAAAGAACATTTTGAAAGATGCTCATTCCTAATGAAATACATTTTGACTATGAAGTTATAATATTATTTAACTACTTATAGCAAAGGTCCTCCTATTCCCACACAAAGGGTCAATAATCAAATATAAAATATTATCATCTAAAATTTTAAAATTGTATTTTCATTTTGTGATATGCCTTCCCCTATTTTGTTGCCATGGAACAACCCACAATTTCTTCATTACATCTTGTCTACTTTTGGAACTGCAATAACTTAATATTCAATTTCACATGTGAAATGATGTTAATAACACGTAAAAGATAATTTTAGATGTCCATACTATCAATTCAACTAAAATTGTTTTGCAACTAAAAAGCAATTAATTCCATTAACAATTACAACATACATGAATTTCCATAGTTAACATATCATGAAAGTGTAATTCCCAAATGATATTATTGGTAATTATGTACAATCTAAACTCCAAACTACACACAATGATGATTTTCAAAACAAGATGTGTGAAATACTAAAAGCATTGAGGTTAGGTTTCACCATGTAATTTGATATATTGCCACATCTTCCTTTGACCACCTTGTCCACTTTGAAAATTTCCATACTATGATTTAACATCACATGTGAAATCCAACATGTAAATAATTTTGCAATTAACTAAAAACATTTGGACGTCCATATTGTCAACTTAAATATAATTAATCTACAACTACAATGCTATTAACTTTGAACTAACAAGCAATGTACATAAAATGCAACATAACACATCAAATTATGACTTGAAACCAAAAAAAATTACAACCTTATCTTTACACAGTGGTGAATGCAAAACAAGATCATAGATGCATGAAATAATTATAATCACTACTACAAAATGTGGGTGCAGTTCACTAATCCCCGTTCACTACAACTAATGAATTCACTCAAAATTCAATGAAATCACTTGGCGTACAAGGACACCTTTTGTTGTAGTGAATATGGAGGTCAAATGTCATCACATTTAATATTCTGCTTCACCAAGTTGTTTTATCATTCATATTTTTGATTTGGTTTAATACATAACAAACAACAACAAAATGTTTAATGGCATATAATAATCAATAACCTAGCAAAATTCTATCAAATCACATATTCTTTTCCATTAAAACTAGATTATTTTGCTAAATGTAGTTTCAAAGCAAGTATGTTCAAACAAAATGGATGTTGTCTTCGCACCATTTTTTTCAATGTACAATCAAACAAAATAACAATTATGGACCTTCAAGGTGCTTTCATGTTTTATAATGAACAATAAGATTTACAACATTTTTTTTCATCTTTAGTTTTAATTTGAAACAAAGAAACACTACTAAAAATTTTGTCTTTTGCAACTTGTCTTATGCAACTAAAAAGTCTCACATGCAACTATTTTGGAGTTGCATGCAACATGTGTAGTTGCATGCGACATTTTTTAGTTGCATAAGACAAGTTGCAAAAGACAAAATTTCTAGTAGTGAAAACAAAGAAAACAAAGTTAAACAAAACAATGTAGCATATAAAATCACAATTGTATCATCAAAAAATCGAAACTAAAGTAAACAAAATGTTTGAAGAAATAAGGACTTTCTCCTTAATAGTTCATCTTGAATTTCTTAATAATAGCCATAAGCACACAAGGGTTGTTGATGTAAAGGGGGAGATTTATTGACTTATTGTCACATGTTATTTGTTTTTGCATATCCCACCCAAACTTTAATTTTTCATATTTCAAATTTCACATTTCAACTTTCAATGTAGTTGCATTATAATTTTTCACAATGATCACTTATTCACAATGACCCATAAGGGCTATTGATGGAAGGGATAAATTTATTGACTTATTACCATGTGTCACTTGCTTTTGTATATCCTGCCCAAATTTTAACTTCTCAAATTTCAAATTTCAAATTGCAATCTAGTTGCATAATAGTTGTTCATAATGATCACTTGTTCACAACAACCCATAAGGGCCGCTGATGTAAAGGAAAGATTTACTAACTTACTTCCATGTGTTGTTTGTTTTTGTATATCCTACCCAAATTTTAATTTCTCAAATTTTAAATTCAAAGTTGTTATTTAGTTGCACCATAGTTCTTCACAATGATCACTTGTTCATAACAACTCATAAAGGTCATCAATGATGTTTGCAATCATTTTTAAATGACATGGCACTTAATATGTCATGGTGGTAAGATCATACCGCCTAAGTCCATACTTCAGTTGTAAGGTAATTACATCAAACAACTATGCAAGGTAGTTACACCTAACAACTAATGTGTAACTTGAACAAAAGTCAAAATACATTGATTATATAATTATATATATGACACATATTCTTATCATAGGTGTATACTTCATACATCTAATATGTGACTACTTTATGAAATTTTGAAATGGCATTTAAAAAAATAAATTCATCGTATTTTAATGGAAAAGATGCAACAAAGTTGCACATAGGTTGCATAGGCACACATAAGTTGCAACATAGTTGCACATAAGATGCATAGTTGTAGGGTAATGCAATTTTCGAAGACACAATTTTCTCATAGTGTTAAAAACTTTATGCGAGTTCTTTTTCAATTGCAAGAGATTTTAGATATTAAAAACTTGACCCTTATTTTTTTAAAGGGTTGGAAAATTCATTTAAAATGAAATTTGGGAAGTAAAATAAAAATTATATATATAACAATTTTTCAGTAAATTTTTTAGGGTATGGTATTAAAAATGATTTGATAAACATTTTTAGTTAGTGTGAGGTATATCGTTTGTGACTCCATATATTTTGAGTATTGAGGTTGGAAATTAAATGTTATATCCATTACATCAACAATATAAAATTTAAGAACATTATTGAGTTTGAAATGTCCAGATTTGGTTTTCTACTTGCATAACATTATTCAAATTTTTTAGGTGGTAGAAGGAATTGTTTTGTCTCAATGCACATATGTTATTAACATTTTAGACCCATTTGACTTGAAAGACTACTATCCATTTTAAGTTCCCTTGGTGAAAGGCATTGAACTAATGGATGAAGTTGATGTTAAATTACATTTGACCCAATTTTTTAACCAACAAATGGTACTTCAAGCTTCATCTTCCTACCCACATTTAGTTCAACAATTTTGTTGTGAATGTTATGAACGAGCTTTTGACAAGTCCATGATAAACCCATTTCAAGACCACTTGGTAGCCTTTAAGGCACATCAAATGAAGGTTGGAGTATATAATCCTACACCCACAAACAATGATATGGTTTTGGCTACCCACATATATGTTGATTGGCTTGTGGTTTAGACAATTAATTTTTTTCCATTGGAATACTTGTCAAACATGGAGTTTCATTGATTCTCTAGTTTAGTAAATTTTATCCCACTATCATATTATCACAACAACACATATTGGGTTTTGGAACTAACTTTTACAACTACATATATACTAGTTAGGAAGGACATGCGACTAGTGATTAATGAATTGCTAAACCCATGTTGATTCGCCCGTTTAGTCACAAGGGATGTTTAATTGCAAAGCCCAGTCATCAAAATAACTAAGATTTTTTAATAATGAAATTTCATGTCATCATTAACTTTGGTATGATGTGTAAAGTGCATGTCATCTCAACTTGGTCATTTTATTCAACTAAGTGTTACAAAAGATGTCTTGATGGATGGATGACATGTGTTAAAAATCTATAAACACATGTTATGAGTCATTGCACATGACCAAAAATCAACTTAATTTAGCCCATGTAGTTAACATAACCAAAAGTCAACCTAACCTAGTTTAACCTAAGTAGGCTAGCTACCTATGCTAAGAAACCTATGTTACTTAACCTAGGCTAGGTGGCCTATATTAAAAACAATGTCAAACTCTTAGCCCAATAACCCTAGACTAAACTACTTAACCTAAACTAAGTGGCCTAAATATCATTCTTTTCAAAAGTGAAAACTTGAACCCCTCACCTTCATTTTGGGGTTCAAGTCCTCATTTATTGCACTACCACATTTTTAAATATTAATTATATTTAATACAAAGTTATAAAGCTCAAAAGTTTTAAACTTGAATTAACCTTGGCTGCCCTATGTTGACCTAAGTTAACCTACCTATAGCCTAACCTAGAGTTAAACCTCCCTCGGTTGACTTAAAATGAACTAATATGTCAACTTATACTATTTATTAACCTAGCCTAGGTTAACCTAGGCATTCCTAGGCTAAAAAATAAATTAACGTAATATAACTTTTAATATTACTTTGGCTTTATGCTAAACCTAGACTAAACTAAATTAGACCTAGATTGAGCTAAGTTAATTTAACCTAGACCTAGACTATGTCTAAACTAGGTTAGACCTCTAGGCTATACTAGGTTAATTTGTACATTACACCTCAACTAAACTAGGTTAATCTAAGTTATACCTAAACTTTATTAGGTTAATTTAGGCTAGACCTAATTAAGGCTAGGCTAAATCTAGGTTAGATGTAGACTGATCTATGCTAAACATGGTTGAATAACTATTACCTATTATATACAATTGTACTTAACCTATTTCCTAGGAGCCTAGGTTCCTCATACATATTTTAAGCACTTACCTAGATATCCATTGGCTATATACTTAAGTAATCTAGTAGGAAAGTACAACCTACTTTAATATTTAAAGGTTATCTATTAAATAACCCTAATACATAATAATTAATATCATGGTTACATCTAGTCACACAAACTTGAAGTGGTTGTAAACTTGACAAAGTATTTTGTAATGAAGCTACTCAAGTCAACTTGGCAAAGAAATTAAAACTAAGAACCTTGGTGAGCCTACCTAGGTTAACCTATTAGTAAGGTAACTTATTCTAAGTATATTTAAACATATTAAATGTAATAAATTTTTATATCGAGTTAAGTAACTTACAAGGTAGTCTATATTATGAAGTAGGTTTTTACTAAATAGCTTACATACATAGGTTAATTTAATAGGTATGTTAACCTAAGCTAGTGTGCTAAATAGTTAAATAGTCAAGGAATTATGTGTCACATTTTTCAAAATGACTATTAATATTGTAGTCATAATTACAAGTTAAAAATAAATTATTTAGTACACATACACATGTATGTGAATTCATGGTTTCAAAAACTTCATGGCATGATAAATATTGGTGCCTTAAATTCAAAACACACAAAAACTTATGGTGTCACAAAAAGTCATGGATTGCCATGAAAATTTGTGACACATTGTTGTAAAATGGCATGCCATGTCATCATCACATGAAAGACTAAGTCGTTATCAATCACAAAGGACAATAATGTTTTCAACTAACTAATGAAAGACATTAATTCATCAAATCAATGACATGAATCATGATGTTGATGAACAGTCACATCATCTTGTTGGCATATAACATACCATGTCATCATCATGGGAGATTGAGTCGTTATTAATCATAAAGGTGGATGGTTCTTGCAACTAACTTACTAATGAACAAAAATTGAAGAATAATATTACAATTTACCAAAAAACCAACAAGTTGTCCTATTAACTACAATTGCAATATCATGATGCCATGCGGCATGTTGATGTTTTTTTTCCACTACTTAATGATCAAGTTATGACCAAGTAGTTATAAATGTAGTTGAAAAAAACAATAGTCATTTTTATGTCCAATTCAAAGGACATGATTTGTTGTAGTGAGGGTAAAATTTTTGGACTTACATTTTGATGCAAAGAGCTACATTGAAAGATTGGATGTCATCTCTAACATATTGACCAACTAATAAATGTTTCATTTATCCAAAGTAGTGTATGAGTCATCATGTTGACTAATAGTCAAATATTTTATTACCACATTGAATGCCACATCATCATGTTGTGAGATTAGAAGTTGTTATTCTAGTTGCAAAAAGTTAGAGCATTTTTAATTAACTAATTTTTATTTATTTAAAACATATTATTACAATTTCAAATATATATATATATACCCCAAAAAATCCACTAGTCATCATACTAATTATAGTCACAAAACCATGATATCACATGAGATCTCAATGGCCTTTGTAAATTACATAATGATTTTTATGACCAAGTAGTTATAATTGTGCTTGAAAAGGACGATAGTTGTTTCTTTGACCAGTCAAAAAACCCATAATTTGTTGTTGTGTATCTAGCCTCAAGCATAATATTGTTCTTTGATAGATAAAACCAAATAAGTAATTTGGTTTCGAACCTTAGTTTTTAAATCACATCTCCTATATAATAAACCAACAATCACAACATGCAACAATCAAAGCATAAACAAGTTGGTGGTAAATATTCTATTTCATGCTAGAATGAATCATATCAAAATTCATTGCTATCATATCACATAGTGTGTGCAAGCTAGAGATTTGGAGGTTACTTTTGTGCCTATAGGCACTAAATAAACTAATTTGCTCGTGAAGCAAAGTTAGGCATTACTTGAGTTACAAATAATTGAGGAATCAATTTGTTGCTCTAGTAATCTTTAGGTCTTATTCCTCTTCATTGATTTCTTATTCTTGTCATTGAGTAGGAACAAATCCAATGCAATGTTGAATCAAAAGAAAATTACTTAATATTCTTCATAGGAATATAAATATAGATGCAATAGTTAAAATAAATTCAAGTTAGAGGGAAAGTGTTGTCCAAATCATGTTCACATTTTATTCTTTTGATTAGTTTAAATAGTATTGCATGGAAGCTCATGATAACTAGGCTTAAAATATATACGCATGGTTCGCTTGTTGGTGATTCAACATGATTTCACTTTCCATTATTTTGTAAATATCCTTAAGGTAGTTAAATATTATTAATATCTACATGGGTTTTATTGCTTTACACCATAGTATTGTAAGAAATATTTTGCAATAAACATCTATTGTTTTGTCACTATTGTTCTTTTCTCTAATATGTTACAGTATAATTTTTTGTGGAATTTGGCAAATCAACTTTTTGGCTACAAAATCTTCTTTTTGTAATTATTTTTATTTGTTCTTGTCCAACAACCATATTCTGCGACCATTAAAGTGCCATTATACTTCCATCAATCTTTCATTCCAAAATCAAATAATTCACCATCTAGATTTTCATTTTGTTCAACAACTTATTAAAAAAACAAATTGTTTTTGTCGAATTTCCCCTCTTCTTTTAACAGCTGATTGACATTTTAACTAAACCTTTATCTTTAATGTGGTTTTATGAAATCACAAATGTGGTCTTTTGGTCACAAATGTCATTTCATCATGATGTATAATGAGTAATTATATTATGATATCAAGTTTCAAATCAATAGTGATCAAGTTCAATAAATATTTTATTTATTGCCAAGTTCCATGAATTTGTTAATAAGGCAATAATTTGTTGTAATTATTAGAGGTGGCAAGGATTGTTGGGTCATAAGACTATTGTTATCGTTGTAGTAGGTAACAAGGTATCACCAATTTTGTTTCAAACATTTCCTCTTAAATTGACAATCCAAAAATAGGAATTTGTGATTTACATCATAGGCCTTTTGTTATATATTATTGAGGCTCTTCATAGGGGTGACCACAAGTATAAAATAAAATTATTTTTTCTTGATATTTCAACATGTAATGCCTTGAATTGTTTATCATTCACTTCACATCTTTGGATATAATTTTTTCTTGTCCATGCATTTGTAAATTTTCCAATTATTTTTTCTCCATGATTTTTTCAATTTGTGTTAAATTTTAATTTTCATTTCAACCCACTTGGTCAAATATTTAATTAATATCAATTGCCACCATGTTTTTGGACTTTCACTAGCTAAGTTGTATCGAGGGTTATGAGATTGGATTCAAGCTAGAGACAATTGTTATGACATGGTCACCATATAGTTTTTATGCATAGATGATTAGTCATCCCATTTGTTGCCTCTTGAAATATCAACTCATGTTGAAATTTGGATTCCCACACAATATTTGAATTGTTTTCTCACTTTCCAATTTGAAATGGTTGGTATTGTTATCTTTTGCATCTTGGACTTGTTTTTTCTTTCTTTCCCTCTCAATGCAATTTTTTTTCATGTGTAGTCTTTGGATGAAGATGTTTGCAATGTTCATGTGGCTTTTTGCATGCATTTGAAAATGAAATGTGATTCTTACAATTTACAATGCATAGACTCCATTTCAATTACATATATATTGGAATCCAAGTTGTATAGTAGTTCTAGTTGTCAATTGTCACTGTCTTCTTTGGAGCTTATAATCCATCTTTAACTTCAAATTTTACACATTATTTTATTAAAATTTGTTTATATTTCATAATTAGAATTTCCTTAAAATTCAATTGAAACCACCCCAACACAATTCAACAATGTAACTATTTTTTTGACTACATTAAAGAATGCCATTTATGTTGACATTTATTTTTTCTATTTCTTGGAAATTTATAATCATTAGACAACCTTTGAATGTCACCATATTTATTTGTCTTCAAATTACTTTGTACCTCCAATCCACTTGGGGTCTAACCCATCCAAATCCCCACAACAAAGTCCATTCAACATTACCATTTCAATTTATTTTGCAAATCATTTTTATTCTAAGTCCCACTTAACACACAAAACACCTTATGAAATTGGTGTCATTAACTACACCTAGCCATGTTATTGATGATGGTTTTAAAAAATCCATCACATGAGAATTCACAAATGCATTGCTTTCTTGAATTTAACTACCACATTTTTTTAAAAAACTCAATAAAAACACAGAGCATTAAAATGGTGTCAAATGTCACATATAAGTTCATATCCTTATAAGCTATCCTTCTTTTTCAAAAAAATTCACTCGGGGGGCACATTATTTCAATGAATAATGCCTCCTCTAGTTAAGTGTAAGGTGTCTCCACACTTAAAAGTTGGGTCACTTTGAAATCTATGCCTCCATCACCACCTCATGGTCAAAAAATGGTTAATTTATGATTCAAATCAAGCTTTATGTAAAGCCCACTCATGGGGCCATTTTGAAAATGAGGACTAGATTCAAGGCTACGACTCATTGAAGCCCTTTTGTTTTGGAAATGGCCCACCATGTCCTACATGTAAAACATGTCATGATTTTACCAAATGGAAATGAATTGTGTTATTAAATGACAAATATGAGGATGATGACAATTGTTGACAACCTTACTTCATAAAGGTCCATCTATAGGTGTAAACAATTTCCATAACTCACCCCTTAATTTGTGTTTCTATGTATAAGGTTGTTATGTGAATTCATTTAACAAATGTGCCAAAATACATTGAAGGGGTGTGATCTATGAGCTAATGCATGTGATCATATCATTCACATCGGTGTATGCACTTTAAGGTGGCTCATTTTTAACGGATGCTCCACTCCCTAAAAGTCCATATGATAGTGTTAAAATGGTACTTTACTTTGATATCATTAGTTTATTGGGGAATTACATTGTGGTTAATGAATTAAAAAGCCTATATGAAAATAAACCATTCTAAAAAATTCTTTGATGTATGTGTTAAAAAAAATAAAATTCAAATCCACCCTAAAATGATTATGATATGGACATGAAAATATGGCTCATTTTAAGCTATTCAAAAGTCCATAACTTTTGTTTGCTTAATTTTTGTCTAGCAATTCTTTTGCACGTGTTTTTTTATATATAAAACATATCATATATTGAGTCCCTATATATATCCCACATAAAATTCATACAAAAAAATGCATGTATATAAAGGCACAAATAATAAACTAGTCCATATTTTTCAACTTCAAAAGTTCATTACTATATATTTGGTGTATATATGTTACACTTTTTTATATATAGATGTCTTATTTTTCAAGTTGAAAATCTAAATCTAACCACAATTTTGATTTTGATTTTAAAAAAAAGCCATGTTAATAGCATGTAAATGCACACCATTATGCAAAAAACTGGATTGCAACCCAAAAATTGAGCCACCCTACCTTGCAACCACCCACATGCAAGGGCTAGGAATAATAGGGGTAAGGTTTATCATATGCAATAAAGGATTTTTTATTTTTTTTGTAACCAATTAATTTTCAATTACATGCAACTATTTCTAGTTTTTTTTGTAACTATTTTTTTTAATTTGGACATTATTTTGGTCTTTTCTACAATTGCATTGTGACTAATGGCTTCTTCATCCTTCTAATAGGAAAATTTCATGATTGATTTTAGTAAAAAATATTCTTGTATGTTCCATTAGTTGAAATAGTACCCAATATTTGGTAACCGCTATGACACATACCTATCCTTGAGGTATACTAAGGTATATTATAATACATTAGGAATGTATTTAAGGTTGTATTAAGGTTTTATTAGGGTTAAATTTAAGGCACTATTAAATTAATATATTGAAAATACAATAAAGGTATATCTAGGGATATACAAATAGGCCAAGGTTAATAATAAATAACTAGCTAGGTAGATAAATTGGTGATCTATAATTTATAGGTTCGGGTCATTATATTTAGGTAGTGTTCAAGGTAGGTAGAATAGGCTACTACATAATATAGGTAGGTAGGTAAGGTGGCTTAGCCTATCTATATACCTACCAACCACCTATTTATTATTTGAAGGCATTGTCTATTTTCTTCACTAAAAAGTTGTGCAAAAATGCCAAACTCACCACATATGGCAAACTTGTTAGCTCATTAGTAGTCAAATCCTTTCCCTTGAGTTTCTCAACACCCTAGGTGTTTTTTCCTCCCTCATCAAATTCTTGTCCATTTTCAAATTCCTTGTTGCAAACTATTGTCACTTTCAAAGGAAGACTTTTGACCACTTCCACCTCCTTTAGCCTTCATTTTGTGCCATCCATAACATGCATGATTTATGGTTTGTAAGTATGGTTTGATTTTTAAACTTAATTTTTAAACATCTTTTGGCACATGTGCAATGTGCATTGTGTCATGTTCATAAATGAGATTTCTTGCCATGGGTCAAGGTCAATCACAATTCATGATTTGTTTGTGAACCACGAGCTTGGAAGTTGATGGCTTCTAAGTTGGATAAATTAATTTGGAGAAAAATTGGTGGGAGGAAGGAAGTAATTACAATCCCAATATAGTTTGTAAAATTGGGAATCTTACATTAACAAATAATTTGTTCATGCCAAGAATGAACATTTATATATATAGCATTAAAGTGAGGGATATTATAACTTTGATCAAGTTTAATATGGTGTTATGTTGTAAAATGTTTTTTAAAAAAATGGTTTGTTTTTAGGAACATAAACATAACATGGATTTCAATGTTATTCCAAGCTATGATAATGTTGTTTCAATATCATTGAATCTTGGTTTTGAAGATGCATTGAGATGCCATGGCTTGCCATAATCACACAAATTGCCCATAACCTTATGTTTAATAATAACTTGGAGGTGTAAGGCTAAGATTGTCTTGTGTGATGCCAATGCTTGAAGTGTTAAATTAACTAATGGAGTTTTCCCAATCTTGGTAGTGCTTTATTAATGATTTTGTAAAATTGTGCCGAGTTAATATATGTTTTAAGATCTTCATAAATTAACCCTAGATTTCTTACATGAATTATGTGCTCAATGGATAATAAAACATGTTGAGTGGAACATAAAACGTGGTGGTGGATGAGTCAATAACTATTAAACATATGTATGACAAACTTGATTTTATGAATTTTTAGCATTTCCATAATGCTCATGCCTTGTTGAATTGTCCTCAAATTCCTAGCAATATGTGATAGTGATTTGAATTTTGTTTAAATATATTATCAAATGTTTTTAGATACAATGATTCAAGGTTGTGACCAAATTTAGATATGATCTTAAGGAATGATCAAGATCAATGGATGCTTAGGTGCACAAAATCAATGGATGCTTTAGGTGTGGTTTAACTATAGTATTTGTTGAGATTCTTGTGCAAGAAAAGACCTTCCTTATTCATTTGTTAGTGTATAAAGTATTATAGTTCTATTATCGACCCAAGAAGCTTGGATAAACTCAAACATGGATCCCATCAATGTTTGATGAGGATTTTGAACATACAATTGTTTTTTCAAGATAAAAAAAAGTCTAATGCTTAGTGGGTTATGAACTAGTCCATGGGTCATTTGAATCCCACTATCTAAACTTTAGAAAAAACTTTCAATCATTACGTGCCTATATTTCATTGAATGTATAGTTAGATTAACTACCTTGTCCTTGACAATTCATAAAATAGGGACCTAGGGGCTATTAAGTGTTAAATTCTCCTTTGCTGGGGGTGAAAAGGAATCTATAATAGAGGGGGTAGGGTTGATTGAAATGCTTCATGCTTTTAAGGTTTTTAATAATTTCAAAGCACGAATGCAAGAAGGAATGTACTTCATTTTTCACTTTTGAAAGTTTGGTGTAGCTAGTTATGGATACCAATGGTTGAACACTTGGGGTGGCATGGAATTACAACAAGGGCATTTTTGAAGTGGAAAAAAGGAGCATGGAGCAAGCAAGAAGAGAGTGGAGGGTTGGTTGTTAGTGCCATTTTGAAGAGTTTGTGTGTTCATGAACCTTTCAAAAGGTTATTTTTGTGTTGAAGAAGCTTGGAACATGTACATTTAGCAGAATATTTTGAAGATGCATTTTGAAGGGTTGAAAACATTAGCCTTTCATTCTTGAAAGTTGAAGTTGTAAAGTTGGGTGAAGAATTAATTTATAGAAAATCCCAAAATTTTGGGAGGTGTTTTGAAGCTTTGAATTGGAAGCTTATTAAAGAAATAATTAATTTAAGGTTTCTTGAGTTTTTGAGGATAACATGCTTGGGAGAAAATGTGAAAAATGTAAACAAAAATGGAAATAAACTTTCTACTCAACTTTGTTGGTTGAAATAAAGCAAAGGGGACGGCAATTGTGGATAGGTGAAGTAAGTAAGACTTTTAGATATCATGGTGGTTTTTGTTTTGGTGGAGTTTCTTGTGATTGTTGAATTATTACTTGAAGGTTCAACCATGATGGCAATTGGAGACAACAAACATTAGGCAATTTGTAAGAAGGATCCATGGTGGCAACCTCTTCACATTTAATTAAAGAGGGTTAGAAAAAAAGATCCCTAAAATTAAAAATTGGGCTGAACATATGTTTAACATCAGTTCACTATTATACAAATGAACAATTAATTTAATGAAACACCATCATCATGCATGTGGTTATTTTGTGGTGCATTCCATGTCAATTTTACATACCTACAAACCTTGATTTTTGTTATTTTCATGTTAAAGATTAGAATAGACTTTAGAATTTTAAGATAGGATTGTATAATCTTTTACCAAAAATGTGCATTAGAATTGGTTATTGGAAATGGTATTGGAATTGTATACTAGAAATGGTACCAAATTTGTGTATTAAAAATCCTTACCATAATTGTTTTATGAAAAAATAATGGAAGGTATTTTTAGTACCAAAATTTTAGTTAGTTACCTCCATTTGGTTTAGGCTTCCTAAAGATAAATAAGATTACTTTTTTAAAATTCTTTTAATTTTAGAAATTTTCTTGGGATTTCCTTAAATTTTTGGTGTGCCACTATTTTTAATCCGTTAATGAAAGTTTATATGTAGAAACTCAGCATAGGAATAATAGAAAAATATTTTTTACTTTTTTAATGTGAAGAGTTTTAGAGTTCTTTCTATTTTTGAAGTTTTTTTTTCCAAGTGTATTATTTGATTATATGTTTCGAAGTTGTATTTATTTTGAAGTTTGAATGGTTTGCAAGGAAAATACTTGTGCTCAAAGGGTCTTGTTTATTACAAGTGAAATGGTAGACTATTTGTCCTATTGATTTCACTATTTTCAAAGGTGAATGTTTGTCCTTTTACATTGCAAATGGGAATTTCACTTTTTACTCTTTTTTTTTTTTTACTTTAAAACTTAAAATATTACCGAGTGGCCTTAACAATTCCAAATGTTGGGCATGTTTTGGTTTACCATGTAAATGCATTGTTGTTGAAGTAATGCTGATTTGTCCATTTTGAAATTTCCATTTGATTATGAATTGATTTTGCAATGTCAATTATGAGACGTAAGTTTCACATTTGGCATTTAGTATGACTAGCTTTCTATATGTTGTGATTGTGTGGGTGAGGTTATAGGTGGTAGGCATGAGTTGAATTCACACAAGGATTTTGCCTTTACGCAACAACCCCTTGTTGCCATGATGTTGACCAATTTGGCCTTTGGTAAAATTTTCTTTGCCTAGTGACATATTATTATATTTTTATCACTAGCATCAATGGGTCATGGTCATGCATTACCATCATATTAGTGTCCTTCAAGACAAGGGTTCAACTCCCTCACATGATGTTTCAATATGTTTTGAATTGTCTACTCATGGTTTATGCAGTTTTAATTTTTTTGCTAAATATTAATGGGACTTGTATAAATTGCTTGTCTTTACAAGTAACATAATCTTAACAAGTGTTGTTTCATATCATGAAAAATTCAATAATAGTGAATGACTATAATTCCCTTATGTATCATTGTAATAATGAGTCTTACCTCAAGCTGGAAAATTTTCAAAATAAATAATAAATAATTTTCATATCTTTCCTATTTTTATTTTGTTGGGAAGTCATGGTGTTGGGGTCTGGCCTATGTCCTTTGGCTATGGGTGGAGCCGAGCTGCTCTAAGAGCATCATCTCCATTGGTGCTAAGTATGTGAGCTCACAAATTTTTTTCTCACAAGTAATGGTAAGGATCCATTGCACTATGGAAATCCAACCTTCACAAAGCAAAGCCAGAGATGTGACTCTTTAAACAACATCAATGCACCACTGTAGGAGGAGGATGACTCACTTTCACAGTCTTGTAAATCCAAGCAGCAAGATCTTCAATTGGTGCTTTTATCAACAGCCCTTTCTCACTTGCAAAATTTCGACAAAAAGAGAACTCAAAAATGTAAAATGAATCAATTTTTGGGTTTTTTCAATTGTCTTTTTTTTTTTGTTTTTTGGGAAAAAAAAGTTGAAACCTCCAGTTTTCAATGTTCAGTTCCAATACTTAGCCAAAAGTATAGAAGGATACATTTAAAAAACAGCTTTCATATCTTGCTTAGAGCCAAATTTGGCTAAATCTTCTTATGGATGATTATCATTTTGGCTACTACATTGCAGAAAAGAAAAACACTGACTTGCAATCAGCATTGGAGCCCCTGCTGGTAGGACCAACGGTTGCTTGTTGAAAACTCAAAACTCAAGCTAGTAGACCTTTTTGGAGGATGTGCTAGCTAGCTCTCTTTTCAAATTGTTGATGCATCCTGGGAGATTTTATGCTCGAAGAACCAAAGGAATAAACAATAATAGACAACAAAAGTTACAAAGTTGGAGGTATTCCAAACAAACAAACAACCAAAAATTATTTTTAAAAATTATGAAACTTTCATGCAGGGAGGAGGGTAAAGCCCCAGTTTGGGGGCATTTCACACAGTAAGGGCCTTAGGATGAGGGAATATGGCCCCTTCTTTTGGAAATTCGCCCAACCCATTTCAAAGCATTAGGCAAAGGTTATTATGAACCTAAACATATGTAGATCACTAGACATACAAGAGGAGGGTTTATATCTACTCTTCATAAGTAGGACTGATTTTAAGCTTAGAACTAGTGTAAGATCTCTCCCACTCTTAAGAAACTCTTGAAGAGTAAGGCCCGCTTTACACTGGGAGTCAGGGCCGATGTTTAACCCAAGTAAAGCATTCCTATTGGTCCAAAAGTTGAACTTGGCCCCAAGGGCTTTACAGTAGGAGTCAAGGCTGAAATAGGGGGAAAAATTAAAATTCAATCTGCCCCAAGCTACTAATAAATGCTGAACTTTATGGCCTTGTATTGGCCCCAAGGCTAAAAAAGGATACCATGGAAGCCAATTTGCAACCCTTGGGGCCAATGTTCCAGCTTTTATTAATAGCGTGACATCAATGTTCTAGCATTTATTAGTTAGTAAGTTGGGGCCAAACAACAAGCCAAAAATGCTCAAAGTTGGCCTCAAGTTTTTTCAGCAGCCTTGACTCCCTAGTGCAAAGTGGGCCTAAGCAATAATAGTATGGGGCCCTCCTCCTCTTCTTTAGTAGCTTATGAGAGATTAATAGCCTATGGCAAATGTTTGAACTTTGCAAAAGAGGATAATGTTCATTTGTCGTGTTCATATTGCAGAATAGATAGGATTTTGTTTTTGTGGTGGGAATCTAGTTCAATGTGAAGGGAGTTGTGAATAAATTTTCCATCATTTGATAAAATGTATCTACCATTATTATGTTGTTTCTGGAGTCTCATCTTCGACCATGTGCATGTTTTTGCCACATGTGTCTGACATTGTTAGTTTCGATAGTGTTGGGCGTCAATCTAGTCAGCTGTGGAAGCCAGCACCGCCTCTGCAAAGGAGCTGAAATTATTCATAGATCTAGTCTGATTTGAAGCAAGCAAAAGGTTTTGGAAAAAAAGGAACTTGGGTTAGTCATCCACTTGCAACTCTGAGAAGTAACCCATGAAGTCCCCCTCTCCACCACCACCAATAACTCGGTTAGTGCCAGAGTGAGCCAACAGCAGCTAGCCAGGAGGAGGGAAGGACAGAAACCACCTTTTTTGTGGCATTGGGTTCACTTCCCACAGCCAACCACAATGAACCACAATGGATGGCTACTAAATTCCTGTCTTATACTATTTGATCTTTTTTTTTTTTTTTCCTAACTTTTTTTTGGTTGGGTCATTTGGGCCCATTTAGTTTTTCCTTTTTGTTTTAGGCCCTTAATGTAAGTACACTCTATGGGGCCTCGTCATATCTATATATAAAACATGATTCTCTTTGTGACAAAATATTGCATATAACCAGCCTTGGGAGAAATTTCCTAGTGCATTTGAAGGGCACCTTTTTATATATCCGAATAGCCCTCTTAGAAAAGAAGACAACATCTTATTATGCATATTCCTTAAGGGCCTATAGTTGTGAAAAAGACCTTATGCCTACTTAAAACCTTATGTATGTATAGGTTGATGATAACATTCATTTCTCATTCTTTTCCAATGGGGTAAAGGCCACCATGGATGAAAGATATTTTTTCCAAAATATCAGGCTGGATTAGACTACCTATCACATAGTCGGTTTGTGGCCGCATTCTTTCCCCCTTCTTCCGGGAATGCTCCCACCCTGGCTGGCGCTTTTTACCTTTACACAAAACACACAAAAAAGTTCCACCACGGAGTTGCTCAAACAAAAAAAGAAGATATTTTGGATGACATTATATGATTTGGTTGTAGAGGAGGAGGTGCAGGAGGAAAGGGATAAAGTCCCTCAGAGTAATGCCAAAACAAAATTTCCCCGAAGCATCTGGATATGAGTGAGTCATGGGGGTACAGGGCAAAGTGTGGGCAGAGATGGAAAGTATCTTGTCTTTCATCAAGAGACAGGAGGAGGATACAACAAGATAGATGGATAGATCATCAGCTTCTTGGGCCTTGCCTCTCTGCAAACTTCAAATCCTGTCATTCATAATATCCAAGTCAGTTTTTGTTGTGGTTTGGGAAGGCCTGCTCAGGACAGGCGCCTGTTGAGGACAGGCGCCTGTTGTTACCAGAATGAGGAGTCTGCCTGCCTGAGGTGGGAGCCAAGGGCAGACTCCAAATTCTGGTTATGTCCCCATCCGAGAGCCTTAAAGAATTAGGTGGAAGTTTTATTTATTTTATTTTATTTTATTTTAAAATTAATAAATAATTTTGAATAAAATAAAATATATTAATTATTTAAAATAAATATATATTTTTAATTTTTAATTTTTAATTTTTTCTAAATTTTAATTTTTAATGTGACTGCAGCATGATTTTTTTGAAAAGCAAAAAGGATAGATCTTACAAAGCATGAGGTCCTGCCTTGAAATGTAAGTTACCTGCCCAGTTTTCAGAGGGTGATCTACCTTCTTTAAGGCACCCTCCAGGCTCCAACTAAGGTAACTAAAATCTTAAATGGACACTGCCCTAATTCGAACACCTATATTTGACCCCAAATATGTGTAGAATTAATCCTTAAATGACATTGTCTTAAGCTTATTATAAAAATGATTAGCCCTAAATCACATTTACTTATAATATGGGTTTAATCATTAATTAAATCACATCCGGAGCTGATTGGTCTTAATCATTTGGTCATATAATCAAGGACTAATTTACTAATTAAATCGCATCTAGAGCTGATTAGCCATAATCATGTTTACACATAAGCAGGGTACCATTATTGATGAATTCACATCCAGAGCAGGATGGATCAAAGCATTTTCACACACAACATGATGTTTATAACATGCAACCAAAGAGAAAATTGGCGGCTGCTTAGTGCATGGCCCCAATGAATTCAACATTTTACATGCGATTAACTTACACACAACTAGCATTAATTTATGCCTTGTTGCGTGTCATCCAAAATTGTTGCGCAAACATTTCATTCACAACTCCGTGAACAATTTGATTATAGATTACTCACAATTTACACACATTATTTTCACAAATGGCTTACACAACAATATGAAACTTTGTCCATTTTAGGTGCATAATGCGTCAATTTGAATTGCGCACGAAAATATGAGAAGATAAGGAAAATAATGCAAGAAAGTTAGATGTGGAACTTGCTACCTATTACACAACAAGACAACAACGAAGATGCAAACATGTGTTTCTCTATCTTTTTTTATTTCTCTATATGTTTCTCTTTATGTGCCTCTATTTGTTTTTGTATCTCTCTCTACCTCTTGTGTCTCTTTTTGTCCCTTTGTGTGTGCTTCACTTTGTATCCCTCTCTATCTTTATGCCTTTTTCCATGTCTCTCAATGAACATGTGAGGCCAGTTTTGTTTACAAATCATGCAAAAACTTTGCTAAATGTAAAAGAAAATTGTGTTTGGGGGATAATTGATCACATTTATTCTCTTCCTATGTTCTATTATGGTTTTCTCATAGGTCTTTTATGTTTTAGTAATTTCACGACTCATCAGCAACCTTACTTATAGTGTAACTATGAGGCATAGACTAGTGCATAGAATAAATTTGGTATCAACCAAGGATTACCATAAGTTGTGATTAATCTTTTTTTAGTTTTTGTTAAAAAAATATTGTTCAATACAATTGTGGAACAAGAGGCGGTGCTAGTTCTATGTAGCCAAGTGGTTTACATTTTGGACAAAAACTTCATATAAGATCCTATGTTGTAATCGTAATTTTTACACAATACATATTGTGTGAACATGCAAGTGGTTTACATTTTGGACAAAAACTTCATATAAGATCCTATGTTGTAATCGTAATTTTTACACAATACATATTGTGTGAACATGCAAGGTAGGATTCTATAATGATCTTTTATGATCCTCAAATATGCTACATCCATATATTTGGATAGTAAGTAAGACATTTAATGTAAATAATTTTTTCTTTGATTTTTTGCAAAGAAAACTAAGTGATAAATAGAAATTGTTCAAAAAGGATTTATACCTTTTTCTCTAACATTCTCTTTCTCTGTGGTCTATAACTAATTTTATTAGTGTTTGTTAATCCCATCTTTCATATTTATTTCTTTAATATTACTCTTGTTTGAATTCAATAAAAGTCAATTGTTGTGGATTCATAAATGTTTTCTCCTTACTCTTTGTTTATGTCAATGTTTCTCAATACCTTGTTGTCTCAAATTCATCAAGCCAACAACAATTTAGTAACCTTTTGTTAGCATACTTTTGCATGATTTTATCCATCTCTCTTGTTTGTATATGAACATTTGCATCGAACAACCATTGTGATTGTCAACAATTGGGATTCAATGATTACATCAAAACACATAGACAACTGAAAGCGCCATTTTTCAAGTGTAAAAACCCATATTTATCAATAGTTGTAGGTCAATTTTCTCTTATCATCACAATCTTTAAAGGACACATAAATCAAGGAAGATGCATAAACATGGTAGGCCAAAGTTTGTAAATGCTTGTGAACTTTAGAACCCAAATGATAGCCCATTGCTCCAAAACAAACACACGGGCATGATTTCCACAATGAAATAGAAGGGAAAATTGCCTAGTGGCCACTAATCATTTTCCAAAATGAATAGGAAGGGAAAATTGTCTAACTATCACCAAGCAATTCCTAGAATGAAAAGGAAGGAAAAATCGCCTAGCAACCGTTAGGCAATTTCTAGAATGAAAAAGGAAAATAATAGCCTAGTGGCCACCAAGCACTTTGTAGCATGAAAAAGAACAAAAAATCACTTGGCGGCCACTAGGCAATTTTTATAATGAAAGGGAAGGGAAAATCACTTAGTGGTCATTAGGTGATTTACAAGATGAAAGGGAAGAGAAATTACCTAGCAATTGCCAAACGATTTCAAAGATGAAAAGGAAGAGAAAATTGCCTAATGACTGCTATGCAATTTCCAACATGAAAGGGAAGGGAAAATTGTATGGTGGCATTAGGAAATTTCTAGCATGAAGGGAAGGGCAAAGTGCCTAGAGGCCACCAAGTGATTTCCAACATGGCAAAAATCACATAAGCACTTAACAGTTGCAAGAAGATTTTCCCTTCCTTTTTTCCCTTTTGAAATTTCCTAGTAGCCACCATGTATTTTCAAATGAATTGTGAAGTAAATAACGTTTAATAACCTCTAGGCACTTCTCCAAAAGGAAATCCATGTGGAAAACACATGGCGACAATGAGGAAATTTGAACAACTACAAAAATGTTAACTACACAATTGTTTTTGTTTGCAACTATATGTTACCTATGTTATGAAAAGTTTTAGGAAACAACCTCAGGTTGAAGCCCATCCATCCCAAACCAGCACTTATAATATGGGAACTCTCAAGCTTAATTTCTTCTTCGGTAATTAAGCTCCTAGACAAGAAGGATCCACCATTTGAATTCCATTTTATAAAACATGGAATGCAAGATTCAATGATGAAAATGCAAATCCATGCATTAGCACATTGGGCAACATCATTAGACAAAGGGATTGTGTTTTTTGAAGATCCGTAAAAGAAACAAGTTGGATTTATTTGTCCAATGAATAAAATAAATGACAAACTTGCACCAAGTGTTGAAAAATGGTTCAAAGTAAGTGACATAAAATATTTTGACACAATGGCAGTTCTCGAAAAGTGGATTGAATTTTACAAGCTCAGGGAACTAGAAAAGGAAAAAACTACCTGAGATTCCCAAGGAGACTTCAAACACATAATGGCCATGGTGGAAAGTTCAAGTGGAAGGTGACTTGCAAAGAGGCCACAGAAAGAGGTCACAAATGTGGGAAAAAAAAAACTTAGGAAGTTGCTAATGGGAAACGAGGCTAAGGGTTTCGACCCAATAGAATGCTACATTAAAGACACAACAATTGGTGAAGATATGTTAATTCCTTTCCACTTGGCTTTGCCCTTGTCAAATATGTGCGATTACTAGTTGACTAATTTAAAAGGTCACCCTATAAAATTGTTTATCATCCTCTTTCAAAAGAACATGTAAACTAAATCAAGACAAGAATTATTATGTACAACAAGTTCGATACCAAGGTTACCATTTTCTCGATTCTAAGGGACCCAAAGAGACCAAATTGCATTCTTCCACATTATCCAAAGAAGTGGGAAGACATTCACAACTTGTAGTTTTTTTATTGTTGGTGGGTAGCACATGATTTTGGCTATAAAAGTCTGTTTTTTTTGTTTTTTTTTAGTACATTTGAGTTTGCAAAATATTTTCAAATTAATATACATTCAATTATTGATAGTGTTTTATTTTTCATTAAGAGTTAATGGAGGACCCCAACATCACCCAACATGTTTTGGACAAGTTTAGTACATTTGAGATCATTGTCATTTAGGAGTCGAATTTTTGTCAAAATCTATAGGATGTCAAATATTAAGCAAAGATTGTAATTTATCCACAAAGTCGTCATATTGAAAGAACCTTACACATGCGCGTCAAATTTGGCTTTCATACAATAGACCAAAACTTAATCTTGATGGCTTTTTGCATCATAGTAAGAAATATAAGGTAGCTCCACTACCTTTTGTGTCATTCAATTCATTTCTAGATATTTTTCCCTATAATGTTTGATTTCGAGACTTTTTTGATTTTTTTTATTATGGTTCATCATGCAACATTTCGAAGAGATGTTGAAGCATGTTTTTAATGTTAGATTGATAAAGGAATACATGAGCATTTTCCTTCTTTTAGACCTTGTTTTTAACCTTTGGGAGACAATTCTTGTATAATGGGAGGGATGAAACAATTTGGATAGTAGTGGAAATGTACTGACATGTCCTCCACATTTGATTGGAAAATTAACATTTGTTTGCCTTTCTAACATGAAAGAGAAATAACTAGAGAAGTTAGCTCAAGGTTTGCTTGGAAAAACCATCATTATACATGATCATCTAGCTAAGGGGGGCAGAGGACTTGACTTAAAGTAAATGCATGAATTTATGAAACTTTTGAAGAAGAAGGTTGTCATCCGAAATGAAATTATTATTCATTTCAAGTTTCCAAAACTAATTGCCAATAATCAAAAACCATATTTTGATGAGGCATGGAATGAGAAGAGGGTGAAACATAAGCTCAATAAAATGTTCTCAATTCTGGATATAAAGTTCAATGAAGAGCTTTACATATTAGGAAAAAAGACCAAATATTTTTTATGAAACACCACGTGTAGGTTTCAAAACTACATTGAAAAAGTGGATTGAGAACATTACATTATAAACAATTGTTGCAGAGTCAATTCTTCTAAACACACATTACATGTTTGACAGGGTCAATGATATGGTAGAGCTTTTTGACATCATTGACAAAAGGGAGTTAACTTCATTTTTGTAAGACAATGCTATGAACATTTTCATTATGGTCTCACGACACACATAACAAAGGAGGTCCCTATTGTGTGGAAAGGCCCAAATTAGGAATCCTTTCTAAACACATTATTGAATGCAAAGGTCACTTGAATGGTGGTCTACCTATGTAATCAAAAGTTGTTCAAGTTTTCTTTCATGACCATCATGAAGTCAACATATATCACCAAGATGTACTTTGAATTTGGTCAATACATGGCAAGAGCAACAAAGGCTCAGGGTGAACACATGGCCAAAAAACCAAAGGCACCAAGGTAAAAGTCCTTTTCCAAGGACTGCACATGACATGTGTCATGTTTGTGTTAGTTTATAACTTTAAAAATGTATTTTGATCATGAATACCCTTTTTAACATTGCATTTCAGCTATAAATACATTTTGATTACAAATTGATTTTATGTCATGTATAGTATGCATTCATGCCCTCTATCAAATAAACATGAACAACTTTTGTTAAAAACACATTTTCAAAATCCATAATTTTCAGGGTCAAAAGCACTTTTGAACCAAATGTGCTCAAATCGGTTATAAAAAAAAATTTCATCAATCTGAGTCCATTTGCCATACTAATCATTAATGTTAAAATCCTCCCCAATTAAAAAAAAGAATGGTTCACACTTGGTAGAAAAAAAAGACGTTTGAAAAAAATAAATATTGTCCACTCTTGAGGTTTGAATGATTTGAACATGTAAAAACATTTTTGATTTGTGTCAAGCTTTGAGCATGTAAATTTTTCAATTAATGAAAAATATTCCAAAAAAGATTATGATAGTCCTAACTATTATGCTTCACTTATGATCTTTCAAACATACAAAAATGTAGTTTTAAGGAATGTCCACTCACTTGGGTGGCTATTTTCATTATGTTTTTACCCCTTAATGCTCACTATTGAGCCTCATGAAGGAGCTTGTACTTTATTATGCGTACCTTTTCATTGGGAAGGTCAAAAAGTCAGTCCAAGTTGATGTTTTGGGGAAGAAGAAACTCATGTCATTCATTGACAACACCATTTCCACCATCTTTAAAAATTGCTAGCTATACAAAATGAGATTTGTCTTGAGACTCTATCAAGAATTTTGGAGCCAATCTTAAGTAGTGGCATGGTTTTCTTGAGCATCTTTAGTGGAGGAGTCATGACATATGTCTACTTAGTATGTCTACTTGTGTGTTTATGTTGGTTTCCCATTTCCCTTTGAGTCAATATCTCATTTTCTTATGTCACATTCTATTGAACATACATGAAACAAAATGTAAAGTGTTTGAAATCATCCCTCATGATCTTGAGGGGAATCACTACAAGATTGTCACTTTTGTTTATCTTCATATGTTCCCCAATGTTGCTATGAAAAATATTGTAACTTGTGTGAATGAAAAAGTTTTCTGCATCATAGCCAGAATGCAAACAAGTGATGCTAATGTAAACAAGGAGTTAGGCTTTGACAATAGTAGAGGAAAAAACAATGCAAAAGGTTTGAATACGAATGAAATTCCTCCTCTTCCACCACCAATTGACAATAGTAGACTTGGTTACGTTAAAAGGTTAAATTTTTTTGCAAGGTCATCTACCCTTAAAGATCAAGCTTTTAAAAAGAAGGGGAAGAAAAATACTTTTTAATTAGTGATTCAAGATAGGGAAGCGCAACCCAATCAGCTAAGTTTGCAAGTTGATGAAGGCCTCCTAGCATCTTATAACTTTTCAATTACTCGAACTTTAATAACATCATCCCCTAAGGTCAATATGAGGGTTTCAAATGATTACTAAAAGGAAGAACAAAATAGTGATGAATTGTGAAATAACAAACCTATGGATACCTTAAGCCCATTAATTTAAGTGATAAATATTGCAATTATACACATAGGGTAAATACTAATCAGTTGTGTTACTTGTTGATGTTGTTTATTAATGTACATAAGGATATTGGAAAAATTCACAATGATGTTGATGGCTTTATGTATTGCCTTTTGTACCAAAACATATTGTAATTTTTTAATTTATTTTTCTTGCAAGGAACCTAGTGAATTTCACAAATACATCTTCAACTTGTGTAAACTAGACCACAAAAATATAACTTGAGGTCTTTCTAACCTTAGATCATGCTTGAGTGTTCTTTGTTGTACCCTCGTGACCTCTATGAGTGGATTCACTTTTAGTGTTTTCTCCTCTCCAACACTTGGCGGCCATTAGGCACTCATTGGATTTCTTTATTTGTATTCCTCATAACCACAAGGTGAAGAAAAACCATTCTTTTGTTATTCTTTCCTATGCCTTACAATCGTCATGAGATTATACGTTTATGTTGTTTTTCCTTTCCTACATGTAGGGGCCACTAAGTGTAATGTAGTTGTGTTTTTTTCCCCCCCTCTTACATATGCTTATTGTAATGTGTTGAATGCTTGTTGGAATTTTCTCCCTTAGTACAAGTTTCTTTTGACAAGTGTCGACAACATTATTCTTTTTCCTCTTCATATGCCTAATGGCTGCCAAACATTGGTGATTATTGTTCCATTTTCTCTCAACCTATGTTCATTTTTCATATTGGAATTTCATGTTTTCATAATTGTGTCCTTTGCTTTGCATTCAAGATCTTTATTAATTTCCATCAAAAGTTCGTTGTGTTTTTTAACTTTTCTTTTTGAAATATAGATTATCATATTGATTCTAATCAAATCTTTGAGTGTGAAATGAGCAAGGAGATTCATAATGAATTATATGTTATTGAAGACTATATTGATGTTGAACATGTTAGCAAGCTTTCCAAATCTCTTTTGGATGTTAAAATTTGGATGGGTGACAATTCTATTCATGACACCAAAGGTGATGTTGAAAAACATATGAGCCCAAATTATAGTGGATTGCTTGTCACCTTTATCCATTGAAAATGTTGATGATCAAGTGAATAATTAATTCTTAACCATCAAGCTTGTTTTCTTATTTGAATTTCTTGGTTAGGATCACATTTTTAAAATTATATTACAATTTGTTTCATGTTTTCCATGGTGTTAGATTCCTATATCTCTATTTAGGGATGCAAAACATGTTTTTTCACCTTTCAAAATAATGTTCAATGACGTCCTTTCAACTTCAAGTCTTCACCTGTATTCTAAAATACCAAGATCACCTTCTACAAATTTGAATAAATTGCATGTCATTTTTTTATTTCAATGGGGTTTTAGTGGTGAAACGGATCATGGTGTGTCGTATGTGAATGCCTACTGTTACCTCACTTATACTCAGTCCTTGATTGAAAGATTTTTAACAAGTTGTTTAACTTAATTTGAAATGTATATTTAGTTTGTAGCTCGACATTACAACATCAACAAATATTTAAATCAAATCAAATATCAAACACATATTATTTTTTATCCTCCAAGGGTTCTTCTAAAGAATAGTCATGCCAGAAAAAATGATAATGTTTTCATAATTGATCTTAAAAAGTTGTATTCCATAAAAACTTTAATGTTTTCTTCTAGAAAATTTTCAACACTCACCCTAGGAACACTTTGCTTGTAGATGATACGCCATATAAATCTATATTTAATGACTTATGTAGTGCTATATTTTTGGATTCATTTGAAGGTTCTTGTATAAATGGAGATTACTTTTTTAAATTGTTTTTCCTTACTTGGTGTCACTTGACTCATGTGGATTTAGTGTTCAAACTTACATAAGGCACAATCCTTTTGGGACACTTAGAAATATAAATTGTATCAATCCTTGTTATAGAATGAAATTTGAAGGTTGTAGTAATAGGTGTGAACCAACATACTATACAAAGGCAAAACTGAAAAAAAGATGTAATATGTTTACTATTGTTCTTATTACAATAATTTTAATTAATTTTTAAAACATGTATCCATTAAAATAATATCTTGAAATTGCAATTGAAACCAACATAAAATTGTCGAACATTTTTTTTCACAGTGAAATTTCCTAATTAATGTAGTTCAATATTTTATTTTTGTTTACTACCCCACCAAGTTTTGACTCTCTTTGTTTAATCCTTTCAAAATTTCAATTGTATAAATTTCTTTTATCTTGTTATTTTCAATGAATCGCCTGGTGATTAGAAGGTGTTCTTTTTTATTAATTTAGAGGGTTTTATTATTTGTTGGTCAACTAACATCAAGCACGTCCATTGTTTCATTGACAAATCTTGTTGTTTTTATAGTTCAAGGTTTTGAAACACATTCCAATGAGTTCACATTTACATTCACAAACTATTGGATCCAAAAAAATGTTAATTTTCAACATCAACAATGTGTTGTGTTATTTCTTGCATTTTGTTATTCGACATGGGAATGCACAAGTGTTTGGAAGAAATACAGTTCCTTCACAAGTTACTTTGTTTTGGATTTTGTTCAAGTTGGTTTTGTTCTAAGAGACTAGGTTGTACTTAGATTGTAAGTTTTTTTTAGACAACAAGATTGGAAATTTGATATGCATAATGTTTGTGCATATTTGCCATGTTCTAAAAATTGAAAATTGGCATATTCATAATTGGCAAAAGAATATTTAAAGAAAATGAATGTGTAACAAGCTAGTGTAGTAAATTGATTAAATAAAAAATCATATCCTTCCTTGTAAAAAAGAAGAAGATTATGCTTTATTGATATCCATAGGATAGGTCTAGTAAAAGTAGGTAATTGACCAACACTGGTAAGAAGCTAAAAAATGTATAAGATGCTTGGGAAGAGGCTAGCAAGAAGACTGTTTTTTGAGGTTTCTCTATGAATAAGACAAAATTTAGGGCAAAGTTTCCAGTCACTTGTTATGTGCAGAGTTTTTTCCCCCCAATTTTTAGCCACAATAGCTATCATCGGCAAGAAGAATTAGCCAAATCTGGCTATAAGTCAGGATAGGAAACAGGAAAGAATAAAGAATCTTACTCTATTTTAGGCACAGCCTGCTGGAACCTATTGTCTAAATATGGCCCAAAAAATGATCATCCCAATCTGGGCTGTTTCACCCTTTTTTTTTCACAAAAGTTCCTTTGATGACTAGCACTGGATTTTTTGTGGGACCTCCAAGTGGCAAAACAAACTCACCCCCCCCAAAAAAAAACACTAGTTGTACAAGTGGATACATAATCATGACTAAGCATATCTGGAAAAAAAAAAAAAAAATGATTAAATTTCAGTGCCTACCTTATCCAGGCTTTTTCCTAGCTAGGACAGGCAGCCATCCAATGGCTTCAATTGGTCAGTTTCAGTTGTAAAATGAATCCAGTGTGTGAATCATCAACCCTGGTTGGAACACTCTGGAACAGGCCCTGGTACGTAAGTGGAACCCAGTCAGTACCACATAACAAAAGGGCGCTGGCTCTACTGGACTGGCCATGTTCCTACTGGACTGGGCTATTGCCTATTTCAACCAGGGAGATGGAGGCCTGTTCCACCTCAGGAGGGCCCTTACCACATATAAAGGAAAAGCACTGGAAACAGTTTCCAGAAACCCTGTTGCTTATTATGCAGTGTAAATGCTGCTGCCCTGTAGCAGCCCTAGTTAGTAGTATGTGAGAGCTAGACCAGCACCAACAGCTCATGTATAAAATGAATTATGAAACATGCTTTCTGCCCATTACAGTGCATAATAAAAAATTTAGGGTTTTGTTACTGGAAGTATGATGCATTGTTGCATATAATTTGGGAGCCCTTAGAAAACTAAGCCCAATCTGTAGCAACATTCTGTAGTTTTCATTTCTCTAGGGAAATGGTATTATAAACCTACAAAGCACTAGTGCAGGAAAAGTACTCTTATTAAGAAGGGCTGTACAAGTGGAAAATTTTGAAATTCCGCAAGACATCCCATTTCTTCTTCATTGTTCTTCATCTTAGGCTAGTGCTTTATGCTGTGTAAAACCCACATATGAGGGCTTTACTAAAATTCAAGACACCCTCAACTATTGTTTCAGGGGCATTGTTTTTTTTTTCTTTGGGCAAAATTTTACACCTTGGCAAAAAAAATTCAAAAGATGGGGGAAAAAAAAAGTGATTTTCAGGGATTTTTTTTGTTTCCTGTTTTTAAAAATGAAATTAGATTAGTCACATCTAGAATAGTGTTGTGCATGTAAGTATCAATAGTCATACCTATGACATGTAAATATGTAAAACATTTACATTGACATGCCCAAACTTTTTACACTTACAACTACATGTAGCTAAAGTAGATATTTTTAACGTACATTTATATGGCCCCATATAATTAGTTTTGGTTGTGTAAAATCTGTAAATGGCCTAGGCTTAGGGTTTAGGTTTAGATTAAGAAGATTGTTTTTGTAGTTTGGAATTCGTTGTGTTTGTGTTTGCAGAGTTATATTTCTTTTCTCCTTGCATTAGTCATCTTCTCCTTGCATAACTAGTTGAAGGGGTTTATAAATAAACAAGGATGTGTGTGTGTAATCATTTCCCAATGCCGGTCATCTTATTGAAGCTCCATTCCCTAATGTGATATTCTCCTTGTTTATTCATTGCATAACAAGAGTCACATGGAGGAGTTTCAAAGCACAAACAACAATGTGTTAAACAATGGTGTGTGCGTGTGAGCATGTGTGCATGCATGCGATCATCATTTCATTGTCATTGCCTTTTGTCGTTTTGTATTGCATTATTGTGCATGGTCATCTTTTAATCATGTGAGGTTGATCATCCTTGCGGCCTTCTTTTCAAGTGAACAAGCTCACCTCATTGTTGTCACCTTCTTTTGGTCATTTTTTTGTGTTATTGTGCATGGTCATTTTCTAGTCATTTACTTGCATTGTTGTGCATTGTGCTTTTATTCCCCCCACCCCACTTTCATGGGGTTTGGGTGTGCAAGGATGGAGCCACAAGGAATGCAAAGCTTTTACAATGTCATTAGGTTGATCGTTCTCATGGTCTTTTTGTCAAGTGAACAAGTTCATGTCATTGTTGTCATCTTCTTTTAGTCATTTCTTGCATTGTTGTGTGTGGTCATCTCTTAGTCATTTACTTGCAGTATTGTGTGTTGTGGTCTTGTTCCCCCCTTTCATGGGGATTGGTGTGTAAGGATAGAGTTGCAAGGAATGTGAAACACTTGCAACATCATGAAATTGATTGTCCTCATGGTTTTCTTTTGTTCACCTCATTGTCATTGCCTTTTTTGAGTAATTTCTCATGTTAATGTGCATGGTCATCTTCTAATCATAATCTTGCACTATTGTGCGTTGCGATCTTGTTCCCCCTTTTTATGGGGTTTGGGTGTGTAGGGATGGAGCCAAAGGGAGGGCAAAACTCTTGTAACACCATAAGGTTGATTTTCTTAATCTTCTTTTCAAGTGAACAAATTTATTTTCTCATTATCATTGTTTTTTTTTTGGGTCGTTTCTTGTGTTGTTGTGTGTGATCATTTTCTAATCATTTATTAGCACTATTGTGAATCGCCTTCATTTAATTATTTACTTATGTTTTGTGCATGGTCGTTTGGTCATTGTTGTCAACAACAATTCAATTATAGTAGTTCATGTAGTAGTAACTTCCTTTAGCAACAATAACTTTCCACAACAACTACAATGCTACTATTCCAATAAGCCTTTAGTAACAACTTCCTACAACAACAACCATTCTAACAACAATAACAATTCCAATAGTAGTCACAACTTCATGTAATAGTTCCATTAGCAATAGTTTATTGCAACAATTCAAGTTCTAACATAAGTTATAAATGTAGAATTTAACATTGGACATTATAAGTATAGAATTTTAACCCTTCATGTGAATGAAATTAAATTTTGCATGTAATAACATGTTCTTTGGCTCCTTTTTCTGGATTTTTTCAACATAATTTTTACACAACAGTGCAAGAATAAGTGTAAATTGTTTTTAACACTTGCATTATTTTACATGGCTTAAAATTATTTACATAATTTTACATTTACAATTACACACCCCACCTTGTACATTTATACGTACATGGTTTGTAATTGAACCATATACAATTACACTTACCTGATGTATAAATAAAATTTTTAAAGCCATTTACACTTGTAAGAAGTGTAAGTCCTAAACCATATACAATGACAACATTGATTTATGATCTAAACCTAAACATTTCTTAGGTTGTTGCTTGTTACAACACTTTATAAAAATGTTACAGCCCACCTAGGATAGTCATCATTTAATGTTAATTAATGTTGGGCATCTTCACCAGTGGACCTACTTGAGGAATATGAAAAAAAAAATCATGTTGGGGGTCCCTTAGTTTAGTAAAACCCTAGTCTTAGAAAGCTTTACCATACACATTAAAGAATTGGCAAAGATTTCCCAATGTAAGGTAATTGAACCTTACATGGACAATTTAAAAATTTTAAGGTTCAATTAACAAAGGTTGGATGTGTAATTTTTTTTCATCCATTAGCAAATGAGAAGGTAGCCAATTTGTGGTGGAACAATATTTTTCTATGGCTAAATTACTTACACATTTTCAAAGTCTAAACACCTAAATGCCTAATATGCACAAATAGGGGGCCCATAGATGTTATTATCAATGTTGAATTATGGACACTCACAACCCATTATGGTTTGCCCATAAACACAATAAAGTGTCAATTGCACATAATGGATAAGTATGAAGCACATTTTTGTATGCGGTGGGTGATCTAAAAACAAAAAAACTATGTATAAATTGCATGGCGGAATCAACCTTAAACGGATTGTAAAGAACATAAAAATTACACAACACCTTAAAAGAATTACAAAACAAAACAAACTTAAATTGAAATATGTTGTATTAAAAAATGCAACCCATTGCTTGTAAAATGAACAATGTGATTCATGAATTGTATCTTGACATGACACAAAAACACATGACAACTTGTGTGAATTGTGTCACAACACAATGCAAAATTTGATAGTAGCCTTCTTTAATCAACACATGGTTCATCCTGACTTAAACCCAAAAATCCACAAATTCATCTTTTAAAAAACTCCTAATCAAGTCAAAACTATCAAATTAATTCACAAATGAGCTTATAATCAAACATTTCTGATATTCTACAAACACTCAATTGGCATTTGTGTCTATTGGCACGTGAATGTTGGCAATCAGATGGCATGCGAATGTTGACAATCAGATGGTGCATGAACAACAGTCTGAGTGTGGTTTTGGGTTTATCAATCAGTAGGAAAAAATGTTCTGAGTCCTTTGTAGACCTAATTAGGTTCAATTAATTCCATGTGCAAACCCACAAAATGGCGCATGATATGTTGTTGTTGTTAGAGGTAGGTTTGTTTTGATGGCCCAAATGTAGAACATCATTAACTTCTCCACATCATTTCAAGGTCAATTGTTCATCAAACCTATTTTTTGTTGTTCTTTCTTCGAATTGCGTTTGTTTTGCCAAATGTTGATGTTTTTTATCAAATATTCTTGCACATTTGGATGCCAATAGCTATTCCTTTCAAACATCTTATTCTTGAATTATTACCTCCTTTTTTGCCAATTTTTGCTCAAGTGTAGGTAGGTAAGGTTCATTTGTCATCATTATGCTTTTGTTGTAGTTAATCAAAGGTTTTGCATTTGACACTCTATAATGGGACTTATTGGGAATTTCAAGTAATGTTAAGAAGTGATGTAAGTCGGGAACAAGATTGATTGATGCTACATGTGATTTCCCCATATTTGGCACCCCTTCCCACCAAATTCAAACCCCAATCTGTAAGTTAGTTGAGCCTATTTAATTGAATTCAGAATTCATGATGCCAGACCCAACAACGATCGATTCAATATTCACATTTTTGGACCCAAGGTCTATCAATCGATCAAGTATCTAGTTTGACTGAACTTTGTCATCGTCCATTTCTATGTCATCAATCTTGCATTAATCACCAATGTCAACATAGTAATGGCAAACATCTCTTTATAATATGTTAGTGTTTTCATTTATAACCTTTTCAACATGCAAATCCAATGTCTACATTTCAAATTCACTATCCACAAACGCCTCAAATGGTTGCATCTTGCTTGCCATCACATATGTATTCAAAGGCCAAATCCCAATGGCTGAAAAACCTTTACATATGTTGGTTGTTGTTAATGCCTTCGTAAATGCCAGAGACACCCATTGTGCCAAATCCTCCTTGCTAGCCCCCCTCCTTTTATTAACCAATGTCCAAACATCTCTTTATGCTCTAAAAGTTGTGTTGAAAGGTTTGAAACATGAAACATCAAATGGTTGTAATGCATGTGAAGTGTGTGATGGCAAGGTGATTAAATCTAACCCCACACCCATTGTTTTGTGCACAACATCTAAGGTAACATGCAAATTATGGCCATTAGGATGAATAAGTGGTGATTGGTTAGGCTTAGGTTACCTTTAAAATTTTGAATAGAAGTAATGAAATGAAATATCCACTTATTAAACAATATGGTTGTCATCCAAACTTTAAGTTGCATCGCCATTGTTGCACTTGATTCACATTTGGCAATGAAGTTTCATCTAAAACAGTTACATCTAAAAATGTAAAAATTTGGGAGCATTCAATTTGATACATTGATGCATGATAACATTGACAACCATTCACGTTCATATGGCATGATTGAATGCACTATTCATGAGTCGGTTTGTGCTAAAACTAGGGCGTTTCCATTTTGACTAGCTTGGGCACCATATTCATCATAGTTCCAATTTTGTGAGGGTGGGTACATGTGCGCTTCATAACCTTTAGATAAGTTTTTGTAGAAACTTTCTACATTGGCTAGGCATAGACCTTGCGCACATCCTATCTCCAAACCTTGAGTGACTCACAACGATAGGTCAAGATTTTGCTTTCTAAACCATCATAGCCACCCCCACCTAGGTACATCGTTCTATAAAGGAGTCATTTTTTCTTGGGTAATATTTACAACCTTCAATTGTAGTTGAGTCAAAGTCATTGGATGCCCAATCAACTACATTTTTGTCACATACTCCATTAATGCAGTTTCTTCTTCTTTCTGCAACACACTTATTTTCCCTCTTTTTTATGATTATGTAATCCCATACACATGGTTGCAAAGTGATGTGACAAGCACACCCTACCTCCAAATAGTAGTTTGGAAGTCGTCGTTTGCTTCAATGCTTTCCATTGCCAACTTCAGGGAAGTGTTGTCCCAATTCCCATTTTTCTTCATGGTCTTTTTGTGCTACGAATGCAATTGCATGGCAAGATCACCATCACCTCCATCATCACTATTTGTGCATCCTTCAACCTTGGGTGATGGATTGTGAAAAACAAGATCCATTGATATCTCGTGTGACAAAGTGTGAAGTGGGATTCCTCAACACCTTTTGTGTCGAATTCTAAAATGCAATGTCGATTGATGTTCTACGCGTCGATGGTGGATTTCAAGATGTTGCATCACCATCGCTTCTAATTGCACACTCTAGAGCATTTGAAGCCATGCGTGGCATATTTTGAACATATAGATTGATGGTTGGTCAATGTTGTAAGATCGATTTGTGAAACGTCGACTTCGTGTGTGCATTCTCATCACCAACTACAAAATAACATGGTGTTATGAGAAGGGCATCTAGAGGATGAGAACGCAACAACACAAGGCGACATACGACAACAAGGAGCAGTAACACAAGTCGATAGACCACAACAAGGAATAGTAGTGTAAGGTGACAAACCATAGCAAATAAGAGTAGCGCAAGGTGATGGAACATAACAAGCAAGAGTAGCACAAAGTGATGGACCACAACAAATAGGAACAACGTAAAGTGACGGACCACATCAAATAGGAGTAGCGCAAGGTGACGGACCATAGTGAGCAAGACTAACACAAGGTTACATATCGCACAAATAGGAGTAGCACAAGGCGATGGATGACACACCACCGTAAGCAACAACAATGTAAGATGAAAAATGACACAAAGCAAGGAATAAGTAGCAACACAGGCAAGGTGAGGAACAAATGCAAAACAAAAGAACAAACAAAACACAATGAAAAACAAAAAAAACCACAAGATCAAGGCAAAAAAAGCCTCTTGGATTTTATATCCCTTTCTTTTCGTGGTCTCCCCAAGTGGAGGTGCTGCCCTAAACCCTAAAACCTTTAAATCTTAAAGCTAATTCCAACCTATTCATTTTCCCTCCCACACCCGAAGAACCGGATCTAGGTTTTCATGTGAAAACCCATCCGATTTTTTTTGTTTTTTATTTCAAAAATTTTGGTTCCGATTCTCCTAGTTGGTTCTCACCCATGTGAGAACCTTAAAACCAGGTTTCAACCAAAATGAGAAAGTCAGTTCTCAATGTGAGAACCGCCCAACATGGGGGGGGGGGGAGGATGCTTATATAAATATTCTTTTGTATTATTTGTTGAGTTTGTTGCGAAGGGAAGACAGAGGGGTTTTTTTTGGGGGGTTGGGAAATATTTCCTATACATAGGCATACATATTTAAACAATTTAAAGTTTTTGGAAGTTATGATCTCTGGGGGGGGTGCCCTAAGGTTTGCTTGATTTTTTGTCGGTGGGGCCAGGGTAAGGTCATCTCGTTAAAGCCTGCGCCTAATGACCGCAATACCTTTTTAATTTTCCGCCTTTTCTGGAAGGCTTTTGTGGCTGAGAATGAACCGATGGCATCAGCCACACAAGTGGGCGAGGTGGGCCTACGACCGCTCTCCTCCACGCAAACAGGTGTGGAAACACAGGCCGCATTTGTGTGGCCGTAATTGCTCCGCGCCAAGAGTGGCTCTGTCCTGTGACAAGTGTGCGGCCGTAATTGCTCCGCCCCAAGATTGTATCTGTCCTCTGACAAAATACGAGGGGAAATGTGTGGCCCATATTTCTGTTGTGGATTTGTTGTTGACTCATTACTGGCCAATCATTTAGATTTTACGTGACAGCAGTATATTCTGACCGCCTTACTATTATTTACCTTGTTTTACTCTTCGGTCAGAAAGAAATGTAACTTGCCCCTAAAGAAATAATGCCTTGGGGTGAACTAGCAACCCACCTTTGAACCATGGTTAAACAATGAGCAGAAAGAATGCACACAAGTCATGTGCTGTAATGACCAGCTTTGGTTTAGATGCACAAGTTTCAAACAAATGGTGTGTTTTTTGTATTGTGCTGATGTCAAAAGTTGCCTTTGTTGTGCTCAACAACAATAGCTAGAAATTGCCTTTCAATCTTCTCGTTGATTGGTTCATAAAATGTCCATGTGGATGGATGGGTTATGCTTAAGGTCAGGTAAAGGAGTAAAGGCCCATGCTCCACGTGGCCATTCTAGAAACATTTGCGGGAGATGATAGAGCAATGTGAATGAGTTTTAGGATGACTCCCCCCTCGGATCAGCACCAAAAGATCCTCAAATGCTAAAAGCCAAAGGAAGGGGGAGTCTCCTTTGGTGATAGGGAAATGTAAAAATGGGGCCATCCAGGTGAACCACCCATGAAAGGTTGAAAGAGGGGCGTGGGGGGGGCAGGTGGGCACACCTTTAAAAAAAAAAAAAAAAAACCTATGAAGGGACATCAAAATGCAGATTAGGTCATATAATTTTTTTGATGCAACCGAGTGAAAAGACACCCAAATGTTCATTTAAAGAGTATTTGGCAATATGTGTTCAAGTTAATAATTTGTTTGGGACACGACCAAGATCAAATGTTACAATCAATATATAAGCATAACCTTTGCTTGAGTCTCTACCAGCTATACTACATAGAAATAAAAAAAGGGAGTTGTTTAAGTAATTAGGAAAAAACTCTCTTCATGTTCATGAATGTGCATTATTAATAAATAGATTGTAATAAAGGGTCAGCCACCCAAGTAATTTATGCCAAAGTTGATACACAACACACAGTACAAGGTACCAACAACCACTACTGCAGCTTCCGGTGTTGTTGCAATGGAAGTATGACGTGGCCTTGTTTGGAAGAAAGCAAAATATCTTTCGGGCACATTCAAAATGTTCCAAAAGCAAAATATCTTCTGGGCATGGGCATGTTCAAGAATGTTCCAATGAAAAAAAGAAGGAAAATATCTTTTGGGCATGTTCAAAAAGGATTGTTGTACTAAGAGAAAGAAGGAAAATATCTTTTGGGCATGTTAAGAAATGTTTCAATTTCATTTTGGGCGGGGGAGGGGGGGTGTGTTGGGCCAATTAAAATGGCTCCATGAATTTTTTTATATTAAAAACAAGAGTCGGTAGCTTGTAAAACCCACTTCCGCTTTTGCTCTTTTGCTGCAAGTCTCTGTTTTTGTGGCTGCTTTCGGGCATGTTGCCGTGAAGAAGACGAAGAAGAAGAGGACGACGACGACGACGACGCACGAGGAGGAGGAGGAGGAGTAGTAGAAGGCGGAGGGAGATCGGCGAGGAAGAGTAGTAGGAGGAGAAAGAGAAAGATCAGTCAGGAGGGAGGGGCTGTTGGGGAGAAGGGGATCAGAAATCTCCATAGTTCACAAGCTTGGAGAGAGAATGATGGTGAGACGGCTGAGGATCGGTCGGTGTGAGAGAGAGGAGCAGTCAGTCAGTAAGTACGCACGTACAACTAGAAGAGCATGCGTGTGTGTTTGAGGATCGCGTGGAGAAAGATCGTCGACGCAGCAGAAGACTTAGCAAGTGTTTGAAGGTAAAAGAACTAAGAACAACAACCGGTGATCTGTTGTCTTCGAGAACTCTTCCAAAACAATAGTTTGATGTCTGAAGTATTATGAACTTTGATGGACTTTTGATGAACTTTTGTTGTTGTTGTAAGTATGTTGGGGGCCGCCTGGGGAGTCTATGCAGGAGGGGAGGTATTAGCTGGAGAGGTTGTACTTTGCTGTGGAGAAAAGGTTGTAGGGCTGTAAAAGATTATGTAATTTGTGCAGTGATGGGAGGGAGGGAACTTTGCATTTCCTCAAGAGTCCGGGTCAAGAAGAAAAAGAAGAATCTGACAGGCACGGGACTAGTGAGTGTGTCCAGGGAACAGTATTCGTGAGAAAGGCTTTTGCGGATGATTGCTGAATCTCGACTTTGGATGTCACTTGCATGGCTTTGGTCATGAAGGAAAGCTGCTGCATCCGAAGCTGCACTGAAAGAAGTTGCAGCTTAGGAAGAAACGGATCAGTAGGCTCGAGTTCGTAGTAGAGGATCTTCATCGTTTCAGAGGATTGTTGTCATGTGTGTGTAGTGCACATAAGGAAAACCTCATAGGAGTCAGGGACGAGAGAGAGAGAGAGAGAGAGAGAGAGAGAGAGAAAAAAGCTTGCTCTGAAATTCACAAAAGCCATGTGCAATTCCGCGGAACACAAAGTGATTGACAATGCGCTTGCTCACAGCCTATGACTTGATCATCACCACCAGCAGGGGCTCAGCGTGCAGCGCAGATGGAGCAAACAACGGGAGGTAGTTTAATGGATGCGTACAAGTTTGTTCCACCTCCCGTATTCTCTACCCACATGCGTCGGAGAAGCTCCGTGAAGTAGCAGCCGCTGCTCTGCCTGATGGTTGCGGCGTCCCTTTTTGTTCGCCACTAAAAAGAAGCAGGGGGAGAATCAAACGATCCTTTAACGCAAGAGTGAGTGCTTCCTTCCTCAGCTAGCAATGGAGAACGAAATTAGTGATTGCTCCGCAGGCGGCCGTGTTCGCATCCGTGCCGGACCACCAAGCCGGTAAGGCGCGAACGACAGCCAATGAAGAGTGGGAAAAATGCCCAAATCGGCCTTCTGTTTTTCTCTTCTAGAATTCTTTCTTCTCTCCACGAGAGCGAGAGAGAGAGAGAGAGATGTCTTTCCTGGAGCAAGCAATGATCATCTTCCTCAGCACCAATGCATGTAGAGAGTCTTTTCAATAGTGTCTGTCTGTATGTCGCCAAATGTGTTTTGCTTCATTGTTGTTAGGTTGATGTGTTTTGCAGGTTGATGAACAGGGTGGAGCTTGCAAAATTGCAGCCTGCATATATCTTCTCATTGCAGCCAAGGGCTCCCATCATAAGAGACAGTGGAAGCAATCCTTTGGACTTGAGATCAGCTATTGCACACCAGTTGAAGAGGTCAAATCAGCAGCAAGCACGTTTGGCATGGGAACAGCAGCCAGTGGCCATGCAAACAAAGCACACAAGTCACAGCCGAGCTCCAGGTGGTCCAGTCATGCAACAACCACCACCCATGATGATGCAGCCAGGCATCAACAACCTAACTCCAGCAGTGAGTCTCCAGCAAATTGGTATACCTGGCAGCAGACTGCCAAACTACATTCCACAGTACAATGATTCCATGATGCTTGGTGTTGGAGGATTAGGAGGGGCCATGCCTGCAAACCTCAACAGATTGGACAATGCTCAACGACATGGATTTACTGCAGGAGGAGCTTCAGAGCTTCGAAGACAGCAGTACCATGAACAGCAGCGGCCACTGGTGGTGACACTGCCTACTCAGGTGTCTCATGTGCAAGGGATGCACAATGTAAGGTCTGTTGGGCCATGTTCATCATGGGTTAAGCAATCAAGGTTAGGTGATGGCAGTAATGCACATGAGGCTGCTACAGCTGGAGCTCCAGAGAAACTCACCCGTGTGGGGAGCTGTGTGATGAGCTTAGGAGGAGAGCTGTCGTGCCAAACAAGCATTGATATGCCCACAAGTGTGAGATCAACTCGGTATCACTCAGTTCATGGAGATCAGCTGTACCAGGATGTAGCTGTGGATGCAGGAGCTTGCACCGATGATAATGATATGGAACCTCTCATGACTGATGAGAAGCGCAAGAAGAGGTGACAGAACATCTCCTCAGCTGAATGTCTGTCCTCTTCTGAAAAGTTTCAAACCCATCAGCCCTGTTACAAGCGTGAGTCATGACTCTTTTGCAAGCAACTGTGGGGGTTTTGATTGATGTGCAGCACAGTCCTGATTTTGGTTTTTTTGCCAACTGTGTGAAGGATGCTGTCAAATCGTGCCTCGGCACAGCGTTCAAGGCTAAGACGTCAGGAGCGTCTGGATCAGTTGGAAGTATTGGTAAGTTTGCCCTTTTAAGACCCCTTGATTTCCATTATAGACAGCTTGTTCACTTGCTTGCTGGATTTTTCATCTGTTACCAAGTTGTTGCTCCAGTTAGCCTGTTCATGCAGCAAGTCTTGTGGGAAGAAATAATCAGCTCCAACAGGGTCAATACAATGTGTCCCTTGGACATTGTTGTTTCCTTCCTCTACTGAGGTCATACTTACAGACTCTGTTATGTACTTTGTAAACTAAGAAAGGGGTTGAGAATCTAATCATGTGGGGCAGACTGCCCAATTACGAGTTGAGAATGCAACACTGTCACGCAAAGCAAGCCTTGCAATTGAAGTGGCAAAGAAGTTTGAAGAAGATAACAAGCAGCTGCTGGGGAAGCTCCACAAGCTGAGGCAGGTGTTGGATCGAGTGGGAGGATCAAAATTGTGGAAGCCATTCAAGTATATCTTCGATACTGATGACTGCACTAGCAGCCAGCAGACATACAACAATTGCAGGGTATGAAAGACTTGCCCCAAACTCTTTTTCACACAACCCTGCATACTTAGTTACAAAGGATGAAATCATATGTTTTGACAGGCATAACTTATGGTTTCTCTTTTGCCCTTTGAGTTCATCTGACAAACTTTGGAGAAACTTGTGATTTAGGTTGGAGGGCAAGCATTGTTGTCTCCCAGCAGAAAGAAGCAAGCAACACAAGAGGACGAAGTCTCATCACCATGTGGATCAGGATATCATGGAGATAGCAACCAAATTGGGAACAATTCTGGGGAAAGGCAGCAGGAGGAGCTGAGCGGTGACATATCTGAATCAGATCATATGCACCCAGATCATGACTTCAATGTTCAACCCAGAACTACAGGAAAGCTTTCACATGAGCAGCTCAATAACTATGTCTCTAACGTATCAGGGACTGGTAGTAATAGCCGAAAAAGGCCATTTGGGACTGGACAGATGGCACAAACTCTTGAGATTCCACCTCAATCCATCAACAGCACACTTTCTGATAGTTGTTTGGATCTAAAGGGAAGTGAATCAAGTCAGGATCACATGTTTTCTCAATTCGAGATCCAGCTGCCCCAAATGCTGCTAACTGAGGATCATTTCCATTCCAGTTCCCACATTCCTGCATCAGAAAGTGTGCGATCATTGGAGACTGTGTTTGCGACCACAGAGGAGGATCTGTGGCTTGAGAGCTTTGGATACAGCTTGTAATCCTTGAATCCTTTAACTGTCGTGTTTGGCAACCCTCTGTTTGTTGCGGGAGGAGGACAATTTCACTTTCATGTCTGTTGAATAGTATGCCAAACTATTAAGTACCTCATCACTAAATCTTAAACCCTAACTTTCAGGGATATTTGATTGATGGTTGCACCAGCTTTATTTGTTGAGGAGATTTTGGAATATCGGGTGCAGTTATAAGCCAAGGGTAGCTCTAAAACGTCTGTTTCGTACAAGTATATTACATTTTGCGCATAGTTTTGTTAATGATTGCGCAACTTCATTGTACAGGGTTATTTTTTCAACGCATGCCAAAAATGTTTGGGGCTGGTGATTTTTACTGTTGAACACTAGAATCGCAAAGGATCTGGATTCTTGTCTACCTAATTGAATTTGGACTATACCTATACAACCAGCATTTAATCGTACCTATGTCCTTGGATCCAAGAAGGCAAGTTTTGATGAGCAGAATTTTCTCTGTGGAAATAAGTTGGAATAATTGCTTGTCATGGGTGATTGAATCCATGTTTGAATGCATATCAGAGAGATGGCCTGAAGAGCACACTGCAGGTTCATCAGCAGCAGTACAAATGGCTTGGAAACATTGATTTGGATGAAGTTTAGGCGTAGGTTAAGGACCACTGTCAGAGGCTTTACCAAAATAAAGACCCTGCGCACAAGGCAGAGTACAGGCTCGAATGCCCACATAAAATGAAAAGCCTGCATAAGCAGCAGGCATTACAATTTGTGAAATCCGAGCCCTTCACAGAGGAAAAATGTTGGCCTGTAATGAGGCCTCCAACTACATTATAAAAACCAGCACATGTCTTTACATGTTAGGTGAAGCCCTACTTAGGGAGGGGGCATTCTCAAAATAAGAGGGGTGAGCGAGGAGGTGGAGCCAAAGCAGCTGCTTATTCTGAGAATAATGCTCTCTCCCCTGAGGGCTTTACTGTGTGTAAAGCACAGCTACTGAACATTCTAAACCTAAAAAGTTCAGCCGAGAAACAAATAATGCTCTCTCCCCTGAGGGCTTTACTGTGCATAAAGCACAGCTACTGAACATTCTAAACCTAAAAAGTTCAGCAGAGAAACAACTTTCATGGTTATGAGGTGCACCCTCTGAATATATTAGGACAAAAAATCCAATAAAAATCGATGGTTGCAACCATCACACTGAAGACAAAAGAGAAGGCCAAAGAAACACCAAAAGACACACAGCGACCTGCAAGAACCAAAGAAGGGAGAGATCTGAGATCTCATTCCTCTTGTGGAAGGAAGCTATCTCACCCACAGTCCCTTTAATGTCACCTACATGCAAATCATGAGATGTAATAGTAATAGGAGGTTTAGAACAAACATCTCCCCACCAACACAATCTTCCTCTCTATAGGCTAAAAAAATGCGACTAAAGAATGCTGAAAAGTTATATTAACATGTTGCCTGAAAAACTAAAGGCAAAAAGACAACAATAAATGACTTCCCTGGGTATACACTGCTTTATATGGTTTTAAATAATGTGTTTTAAAACAGAGTTTGGAGTTGTAAAAAAAGCATGGCATGAAACCCTTTGGAGACAGCCAGTGAAGTAACATGATTGGTGGGTCATAAGGATTGACCACCCACGTGGTGGAATTTGATTGATCTGTCAAGAATTTCATGATTTTATTATGTGTGTGTATGATGGGATTGGGGAAAAGAACTTGGCACATTTAATTTGGATCTGTTACACACGGCGAGAGAGGAGAGCTCCTGCTACGTATTGAGTCTGTGTGTTCTGCTCTCATGCTGGCATGGTTTGAATGAACAAGGGAAGGAAGGGGTGTGTGTCACACTGTGGCCTTTCCATTTACATTAAAAAGTATCTTACAACAAAAGAAGAATTATGAAAACTCAAATATTTTCACTATGCAAAAATTATAATCTTCAAAAAAATCGTCTCAAAGAAACCAAAATCCTTCAAGATATTATAACTCTATTATAAACTATTCTCATGTTTCAACACAAGCCAAAATATCATCTTTCAAAAATCTTCATATAAAATAAAAAAAAGACTTATGGCTGAAATCCCTTAAGCTAGTATACTCTATAGTGATTCTAAACACAATGTCCTTGCCTTGGTAAGCAAACCCAACAAACAAAATGTGGTCCTCAACTATTACCTTGCAATGGGTGGTTTGCTTGCTTTGCTTATTTTTAGCCTACTCCTTTCCAGATCACTCCTTTGCATCTCTTCCAATAATACCATGGGATCAGATCTATCTCCTTATGACTCACATCTACCTCCAGTTGGATCACTTGCTTACCGCTTTCCAGCTCTCTCACTCCTTGCATTTCTTCCAACTCCATGGGATCCAACAAATCATATTTTTGTTGTTGTTGTTGGCCTTGCCTAACAAGGCAAGGATATTGTGTTTAGATTCATTATAGAGTATACTAGCTTAAGGGATTTTGGCCCCTTAGGTAGAGTGTCTATCTTTATATGAGGATTTTTGAAAGATGATTTTTTGGCTTGTATTGAAACTTGAGATTAGGTATAGAGTTATAATATCTGGAAGGATTTTGGTTTTTCCTTTAGAGGATTTTTTGAAGATTATAATTTTTGCATGGTGAAATATTTGAGTTTCCATAATTCTTTTTTTGCCTTAAGATACTTTTTAATGTAAAGGGCAAGGCCATGGTGTGACACACCCCTTGTTTCACCATGAAACATTTTGTGGAGAGTACCTAACAGCCAAGGGCCGGGGTGTTCCTGAAATAATAATGGGCCCTTAAGGCTGTTTTATTTTCAGTTTGGCAACTGACCTGAGGGCGTCGTTGCACAACATGAAGCCCATTGCTCTTTTTTTTTTTTTCTTTTTTTTTTCCCTTCCTATGATACCAGTTGAGTACTAGTCAGGTATCATGGGGAAAAATAAAATAAAATAAAATATAAATAAATAAAAATGATCACAAGAGTTTCAAAAAATGAAATTCAAAAACGAAATGCCCATAGAGTTTGAAAAAATGGAATGCATGCTTTTGTGGGCATTTCATTTTTTCGGAACACTCACAAGTTTCTTGTGAGCTTTGTAAGTGTATGTGCAATTACATTTTGATGGAAAAATGAGCAAGGATTTATGAATATGTAAAGAACTCCTCCCAATTTGATTGGTGTAATTTGAGGGCACCTTAGGCAATATAGGTATCCTTTCCTCCATTATTTGCATGATGTTTCAAAAAATGGAATGCCTATTTTTCATGCATATTCTCCAGTCTTTACATTTGAAAATTTCATTTATAACTATGCCCTGGATAAATTTCTAGTTTATTGCAAGCTAAATCAAATCTAATTTAACATTCATACCTTGGGTTGCCAACAAAAGGGGGCAATGGACATGGAGAGGACCACAACAAGCACTAAACAAAGAACAACGAGGGGTGTGTGTCACACCGTGGCCTTGCCATTTACATTAAAAAAGTATCGCAAGGCAAAAGAAGAATTATGGAAACTCAAATATTTCACCATGCAAACATATAACTAATCTTCAAAAAAATACTCTAAAAGAAACCAAAATCCTTCAAAATATTATAACTCTATAACTAATCTCAGGTTTCAACACAAGCCAAAATATCATCTTTCAAAAATCCTCCTACAAAAATAGGCATATTAATTAGGGGCCAAAATCCCTTAAGCTACTATACTCTATAATGAATTTAAACACAATATCCTTGCCTTAGTAGGCAAGGCCAACAAATTAAATGTGGCACCAGGCTCGACACAAATACAAGCTAGTAACCAAGAGCAAGAAAAATTATTTTCAAAACTTTTTTATTATATCTAAATTGTGACGAACATTTTAATTATTTTTCTTGCATCATTAATTTAAAATAATAATCATAGTGCAATGGTTATAATTGCTCCCTTTAGCCCAAAGGTGCAAGGCTCAATGTTTTTCCAAATTTTTTTCAAAAAAAAATTCATAGATGATGAATAGATGAAAAAGATTGTAATGTTTTTGACAATTTCCTTGGGTTGAAGGAGATTTAACCAAGTTTCCCTAACTTTTTGGGGGAAAAAGGAACTTAAAATTTCCCAAAGCAAATGAGCCCAAGTACCTCACATGTTTCCCAAGGGAATTTGGATCATTTGTTCTAGGGAAGTTGCAAATGACTATCTCCCAAAGGATTGCTTGAAGAAGTTGCCTAAAGATTATATCATCTTTTTCGTTTATTCATAGAAAAAAAAGAAAAAGTTCACAAGTCCCCTTCTAAGAAAATTGCAAATGTTTATCTCTCAAGGGAAAAATTTGCTTGAGGAAATTGCTTGGAGACTATATTGTTTTTCATCCATGTATTAAAAAAAAATAGAAAGTTGAAAAAAGAATTGAGTTATGGACCTTTGGGCTATAAAAGGCAATTCTAACCATTGCACCACAAAAAAAATTTCAAATGGTGGGGCAAGAAAGATAGGTAGTTAAAGCATTCATCACAATTTGAGTACAATAAAAACAAAGTTGAAAAAAAATTCCTATTGGATATTGTCATACAAATTTGCACCAAACCTAATGTCACATTTAATTTGTTTCTCATGTTTAGTGTTTGCCACAAACCACTAAAACATATTACCTTGTTCATTGGGGATCCACTTTCATAGTAGTTCAGACTCAAACTAGTGAAGCATTTTATAAGGGTGTTTTACCAATCTTGTGTGGTTATTTGATTTTCTGAATAATCAGTAATTCCAATTCTTTAATTTTTTATAATAAAAAACATTTAGTTCCAATTATTTTTAATTTTTTTTTAAAAACTAGTAATTTAAATGAATAATTCAAACAAAAACCAACAATCATAAAGGCAGTTTTTTGAAAATTTCAAAAATATTGAAAACTGCAATTATACACAAAAAATTGATTTTATTTTATAATTTTTTTTTTTCCCATCCCTCATGGGTAAATGGACATGTGCCCAAATTAATAACCAACATGTATATGTAACACATTTTAATAACCGCACAACATTGTGTTTTACTCTCCATGTAAAGTACCTTCCAACTTGTTTCAAGGTTCAAGCCTAGGGAGGCATCTCAAATAGCAAAAGGTATACTAAGTCAATTTATTTGGCCACAATGAACTACACACCATGCATGATGGATCATATGTGGGCATCAACCATTTTTCATGGTAGGCATGTCCCATAACTAACCATGGTGGTTAGCTATGTATATGTGCATGTTTAGTAGTTATGAAATGCCTTACCCACTTACCTAATGTAAAACTTGAGCACCACGTTGCTACACACTACCAATGATGATCAATTGATGAAAAAATATTGAATTTGTGAAAATTAATTTCCATTGGAACGAAGTTATCAAATGACATTGCATGTAATTTAAATTCAAATTTAATTGAAAACAAATTGGGTGCAAATTGGCGAAGAAGGTATTGAAAATATGTTCATGAATATGGTGTTGGAAAAAACAAACCTCTAAAAATACACACATGCAAAGCAACACCTTTCCATCCTCTTTACTTGGGAATGGAATAAACATATTTTAATTTGGAATTATTCAAATGATGGCTTCCAAACATGAAGTCTTATGAAACCTAAAGTTGTCCTATGTAAACCAACTACAATGAATCATCATCATTGGAATTCATGTTCTCACGAGTAATACAAATTGTTACGTATATTACAAATAACAGAGTGTGAGAGGTGTAATTATATTTTAAACTTAAATAAAAATGACATAAATATAATGGCATCGTCCTTGTGTATTTTACACCTTTATTTCATTTGTGGGAAGAAGCTAACAATCAATTTGTATTCATCAATGTGTATTTCTTTGTACTCTATTTTCTATTTTTAAGAATATGAATATCTAGCTATTGCTACCTTTTCATCAAGGTTATCATAAAAATAATTAAAAGAACTATCATGTGTACATGAAAGGAAATCATTTCCATCATTTTATGGGTAGAAATTCTTCTTGAAGTTATAATGGTTCATGTTAGTAGTCTTTTGTTTTGAATGATGGAAGGATTCTAGATTATTTTCCATTTTGCATGTATTTCATTTGTTAGAGGGCAACTTAATGTATTATATAATTCAAGGAAATAATGATTTATCAACAATTTGTGGCATTGTTTTTTGTTGCTTGCAATTTTTTTAAAATATTGATATCATTTTAAAATATTGATAATGTTGCAAAAAATTATGCGACAATTAATTTTAGGTCAAACATTGAAAAAAACTGTCATGTAATTCTTTGAACAATTCTTCATTTAACAATTCCAAATTGTGTATCAATTTCTTGTTGCAATAATAATTGACAATTTAAAACCTAATATTTTGACCCACTTTTTTAAAAAATTGGGTTGATTTGGTTAATATTGCTCTTTGACAATCATAAATGACTATAAACTTGGTTATGAAATTTTGTTTTTAACTTTTCACATTTGGTATTTGATAAAAAAAAATTTGACTTAAATTTACCTTGGGACTCTTTAATGATCAATTGATCAACATATGTTCAACTTTTTAAATAAGCAAAATTTGAGTTAAAATTAAGAATAAAAACTCATTTGTAAAGAGTTTATAGCATGTTCCCAACCATTTAATTGGTGTTCCGAAAACAACAAAAGGTGTTTAGTCAATGATTAATTTCAAATTTAATTATATTATCATTTATGTCAAGTTTTTATCACAAAACATTAACCTTTGTGGGATTTATTTGTTGTTGGAACCTAGTGTAGTGCGAACAAGGTTTTAACTATTTTTTGAGTTTGAAGGGGTTTATCCATGAGGCTTTGCTTTGGAGTCTCATCTTTCATGTTATGAAATTCTATAACACATCAAGGAACAAAAGGTTGGTTTGATGTCATGGTTGTTTTATACTTTGTTTATATTTTGAACTTGAATTCTTACAGTTTATAGGGGGATAATATTTTGATTTGTATGCATGTTTTAATGTGTGTGACTTAGTTAGGTCAATATTGTTGGGTGCCAATTTAGTAATGCACAACATTTATCAAATTTTTTTTTTTTCCATATCAATTTGCTACTAACAACAACAATAATAATAACATTATCTATTTAGTTCATGAAATTAGACAAGGGATGGATGGTCAAATGCTTGACAAGGTGAAAGCATGATAAAATAAACTTATAATACTTGTAACATAAATGGAAAGTAGCCACATAATAAATTTTGAGATGTGTTGAATTTAAAGATATTATTTGTTTCAATAACCAATATGAGTTCATGTTCTTTAACTTCACCATAACTATATCGAACATGTCACCTTATCACATGTTTAATTTACATTTGAACATTATAAAAAATGCAAAAAAATGCAAGTATATATCCATTCCTACAAAATAGTAGACAAAATATTAGATATTTTGCATTTTCAAGTTAATGGAGCCTAAAGATGTATTTATGTAGTTTTGAACTTCTAAATATGATAGACATAATATATCAAAAATTTAAGTAAAATTTGTAAATTTGAACATAATATTCACAACTAATTTTGAATGTATTGTTTTACATATTTTTATTATATTTAAGTTTTCAAATTTTGTGTTCAACTTAGCATGTTCTTTATGAAAGGCATGATCGTTTCATAATGAAAATTAAAGAGATTTTGAATATGTTTTCTTGTAATCATGTTGAAAATTAGACCATTTTTAAATTGAATTTTTCAAGGACTAGTTTTTTTTGTCTATTTTACCATGAATTCAACAAACTACCAAAAACAACAAACACCAAGAAATCTACACACTAAGAATACTAGAACCATGAATATAATTTATTTATGCCACCCAAATTAAACTATAACTTGCCCAAAACATTACAACTTACCATGAAATAAAAAAACTAACTCATGACCATCATAATTCTTCACAAATGGATGTTGGAATGCCAAAGTATGTAAAATGTGTTTTGAAGCCTTAGGTATTTCACAAATAGGGTTTATTTTGTTTAATAAAGTAGGATATGGACCATCTATTTTTCATAATTTTATTTTTTTTTGAATGAATATTTAGATAATTGAAACCTTACATTAGTTCAAATAGTTATGTCAACATCTTTCATGTGTGAAAATTGTGGATGCATATTTGGACTCCCAATAGGATTTTCTTGCCTTGAAATTTAAATTGTTTCCTTCATAGCCATTTTGTAAATCAAACCATTGACTTTAGTCCTTTAGTGTTTTGTTCCCATTTTGCTTCCCCCCTCCACCCCCCCACCTTTAGGCTCTTACATTTCTTATTAGCCTTTTCTTGGAGTTGTTTTTTTCTCTAATAGCTACCATATACTCAGTTAATTAAATTGAATTTGTGCACAACACAATAAGGGATGGACCTTATTTCTTATTATTCATAATGATTTTGAGAATTATAAAGCAATGTTAAAAGTCTTGAAAGTTGATGTTATAAAATCTAGATTTCAATCAACACACAATGTTTTTTTTTTTCAATTTTGTGATGTTCAAATGGCAATCACCCATAATCTGAACATTTAGCAAAATTTGGTGATATTTAGAATGTGAAAGTAAAAGAATGTTAAACATTATTTCATGTTGTAGGCAATTGTGGTGATTTTTGGCAAAATTTTAGAATGTTGTTCATTTTTTGGCAAAAGAAAAAACTTAAAATAGGGAGTTTGTGACATAATATTATTCTTTCAAAACATTTTTCACATGTACAAATTTGCCACTAAATTTGTAACGCATATGTACTTCTTGCCTATTCCATTTCGTCATTGTATATTTCATTGATGTAACAATGATGTCAAATTTGTTAAATTTCAAATGTGAAATGTTTAAAAACATATTGTGATTCATTTTAACATGTTGATTTTGTCATTAAGGTTGTCTCCATGTCCATCTTCATGTTGGTTGGGCCCTACCTTTTACATGAGAAAGGACCATCATTTCAAGGGAAATTTTGCACCAATAGGTGTTATTCACACAAGTGTTATTGGTTACATGTGATCACACATAGGTGGTAAAGTGGTTTTCTCTTTACATCATTCGTTATTTGTTTTATCATGACCTTAATTTTGGGCTTCTGACCAAGGCCAAGGCATGGGAATGGGAGCTAGTTGTGAAAAAATCTTAGGATTCAAACACACTCCCACAAATGATGCGAAGGGTGAGTCTCAACATTATAGTTTTTCACTTTGAAAGTTGGAATTTCATGATGTTTCGAATCTTTGGGACAAAAATGTTGGTAATAAATGTGTTCCAAACTGGTCCCCTTGGTATACTGGATTGAAATTTTTTTGAAGTGTAAAGATCGAAAATGGGATCTTATTTTTCATTATGGTATAGAAATTAAATAGACAAAAAAATGGTTGAGAATCAAATTGATGATTTAACTATTAACCATTAAAACCTAGAAACATGATTCAACCAACCTCCAAATTGAAATTGTGACATGGCATTGGAAAGATTTTTCAAAGGCTACAACTTTTCCATTAAAAGATCTTCAATCAAAGTTTGTACGTGGGAGTTATAATGAACTCACAAAATTATGGGATTCATAACTTGACAAAATCAAGTCAAATTTTCGAAATGCCAGTTTAAGAGTCCTAGGATTTTTTGCCATTTTAATGCAAACCTTGAAACTAGTCACAAAATGTATTATAGGAGATTAAGTGATGACTCTTATTCAAGTCTAAGCCATAGTGTTTTGTGAATTTGGTTCGCCCATGATGGCACTAAAAGGAAAACCCCCCTTTACCAACTACATTTCCAATTCCTTTTTAACTATAATTTCCAATTGAAAATAACAAACTTAGTTAGAAGATTTTATTTGCAATTGAAATTTACTATTGCAACTGAAAATTGTGGTAATCAATAAACACAAGTTGAAAATGACATTCTAGTTGAAATTGTTAGCCATGTGTTAACACCACATCAATTGCCACTTCAAACCATTTTAGTTGTGAATGACATTAACTATTATAGTTGAAAATCATTTTCAACTTGAGCAATAGGGTGGATGAATTTCATCCAATGACATTTCATGAAATCATTGACATGTGGAGTAAAGAGACGATGACACATGGTAGTGATCAACTATTTTTAAATTAAATATTTTTGATAAATAACATTAATTTAAATTGTCCATCTTGCATCCAATAAAATTTTGACATGTGTACATAAATTTTATATCTAACCAAGCCTAGGTAACATATTTACATACCTACCTAAGCTTGGTTAGATATGTAGGTAGTTAAGTGCACCTAAGTAGCTTAAACTACATACCCATCAAAACCTAGTTACTAAATAAATTAATTTAAGATAAACCTATTTTATTTCTGGTTTAATTTTTAAGGTACAACCAATTTCATTGGTTCATCCCAAGTACCATTTAAAAAAATAAAAATGGTTGGTGCATTTAGTTTGCAAACTTGAAACATATAACAAAGAATATGGGACAAACATTTTAGTTGCATTTTAGTTGTAGCTACTAGGATAAACATGCTGATAACTTAAGGACAAAGAGTTATAAATCTTTGTACATCAATTTTTTTCCTTTGGAGTTTTAAAAGATTTTTTAGCCCTTCACCTTGCACATCTAATGCAACAAAAATCACTCAAATCGATCAAGGAATGAACAAGATATGTTTTTTCCAAGTGAAAGGGGTTGTGGGCATTTGGGTTGGCACATATGACCAATTTGTGTTATGGAGCTTAAGATCTTTGGACATCATTCTATTATTTTTGCACTTCAAAAAAGTTTTGTAAAACTTAAGATGATGCTTTCATAGCTTTTTAAATTGTTCAAAACAAACAAGAAATGAAAAAAAATGAGATTTGAAAATAAGGGGGTCTAAATATTTTTTTCTCTCCTTGAACAAGCTCATCCTCTTCTTACTTCTTTGTTGTTGTTGCTTTGTTTTTGGAGTTCGAAGAAATATTGTAAATCTTCACTTGGCTCACACACAGTCATGAATTTTTTTCCTCAAAAAACAATAAACTTAAAAAATATGATACGAGTTTGGTGATAGGCATGTTTACCCTACCCATTAGTTATGTTATACTAGCCTAATCCATCTATTAGTTATATTAAATATTAAACGTATAAATATCTAACAAATTAAAAAACCTATTATCATCATTATTAAATATTTATAATAATAAATAATAATAATATTATATTTTTATCTTGCTAGATATTAATTATAATTGCATTAATTAAAAATTCAAATAATATTTCTAATATTCATTAAATATTTAATTATAATTTAACTTTTAATTTATAGTTAATCATATAATTAATGGTAGTAATAATATAAAATAATACATATTTATATACATCAATACATATAATCAATTATAATACTCATATAAATTAATGTTAATATAATCATATTTATAATTGAATATTAATTATATGACATTATTTTAATTATAAAATAAAATTTTATTAATGAATAATGGTTGATAATATTATAATATTCATAATAACTTATTGTTTATACATTATAATAATTTTATATATATATATATATATATATATATATATATATATATATATATATATATTTTTATATATATATATATTTTTTTTAATATTATTATTTTATATATATATTATATATATATATTTTTTTTTTTTAAATATATTCTTAT
>Ga0116227_10000351_pt1 | contig 86676 bp, 57 predicted proteins | sample S1TSphgellanicum_FD_89693 | JGI IMG/M metagenome (GOLD analysis project Ga0116227, IMG submission 89693) | Host-associated microbial communities from peat moss isolated from Minnesota, USA - S1T2_Fb - Sphagnum magellanicum MG | ecosystem: Host-associated > Plants > Peat moss > Unclassified... | reverse complement strand
GAGCACCCTTGGTGCTAGGACGAGCCACGGGCAACACGGACACACAAGACTCACCACGGCCCGGACTTGGGGGAAGCCACCACCTTCCCCCTTATAGTATACTCTGCAGCTCTCCATGGAAATCCCGCCAACTGGGACTCCCGCGACTTTGGAACCCCATAACTTTGTGAACAGACCTCCGATTGAGGTGCGGTTTAAAGCAAAGTTGTAGCTTTCGTCGAGAGCTTTCCAACGATATGTGGCACGCCCCTTACAGCTAAGTAAATCGGGTCGATTCCTGACTTTTTGTGTTCGGGAGTCAAACTGATAGTTTGACTCCCGGCCTTTCTTTTGGCCATAACTTACGTTTCAGATGTCCAAATGAGTAATGCGAGCCCATTTTAGACATCTAAGTTTCAAGAGCTTTCCAATGATATAAAAAACGCCACAAGCCATTGAGTTTTGACCCCTGTAATTGCTCTCTAAAGTTTTGGGAGTCCACCGGGACTCCATTTCCCGAAGTGGGAGTTACCTTGGGAGTGTGAAGGTTCACTCCCTCATACTCCCTCACACTTTCTAACACTCCCGAGAATATGTGATGTGACTCCCGAGCTTCCTCTTGGCCCGCACCCTTGCAATGCCTTTGCCTTGACTCCCGGGCTTCCTTCTTCTTGGCTCGCAACCTTGCAACCCCTTTGCCTTGGTCGCGAGCCCAAAGTTAGGGTTGCAACATTGTGGTTGGGTTGGTGAAATGTAGCATATAGAATTTTCCTCCAAAAAAAACTACTTAATTTAGAGGGCATGTTCTTTCCATTAACATAAGCACAATCAATCATGGATGTGTTCACCAAAATCAATGAAAACACCAAAGTTTGAAGGTGGATATTGTTTTTCATGATCACAATATAACACATATAAGTTTACCTCACAAGCTTGAGAATAGACAAAAAATCACATATGAAATTCTCATGCTTTTATGCAAATTTGAATAATCCTTGCACCAACTCCAACAATGGAAGGACATGACAAACTAGACCCAACAATGTCTCATATTACAAAAAAATTCATAGTTAACATGGATAATGCTTGCATTGTTTTTAATCATTTTCACAACCAATGTTTGGTACTCATTCAATGTTCTATTGGAGGGTGACAACATGGACATTTTTTTGGTCTTGAGGTTTTTTAGGATCTTGTTACCTTTGCACGACATAAATTCAACCAACTTACATATTTCCAAATGGCACTTAAAGTTGTTAACAAAGCAGTTATACATTGATGCAAGCAAACTTTCAATCTTGCCCATCAACCTCAAACCACTCAAAGTTTAAACAACCAAGTTTGTGAAATTTGTTTACATTGCTCACAAATGGAATGTGTTTTTGCACTAATTGTGTGGTAACACTCATTTTGACACCTTGAAATATTGTTGATCCATTTGCTCCAAAATGCATGAGCTTGTTGACCATGTCTATTTTAGTCATGCCTTCAAATCCCACCAAGCTTTGCACAATGATGGAGGTCAAGTTGTTAAAAGTTGCCCCATCCATAACTTTTTACAAGGAATATGGGGACCCTCTTCCATTCTTCAACCACACACACGTGAATAGACTACCAACTTTGGTTGTCCACTGTAATGGCTTCATCACAACTTATAACAAGGAATTGATTTTTTTGCATAATAACCTTTATGGCTTGTAAAACAATGTTGTGCATTATTTTTGCCATAATCTAGGTCTAGTGAAATTTGTCCAATGCTTGTGAAGGCAATTTTATATACTTTAACATTTTGGAAAAGATATTGGAGTCCTCAAAATTGGTCATTGATTAACATTGTTGCAACAAATGGAAAATTGCAATGATTTGAAAATATTTATTCATTTATTTTACCTTGCCACCATTTGCAACCTAAAATGCAATAGTGTCATGCCCCTTAGATCCATACAACTTTTCATTTTGCAAAAGTGGTTTGAAAAAAAATTACTTCATTCTAATATACTATAGAATCTTGCAACTTTCGGCATTCTTGTGGCCAAAATCCAAGTAGCTCCATTAATTGCCACGCTTGAATTTCAATTCCAAACTTTCAAGAACTTAACATTAAAAATGAAGATTGCATAATAACTATAACCACAAGGAAATCAAGTCAAACTTTTAAAAAATGGAACTTGTTCCTTCATGGTGTGCACTTTCAAGCTCTCTATATATTTTGTGACCCTATGTGATTCTTCTATTGCAATCTCCTAGCTTCTTGGCTTCTATTATTACAATTCGTAACATCTTAAGTTCCTAAAAAAAATTCATCCTACTAACCCTACTACCACATAAAAACTTAAGTCCATACAAGCGGCAATATCTCAACTTCATTGTTTGCATAATTATAGGCGATGGCAAGGTGGTGCAATACAAGTGAACAATGAAGGAAAACATGGAGCAAGAAGGGTTTTGGCATCAAATAGACCTAGCAAGTTGGTCATGAAAACACCTCATCTTGATTGTTTATTGAGGGGGTGACTCTTATGACCCTCTAAATCTTCAAAAGGGTGGCCTTTTTTTTTGTTGCCATAGTGCAAAAATTCACCCTCAAAAAATGCTAGCTCTAATGGGTGTTAGTTCACTTTGGCCACGAAGAGTGCCTTGTTAATCTTGTGACATATCCATGAAACATTACAACTTTGTTTAAAGGTGAGAAACTATGAGATGACTACATCAAAAAGTGCAAGCCCAAGACTTGTATGGCAATGCAAAAAAAACTTGGATGACAATTTTTTTGTTTAAAAATTTCTTAAGCTTATTCAAGAAATCTTATTAGGTGAGATATTTCTTAAACAAATTGACAAATCTTCTAATCCTAGATGGGCATGGCTCATTTGACTTTACTATAGGGAATAAAACAAGCACATGCATTTGGCTTAAATATGGTCACACTCCCAAGCCATACTTCACACCACTATAACCTTTAAATGTGTCTTATTTCAAGTCTTTCAAAACAACATTTATAAAGAAAAGAAATAGATACATATAATTAGACAAGATTAGTTTGGTTGCTTGGGTAGACACAACCTTAGACAAAACATTGTCCCAAAAGAACTAAAATTTGAATTTAGGGTTATAAATATTTGGCATTTAAACCCTAGGGTAATAAATGACAAACTACTACTTAATGAAGTGTCTACAACAATAAATAACAACATAACAAATGAAGAAGATTACAACTTTCATGATGAAGCTAATGATAATCCTAGATGGGGGAAAAATTTACTATTGCATTTTTATTAAATATTGCAAGAACAAATGTTATAATAGACCAAGAGGATTTTGAAAATCTTTAATCACATGAGGAAAGGTAGTCAGTAGAGATGCTAACCAGTCCAATTGCCACCGAAAAACTTGAGGAAGGTATTAAATGACTAATCGACTTGGAACATGAACATTTATAGTGCATACCCAATGTAAAATCACATAGTTAGAACCAACAGGCAATAAACCTTGCAACATAGAAAGAAAGAAAGTGAACTTGTAAGAGAGAAAGTGTTGGTGATTGTCCAAAAAGAGAGCAAAAGAAAGAAAAAGAGTGGGATTGCAAGAGAGAAAGAGAGATGTCATAAGAAAGAATGTGTTCATGATTGCCAAGAAAGAGAACGAGCTTGCAACAAAGATGACAAAACTTTGCAAAGAAAGATGTTGCAAGAGAGAAAGAAAGTGAGGTTGCTAAGGGAGAGACACATCACTTGTAGGAGAGAGCATGTGTGTGTGTCGAGAGACACATTTCACAGATATCAGGACACATTGAAACAACCAAACCACAAGCTTGAAGCTTGTTGAAAAGATCATGCATCACACAAATTTGCTAGCTTGAAGCTTGTTGAAGAGATCATGTGTCACACAAATTTGCTCAATTAAATGTTAGGAAACGGGGTAGTTGATGAGGAGGATCTAAGATGTGACTATTTGGTTGTAGGGTAGACAGTCTATGGTCAAACATCGCAAATGTGAAAAACAAAAATCAATAAAAAAATTTAAAAACAGATTTAGGCATAAAAAATCAGACCCAATTCTTGTCTGATTCAGAGTAACCTAGACTGGAATCTTTAGAACTAGAACCAGAATTTTTTGTTTTGGAAGAACTGGATCCCCAATCCCATTTACGTGTGGAACTGGAACCCAAACCATAACCACTCTAACTATTTGTTTAGAACTGGAAGTCGAGGTTCTTCATAAAAGTAAAGAACAACCCCAACAGTGGTATGTTCACAACTACTTAAACAAGGGGTGTGTCACACTGTGACCTTGCCATTTACATTAAAAAGTATCTTAAGGCAGAAGAAGAATTACGAAAACCCAAATATTTCACCATGAAAAAAATATATAATCTTGAAAAAATCCTCTGAAAGAAACCGAAATCCCTCAAGATATTACAACTCCATAACTAATCTCAAGTTTCAAAAGAAGCCAAAATATCATCTTTCAAAAATCCTCATATAAAAATAGACCTAATTGCTTAGGGGCCGAAATCCCTTAAGCTACTATACTCTATAAGGAATCTAAACACAATATCCTTGCCTACCAAGGCAAGGCCAACAAATACTTAGTTCTAGCAACAGGCCACCAAAATGGTCAGTCAGCTTAAAACCCACTTAAGTGGCATGTTATGAAACCTTGAACAGGCAGAGAAACCACAGAGTTTTTTTTTTTGGCTCTCCCCCCCAGCCCCAATCCTAGTGTATTCGGAGGTGAGGATATGGTTACCACAAATATTTTAGGCAGGCAGGAGGCATGGGCAAGTCTTTCAAAATTCTCACCTCTGACATATGTATATCATATACTTTACGGACCCTGAAATTAATTTTTTCTCCGCCTCTTCTTCATCTGGATCCCCCCCCCCCTGCCCCCACAAAACAAGCACGGGCATTTCAAAAAGGATGTGATTCACATCGAGAGTTGAGTTCTCGTCCGATTCCCAGGCCACCATCATTTCATTTCCGTCCGTCTGTGTGTGTCTCTGAAGAGCATTTTCAAATCAACTCTCTGAAACAACAAAAACAAAGAAGCCAGAGATCATGTTATGAGATACTCTCGGAAACCATATAATTTAAGAGTCTAACTCTGGCCACGGGCTTATGGTAGTTATTATTATTTCATGAACAGGAAAGGAGGGGACGGAAAAGACAACAACGACTAGATCACACCCCCTCTCCCCCCCCCCTCCCTCTACCCCTCTCCCTTCCCGACATTAGCCTTGCCGAAAAAGCAAGGGCCACAGAGAACCAACAGCCACCAGCACACAACGAAGGGATGGATGATGAGTGGAAGGGAAACACTTTTCCATCCGGTTCCAGTTCACTAACTAACCACAATGGTTAGCTCAGTTGCAGTTTTTCCTACCCATCACTTTACTAACAACCCACAAGCCCTTCCTTACTAACTAACTAACTAACTAACGGCCACAGTGACCCAGCACTCACCAGTGCATCATCCACTGGATGCCCATTATCATTAATCAGCTATGGATGAACCTCAACTGAGTTAATATTTGGTCCATAACCAATTCTGTAGGAAATAGGTCTCACACATAGGTAAATAGGTAACTACTACGGAAGTAGATGGTTTATAGATAGGTAAAGGCTGTTTTTGCTACCTACTAGTTCAACCTGCTTGTGAGTTGTTAGAAAAATAAATAAAATTTGAGCTAACCACTGTGGTTAGCTAGGGACCTGGGAACCCAACGTAAAACGGTTTGTTGACCACTTACCATTCATCCTTCATGGCACACTGGTTGCTACTGGTTCATTGTGGCCCATACTAACCATCTAAATGCATCTACTTACTTAATAGTCAAATGTTATGTAATGTTTTCACAGGATAAGTTTCCTTTAGGTTAGTAGGTAAGTGAGTAAGCAGCCCTGACGTACCCGATGTCAACTTAGTTGGATGAATGGAATTCATCCAATTGAGTCATAAAGGGTCTTTCAATGGACGAGGTACTGGTGATTGTTGGGATCACTCACTTGGCTCTGTAAAGAGGGGGGGCTTTTGGAGGGGGGAGGGGGGTGCAGAACACACAGGTAGGAAACTAATTTTCTAAGCTTCTGATGCTCTGAAACATGTGATGCCGTTAGGGAGACCACCACCCAGTTTAATGCCTGACATCTCTAGTGTTATTATCAAATTTAGTGCAATGGGGTTTGTCTGATCAATCTCCCCCTCTCTGCAAACTCTAGTAGCTACCAGAGTCAACCAAAGGAGGCTAGAAAAGAGAGAGAGATGCATAATGGGTATTGATGGTATGTGTGTTTATTATATGTATTAAATGTAAGTTATTTGTTTTGTCACTTGAAACAGGGCTTTTAGGTACTAGTAGACTACCAGTTTCAGTTGATCCCTTTTTTTTTGTTGCATCTTTTTCCTGTGTTTAATAAGACACAAGACACACAAAAGTTCAAAGTTTGGTGTCAGAAAGTTTGGTGGTGGAGTGGAGTGTAGTGTACTGCGTATAATTATTTCTGTTTTGATGCTGTTGTTTATTACAGTGTTTTTTATTAAAAAAAAAATTTGGTTTTCATGAGTGAAGAGGAATCCACATAACTTTGTAACTAATACCTAGATTTGTATTGTTGAAGGATTTTTTAATTGAGTTTTTATTGGCTTATTTGAGCCGGTGTTTTTTTAAGTGGCAAAATTTAGCTAGTTTGCCACCTGTAGCCAAGGGCTTATTACAGCCCCTCCTTCAACCCTATGAAGAAAACCACTCATTTCGTCAAGATCCTAAGGCTGTGAGTTATGGTTAGTCAATTCTCAAAGCTGCTCATTGGGTGAAACCTCCTTGTCACTCAAGGTCATTGCTCACATTTTATGAAGGTTTTTACATAGTCATGCTCACTTGATGTAGCTCTCAACATTCTAGCAAAATTTTCTCTCACTTAAAAGAATTCATTACCATTGAGCATGAAAGCTCTACGTTTAGGTTATGCTCTTTTTCATGTGCTCTTCAAATTTTAGGTTTGTCTCTCTCGTTACAAAAAAGACATTGGAACTTGGTTGTAAATGTTCGTTTCTTGTTGAGCTTGGTCACTAGCAAGGTCAATTGCTTGTGCAAGTTTGATGTAAGTTTCAATGTGTTGGAGAAGCGATCTCTAGAACAATTTTGTGCAATTACAATGGATTCTCGAACTTTTGTGTAAAAGCATCATTTGTTATAGTGATCATAGAAATCTTTTTAGTTTTTATGTTTTGTATGTCCCAACTCTCAAGCTTAAATTATTTGTTTTTTAAATTTGAAACTTTTGTTCTATTTGTTTTGTACATTTGCAATTTCTTAAGATTTAAGGTTTAGGGTTTTTAACTTCTTAAGTGAATCCACCATGGCGCCTTTGTAGCTCCCAAGTGGTTTCAAATATATACATTTTTCTAAGTTGTTGGGGTTCTTAATGTAATCAACTTTGTTTCATCAAATCAAGGTGTTGTTATTGTTATTTGCTACAAAGGCCAATGCTTATGAGTATTCTATTGATCACATTTTTTTGCATCCAAAGCATCACCTATGTCTAACCAAGTGGAGAAAAATAACAAAAGGTTGATGAAATGGGAAATTAATTGGGTTTTTCAAGATGTTTGGGCAACAAATCTTTCATGGGTAGAAGCTAGGTTTAAACATTTATACTATAGTTGAATAGTAAGTTCACCAAGTATTTCCATTTCAACAAATAAATTATTTCCAAATATTCCAAAAGATGTTTCATTTTCCTTCACAAAAAAAATTCTTTTTGAAAAATATTTTTTGAAATTAGAATGTCCAAAAGTAATATAATCCATGGTAAACGTATTTATTGAACTATGATAGCTTTTAAAATGTTGACTTTGATTTCAATTCTTGGACCTCACATTGATAGTTCTTTCCAAATATCCAAAAAGGGATTCACTTATGTAAAATTAACACAATAAGCCTTCCAAGAATGGACAAAAAAATTTAATCACAAAATTTCAATAAGCAATGGATTTTTAAATTTTGGCAACAATTTGTCACATTTACAAAATTCATGAATATGAACTTTTGTATTATAATTTATTAGTCCTATGAATTTGAAACTTTGTGATATTGCATGATTGATGTTTAAGAAATTAAAAATGCATGGAATGAATGAAATATGACTTTATTGTGTTATGCAGTTTTCAAGGTCCCAAAAACTAAAATTATTTTTAAAATCTTTTTAAACGTCAAGAATGATTATTTTTAAAAACCATATTTTGTACAAAAATTAAAAATTCCTTATAGCATTATGACATGAAATTGAAAATATAAAAAAGATGTTAATTTTAGTAATATTTAAATATTCTTATTTTAAAGCCAATTTTCAAATGCACTACAATATGGACTTTGAAAGGAATGTTCTACTACCATAAATAAAACAATCTAGTGTGTGTTCACCTTCACAAAGAATTATGCCAAGGGTAATTTCCAAAGGAAGCATGTTGGGGGGTATTCCCATGGGGAGGCCATTAAAAACTTCTTGGGCCAAATTAATTGTGCAAAATTTGTCTTTTCATAGGTTTGTTGGTAGGTTTTTAGTACTACACAAATGAATACATTTGTATTCATTTATGCCATATATGATTGTTTGTGATTACATGACTATGTAATTCATAAAGCCTTATGATAAATGCCATTAGTATTTTTTTGGTGCTTGTTGCAAATGCTATTTGTGACTACATCTTCCATGATTATAATCATTCTTACCATAGTCATAGAAGCACCCACCAACCTAGATTTAATTTTTAAATATAACCTAGGCTAGCCTAGGTAGCTTGCCATCGAAACAAACTGAACTTCTAAACCTAAAGTAGGCCACCTAGTTAACCTAAGGTGTTTACCTAGGTTGCAAGTGTGAAAATTTGAATCTTTCACCTCCATTATGGAATCAAGTGCTTAACCATTGCACAACAACTTTATTTTTGTGATAAAACTAGTCACCATAAAATTATAAACAATAACCAATTGTAACTTAGTCTAACCTAGGCCTCCTTCGGTTGACTTAATTTGACATAGGTTAACTTATGCCATAGACCAAATCTAACCAAAGTTAATTTCCTTAACAACACCTAATTTAACTTATTTAGTTTAATTGAATTTAAGCCTCCTTAAGCTATTATCATAGGCTAACTTAATATAACCTAAGGCTACTTAAGTTAAATTAAATTGAACTAAGTTAAACTTTGACCAAACCTAAAAATTAACCTAAAGGTTAAACCTAGACTAAACTTAGAAGTTAAACCTAGGTTAATGGGAAATGTTAAACTTTTGTCATTGGTTTATTCTTTAGTTTTGTGGTTCAACATATTGTTATGTAAATATTTAAAATCTATAATGTTAATTAACTACAAACAAAGAGTAATCAAAGAATAAACCCAAAAAAAATTCATTCTAAAATCCATATATGCAACAATACAACATTTGCAATAATCTAAAAACATATTAAAATTATATGGAATTGAAAACGAAAAAAAAATACAAAATACATTGTAATACAAATGTTTTTTTCCATAAAAAATCCTTTTTAGCGCCTATCATGAGCTTCTCCTCCTCTTCCAAAATTATTCAATGTCCTAATTCAAAACTCTTCCCCTAAGTGCTTTTTGATTTCCCACCATGAACATGAATTCAATTTCTCAAGTAGTCTTAATCACTTAGCCCTATGTTGTCATTTTGTCCTACAATGACAATTCCTTTTGTCCACTCTATCCAATAATGACAATATAATTATGTCCATTCTATCCAATGGTGATAAAATATTTTTTTCTTTTAACACCTAAACTTAAAAGTTAAACCTAGGTTAAACTTAGAGGTTCAACTACATGTTAATCCTACACTAAATTTGAAGGTTAACCTATAGGCAAAATTTAGGCTAAACCTTAAGTTACACTTAAAAGGTAAACTTCAAGACTAAACTTATGCTAAACCTTAGACCAAATTAAAAGCTAAACCTAAACTAAACTTAGCGACTAATTTATGTAAAATTTAACCCAGAAGTTAAACCTAGGCTAAACTTAAACGTTGAACCTAAGGCTAAACCTTAGATTGACTTAAAGCTTAAACCTAGACTAAATTTTTTGTTAACCTAAAAACTAAACCTAGGCTAAACCTAGAAGTTAGCCTAAGTTTAACCTAAACTAACCAAGGTTAAACTTATGTTAATTAAATTTTTTTAAAAAAAACTAAATTAAACTAAACTAATTGTGGCAAAACCTAGGTTAACTAAATAAAACCTATGCTAAGTAGGGAAAATTCCTTAAATTAATTGCCCATGAAACTTTTTTGAACTATTTCTCCTAGGTGTTTGTTTAATCTAGAATCTCCAAATGGAAGCTCCTTGGAGATCCATGACAAATGACTCCTCATGGAAAGTGATGGAACATGAAACAAAAACACACTCCCCAAGTAATCAAGAGTTTTTTTTACTTGGATATTTTTTGTGCCCAATGCATTTCATGTGGATTATGAAATCTTTTTCATGGCAATTGCAACAATTAACCAAGGCTTGTGATTTTCAATGATGTCCCTTCACATGATATGCACAACCAATGTCAATTATGTTTGATTTTGGATCCCCAAAATTTATTGCATCATGAGCATTTGTATTTGGATTTTTTTGCCTCTTGGCAATGTCACCTATTCTTTTAGCTCCTTGTCAACTTGTGCAACTTTGTTTCACTATTCATTCAGAATTTACTAAATTACCCATGTGTTGGGCAACATTATCTTGCCTTGTTCCTTTCCCTGCTCCTTGTGCCAAAAATGTAACATGTTTGGCTTTAGGGGCTTTAGAATTGTTGGATGATTAACATGGTGTTAGCACATCACATATTCACTTTCATCATTATCATCATTTGACATGGTTGAGAAATGCACTTTCACAAAAAAAATGGATGACAAAATATACAAGAAATTTCCAAAATCAATTTGTGTCTATGTGAACAAACAATGTGTGATCAAACAATTTGATTGAAATATTTCAATCAAATTGTTGGGTAACATTTGAAATATGTTGGGAATCTGATCTAAACATGAACATGATCAACAACAAATTCAAATCAATTGCAAGGAACAAACTTGGGCACACAATAGAACATGGAACAATGCAAATGGAAATGAAATGCTCCAACAACAAAGATGATGTAAAAATTTGCAAATGAGATGTTATGCGAATACACTATTACAACATCTTTGGGCACATGGTAAGATGGTGTCCTTGAAGGTAATGGACTTGAGAAATGAAAAGACATGCCTAAGGAAGAACATTCCAAAATTCAAGTTGTTGGGTAGCATTTGAAATATCAAATCAACCTTCTTGCATATCATAGGGAAGTTCAAAGTTTTAACATTAACAAGGTTTGGAAACAAGAATCAAGGTGGAAAGTAGGTGGGAAAAAAAGGTTTGGGGGAGGGGCGCATGGGGTAAGATTGTGGTGGGACATTGGGTTGGGGAAAGTAGTGGGTTTGGTTACCATGGGGTGGCTAATGGATGATGGGGCACTTCAAGTTGAAGCACTGGAATTTGGAAACCCAGTTGTCAAAACATGTTGCAAACCATGCTGCATTCAATTCATTGTGTCTATTTAGTGTGCATCGGTTGAAATCCATCAAAATCCATGCCATCCAAACAAAATGTTCAACCTCATGAGTTGTACTCATGTTTTGAGGAGAGACTAATTGCACTAAATCAAGTCAAAACCATAAGCAATACAAGTACTGTAATATTACCTTGGTCTTATTTGTGCCCCCACCATCTTCAGGTCTCTCCCTCAAGATATCCAAATGGGTATTTGCTAATTAGCATAGGTATCATCCAGCAATGCCACCAGGTATAATATGTATAAGGTAATTGATCAAAATGATGTACAACATGTAATTCTGGACTTTGTCTTTGCATGGGTTGTTTGCATTTGTGGACCCTGGGACAAAAGTATGATCTGAATGAGAAACACAACTTCCAATGCAATCTATCTTTGTTGTAGGGTTCTATGGCTTCTTATCTTACCTGTGAGCTTTCTGTTGAATGCAAAGCACACAACAACTGAAACCAGATCCCCATTCTCCAAGCCAAAGCTGATTATGACAATTTGTGTGTACAACAAGCAGCTTCATGGGCCATTGTAACAGTCGCGAGTTACACATGCTCTGATACGACCACATTATCAAGATCAGCAAAGGAAGAGCAAAGGCAGCCACAATGAACCAGCACCCACCAGTGCACCATCCACTGGATGCCCGTTATTACTCAGTTGTGGATGAACCTCAACTGAGTTAATATTTGGTTTTGCCTCAGTAACCAATTCTGTAGGAAATAGGTCTCATTCATAGGTAGATAGGTAAGAAAATAGGTAATTACTAGGTAAGTAGATGGTTTATACATATGTAAGTGCTGTTTTTATTACCTACTGACTAACAACTTGCTTGTGGGTTGTTAGTGGGTAGGTTAAAAGAAAAAGCGACTGAGCTAGACACCATGGTTAGCTAGGGAACTAAAACCCAACAAAAAAGTTGCTTTGTGATCTCATCATCCCTTGTTTGATTGATTGTGAACTGAAATTCTTTTATCACATATTTTTGAGAGTGTAAAACTTTGAATCCAATGGCTGCATTTGTCATCCTGTTCATTGATGAATAGATTGTACCAGTATTTTAAAATTAAAATTAAAACTTAAATTTAATATTATTTGGCTTCGAGTAAAGATAATATGGTTGTAAAAATTAGGATTTGGACTCTTCGAGGTTTAAAAACTTTGTCATTATTTTCTGTAAAGAGTTTTTCCAATTACAATAGACCAGGTTATACATTGGAGGAAATTTTTACTTGCAAAGTATGAGGGTTTGGTGGAAGTGGGATGGATGGGACACAACAAAGACTGACTGGCCCCCATATTAGTCTGGCCATTTTTATGTGGAAGCAAATACTGATCACTTCGAAGGTATCCGATTGAGTATGGATCCAGTGTGTTTGCTACAGAATCGGTATGTTTACTATGGATTTGGCATGTTAAGCTTGACTAAAAAATTGGGTTGATTCTAAATTTTCTCTAAATGTTTTAACTTTTGAGAGAGAGAGAGAGAGAGAGTTAATGTTGTAATCTCATAATTTAAGTTGCTTCACATAGTTGGACACTCCCAACTAGGAGTCTCTTTTATTTGATATCCACACTTTGCTACCACCTTTGCCGTAAACTCAAAGTATTAGTTTAGAGGTCTTCACCACATTTGAATTGTGGTTTTGATTTTTTTTAAAAACTCTTGTTGGTGCAAAATTTAATCTTTTTTTCAAGACCATGTTTTAGGGTTTAGGGTGGGGGCACACAGGAGTAGTTGTTAGTTTAGTTGCATTGGTCTAGAAAGGCACAAGGAACCCTTGTAAGAAAGATTATTGAGTGTTGGACTGGGGTGCAAAGGGTGCAAAGGGTGCAAAACCACAAATTGCTTTTACTTGTTTGTTTGTGCTTTGAGAGTGGACATGATTGTTAGTTTGGTTTTTTGGTTTTGATTCAATATGCCCCCACAAGCTTGTATTACCAATCTCAAGCAAAACAACACGAAAGCAAATAAACGGCTTATTATTCCCCCAAAAATGGCACCCCAAAAATAATTGCTTAAACTTATTACTTCTCCTCAACGGCAGACAAACTTAGGGCTCTTTACACACAACGACCGACAGACAAACTTCTTCCACACTTTGTTGCTGCCACGTTCTCATATTCAGAGTTTGAGCAGTCGTATTCAAAGTTTAAGTGGTCATTTCACTCTTTCAAGAGCAATGACGACCATCTCTTTCTTTGCAAAATCATACACCCAAAAATGTTAATTGTACTGAAACTTTTTCTACAATGAAACTTACCAAAGTTTCTTTGTGAAAAATACCAAACAAAAAATAGATTATCTCTTTCTAGTGCCATTTTTCCCATCTTTTTAGAAAAAAAAACTTTTTTAACTTAAGGGAAGGAATTGCAAGGTACTAATAACATGACCAAAGCTCCAACGGTAATGCTCGACAAGTGAGTTTGTTCCCGAAGTAAATGGCCAGCCGCCCAAGCCCAACAGCATTATTCCACATTATGCCATGGCAGAATTTTTATTTTTCATTTTTCATTTTTCCTCATGATACCCAATGGTGCAGATTTTTCATTTTTTATTTTTCGTTGTGATACACAATGGTGCACAATTTGTATTCTTTTATTTTTTGTTTTTCCTCATGATACTCTACTTGTTGAGTATCACCAGGAAAAAAAGAAAAAGAAAGTGGAGGCATTTTCAGAATTTGGCTCCATAACAAGGGTCGGCATTTTTGGATAATGAATGAAATTGAAAGAGTTGGACAGTGGATGAATGAATGAATCCAGGGAAGTTGGGCCAATATGGGGAAAAAAGAAACGGATGGAATGGACTCAAGAAGTTGGAATGGACATTCATGGAAAAACGGCAATGGATGGAACATTGGGAGGTTGGACAATTTGGGTAAGTTGGACACTGATGATGAACATGGAAAGGTTGGACAATTCAAGGAAGTGGTGTGGAGGGTTTACGGTTCATCCCTTGGCCAACTAGCCAAGGGATGAACTTTGGGAAAAGTGGGGCAATGGATGAATTTGGAGGTAATGGATGAAAATTAATTTAAATGGAAAATATTGAATCCAAGAAAGTTCAATTGGGAAGCACCCATTACTATTGTATATTGCAAGGTCTTTGGGACCGGGCCGGGGGATGGGTGGGAGATTACTCTCTAGCTTCCATCTTTAATTCAATGTATGCCCATTGGAAGATATGTGAGTCAAGAAAGTTTTTAAACGTAAGACGATGGATGAAAAAAGGATGTAACTGAAATTAACAAAAGTCCCATCTAGTTAGTCTCCTTTTCAGTCATTGCCCAACTATTTCAACTTTCCCAAGTTAGCCTCATTTACTAAGAAGAGATGAACAAGAAAGAAAATGGTACAATACTTTTTCATCAAATTCAGACCATAAATTCATTCATTCTAGGGTTGAATAAACCTAAACCCTAAACCTACTCAAAGGTGGTCAAAGTCCTAACTAATTGACCACATATCCTTTATTGAAAAGCATCTAATTTGCAGGAAGCAGAAAGCAGTGTGAATTCTGTTGTGGATTGGGTTACAGGACAGGAGATGCTCTCTCTCTCTCTCTCAGAGGCATGGGATTTTGCATAAACAATAAAAGGTGATGAACATGGCCCATGTTTTCTCATCATTGCAATGCGGGGCTTTTGCAGTAGTACTCAGCAATCTCAGTTGCATTATGCCTCAGGTCGGGCTCAAAATTCAAATGACATGATCAAGGACTTGTGTGGTTTGTTTTTTTGCATGTCGGGCTCAAAATTCAAATGACATGATCAAGGACTTTGCTTGAGCGAAGATCAATCTTTGGTTTGCATGCATACAGAGAGCCAAGTTTATCGTATGAAGGCAGGCTTTTCTCTCCCAACCATTCATTCATTTTGAACCCTTCAACATACAAGTGTGCTTCTAGAGGTCGATTTTCGGTACAACAAAAATTATAGTTCTTCCTCTGCACTAAGTCGCACATGTTATATTACTGTCAAACTATGGTGGTATGGATATTTCACTATTTATCACATATATTTTACATTGAAAATGAATGAAACTATAAATTTATATCACACCTGTCTCATGAACCACATGAGATATTTATTGCTAGATATTAGTTTTGTGTACATATTTGTCATCATAACTCAATTCAATGCAATGTGAATAGGGTTTCAACTTTTCTTTTTGGGGTGTTTGTGAGGTTGATCAGTTTATCCCCTAAAGAAACATATTTTTTTTAATTTTGCATTTTTACTTTGGGCTTAATGCTGTAAAGAAAAAAAATTAAAAAATTTACAATGTTTACATACCATCTCTAACCCTTCGATAGACAAAGCAATAATTTTAGCAACTAAATAAGTAAATCCAGAGTACATTACCTGATGTTATTCCATCTTTTAGTAAGGGAGGCAAATTCATTTTGCCCTATTTAGAAAGGGTTCACCGATATTCCTCCTTTAGTCCCATAATCCATTGTCCCTGAATCTCTATCCAAAGAATTGTTGTAATGTAATGATACTTATGGGAAATTGTGCAGCACATGGAGCATCATCCTAAGATTAAAGTGGGCCAGAATGAACCCAACAGCCACCAGCACACGGCAAAGGATGGATGGTGGGTGGACAGGAAACATTTTTCCATTAGGTTCCAGTTCCTCACCTAATCACCCTAATTAGCTTAGAGCAAACCACCAGTGCTCAGTATGTGACCCTGAAAATTAAAATTGGATGAAGAAAAGTCAAAATATGCCAGTTTGGCTCAACACAATGGTTTTGGCTCAACATTTTTACACACCATGTTGAGGCTGGTAAAAGCCAAAGCAAAAGCCTAACACCTCCCAGAGAAGAGTTAATAAATATGATCTAACTACTGGTCCTTATTTCTGATTGGCCAATGATAACAATTGGTCTAGGTGGTTTCCTATTAGTAGTCTCCCACCTATTTGCAGTCCCAGTTTAGTTTTATGGGTGGGGGTGAGAAGAAAAAGTAAATAACTGAACTTGCATGTGAGAAAGAGTTTTGCAGGGTCACATACTCAGCACCAATGGACATACTAATTGCTGTTTTTACTACCCTGCCTAAGTTACAATAAAAACTAAGGGAAAATATTAAAACAGGCCTAAGATTGTAAATGGGTTAGCTACAGAAGTACTGCCTGACATGTTTTACTAAAAAAATCGTTCGAATGCTGAAAAGGAGAGGGAAAGGGAACATCTGTGGAACATACTCATGCTACATCAAATTTGTAATCTATCATGTCATCCCCATCCTCATCAACAAAATGGGATGTCATGCCCCATGCATGTCAATGGCTGATCATCCCCCCATTAGGATTTTTCCAATGTTTGGCTTTTCAGCATGCCATGTTTCAGCTTTTTCTTCTTCTGTCTTCTTGGTATTTTGTAGTAAGTTTCTTTGTGAGCCCTTGCCCCCACCTTCCCTTGGACACATAACAATAATGAGGCCATAACCATATGTGACAAAATTTGTAGCATGGAAAAGGTTATGTTTTACCCAGTGCCATGGTGTGCAAAGGTTTCTTAGGTTTTACACATTTTCAATAGGGATAAACATTCCCCTAGTCCACAATGCATGGTGATATTGAAAGAAATTACAAACAATGGATTTTTAAAGGGCTCAAATAGTAGGCAATGGTAGACAATCCTTGCAATGATGCAAGAAGAAAGGCCCATGTTATTTGTAGGTGGGATGGGGTCATTGAGTGGAGAGGGTTGGCAAGCCCAAGCCCGGGAAGAATTTTAAAATCTAACATACTATTCCAATTGGTGGCCAAGATTCTATACGTGGTCACAAAATGTCCAATCACGAGCCATCCAAGAATTTGCAATGGGCAATAGGAAGGATTTTCTTTATGGTTAGTAGATTCATGCTTGGGGTGCACTTGCGAATTCCTTCAATTCCACATTCACAAAATGGTTGATGTGACGAGAAGACATTGATCTCGGTTGGGTTATTGCAAGAACATGTTTGTATGTCTTACCCACCAACACAATTATTTCAATTATCAAGAATATGTTATGTGTAGCATGCACATTTGTGTATTCAATTGCCAAAGGAAACTCTAACACATTTTTGTAACATGATCTATGACGGTGAACACTTAGTTTTATCAATTGTTTTTCACTAAATTCAATTAAGGTGCATTCCAATTTTGAACTATGACATCTATGGGTAATTATTGTAACATGGTCTAAAATGCCAAACATTACACTATATCACCTATTTTGCCTTAAATTAACATTGGGTGCATTCCAAATTTCAACTGTAACACGTTCTAAGACGGCAAACATTGCATTGTATCAACTATTTTGCCCTAAATTCATATACATGGGCACATTCCAAGTTGTGGGGGTTGTAACATGATTTAAGATGGTAAACACATACCCCTAACAATTGTTTTGCTTTAAATTTGGTTAGGGGGCATTCCAAATTTCAAATGTAACATCTAGATAATTATAAATATTTCAAAGCAAACATTTACCTTTATCAATTTTTTGCCCTAAATTGGGTTAAGAGGCATTCCAAGATGCGAAGTAGTGGCATGGAACATGAATCAAGGATAACCACACAAAACAAGATGAGGGATTGTCACATGTAATGGTTCCTTGTCGAGGAATGACTATTTGTGGGTTAAGATGTTACAGACTTTGATGTTGTGAATTTTTTTTCTCATGGTGATGTTGAAGGTTTGAGTGCCAACATAACTAGCAATGCCAAGGAGATGCACCCTTACCTAGTGGGTGGTGAAGGTTCACGATTAATGGTTGTAGTTGTAGACCATGGTTATAGTAATCACCAAACATCCAAAGGCATTACTAATAATGTTTCTTTATGTGACACAATCGTCCCAATGTATCAATTTCCTATTCAACAATGTATGCATTTTTCACAACTACATACAATCACACAACTTGCAAGGGTTTTCACATAGGTTGCAATAGGATTGAACTTTATGAATGTAATGGAATTGAACCAATTTAGATCAAACATCTAGCCCATAGTCAACTTAGTAATCCCACCTAAGTTGAACCAACCAAGTCAAATTCGCAAATGTGCTTACCATTTCAAGATATTGAGTGCATAACTAACGTTGACTGGCTAGCTAGAAACCTCAACCAAGAGCTTGCATTAGCAACCCAATCACAATTTGGTGATTATACACAATTTGATGTGGTGTAGCCTCTAACCATTGACAACGTCTACCAACAATCATTGTGTATGAGAACACCACAATGTGTTGCTATGTTTATAAAATATGACTCACCAAAACATTTGTGGGAAACATTAAGGTAATTTTATTTTACTCCCATTATTTAATTGGAATGTGTTCATGTTCAATCTTGCTACCCACATTTGCAACTTGAACTAGTAACATGGTTGGTGTATTGTTTCATGTTTCCATTACAGGGTTAACAAGTTGTTGGATGAATTGAAAAATGATGCAACTCTAAACACATTTGATTACATTGTCTTTTTCAAGGGTTTCAAAAGTATGGAAATTGACATATTCTTTAGTGATATAGAGCATCTCATAGACTTTGAAGCACCCATGTCCAACAAATGGTTGGATTTCATGCTTATTCATACCTTTGCGTAGAACGTCATCTTAAATAGGGACATGTACTTTTTGTTAAATGCAAAAGCTTCTAGGGTATTACAAAATGAAGTTCAAAATGGAGGGGGGACAAAGCGGTGGGGGACTAAGTACTTCAAGCATAGTTCAAACTTGAAAAACACTATGGTTGTGCCATATTTGGACAAAGATCATTGGTACCTTTACATCCATGAGGAAAAGCAGTGCATTCACTATGATTCTATTCCAAGGTTCCACAATGATGCAGCATCTAGGGAATTTGCATGTTACGTATGTATTGCATGGTCCCTATCAAGGGGCCTAAATGAAGATGATTCAAAACTATGTAACTTTGCAACTTTTGTGAATGTCAATAGCATCATTCCCAAGGTATTTGCTCAAAAGAATTCATGGGAATGTGGCCACCAGGTTGTGTTGAACTTTAAAACCTATCTACAAGAGTGAAGGACATTGGTTTCATTACCTTTTGATCATGTGAATTGAACCCCAATTTCTCATGGTATGCTACATGGTAATATAATTATAACTTATTTGGCTCAGATAAATACATAGGGTGACTAGTTTATGAATTGTTGTTTTATATGAAAATACATGAAATCAGTAGTAAACCCTAGACCATGTAACAATCAATATTGCATTATGTACTTGACCATACAAAATGTGCAATGTGATTAAGGTGGTTCATGGTGGGAGGTATCGGCAAGGAATATTCAATGTTGTGTTGTCCAAGCACTAGTGGATGAATCGAAAGTGAAGGATCATAGTTGGGGGTATGCACCCCCTCACATTCCGCATTCAAAATACAAATTTTCAACACAAGGTGATTCTTCATAGTTCCATGACAACACATGCCATGTTGCATGGTGATCGCAATAATATGCAACCTTAGGTTCCACATCATTTACAAACATTCTCTTCTCTTTGTACACCATTGATGACACTTCTAAAGGGCACTCTGAATGAATCCCCTGTTTATGGTGGGACAAAGGCCCCCCTTAAATGGTAAGAGAGATATGTAGACCCATTCCCATTGCCCTAAGCAAAAAACCTAAACATGTGTCACAAGCACGGAAATGTGATGTGCTAGACTAATAACATTGATACATAAAAACATTTTGGGAGATTTGTAACGTGTTGTTAACTTATTTATAGATCATATGGGTCACACTATATTTTGTGATCAATCTATTGTATGCACTAAGGTTTAATAGGTCCCTATTCTTATCACCAGACTTTGTACCATATGATAACCATTCATTTACCAAAAACATGGACTGGAACAATACAACATACTACTCTCATGTTTTTTTCCAACATGTGCTTACCTATTGCATGTAAACTAACATGTTCTAATGTTCACTTAGGCGCATGAAGTAGCTAGATCTTTTCAAATTGTGCACATCACACATATTTGATGATGTGTGACATCTTATATAACTTATTAATGAACATCAAAATACAATTAGTTTGATCGAATGTAGCCTAACGTAAGGGTTAAATGATTTGTAGATGGATATTTGGATATATTATTTGTGCAAGTTACCCTAGTAGCATTGTTGTTAAATCATCACAATTATGTCACATTGAAACAATGCATGTAATAAATAAATGGAATCTGCTTTTGATAAATTTTTTGGTGTTCTTGATGTTGGGGGAATATATTGAATGTTGCTAGGTGAACATCCTACTTGAGTAGGACTGAAAAAATGTTGGAAACCTCCTACAACAATTCCTTTCAAGGTAGCACAGTAATGCATTTTCCACAAGTTCTGGATGGAAAAGATGTAACACCTTGACTAGGTGCTTGCATATATTTCCATGTTATGCACATGGATAGTCACATGAAGCCCATTCAGATTATGGGTTATGAACCTAATATTTCTTGTGTGGATGTTTTTTTGATATAACAAGGGTCATTTCATAAAGGTCCAACTGGTAATGTGACATGTGAATCAAGAATCATTTTTGGTTTGAGGACAACATGCACGACAAATTGTTCTTGTTTCATGTTTAGCACAAACCCATGACTTTTTCATAGTGCACTATACCAATAATGTAGTAATACATCACCAACTAGTGCATGTATCACCCAACCAACCTATCTATCGTGAAACCTACCTTTGGATGAACAAAAGGTTACTTTTAGATTGGCATGGTAGTTTTCAATGGTTGCAGTTTTGGGTGCGAATACAGTAAAACAACATGCTCTAGGAGTAACCAGTCTTAAGAATTCATGGTTAAGAGACATTTCATTTGGAATAACATTGTCAAATGAAAATCTTTTCAAGGAGTACATTTAATAAATATTTATTGAACTTCTCCAAAAGTTTGAAATGATTTTGTCAAGTTTTGCATGTCTTTAAGGACTTTCTTAACATTGTAACCAGTTGTAACAATCCTTTTGCAACATTAATTAACACAATACATTTGATTTTTTTCAAATACACATTTTTATTATTATATGCATTCCTTTATAATCATGAATTGTGGTGTTATAATTCATTTTTGTACATTATGTGTATTTAATTGGACAAGTTTTCCTCTTTGAAAATTTAAAATTTATGGTATTTAATGATGTTTTGGAGAAATTAAATTGAATTAATCATGATCTTTGCTTATTTTCAATTTATTTGATATTAAAATTTATACTTACTAGATTTATTAAATTGAATATAGATAACGATACATTTAATATATTTTAATGTCAAATAAATTGAAAATAAGTAAAGATCATGATTAATATCCTATATGAACATTAAGGACCTTCAGATAAATGAAGGTTTCCAATCCTAATGGATAAAAGGCTCAATGGATGAATTAAATGGAAAGTTTTAGTTAATGTCTGACAACTTTTCTTGACTGTTGTAGTTAAAGGTCTAACATTATAGGGTTGAAGTGTAATGTCAAGTTTAAAGTATGTGTGGCAAGTGTGCATTATGAGCAAGAGTTCCATTTAGGTTTTAATTCTACTATGGTACGTGAGCTTTTGCTTTGTCAATGTGCATTATGTGCATACTTTATGTGCATACTTTGAACTTCCGTTAGGGTTCATTTATGAGTTCAAGAATGTAGTAGAAACATAGACGTTGTAGAGAAACCATTGAGGTAGCCGCTTCTAAGAATAATTTCTCTAGGCACATTAGACTTGAATTTTGAGCATGATAGTTGTTGTTGTTATGAACGGAAACATTTGACAAAGCTACAAGCAACTTATAGATATGTTGAGATGCATCCCAAAAAAGTTTATTGAAAGAGAAATGAACAGAATAGCTTGTTGTTTACTCCAATCTCGTTTTGGACTAGTTTGGTACTGAAAGATGCTATATAGCCAGTTGGGAATGTATGCATAAAATAAGGTTTCTAGGGTTCATAAGTCATGTATGCATGGATTAAAAGCCAGGGAATTGGTTGCAATGATTTTGTTACACATGACAAACTTGATCAATGCCCTTCATCTTTAAATAAAGTGCATTTAAACCTAGAAAAAATAGGTTCACATAGGGTTTTTACATCAAAACATTTTCTATCTCAAGTTATCTTTGCTAGTTTTCAAGTTTTGAGCAAAAGTTGATGGTTCAAAGTTTACATGATTGTCCTTTATTTGTGGGTGGGTTTCATTACAAAGCTCTCGACAACAAAAGCATGGTCAAGCACAAATGAAACCTTCTGTTAGAAGGGGGTGAAGAAGTTGCAAATGACATTCAAGATGTAAATGTTTGGGGTGAAGGAAACTATAGCCCAAGGAGTGTTTATCAAAGCTAGTATGAGGTTAAGTGTAGAGCCAACACACGAAAATGTGTTAAGAGGTAACGAGCTCATAAAATTCTTGAAAATAAGTTACAAAAGTTTGTTCAATCAAAAGTTGTTAAGTCTTTTTCTATAACTCTTGAAAGTTATGATAAACAGTTACAAAAGGTGATTGCCAAGATTGCTAGAAAGCTAGCAACAATTGCCCTAGAACTTATCAAGGATTTTGAACCTTCCATTCAACATGCTATCATCGAGAAGTTTCTCGATCATTCTATCCTACAAAATGCAGTTCTTGCATATCTTATTAATGTGCAATCTATCAAACAAAATCAAGAATCTTGTGCAACATGAAATATGGGATCACAAGTCATTTGGTAGGTCCAAAGCAGACTTAACTTGTGGTTGCCAAAGACATTGTATGTATGCTTACTTATGGTTCATCAATTGGTAGTAATAGAAGTGTTACTAAGGTGTTGGGGGTTGACAAAAAAACATCAAAAAGGTCTTGGAGTGACGAATTTTGATGGATACAGTCAACAATGCATTTTGGATTACTCAAAAGAGGTCAAGACATTTTCACACCTTGCCTACATCCATCAGAGATCTTGTGATTCAATTTTGGACTTCTCAAATTATGATTTCTCCTAATTGGAAAGATGTGGTGAGGCGGCACATTTTTATAAAGGTGCATGAAAAGCATGCGGCACATTATTACAAGCTTCATAAGTAAAATTCCAATGTGTTGTAACATTCTTTTCTTCTTTTGCACAATTGAAAAAAAATTGATCTTGTCTTTTTTATTTATGTGAGTACTTTAGTGTTAGTCTATGAATGTGGGTGTTTACTTTCCATGACGGTGATATGTAGACCTAGTTGTAGCACTATATAATATGTTATTATGGTATTATGTTTCTTTTAACTAAAATAAAAACCATAGAGTGCTTGAGGCAGCAATACATTATAGAAGTAGCACTGGTTTGTATAGAAGTACAATGGTGAATAGGATTATCTAATGGTTTCATGACCACTCCTTCAAGAATAAGCATGCACCTTGCTTATGTAAGGAATGTCCTCATTAATTAATGAAATGATTATTTATACAAGGAACTATGTACTTGTGATTAAAAAAAAAAAATTTACATAAGGACTACAACACTAGTTGTGTTTAAAAAAACACTAATTGTGCTTAAAAAGCATTGGTTGTGCTTAAGGAAGTTTAAGGAAACATCGGTTGTGCTTATAGAAGCATTGGTTGTGCTTAAGGATGCTTATTAGAGAAGCATTGGTTGCTTTAGCTCCAATTGTGCTAGTTAAACAACAATGTTAATGCAAAAATCAACACTAGTTGTTTTTAAGGCAACATTGGCAGCAGTACTTGTGCTTAAAAAGATGCTATGGTTTTGTTTTAAGAAGCAAATTGATATTTATGTTTTCAAGGCAACAATGGTGTGCTAAAGGAAATAATGGTTACACTTATTTCAACATTACACAAGAAATGGAATAGGGTCTAGATAAATAAGATAATCTTATGGCAATTGTTGTTTAAGTATGTTGCATTTTAATGGAGATCAATCTTTTTGAAATTTCCATTTTCTTTATGATGATACATGAAAACATTAGATGTTGCAATGCAAAGTATTGTGATTTCAACCTTGACAATCATTTTGTTTGAATGGGTTTGTATGTTGTAACTAGTTGCTCCATTGCCCAGATCAAGCTATTTGATGATCATTACATAATCTGCTCAAATTGATGTAAAAATTTAAGCTTGTTGATGGAACATGTGGCACAGAAATTTTGTATATTCCAAAATTTGGAATATTTGTTAAATGATCAAAATTTTGGAAACTTAATGGGTTGAATCCGTTCATTGATATTTGTAAAACTTTAAATTATAGATATTTATTCTTAAATTGTAGGTTTGTTTATTGGAAACTTGGGTTTCTAGAGCTAGCTAGAAGTATTTCATGATGTAATGGTTGCTTAAAGCTTCAGCAATAACAATAAATATCCTTCCATTTTTGAATGATTAGCAATAACAAATCAAACAAATGATGGAAGTGTTGTTGCAATGGATCAACAACAACAAATCCATTAAATGTTGTTTGCTGGTATGAATCTACAAGCATTGGTTGTTGTGTAGTAGATCTAAAAGCAATGGTATTTGTTATAATATAAATATAAACTTGCATTGGTTGCTCCAATGGGTATAAAAGCACCAGGTTTTACAAAAGCAATTTTGGTTGTTGTAGTTGTGGTGATTATTTCAATGCAAATATTAAACTTCTTTCATTTTGTTCTATGCCCCAAACTAATTATGTAAATGCATGATTGATAAGTCATCAATAAAGAACCAAGTCTCAATGTCTAATGCATAAATTAGACATAATATACATGCATTATTATATTGCTTAGTGGTTTAGTCTTAGGCAATGCTTAGAAAATCTGCCATCAAATACAATTTTGTCATGTGTGGATTTCTTCAAAAGTTACACAATGAATATCCAAAATGAAGTTCAAAATATGCATTGGCATAACTTTTAGGTTAGTATTTTAGTGCACATTAGTTATCGACACAATCCTCTAGTTGACCCTACCAATCCAAACTCATCCTTAAGGAAGTTCATTACCATGTTTTTAATGACCTTAGTATGATTCCTTATTTGTTCAACATGCCTTCATGCTTCATTAGTAGGATTTGCAAAGTGTTAATTGCATTCCAAGGCAACACATTGTGTGGATAGATGGCTACTCAGGGTAGTTCAAGAGCACATGTGCATGGTATTTTGTATCATGGTACCCTTATCTCACCACATCTACTAGTAATACTGATGGATGTTCACTAATCTGGAATTTTTTTGCCACTAGGCATGGAAAGGGGGAGGTGGATGGAGTAGGGGCATTATTGAAAAAAGAAATTCAAAAAGAAAAAATTAAATCCATGAGTACGAAGATTCAAAATGTTGCAGAAGTTGTGGCGTTCCTAAAATCTAAAGCAAACAAGTACCATGTAGCCCATCTAAATGTTGGACAACACATAAACAAGTTCTTCCATGAGGTGAAAGTTGGAAATATTGATAGGAGCAAAAGCTTTGAATGTGAGACCTGAAGGGTAGCAGGGTTAAACACCAAGTATGATCTTTTTCACATAAAGATCCCACCCTTTGCCAATATCGTCAACTTTCTTGCTTCTATGAAAGTTGTATGGGTACAGATCTTGAAACCCATTGTGTTAACAAAGACCATGTGCCGAAATGGATATTGATATATTTAAGGCCTAAGAATATTTTAGAGGTGCGGGATATCATGTATGACCCCAATGAAAACATTGAGGCAGGTATCGGGGGCGAATGGATTGTTGACAACCTACATCCAGGTGATAATGTTGCAATACCTACTACAATTGATGAACCTTTTTGGTTGATGCTAATGGAAAAGGGTGTTCATGTCGTGGATGAATCTTTCACAAATTATGATGGGAATGAGTAGACACAAGGTGACATGGTTGTTAGAGGTTATTGGGATGAATGATTATAAGTAGGAAGCCATTCCTACCTTCTTTAAGATGATTAGCCTTTAACATTTGTGTTTTCACATTTGATCTTGGCTTCAAAATTTTCTTTGCCACCTACAAGCCATATGGTGAAGGGAAATTATGCTACCTATGAATTTAAAGATGATGTGACAAAACTCATTCTAGAGGCATTAGAAGCTTTTCAATTACTAGATTAAGATTTTGATGTTATCAAGATTCGAAGATTACAAAATTTAAATATATTTGGAGGAGCAAGGAAAGGAGCTTAATAGAAGGAATGACATCATGGAAGTACTTGCCACACTGTAACTATTCCACAAAGGTAAGAGTCATGCACCATGTTTCATTTTGTCACCTATATGTTCTATGCTAAATGTTTATTTTTGGTCAAGTTGTTAGGTTAACTTTACTTCCTAGTACATTGTTGTGGGTCAAGTTGTAATGTACCACATGCATTTTATTAAATCTATTTGATGATAGGCCAATTTTTAAGTACATTACATTGTGTAGGAAGTTACAACAGGGGGGAATGGGCAACAATGCAGGTTCATAACAAGAGCAATGGTGCTTTGGCCTACTAGTTGTGCTTTTTGGGTCCTCATGGTCTCCATAGTTGGAGCTCCCTACACAAGCTAATATATGAAGGCACTAAAAAAGTCAAGTGTTAGGAATTAAGTTGGTAGTTTAAATCATGCCTTAAACTCTTGGACTTATTATTTTTATAACATTGTCTATGGGGGAATTTTTTTTTGATGGACAAATTGAATGGGTTTAAAGCATTACAAATAGTGTTGTTATTGTCATGACCCTAACCTTGGGCTCATGACCAAGGCAAAGGCATAGAGAGGTGCGAGCCAAGAATGCAACCCAAAAGTCACATTTCCACTCCCGGGAGTGTGAGGGAATGAACCCACACACTCCCAAGTGGATTCCCACTTTGGGAATTAAAAGCCTTATGGAGTCCCGAAACTTCAAAAAAGAATTTCAAAGGTCAAACTTATTGGATTATAGAGTTTTTTATACCATTGAAAAGCTCTTGAAATGTAAATGTCTAAAATGGGCTTGCATGACCCACTTGAGTACTTAAGACACAAATTATAGCCAAACGAAGGGTCGAAAGTCAAAGTTCCAATTTTATTTTTGACCATTAAAAGTTGGAAATCGCCTTAAAATAGGTGCGTGTAGGTGGCATGCCACATATTTTTGGAAAGTTCTCAATGAGTGTTATAACTTTGTTTTAGACCTCACCTCAATCAGAGGTTTGCACAAGAAGTTATGGCCCTCCAAACTGCCAAAAGCCCCAATTTTGGGAATTTATGGACTCCCAACTTGGGAGTCCCAGGACAAAATGACATTTGGATGTAGCCCCCATGGTTAATCATAGAAAATACTATAAGGGGGAAGGTGATGGTTTCCCCCAAGTCCAGGCCGTGGTGAATCTTGTGAGTTTGTATATGCCCGTGATTCATCCATGCACCAAAAGTGTTCCAACTATGCATTAACCAACTTGTTGTTTAGTTTGTGTAAGTTTGTGTGAATAATTGACCCACTTGTCACTCATCCTAATCCCCATCCTAGAGCTCTAGCATGCCCCTCTACCCCTGAAGTGTTGTGAGCTAGGGAAAAACCCCAATTCATGTTTCTTTTGTTGTTTTCATTTTCAAACTTGCATTCGAGTCTTTCAAGGCGTGTGGGGGGTGCATCAGTTATGAATCCATGTTGGAATTTTTTTTTATGGTCTTACCAAGCTTTATGTTCAGGGCATTATGGAATGTTGAAAGATGTTTTGTGACTACCAAGATTTATGTTCACAATGTAGGTAGCTACTATATCAAAAATGGGTTGACCTTGTTATTTTTTTTGCCATTCTTGGATTTATGTCTTCATTAAAATTTTAAAAATCATTGAATTTTTTATTGGTAGGACATATTTAACCTATCAAGTTGAACTATTTTAGGCCGCATGTATTAAAGCCTATTTGAAAACAATTGAAACTTGTTCAAGAATTAGTTGTTACATTATTATATGTAGCCAACAATAATTGAAATGGTTAACATGTGTGTACAACAACGTTTCTTCTTAAAGGCCAACCTCAAATCCATCTTAAATCTCATTTGCAATTTTCCTTCCTTCTAATTACAAAATTTGGTCTATTTAATGGAGTCTGCACACCAAGTTTCTGGTGTGTAGAACTTGCCACACAGAAGCCCAGCTTACCAAAATAGTTCATTGCATCCCAATATCCGTTATGTTGATGTAATGTTATCCATGCAATACTTAAACACTTGAAATCCATGTAATACTCACATTTTGGTAATGGAGTTTGCACACCAAGTCTCTATCGTGCAAATCAGCCTACCACAAAGAAGCCCAACTTCCCACAATAGTTCATTACATCCCAATATCCACTGTATTGATGTAATGTTATCCATGCAATATTCACACTTGAAATCCATGCAATACTCAAATATTTGAAATCTATGTAGTGTTCAAACATAGAATGTATTATTATCCAAAATCACACAAAATGCAAGTTAATTAATACTTGCAAATGAGAATTGTTTGAAAGTGACATCAAAAATGCAAAACTTGAAAACAAAAATATTATAACATGTTAAAAACAAGCCCATGGAAAAGTCAAAAGTTAAGGCTTGCAAAACAACAAAAATAATAACCCAAGCATATTGAGAGACTACATGTGATTTATATGTTGCAGAGATAATCAAAAACCATTTGAAGTAGTTCAACTACTCCTTGACGTCCAAAAATGCAATCTCTTTAGGTTCATCCCAAGCCAACCTCTATACATCCTACTTCATGGAAATTGACAAGACATGCACTATAAAGAGAACTAGAAGCCAAGACATGAATGACATATTAGTATGTAACTAATGAATGGCATTCTAGTTCCAATTTTTATTCTTATTACGGGTTGTAGAAGCTGGTGGTGCCATTTCTTTCTCAACTTATTTTTGAGTGTAGATTGTCCTAAGTGAACTAACATTGGGTTGTTTCTTGGATGGTGACTTGGGTTTGGAATTGCCAACTACTGATCCCCTTTGATATGCCTTTTTCAATGGATTATGAACTGCATGCTAGTCTACTAGTGTGTTAATCCTTTTCAAGATACTGGCTACATTTGATAATCACATAGAGAGAACAAATTATGTTAATATGCATCATGTGACCAAAAGTTTGGAATTTTGATGGAAATTTCTAGCACAACAATGGATCAACTCAAAGATTAAATTCTCTGTTGGAATTAATGCTTGCTGACTTGATAAGTTAGATTCAGATGTCGGTCTTTTAGCTAGAATGTCATCAAGAGCTTTGCACTTAGACTAAAAAGAATATCTAGCTCCAAGTTGTGAAGATTTAGCATCTATTGTGCAAGTTGAGTTGTCCAAATTTGTTGGCTATTGATTGGCTTCTTCAAGCTCTTCTTGCATATGTGCATTATGATCAAACAATTCTGCATTGAATATGAAATCAATGAGTATATTAGAGAATTGGCCATTTGATGCCAAAAAAATTATCACCATTGAAAAATGACAACATGATTTAAAAACAACACATTTACATACCTCCACTTATATTCATTGGTTTTGTGGGTGCAACAACCGTGAAATCCATTTGGTTCCTAATCATCTTGTTGGAACTCAACAAGACATCGTTAGAAATGGCTAGTTCACTTGAAAACAAATTAAACCTCCTATGCTCTAAGGAGTCCACATTTGGCTTTTGGGTTACATTTGTTTGTTTCAAAGGGGATTCGCCTTCATTCGTGGTTATTGCTTCTAATGATGGTAAATGTGTTACAGTTACACTTCCTATACAAGACACCAACTCATCAAGAGGGCTACCACTTGTAGTTGGAAAATTGTGCCTCCTTAATTCTACATGGTCAAATGTGCATGTAGAACCATGCTCAATTGGCTATAGCCTAGATAATTCGGCCACAACATTAACAAATGCACATGTGAGTAAACTTGTGAAAGCTCTTTAAATTCCCCATTTTTGCCTTCCTTAAAACCAACATTATAAACACAAGTTTTATTAGACTACATTTATAAACCACAAACCATAAGCAAGAATTATCCTCACTAGATTGTTTTTTATAAACCACAAACCACACTAACCACCGAATTAATGCTTACTAGAACTATTTTCAATATACCTTAAATCACAAACCACCATATTACTTCATTACTTAATCATTTTAAGATTTAAGTACTTTTGGTAATCACTCCAACACTAATTCTATGTCCATAACACTACATTAACCACAACCACCTAAAGACTCCTAAGTAAATGACAATCACCTCAAGACTCCTAAGTCAACCACTATGACAACCACACTCATGACCATGTCATGAGACAAATCATTGAAGCACTACAATAAGATAACAAACATTTTTTAGTGTTATTTCTAACCACCCTAAGCATGTAAGAACCAAACTAATGAGTGTACCACTAGGTGTAATGAGAAAACCACTCCAACAACCACACATACTACGAGTGGAGGTATTCCAAACCAGCAAGTAGGTTCATGGATTGAAAACCACAACATCAAATTAAATGTGGTCTTGCCCAACCTTAATCACCCCATCCACCAAGTGTTGCCTACTCCTAATGCATCCAATCTTTCTGAAACTTAGTGGTGTACTAAAGATAACCATTGAAACAATCTTGATTGGAATCAGAATCTACAAAGTTCAGCTAGGATCTGATGTTCAATATTTTAAAAAATAATTCAAATAGAAAGTAAGGTTTTATGTGTTTACCTAAAGGTAACAACAACCAAGAGGTTGCTTCTTGAAGGGAAGCTTTAATAGCTTCCCATTGATTTTCAAGACCCATGTCATTTGTCTGTTTTCTCATATCATTGTCCTCATCATAAAACCCAAAACTACACCACTAGTCAAGATGTAACACTTGCTCACATATAGAACATGAGTTGCCATCCCTCAACATTTTAGATAAACAAAAATGGTGAAAGGTATGTCTACAAAATGTTACTATTATATCATTGTAGTGAAAACCCTGATCACAAATCCCACAAGGTTTGATCTGTATGTATCCTAACCTATCAAAATTTACACTGGGATGAAGTATGGGTTTAGGCCAAAATGAATTACCCCCCATCTTTTTCGTGGACTCATGTTGTTTTTCAACAACTTTTTCTTCAACCTCCAATAATTGGATTTCTTGCTTGGTTGCAACTATGAAGTTTTCAATCTTCAGGCACTCCATTTCAATTTTTGCAAATGCAACCTCACCCATCAAAGCCCATTTTCGCACACCCTCTAATATCATAGATTTACTGTATTCCATTATTTTCTACAAGGTAGTGCATTGATCATGGGTTGCCTACAATTTTGATCACTCTTCTTTGAAAATGTCTTTTGCTTGAAATCAACTTTTTTCATTCAACGTAGCTTGAAGTTCAAGCTCTAAGGTTTGGATCTACATTTGCAAAATCAACAACAATTTCATCAATAAAAAAAAAATCTTGAAACAAACAAACTAATGTTGCTTGAAGTTCAAGCTCTAGGGATTGGATCCATATTTGCAAAAATGACAGTAATTTCATCAATGAAAAAAAAACCCCTCAAATAGACAAACTCTTAAAAGTTTATTTGTAGTAGTAAGAATAAAGACAAATCTTGTACAAAGTTGGGATGTTAGAATACATGGATACCTTTTGTTTGAGCAAGAGAATGTCATGTGCCAACCTCTGCGTGTCACATTCACTTGCAGTGATGGCATCCTACGTTTCCATTGTTGTAACCCGTTGATCCTCCATGTTGAATCGAAGCCCTATGAACATTTTAGACAACTTAGTTTTTTTGATCTCCATATGCAAAACCTTCACATTCGATTATTTCAATAAATCAATTGAAAAGACATGAATTTTGCCAACCTTCGTGAACTCCATAGGCAAAATACCATACATGCATTTGCCTGTTGGTTTAGGTTCTTTAAGTTTGAGTGCGTGTAGACTACTAGGTAGCTTGTGCGAAACCTCCCTAGCTCCATTAAAATCAAAGAGCTCCACTGATCCACCACTTTTTAAGATGCGCACTTCTTCTCTTCGAGTTTTTTCTCTTGCTATTGAGGTAGCCGCCCTAGCCCAATTGATATTCTCACCCTTTACTTGCACAATGTAGCCCTTCAATTTTCTTCCTTCTTTCACTATTTTTGCAAATGAAAAACTTGAAAACAAAAGTTCTATATATAATGAGTAATGTTAAAGAGACAAAAACACACTCAAGTGCACCTTTGCAAAAAAAATTTGTTGGAAACTATGATGCTCAAGTGCATTCGAGTGTTCCAACTAAAAGTTAGTTGAACTCGTGTTAGTTGCATGTTGACAAACTTTAAACCTTCATTGACGACAATTGACCTTCTACACAAATTCAAAATTCCTACCTTGCCCACATTTTTCAAGACTAACCAAGCCCTATGTGCCATGTCACTATAAAATTTCCAAAAATTTCCCTGAGTCCTTGCCTACCACCCCCCAAACCAAGTGGGTGTGGGTCATTTTATTGTATTTGGACCCTTTAATCTTGCCCTACATAAAGTAAGTTGCAATAACCTACAACCCACATTCTAGTCTTGGGTAGCCACTCAGATTTCACATACAACCAAAATGCTTCAACTACAAGCAAATTGTTTGCCACTCTTTCTAATTTAGATTTTGCCCATGCATCCATCTCTTGGACTTTTAGGCAATTTATGTGGTGCATAATCTCTCCCAAGGATTTTAATGCAACTAACATGAGTAGGTCCATCTTTGATTAATTTGATGCAAGCTTGTTTTAGCTAAGCTCAACAAACATGCCACAAGCATAAAAAGACTTTTGTTTGGGGCCACACCTCTTTGGATTACATGAAAGGAAGGTAGCTAGTATTTGTGATTTCCCCATATACAACCAACAAGAACTATTCATATATATCTCCCTAGCACTACCTTGTATAGTGAAATCACTTCTGTACCTCAAGTTATTTATCTCTGCCCTTGCATCATCCACAATGAAGGCATTCATATGCCAATCACTTTGGAACATCGACAACCTCTTGTTTAATGCATCCATCCATGGGGATAGGTGACATTGTTTGTAGCTTTATGTGATAATGTATGGCACAAGGACCCCATTGTACCATTCATCAAATACCATCATTGTGTACAACAAAAATTGCAACAAACAAGTGATGTATTTTAAGGAGTGGTTCAAAGAACATCAAGTCATAAATGATGTCAATATCTAGTTCAAATCCCATACCTTTTATTCATTTATTCCAAATGTGAACTCAATAGAGACATTGCTTTGATGGCCCTGTTGTGACATCATATCTCATTGCCATTTTGTTTGTATTCCAATTGTGAAGGGCATATTGCAACTTTGACACCCACCATTGTCAACCTAAGCATTGGTCTCTTGATAAAAGAAACCTTGTCTATGTTTTCAGCCACCCACATGCGCACGCTTTGGGCGTCATTCTCATTCTTCTTATATGTTTCTTTGGCTAACTTCCATGCCATGTTACAAATGTTTTGCTCACTCAAGAACAAGTCCCTTGATTGTTCACCATTCGTTTCAATCATCTCTTTCATTCGGGCCTTGTGTTTGTTCATGACTTGATATATGGAAAGACCCAATTGAAGGTGCTCCAACACAAAGGCCCAAATATCTTCTATACATGAATTGAAAATGCTGACTTCAACCCACCTTTGACCAATCCATGAACAACAAGTCCTTCCTTGTTTACATGCTAGAATGTTGCATAACATATCTCTGCAATTGTTGGGTGTATGTAAAACCGCTTCAATGTGAAAGAACAACGACCTTTCTTATGTGAATCGCCTCACCTTTTCATTGACACTCGAGACCCGTTGTGGCCCTTGTTAATTGCTTTGTGGTTGTTTTTGTTCTTCTCACTAGACTTCCCCAAAATTATATTGGGCATAGGCCCATGCATGCTTATAGAATAATCGATGGGACCGTATTCACAATGATACTTGCACATAATTATTCAATTTACCAAAGGCATGGAATTGACATGTTACATTGTATGAAAACAGTACATAGAACAAACACTTTTCATTAACCAAACATGTCAATGATAATAACATTACAATCAACCAACATGTTGAAGCCAACAACATTACATTGAACGAACATGTTACAAATCACAACAATGCACTATCACAAATCACCAATAATCATCATCATGATCTTTATCTGAAAAACATTCCATGTTGTTTATGAAATTACCACATATTGTTCAAGAGTATATATATATATATATATAGAGTACCCTTTATTAGTTAAAATGATATATTTCATGTTGTTTCATGGTGAATATGAATATGAAGAGTATTTAGATTTGGGGATTAAGATACCTACCTTGTGCTTTTTTGATAGCTATTTGATATGGGATTATGTAGAAATTCATTCTTTCAATGACCTTTCCTAATGAACTTATACTACACATCTTCCTTTTTTTTTTCGTTAGCCACAAAATCTACAACCCTTACCCATGGAACTTGTGTGACATATACCATTTTCCATAACATTAGTTTCTTTGTATGATGTTGTGGGGTTTGTTGCAATTCAACCCACCAAGAGACATCCTTGAAATTAAAAGGGCTCGAGGGTGGATGCTAAATAGAGGCCATAATTGTTTCCATTGCCACATTGCCATGACTTTTGTGTACACTATTGCAATCCTCCACACACATTGCACCATGTCCTTTTTCACCTAGGCCTATCTTTTCCATCTTGAATGCACCTTGCTAATCTTCCAAAAGCACAAAACAAATGATTACTAAAAAATGCATAAAAAAATTCCAACTTAATATTTTCAAGGAAACCCAACAATACAAATTTTCTTGTTTTGCACCCTAAACCTTACGAAAATGGATTTACCATAATGGTATTTAGGACCATTTAAATTTACATGGATGCTGAACTAAGAGCATACATCAAAGCATACCAAGCAAAGATGTGTGATGGTAGGTGGTCAAGTGTTGAATTAGGCATGGCAACTGGACTCTTTAATAATGGGAACACAATAGTTCTTATCATTGCTTCCATTGCCACATCCTTGTGTTGTCCCATGTTTTAATTGTTGTAATCCACAATCCCAACTACAACACCATCTTTTTCTATTTCTATTTCTGCCATCAAAAGCATGCTTGTTCTACTAATCCTTGACAAAAATAAACCATGGTAGGGTCCACAAATCCATACATTAATGATCCTTGAAAAACACACACCACAATGGGGCCCAAATATCCAACCACTCATATTTTGATATTAAATTTCCTTGATCGTTGTTACCCCAATGATGAAGTTGTTCAAACTAACCTCCAATTATTTTAAGCAAGAGTCCTACTTCAGTATATTTTGCAAATGATGTACTAACTTTTTGATGCATGTTACAATGCCACTTGTTGAAAGCCCTTGGGTTTTGACAACTTACCACATTATGCACCCATAACATGCCGAGTTCCCAATGGTCTTGTAACATGACATCAAGTGTGTTCAAAAAAATGTTCTTAGGGGAAGTATGTGAAAAAAATCATTTTTCTTGAAAACATGTTTAATTGTGTGGGAGTCCCAATAGCTTTAAGCTAAATTTAGAACATTATTGTACAATAGACATTGCAATTTGGAGTCGCATTTGTTGCCAACATACATAGTTATAGATTTCATGGATCCTATTATAGGGCAAGTGTTTTCTTAAAGAGAGGTTGATTACATCAATAAAAGTGTTTGGGAGATTGTTAAACGCATAGGTTTTTTGTTAAAGGCTAAAAATGATGATTCCAACAATGATATCTTCTACACACCTCCTAGTAGTCCCTCGGAACCAATATCTGTAAAACTAGAAAATCACCTAGATGTTGATCATGGTAAGAGGCATTCATGTATTCTCTTGGATTATCATTTGAAGATTTGTCACTAAGTCTTGTATTGTGAACCATCCTAGCCATGTCATCCACTACAAGTCACATTGAAATAGGTGGAAAAGGGCCAAGATAAATCATTACACACCAATATGCCTTTTTTTGGTGGACACTCCTGGCAAGCAATGCAACCTAACACATTTGTCGATGCCTCATCTTCCACGCAAGTATTAAGGTTTCCTTTCTAAGGATTTTTTGAGTTCTTTGCTATAGAAGTTCAATAGTAAAGGTTAATGAAATATTTTAAAGCTTATTGCGAGTGAACAATTCATGCTTTTAATAGTCATTAAGGTTCATGTGGTTGTGTTTCAAGGCTATTTTCTTAAATGATGTACACACACATGTATTGGGTTTGAATCATGGGGGGAGTGAATTATGATCTTGAAACCAAACTAGCTATGAATTTGATTGCTTTTGTAGACTGGCATTCCACAATCTGTTGATGGTATTAGTTAGTTTAATTATATGAAGCGGTGGGCCTCTTATTGTGTGAAGAATCGGGCCTCCAAGAAGGTATGCAACAATCCTACATACTTTTGGATGTGTAAATGTTGTTTACAAATTAGGCACATGGGTTTGGTATTGCACGATTGTGCAATTTTTGTGTATTTTTTTCAAAATATTTACAATTGGGTGCACCCAAATTGATGCATTTTGGTAAGGGTGATTGTAGGTTGGATTTAACACACCAATTTCCCACCACAAGAATTACGGATTTTGTTCCAAACCCAATGGAGGACTAACCAAAAAGGAATAGAAATGAAATTTGCATTCACGACATCCTTTTTAAGGTCACTTTGAGGATTAGGTACGTACATGAGATGCTACATATAGTAATGACAAAAGAAATGGGTTGATACACACAAACATGTATCAAAGAATACATTACATACAACTGGCCCTAGGACAAAGCCTTAAGCATATATAACGATTTATAGTCTAGGTTTTTTAACATGTATGGTAGGCAAAGGGTTTTTGCTAATATTTCAAGGAAGATTGGAACCAAGTGAAAATTTTGCAATTAAACCTTATAATCCAGTAAAACTTCTTGGGATACTGGGTCATTTAAAGGGTGTCACAAAACTATCTATAGAAGCAAAATTTTCATGTGTATAGATGTGGTAGGACCATGTTTCATGATTGTGTACCCTTTGCCTTGCATTAACTTTAGTTCACCTTATCATGTTCTGCACCAAAAACCTCGCACATTAACGTACCAAGAGGCACTTGTAGCATGGTAATTACATGAACTGAAAAGGTTTGTAGTATGTAGAATTTACAGGGATAGTTGTAACGTGTCCAAAATTTTCATTATGATATTGGGAGTAGTTGGGGCATCTTTCTTGATTATGTTCATATTAATGTGAGTTGATTGTCATGCATCATCCATACTTTCACATCAACTTTAGCAAAAAAAATCAATGCCCACAAAACTTTTTTTGTGTAAGGATTCACTTCTTCTATATTTTGTGGCCATCCCTTACAATTGAATAATTCTCTTGGCTAGGTTTCCATGGTTTGCAAATTTTATCTTTCACCTATTTGTTTATGAGGTTGCAACCCTTGCCACAACTTTTGTACATGGAGCTTAGAAGTGAACACCATCTTTGCCATCTTTTTGAACTCCATGTTACATAGTCATATGTTACAATGACATCCTTTCTACAATGTACTTTCATAGAGCATTTGTGACAGAGATTGGTGGTATTTGTACATTGCCAATGAACAAATGAGATATGTTAACTGAACATATTATATGATTTAATTGAATAGATTCCTTTCTTAATTAATATTTTATCATGAAATTTGGAAAGTACTTCAATTAACAAGCAATTACACCACAAGGCCCACAAAACTATCCCATAAGATTACAAAAGCAAAGATGAAATTTAAATGAAGAAGAAACCTAACTTGTATGGATTTTTTGTCCATACCACATAAAAACTATATGGTTTATTCATATTATTCTAATTCTATGGGCATTTTAGCAACACAATAAAAAAAACAATGTCCATATTTGTGGACACTTACATAATGAAAGTGAGTGTGAACCTATAGACATGAGGGTTACTATGGCTTTCACTGTGGTGATGTCAAAAAGGGAGAAAATATAATCAAGTGACGCAAATACATGTCTATGATTTTTTTAATCAAGTGAGATAAATGCATGTCTAGCACTACCGATGCAAATTGGCTATCCATGTCTACAAGATGAAGAATTAAAAACCATGATGGAAAGCTAGTGGCCCAATATATTCCCACTAGATATGCACATTGAGACAAAATGTTTTTTTAATAAAAAGTTTACCATCCACCATGATCCCTCCATTGCATATTAATATAACAAAAACCTTAAACCCAAAGACCAAAAGTCATTCTTAAATAGGTTTTTCATTGTAATAATTACATTTTAAACGTTTGTAACATGTGGTAAAATGTGCAGAATACCATTGATAGATGTTACAAAAAAGGACAAATACAATGCATCCATAAACCTTGTTGAAATGTGTTATGCATGATGTTTAGCAAAAATGGAAATGAAATATAAATGAATGCATACAATGTTTCTATGTGAATGAAAGCATGGTTAGGTGTTTCAAAAGTGGCATTTGAGAATCCATAATCTAACACTAGCGATTTTTTTATATAGTTTTAACAATTATCAAATCATAAATCCTATAATTATCCCCTATGCTTTTAATCATAAAGATTAATAAACCAATCTATGAATATCCCTAAACATGTGATTGATAAAAAAATCCATGCAAAATATTAAATTTTTTAATGTGAAATGGACTTTCAAAGATAAAATTTATAACAATCACATCATTTAAATTTTTTTTAAAATTAAAAAATATATATTGGGAAAGTTTCAATGCACTTTACTAATAATTTTTTTATTTGATGCTGCTTTATTTATTTTTTTAATTTTGAAACTACTTTGACATTTTTTTTGAATCCACATCTTTCATTTTCTCTATGTGATAAACGTAGTGTTGTCATTTCAAAAGTCCATTACAAGTCCATAATCTTCTTAAAATTCATCCAAAATTTTAATGATGATTTTCATCAAAGTTTATGATAATATGAATAATTAAAAATTTGACAATGCTAATTTTGAATATGGTTTTAAATTTTACATTTGTTATATGTAATCCAAAATAATTACAATGTGATAGTCTAAACAATCCCCCTATTCATGCTTTCACCCATGGTAATTCATGAATATTGATTTTGTAACTATTTTCACACTATGGTTTGAAGTTCAAAGATTTATTGCCAACAAATTCGTAAACATTGTAGAGATTCAATCATGTAAGGTTGTATATAAAACATTTTGTAACATTGCATCCAATTTCTTGCCAATCTCCTACAATATAGTAACATGCACATCCATTCAAAACTTGGAACAATATGTTTAGGGTGATGGAATATATAACGAACATGTGGGCAATTGGACATATATCATTACCATGGGATTAACAGATTGTACATGCAATTGGAAGCACAAATGAACATTAATGCGCATGTTATTTAAAGTTTGCATCTTTGTATAGGTAGAAAGGTCAAGATGTGTGTTCATATGGTGGTGCATTTGTTGTAATTAGCTCATGGTTGGCATTTCCTCCTCCACTTCCTCTTCCATTGTAAGATGTAGTAATAGGGGTTGTTACAACATGTTCCTTTTCATCCCTTGTAATAGAAATAAGAGTCATTTCATGTTAAACGATCAAGGTGAAGTTACAAACCTTAATTCCTTGTAATCAATTTTTTATGAGAAAGCTTTAGGTTCCAAACAAATTGGGTAGTTACTATACCTTTGTCTACATTAGACGGAATGTTAATGACACTAATGTCTTCAATGTACAAATGTGTACACTACAAAGATTCATTAGTTGAATGTATAAATAATACATCCAAGAAGTTGGAGCCATCAGGAACTAGGAATGTGTTATAAATGGTTGCCATAGCTTCCACAATTGAAACCTATTTAGAAGCTTGACTATTGCATTTGTTAAGTTTAATGTTGGGCTCAGTAGTAGCTCCATCTACAAGAGCACAAACATTGTTGGCAAGTTCAATATTTTTTAACATATCCTTTGATGGTGTTGGCAGTGAATCAAATCCACTAGTTGACATGTGATGATGTTGCATTGTGTTGCATAATTATAGTCTACACTATTCTTCATTAGCAACAATCATTTTTAGTGTAATTGCACCAAAAAAAAATTGTCCATTGATGAAGGTTACGAATCCATATGCAAAAGAAACATGTTATTTGTGTAAACATAACCAATAGACATCTAAACTATATCTCTAAATATAAAACTAGCTTTTCTTTACACATAACATTAGCTTTTTTATAAACTAATAGGGGTTTTTCTCTAGACTTAACAACTTCTTTTTAGACTTCACATGAATTTCTCTCTAAACATACCAAAAACATTTGTCTGAACTTAACATACCTTTCTTAGTATACTGAACTATAAATTTACTTTAGATTTAGCTATAACCTCTTTCTAAACTTGAATGTAATTTTATTTGCAATTCTTAGTACGTGCATCACAAGCAATCCTAGACTTTACAAATGTAATTTTATTTGTAATTCCTAGTAACTACACCACAAGCAATCATAAATTTTACAAATGATTCTTAGTACCTACATCATGTGTAATCCAACCATAATCATGATCTTCTATGAATTTTAGCTAGCTAGTGACGTGCTATTGGAGGGTATTGTCTTTAGGCACATTGTCCTTATGTTGCCGTGCCTCAAGGAATTTGGGTTTGTTCACCACCACCATTGTCTACATCACTCATAAATTGCACATTTTGTATCCAAATAATGTACTCATCCCACCATTCATCAATTGGACGTTCAAGTGATTCAAATGCTAGTTCCACTTGTTGCCTCCATTTTTGGCATGAAAAAACGTTCGTACAACTTGTAAACAAAAAAAACCTCTTTTCTTATAACATCCTTTTGATTGGAACCCATGGTTGAGAGTTGAAGCCTAGTCCAATCCATTCCACATTGGTTTCCTTGGTCCCTCCCTTAGTAGGGTGAAATATAGCTAGTTGCAAACCCTACGTGAACATGAACATTTTTAGAATTAATACATTCCCTAATGTTTGCCATATTTTTTTTGCCTTCTGCATGTTACAATAGCTCCCTAGGTAATCTGCTCCATGGGAGTAGCTACCTTGGCTTCCCAATCTTGCATTTTCTTTTTTATGTATTCACCAATTTTTTGAGCCTTCTTTCCTTCTAGGTTGCTTCTAGACCCATGACTACTTTGCCTAGAAGTTAGTGTTTAACATATTCAAGCAATGCTTTGAATTCTTCATCCATAGTAGCCTAATTGTGGACACGTTTGAGACACAAAGTGGTGGATTTCTTAACATTGTTGTTACATTTATTTAATTTTTGCAACCAACATACAACAAATTAGAAGTTAAACCTTACAACATAGTTGGTACATGAAAAAACATAACAAATCATGATTAAACTCAAAATGCAAATGTAGTTCTCTTACTAATTCTACAAATGACCAACTCCCATATGAAGACATAAATATGTCTTCAACCCTATCCTCCCATTTGTCATCTTCAAATTTCATGTATTGCTGCAATTTGGATTTGAATCCATCAATAGTATCCTTCTCCCAATCATAGTGACGTAACATGTATGGCAACAACACAAAAATACTAGAGACACATTTCAAGAAAGTGGGAGGATGAGGAGGTGGCTGCCAATTCATGGTAACCACTTGTTCTGCTTTTGTACGTGCAAAGACCAACGCATCTTTGTGTTTAATCTTGAGTAACCGTAACTCCTTGGATGGGAAATCTTTTATGAGATCAACTGAAGGAGAATTGGAAGTTGTCATTAACTTCTAGGATGATGTGTCATGTGGACAAGATGTCATGTCAGAATGTAATTGCACTTTTACATTAGATTCCATGTTGTAATCTAATGCTATAACTTGTAGTTACTTCAACCCTGGTTTTTCTAAGTTTGTATGCATGCTAGGTTGTCCATCCTTTTCAATGTTTTCTACTTCTATAACATAAAGCCCATCGGAATGTTGATCTTTGGATGGGGATGTAAAGTTGGAGTAGATGTAAACCCACTATCCTGTTCAATTGTGTTGTGAGATTTGTTGACCACCCGCGTAGCCACCTTCCTCAATTTTTTTTGAGCTTACACTTTGTAAATTTTTTGGGCTTCAGTTCTAATTTGTTGCCTTGTTAGTTGTTGGCTACTGGCATTACCTCCTTCCTTGACAATTGCAAGTACTATCTCTAGGTGATCCATCCTTTTTTCTTATGGTTTTTTTTTACTTCCCATCAACCATAAGCTCTTCCTTTGATGCTTCAAGTACATTTGCAATGGAGGTGGACCTATGGTGTTTTGCATCATACCTTGCAAATGGTTGTAATCCATGGAGTGTTTTGAATGAATGCACTTGCTTGATGACTGTATCAATTACAATTTTTTGATATTACTCCTTGTCGATTTTTGTTTGGCTTTTAATCGACAAGTGAGAAGTTGATTTCTCATTAGTGAGCATGTGTTTCAATTTTTTGGTTTCTTGGACATACTTGAAGTTGGGGTACATTAGCAATTGAACACGTTTACCTACGTTTGGATAAAAGGGTGCTTTGTTGCAACCTTTATGCTGATGTTTTGAAAGCATTTGCTTATTGGGCCACTCTCCACCATAGTAAATGCAAAGAACATCTTATTGCCCTTTTGATCTTTTGTCATTGTCCTTAGGTGTTATCTAACATGTTAACATGTTTTTAAATGTTAGTAACTTGGGCAAACATTTTCATGTTCAACATGTAGAACCATGAGACACAAATCTATAACCAACCACCCACTTGCTATAACTTAAACAAATATGGATAATGATATATAACACTTACTTTTATTGCTACAAGTTCCACTTTCAGCTCATTGTAAAACTCAGGTGTAAAAAATTGTTCCAAACATTTCCCATACTCCATATTGATATAGTATTGAACCAAACCCTAAGCAATTAGGTTTTTTTCGCCTTATGTGGACAACATTGTGTTCCTAGGTTCATTATCCATGTTTTTTTTAGCCATTGCAACACTTGACATCGTAACAATATCTAGGTTAGATCATAACATGAATCCAAAATATAAATTCACTATTCTTTTCTAAAACATTTTGCAACATGTACAATTTTAAAACATTCTACAACATGTACAAGTGACAAGCAACGAACAGGAACACATGAATCATGGACTTAAACTTATGATATGTGTTGAATTAAAAAAAATAAATTATGTTTTTAAATAGTTTCACGTTCATCATTCTTCCTCTCACATCTACAAAATCCTTCCCATGCCTTTCAGCTCAAAAGAAACTTCCTAAGCATGTTACAAAATATTTTTCAATAAGGTTTTTCAAAAGAAGACAACAAAATCCAATTGAAGAGCTAAGAAACAATTGAAATTGATTTGCATGATTTCAACTTCTCTACTAACGTTTAAGCAATACATAAGGTTTTTTCATTGAAGTCTTTCGTGCAGTCCATGAACGCCCTAACAACACATTGTTTGGTATAGGAAGGCATTTCCACAAGTACTTCATAGCCATCATCACAACACTAAAAAAAAAAACCTCAATAGTAGTGTTGCGTTTGTGCTTGAAGCTCTTGCAAGTTTTGCGATAGCTTTACTACATATACTTCAACAAATTGCATTAATCTCTAGGTGCGTTAAAAAACCAGATGTGATACAACAAACACTACTTGATTGTTTGCATCATTAGTGTGCAATAAACTAATTGATTGTTGCTTGAAGTTGCAGGAGGATGGTGACGGAGGTTCAAGCTAGTCTAGCGATGGAGATGATATGCAAGCACAAAGGATTGTTACATTGCATTAGGGTTTAGGATCAAGGACTGTGGGGTTGTTTGGATAGTCTCGATTTGAGCAAAGGAATTTGAAATTGGCGGATGTTACATTGGGCCATCCAATGAGATGACATGTGATGGTTGGTGTACATCCCATGGATGTCATTGCGACCATTGCTTGTTATGCAGGATGTATTATGTAACATGCAAATGTGGTAGTTATGTGAATGAGGATGGGGGGTTTGGAGGGGAGGCCCGTTTTGGTGACGACATGCTGCGATGACAGTACTTCTATACCTAACACATTTACAATCTTAGGCCTGTTTAATATTTTCCAAAACTAAGAACCTAGTAGTCCTTTACCAAGTTCCCGTTCTTGTGACGATTTCACCAAAAGTGCCACTTGAGGTCCAGGTTACAATAACCTGAACCATGGGTTTAACACTCCAAACCAAGGAACCTGTCAACACTAGTCCTTAGAGCATCTCCAGAGGTGCTCAGTATGTGACCCTGGAAAAATATTTTTCACATACGAGGTCAGTTGTTTACTTTTTTGCAACTCCACCTATAAAGCTGAAACTTGGACAACGAACAAATAGGTGAGGAACTACTAAAAGCAAACCACCTGGACCAATCATTATGATGGGCCAATCAGAAACACTGATCGACAGTCAAATCCTATTTATTACACTCTTCTCTACAGGCGCAGAGGACCGCTTTGCCTTTCACCAGCCACCGCCAGCTGTGCAATTGTACTCAGCCAAAACCATTTTCCTAAGCCAAACCCACATAGTTTGACTTTTTTCATCCAATTTCACCATGCAGGATCACATATTGAGCATTGGTTGAGACGCTCTCACACCTTACTTACAGACTAACCATCTACATACATCTACTGCCTAGCAGCTACCCACTTCACTATATACAGGAAAGGTTGGTTACCATGCTGAAACCTGACATCGACTCAGCTGTTGGGGTTCATCCAAGTCAGTTGTGGTTCATTCACAACTCAGTCACGATGGGCTTCCAGTGGATGGTGTGCTGGTGTCTGTTGGTTCACTCTGGCTATTAAACTATGTGAATCTCTTAGCTGTGTAGTTAGTGCCATTTATAGCCTGGACATGAAATGGGACTTAGAATCTATACCCTTTTTGTGTGTGGAAGAATTGGGTCCTGCTTCCCAATTATTCCATTGAACTAAATTCCCTCTTTGGGTTCCTAATTTGCACATGAATCAAAAAGCTTTTCTGAAGCATCAAAGCCCATGACTCAACAACCCTTTGCAACGGTGTACATAATGGAGCTAGCTACTGCAACTTCTGCATATGTCTAATCCCAGTCTGAATTTCTTTTCTAGGGTTGATTTCAAGCCATAGTAGAGTAAAAACTAAAAATTCAAAATGTGGCAAAAACCTGAGCTCACACCTTCGGACTGAATTGATAATAACTAGTGTGGGCTGTGCTACTGGCCCAAGTGTGAACAAGAGTGTGACAAGACCTTATCCATAGAGCCAACTTGTGAAAACACTATTTTAAATAAATGAATTTTGAGTAACAAAAATGACTGAAAATTCAATATCTCCCTCATCTTAGGTCTAAAACATCATGAAATTGACTTCAAGAAATTCCCACCTATCAAGGTTTTTTTAACAATTCCAAAAGCTTGCCCCAATTTCCTTAAAAAATTAGCTTTGATTTTGTTGAATTTTCTTTGAAAAAATTGTTCAATATTCCATAACTCTTGCACCATAGGTCTAAACATTACAAGACCATCTTAGTGTATTCCTACTTATAAGGGCTTTCCAATAGTACCAAGAGTGAGATGGGAGGGAGGGTTGTAGTTTGGGAGATCTCAACATGACAAGCAAACAAAACAAACGCAACAAACAAACTACTTTCCTTAATAAATACATAATTTTGTCATGGTTTGGAAGGTCTCAATGTGACAAACAAAACAAACAAACAACCTTCCTTAATAATAAGCTAATTGTGATATGCAACCCAAGGTTGTCATTTTGAAATGCCATATTTGGTATGAGCAACACCCAAGCTCATGATACTTGTACTTGAAAAACAAAAAAAAGGCCTAATTTTAACATTATACAACTGAAACTTGCCATCTGAAAACTCATACGTTCTATGGGCAACAAACACCCAAGTTGAGATTCTTGTACGGAAAATAATTTTGCATGTGACCGAAACCTTGTCATCTGAAAGACCATATGTGCTATGTATGGGCAGCACCCAAGCTCAGATCGTGCGTGGTGCCAAAGTTCAATGAACATGATGTGCTATAATAGCAGAGGCCACAGCAAACCAATAAACACTGCAAATCCCCAGTGCAAGCTTGCACATTGTCTAATCATGGACTGTCCACAGGTGTTAAAACAAGGGGTGTGTCACACTGTGGCGTTGCCATTTACTTTAAAGAGTATCTTGAGGCAAAAGAAGAATTATGGAAACCCAGATATTCACCATGCAAAAATATAAACTTCAAAAACTCATCTAAATGAAATCAAAATTCTTCAAGCTATTATAACTCTATAACTAATCTCAAGTTTCAAAGCAGTCTAAAATATCATCTTTTCAAAAATCCTCATATGAAAACAGACCTATTATTACCTAGGGGCCTATAAAAAATCCCTTAAGCTACTATATTCCATAATGAATCTAAACACAATATCCTTGCCTTGGTAGGCAAGACCAACAAATAGTTGTGCAGTTGAATTAGCAAAACATAAAATTTGTCAAGGTGGTCTAATCATGCATGTTATGAAACACCTATGGTCTCTGAGGAACTTGTGATCCTGAGAATTTGCACACTTACACACACACACAAACTCTTGCCAATCCTGTAAAAGCCTGGTTATTATTATCAGAAGAAGGTGCAAGTCCTGACATGCATCTGATGCAGGGACCTGAAAAATATGGACAGCTTTTTTTTTTGGGTGGTTGTGCTTTGAAGCTCTAATTAATAAGATACATTGTGCTCAATGTTGGGTGTTTACTAAATCACCAGTTTTTTTCCATAATTTTGTACTGAAGAATAGAAAATTGACGTGCCATTTTCAACCCACTCATGAGAAAGTTTTTTTTTGGGGTCTCTCTCTCCTTTGGTTGAGCCTTCTTGAGTTATTGTAACTATGAACCTATTGCATCAACATGATGACAATTGCACATGCAGGCCATGTGGTTGCCACTCTCTTAAGGGCCATGTGGTTGCCACTCTCTTAAGAGCCATGTGGTTGCCACTCTCAAGGGCCATGTGGGTTGCCCATGTCAAGAACAACAACAAAAACAAGACTTTTCATCTCAATTATATCCAACCGGGCAACAATAGATCTGACAAGGAACTTACCAAGTTTCACATTCGTTGAGGTTGGCTGTGACATTGGGTTTGGATTGGCAAATCCTGTTGTGGGCATGAGAGAACTAGTGTGCAAGTTTGGGTTTGCTTGGCTTAGTAGACTCATTTTTAAACGCTTTTTCGGGCAAGTCCAACAACCATGGTCTCAGTTTTTACCCAATTTCATTTTGTAAAGTGGCATGTGGAGCCATGCTGATGATGGGTTGTCCTCCATCAAGTGAGTAAGGTTGTCATGTGGGGGCAATTGGCTTAAATCTTTAGTGTAATGTTGAAGCACAAGGGCAAGGGCATTACTGAAATAAATAAGGGCCCTAGCCCACATGCTTAACCCAGCGTAAAGAGTAACCTCATATATTTTTTAAAGTTTAAAAAAAAAAACAGAATAATGATGCTGGGCTTTACAAAAATTGAATGTCCATAAGAGTGGAACTTTCCATTTTTGATGAGCCCCTTGAGACTTTTATGCTTTGCAAGGTGCTCTCTAGATACACTAGAGAAATCAGATGAGGTTTTTTATTACATTGTAAAGAGCTTGGAGAATACAATGAAAAAGTGATTTCCTGTCCAAATATCATCCATCATCCTACATGGTGTGTGCTAGAGGGGGTGCTTGTTCACTCTGGGCCTAATAACTAGAAGAGACAAGCATTTTCTCAAATGAGGAAGTTAGGGATTTTCATGTGGTAGGATCAAGCTATGGTGGACTAAAAACAAAAGGACTGTTTTGTTTCCCTAGAGACATATAGAGACCCAATTTTGAGGAGTTGACATTCAATGAATACTATAGTTGTTTAGACTAATAAGTCCATAACAAAAATGATACTATAATAGTGAAACAGATCTCTTGGCAAAAAAGGTCCTAAGATTGGGATTTATTATTATTATTATTATTATTATTTTTCCATTATAGTTTTTTTCCCCCCCCCCCTGACATAGGAGAGCTAGGTTGTTTAACACTTTTTGTGTGGGGTACCCTTTGAAAAAGTTGGAAAAGAAGAAGGAAAAGAGTACACACACTACTGTGCTCCTTATTGCAGACATCTTTCAGCTGCCATTGTCACAAGTTCCAAGTTCCAACTCTCAGAGGGGTTTTTGTATACTTACTGGACTTGGGTGTCAGATGATTGAAGACAGTTGCAAAGCAGTGGAAAGAAGATGATGGGGGGAAGGAACCCCTGTTGAACTTACAACTGCAACTGGGACCCAATCCTTCTTTCTCCTTTCCCACCCCCACACACACTTCAACTTCTGGTTTCCTTTTGTTTTCTAGCACCTACTTGTGGGGGCCGCTATGTTGTTGTTGGCCCAAGAAAATATGAAACCTCCTGTAAGGTATATCAATTCTAGTCTAGCACCAGGTCAGGGTGTATAATGAAATATTCAAAATATTATATATCAACCAGGTATTTATGTGTATTCTTTTTAGGGTTTTATGGTTCTAACCACCCTTTATGCTCGGGTAGCCATGAGCTCCCTCACCCCCTCCCCAGGGTATAGGGAGCTTACAACCATAATACCCCCAATGGAGAGCCTTAACGTCAAGTGTAAAGACCTGTTGGAACTAGATAGCAATAAAAGTAAAAGTCGGCTGTCAAAGGGCCTTAGGAGTGTTAGCTTCCCATGCTCAACAAGGATCAAAACTCTGCCCCCATACTTGCCCTAAAGAAAGAAGGCAAAATAGCAAGAAGTTTTATGAGCTTGGAAATTTTCATTTTGTTCATTTCAATTGACATTTATTCTATTCATAGGGTAAAAGTACCACTAAGGAGAGGGGGGTAACACTTATCATTTACTTTATGGTAAGAGCATCCCCACCCAGGCATTGTAAGAACATGTTTTGGATGAAGAATATAAAAACCTTGCTAGTTTGTTTAAAAAATGGTTTAGGCAGAACATATTTGCACATTCCATAGCGGTTGACAAAAGCCATTACTTTGTGTAAATCTTGCCATGGATTGGCTGGATTGCTTGCTCGGTTCTCACAACACAATCTCCCATAATTGTTAATTAATCAAAGTATCTAGTTGGTCCACTTGCTTTGCTATTAGTGGTCTCTCACTTTGTAGAGTCCCACTTTCAAATTCACAAATGAAACTTGAGATATATAAGTAGTATGTGAGAATTACTCATGCAAGCTTACATACCCCATATGGGTGAGGATGCTCTAACATGCAAATATCTTTTACCATTTATGGTGCATTAATTCAGAATATCTATAAAATGTGTACACGTATAAATAGCAAGTGCGGAAATTTGGTTGTGCAATTTGCATTGCAAATTGAGCACATGACATCATAAACATCCTCCAAGAAAAATTAACAAAGATTAAAAAAAAACTCTTCAAAACACCGTAATTTTTCTTCCAAGGGATCCCCTAATTCAAAAATTAACATCATCTAAAAATGTTCCAAGGGTATAAGATAAATAATCTTGTTCCAAATAATTCATGTGAATACCAAAAAAATATCAATTAGTCAGCATAATTCATCGCAACTCAATACGTTGCAAAATCTGGGTTGTGCATATAAATTGTAGAACAAAATTTCCAAATACCTACTTACTTGTCCACCTCAGGTATTTTGTCCATGTATTCAGGGTAAATGATCTACCCTACCCACATTGAAAGATATCCTTGTGTCCAAATAAACAACCTCCAATTAACCCTCCTCATAAATTTGGCTACCTAGTAGTACAAAGAAACTTGTGGATTGAAAGCTTGTGATCTCTTTGAACTTTATTATTATCTTCAAGTATCAAATTTGTTAGGTATTGGAAATTAGGGCAGCCATAATGTCATTCAATGTTTAGTTATTTCCAACTGACATTATTTGTAATTGTCAATGCTCCACATTTAAACTGAGATCTTGCACCAGCCTTGAAAATTGAATGCAAACGTATAAATGTCTTTGAAAAGGAGCTCTCTATCTTGTCACTTATGTTTTGGCTCCTTTCAAAATCCACAAAGGACAATCCAAGAATTCTTTCATTTATGAGGAAGAAAACAAACATGGTACAAAAGAAATCTTGCCATTCCAAATTCACTTTTGGAACCTTTTTGTTTTTTTTTTAATCTGTGAGAAAGAAGGGAATTGGAGGGTAAACAGGCTGGTCACTGAACACTTGGTGTCTCAGTCACCTCTGTCTCACTCAATCTGCCTCCTTTTCAGCTACACTGAGGATAAAATATAGCTCCCTAGAAAGGGCACCCATGGTCGTTTAAATTGCTCAAAACTGGTCCAAATTGAGGAAGATACACTCCTTCAAAGTTGGGGGGATAAAAATTGTTTTAAAAAAAATGATGGGTTGTTTAGTCACCTAAAACCAAACACTAACTTGGGCACCAATGAAGGCTATATATTCCCATATCAAATTGGCTGAAAATTGGGATGAAACATTTTTTTCAAAGTAAGTGTTCACTTTTGATCACAGGGTTCAAATCGCATGCAAAATAGGGCTTAGAGATTGATGATAATGGGTAAACATATTCCCGTTCACCAAATCCATCACCCCTTTCCCAAATGTCTGTTGGCACATGTTTTTCGTCACCTTCATTAAGCATCTAACTCCTAGTCACATTGGGAGTTTTAAGCTTCTTTGAGTTTGCTCTCTAGTAGCTCTTTATTTTTGGTTTGTGTTTGTGTTTGCAAGTTTGTATGATTGATGCTTGTACTCTTTGTGATTGATGCCCTTTTTTCAAAACTCTCTTTTTGTTGAAGCTTTTGCAATTGCTCTCATCTCTCCTTTCTCTTTTCCTCCTACTCTTTCTCATCCCTTGCACCTGCTGGTGATGGTGATTGATGCTAGTTCTTTAAACTCTTTTCTCTTTCTCTACTTGCTTTCTCTTTTATTTTTTGCACTTATTAACAATGGTGACCAACGTTAGTTTTTTCAATTTTCTCTTCACTCTTTACTTGCTTTTTTCTTCTTCTAATCTTTTGTAGTTGTTAGTGATGGTGATCAACACGTCTCTCTCTTTTGTTAATTGTTTTTGAGCTTTGAGCTCAAAACTTTTTTTTATTGTTAGTGATGACAATTGGTGCACTTTTTGATGCACTCCCAAGTTCCTTAATAGATTCAACTATAAGTCTAAGGTGAAAACAATGGAAGAGTAAGGAGTCGTGACATGCTTTTTAGCTTGTAGCACTTTGGGGGTAGAGCGATGTGTTGAAGTTTTGAGATGGGGACTAGGACGAGTGACAAACATTAATTATTCACATGAATTCACAAACCAAACAACAAGTTGATTAGTGCATAGTTTGAGCATTTTTGGTGCACGAACGAACCATGGTGTCATAACCCTACTTTGAGAGAGTGTGAGGATGAAACTCACACTCCTGAAAATGAGACCTTTGGAGTCCTCCGGGACTCCCAAAACTTCAGAGTTCGATTGCAGGGGTCAAAACACCTCGCATTGGGGTGTTCTTTATATCATTGAAAAACTATCAAAGTGTAAATGTCGAAAATGGGCTCGCATGGGCCATTTGGACATTTGCAGCACATGTTATGGCAAAAAGAAGGGTCGGGAGTCAAATTGGCAATTTGACTCCCGACCACTAAAAGTCGGGAATTGACCTGACCCTAGTGTGTGCAATGGGAATGCAATACACCTTTGGAAATCTCTCAAGGAAAGCTACAAGTTTGTTTTAAACCTCGTCCCAATTGGAGGTTTGAGTAAAAAGTTATGACCTCGCAAAGTCCCAAGAGTCCAAACCGGGATTCCTCTTTAGGAGTCCCGGGACAAAAAGCCATTCGCATGTAGGTGTCGTGGAGAGACGCATAAAATACTATATGGGGGAAGGTGGTGGCTTCCCCCGAATTTGGGTCGTGATGAGTTTTGAGAGTCCAAAGTTGCTGGTAATTTGTCCTGGCATTAAAAGTGTTCCAGAAAGCGAGCTAATCAACTTGTTGGTTGGTTTGATGCAAGTTCGAGTAAATAACTAAAGCTTTTCACTCTTCTTAGTCCCATCCCGAAGCTTTAGCACACCCCTTTACCCCTTCTAGTGTTGAGAGCTGGGAGTGTGTTCCGAGTTCCTCACAATTCCATTATTTGGGTAACTTAGATTCATCTTGGGTTTAACAAGGAACTTGGGAACGCGTCACACGGGCAAACACGAACTCATAAGACTCACCATGGTTTGGACTTGAGGGAAGCCACCACCTTCCCCTTTATAGTATACTTGTGCTTGGCCACGGGGCTAACACCCAAATGACATTTTGTTTCGAGACTCCCAAGTGGGAGTCCTGAAATTCCCTAAATTGAGATTCCCACAACTTTGGAGGCTTATAATTTTGTGTGAAAACCTCCAATTGAAGTGAGGTCAAAATCAAAGTTGTAGCCTTCATCAAGATTTTTCCAATGGTATGTGGCACGCCACTTGAACACAAAAAAATTGGGGCAGATCTCGACTTTTAGTGGTTAGGAGTCAAATTGGTAATTTAACTCCCGACCCTTCTTTTGGCCATAATTTATGTTTTAAGTATCCAAATGGGTCATGAAAGCCCATTTTAGGCATCTACGTTCTAAGAGCTTTCCAATGATATAAGGAACTTTTCAATCCAATGAGTTTTGACCCTTGCAATCGCCTTTTGAAAATTCAGGAGTCCATGGGGACTTTAATTCCCAAAATGCGAGCTCATTTGGGAGTGTGGGGGTTCATTCCCTTGCACTTTCTTGCATTCCTGGGAGCATGAAATGAGACTCCCGGGCTTATTCTTGGCTCGCACCTTCACAAGCCTTTGTTTTAGTTGCGAGCCCAAGGCTAGGGTTGTGACACTTTTTTTCTTCTCTCAATGATTTCAAAGCTCAGAAATCTGGAGCTTTGTTAATGTTGGCAATTGCGATTGATGTCCCTTTTTTATTCTTTCAACTTTTTCGAAGCTCAAAGTTCTGAACTTTTTTGCTACTAGCAATGGCAATCCACCCCCTTTCTCCTTCTTAATTCTCTCAAAGCTTTGAACTTTCTTATTGTTAGTGATGGCGATCCACCCTCCCCTTTCTCTTCTCTCAACTATTTTTGAGCTTTGAATTTTTTTGTTGTTTTTTTTTTTCTCTCAACCATCTTACTTATTATAATTGATGCACCCTATTTCCTTTAAACCCACACTTGTTGATTATTTTCAACTTTCTTCTCTCATTAACCTCTTCTTGGTCCTTTCTCATTTCTTAGCTATTGTTCATGGTTTTTTATTTCTATTGCTACTTTTTTTCTCATTTATTGTTCTGTTGATATTTTTTTTTCGTCGGATGTTTAGTTGTTACATTTTTCTTAATTGCTATTAAGTTGTTCCTCCATTGCTACCTTCTTTCATTTGTTGTTTAGTTGTTACATTTCTTTCATCTATTGTTTAGTTGCACTACCTTTCCTTTAGTTGTTAACTAATTCTTTTTTTGTTTTTTAGTCAATTGAAGGTAATAATCTTGTTGTTCAACACCCTTTCGTGTGTTGGTTACCTCATGCCTACAACCTTGCATGTTGTTGAACCCATGTTGTGCAGCCCAAATTCCCCCCCATGTATTTGCATAGATATGTTCGAAGACTTGCTCAAAAATCATGGTGAAAGTGGTCACACATTTCAACAATAGTTAATGGAGTCCAAATTGTAGTGAACTATGCTTTAATACACTTTTCAACAATTTTTTGAGCTATTCGTTTTGTTGTAGAACCCAATTTTGTTACTCGTTTGGCTCACATGTCTTCCTTCTCTTTACTTTTACCTATTTTGATTTCTTTTGCATCTGCCTTTTCCATTGTTTTTCTCTTTATCATTCTAAGTATTCAAAACTAGTCACAACATGTGAGTGAAAAAAATCAATTAATGATTTTTTTTCCTTGGTGTGTCTTGTAGGTAAATGAGATAGTGACATTAGGTTATGCACCCTCATAGATTCTTGGGTCACATTTGGAGATAGTTGAGTTTCATGCAACAACTCTTGAGTATTTTTAGAACTACCTTCATCTAGGTTTACAACATCAATTCTATTGGCTGTTGGTCTATCATTATAGGGCTATGGGGCATATTTACATAGTAGTGTTGGTCATTTTGTGACATGTAGATAGGTAGATCTTTAGATGTTGGATGCTAATTTGTTTTAGCTTTATGGAGAAATTCTGCTACAACAAACTTTTCCCCCCATTGAGAAACAAAACTCTTCACCAACAAAAAGCCCTAGAACAATAATAACTTGGTTATTCAACAATTTTTGAGATTGCATTTCTGAGGATGCAAAAAATCGCCAATAAGAATAGGACTTTGATGTTTGCCTGATGCTGTTAATAAATGGCAGAAAGGTTGCACAAAACAGGAATAATTTCACTTTGGCTGCCCAGATGAAAAGGAGTTTTCTAGAGACCCAACTAGTTTTTTGAAAGGTGAAAAAATGGGGAGCATGAGGAATCACACATTTGTAGAAAGATGCAAGTTGGCATGTCCACCCACAACCACTATTTGGGCTTCTAACACGGAATGTTAGTTATTTCCCCCTTCTCTCATCCATAAACATGAAATATAGAATAAAGTGCAAGACTATTTCAATATCATCACCACATGGGCAAATCATTATAATCAACCAATCAAAAGAAATCATTTTCTTGCGAAGAATATCTTTAGCAGGAGCACTAACATGGCTGGTAACTTCAATTTTGGATATATACTCCAAATTTTGGATGAGAGGGTTTGCTTTTTTGTAAACTTGTGCTTGGATGGTTAAGGTTTCAAAGGACTCTACACAAGAAAGTAACTGGCCAAACATTGACTCCTATGGATTGGCTAGCCACAATGGTGGCTCACTTGTGACATATAAGTGCTCACTCAATGTAATTTGCAAATATTTATTGTTTATGGGTGGAGGAGGGGCAAACATCAACACTGAATTTTGATGTGGGAAATACTGATACTGCCCAAAAGCAATTCATGGCTGGAATTGGTCTACTTCTTTTGGAGATCACTATATTCTGTACATATTTGCAACTCCAGACTCAGTTTCACTCTTTAAAAGCTGAACCTCATCCAAAGTACAACTTAGAGGCTAGTTGACTATTGCCTATAGTAAACTAGCATAATAGATGCTCTAAGGCGTTTTAAATCTCTTCAAAGATTTTTTGAAAAAATGCTCAAAACTGGACATTTTCCCATAGTAATAAAAGTTTGTGTCTCTGCTGAGAGGGGAGAGTACAATGAACAAAATACAACAAACAAAACACACCATTACATCTTTAGGTTGAACAAGCACAAGCCTCATACAGGCTTTACTGATATCACACTGCAATTGTGATCACTTCATGAAACTGAAACACATGCAATCCTACAGTAACCTCTTAAGATTGCTTGTAATCACACTGCAATTGTGATCTCTTCATGGGCTTCAAAAACTAATACAATCGCATCTCTCTTTGTGGCCTTGATCACAAGTGAAACTGCATCTCTTCAACGTCTCAATTATCAAACCAGAAAAATACCCTGCAAAAAGCATGAAACAGTGTGTCTATTCCTCTATTCCACAGCCTCAAATCATTAAACCATAATGTCACTCTGAAATCACCCAAGCAAAAGGGTTAATGACCTCTTCCTTAAAGCACAATCATCAAAACAAAATTCTAGCTTTTACTACAGAAGGATAAATGACCACCATTCAAGGATATCAAGTAGGTAGATAGGTGGTTACCCATCACTGCCTGCTTGTTCATGTGAAAAGCAAGTTTGTAGTAGCCTGTGTGATTCTAAAGACATGAAAGAAGGTTTTCTGGCCCAAATTGCTAGCAAAAGTTGACTTGGAGAAAAAACACTTGAATGCAACAGTTGCACAAAATGTAAGATAGGTTTTGTGTTGCTGAAGACCCAAGGTCCATAGCATCAGATGGCAAGGTCTGATGTCGTTAGACAATAGTAGTGCTCACCAGAGTGAAACACCAAAGCCCAGATTTTCCATGGGAAATTATTTCCACACAAATGTTGATGGTGCATGTACCATTAAACAGGTGAACACAAGTTCCTGATCACAGAGTTCTTCAATCTGACATAACAAACAGCCCAAGCGACACACGCATCAAGCATTGCCCTATTCTCTAGTTCACCCTCATCAAGCATAGGGCCTAAGTTTTAGGTCACAATGCCCCCCCCTGCAACCTTAGTGGCTTTCCAAATTCTCGGCCAGGAGCTGGCTTGCAGTGAGATTTTACCAATGTGACTTAATGGAAAACCCATGGAAGACTATTGCCACATATGCAGCTGCCTCACAGTCCTCATCAAGCATGCCTTTGCTAGCAAATCTCAATGCTCCTGCATTCCCCCTCCAACATACCCACATCCTATTACATGATGCTGGGGTGAAACAATTTTGAAAGAGGTCAATATCCAATCAGTCTCCATGCTGCAAGAGAGATCCAACAGGTGGAAACCACTTTCACATGAATTGACAGCATGCATCTCACCTGCCACTGCATTGTGCTAGGACTCCACACAAACTTGCAAGTCATTCACATAACAACAAAGATTTCCCTCAGGAGTGCATGTAAACTCAAAACTCAGAACCCTGCCAGATTTGGGCCTCATCTCTAGAATTGCACGGTTTTCCATGAGGCAAACAGATCTCACAAAAGAATCTATCCTCAAGTCATAATATAACTTAGGTTAGGAACGTACATAGACCTAGCCTCCAACTTGACTAGGCAGTGCTCCACCTGTTGCATCAATCACCAGTCGCTGCTTTGGGATGGGCTGCTCTCGTCGCTGATCCATTTCTCCAGTACGTGCACTGGAGCGACTGCCACCAAAGCGGCCACGGCGTACATGCCCATTATCTCGGCCCCGTGCTGCGGGTGAACTCATGCCATGTTCTCCATCCCATGGCCCACCCTCTGTCTTGGCTACTGCAAGGGGTGCAAGAGGTTGATGATGTGCCTTGTTCTGCTGTTGCCCTCCAGTTTGGAGTTTCACTGAGTCATTGACTTGCTTAAGTGCATCCTGCCTAGGATGGTGAGATGAGACTTGCTGGTTCCTTTCTGTAAGATGTGGTTGGGAATGATATGCCTCCTGGTTCCCTGTTTGCTGCCAGTGTGTCTGTCCACGCTGACCCTGCTGTGGGGCAGTTAAAGATCTAGCTGTCTGCTCTTGGCGAGACCGGCCTCGCTGACCACCACTCTCTCCACCATCAGCAGAGAAGTGCTTGGTAGGCCTGGGCTGGTGCTGCTCCTGCTGCTCATGCTCATTCAATGTGGGTTGCATGATGGTTTTGCCTACTGAAACCACTGGTTTTTCAACCTGTACATTTGGGCTTGCATGCATCTGAAGTTCTCGGTCTTGTGTTTGTTGCCGAGGATGGTGACCACCACCTCCTCGAGGATGATGCTGGGAACCTGCACTGCCAATCAAAGGTGCTCTATCTGATGAAGAACGAGCAGGAGGTGGCACTCTCTCCTGATGGCCCTTGCTCTCAGTGTTCCAATTTCCATGTCCTCGATGACCAGGTGCAGATCCAGGACGCGGTGGCTGGTATGGCAAGACTGGTGCCTGTTGCTCCTTCTCCGGTCTCTGTACTGCAGCTGAGACAGAAGGGACAGGCTCAGGTGTGGCAACTATGTGCTCAGAAGAGGGATCATTATGTCCCAATGGAGGTTGTACTCCCTTTATCTTTTGCTCTGAGGGCCGTGGATCATGTGCAGCTTGCACCTGGGAAGGTGCACTAAAATGTGGAGCAGATAATGATTCCTTACCACTCCCCCCCTTCCGATCCTGGTGACTGGATCCTCTCTGACGCCATGACCCATGACTGCGCCCAAGCTTACTCACTGACTCAGCGTGCTTTGATTCATTAACCATCTTCGCATCTTTTGTTGCAAGAATTGGTTGCACCTCTGTTGCAACCACACTGGGGGCAGGTTGTTGCACTGGATTGTCCAAGATTGGTGCCCTTTGTGGTGGACTTGAAGATTGTTGCAGTGCCTCATGCTGCTGTTTGACAGACTTTGGAGTGTAACGCTCCAGTTCTGCTCTCTTTGAGCGCCCTCGTTGCTGTTTACTGGATTCTTCCTTTTGCTCACTGCTGTGGTCATCCACAGCTTCCAATTTGCTAACTTCAGCAAGTACTGGTGAACGAACAGGAGCCCAGACCATGCTGTCATTAGCATGTGGCTTATCTGTCACTCTAACATCTTGCGATAACCGATCTACCCTTGCTGCATGTCTTGCTCCCTGGGGCTTGCGTTGCACCCTTTTTCCAAATGAATCACCATTTGCTGTGACAGGTACACCATCTCCTGTGGAAACATCACTCAGTGACAGGTTAAAAATAGCTTCCTCTACATGAAATGTGTCTTTCACTGGTTCCTGAGATAACTTATTACCACCATGGGACACAGCCTGAGCTGAATCAGAAGGAAGGTCACTTCCAGATGATCCGTCCAAGGTTTGAGTCACATTAGGCTCTGCAACCTGTGTGGTATCCACAGAACTTGCTAGACCCTCCACCCTCTGTCTATTCTTACTATTGCGATTACTTTTCTTCTTCCGAGAAGCTGAAGGGCCGTCACTAATTGTCATTACTGAAGGGACAGCAGCTGCTGCATCGTAGTCCTGTGATGGAGGAGTATGAATGACCCAACCCCCATTATCTGCAAATGTAGGGATGTCAATGATAAGTGAGGGCGCAGCACTCTCTGCCTGATCAACCTTAACCACTGGATGTTTCTGTTGGACCTTAGCCCTTTGCTGGGAGTGCTGGTGTGGTTTAGGATACTGCACTGGTGGCTCCACAGTTGGTGAAGGCAACAGAGGTGCTGCCTGCACATGTGGAGAAGGAAGCAATGGAGGAGGCTGGCTAATGGAACCATCTGTTCTTTTCCTCTGATCCCCAGGTTTGGCATTTCGATCCCGGAGCTTGCGATCCCGCTCACGCTTGCCATGTTCATTACGTCCACTCTGCTGACTGCTGCTGCTGCCAGCTTCCAATGCAGGGCCTGCCTCAAGAGCCACAACTGCAGGCTCAGATAGCATATCCTCTGAGTCATCAGACAACTTCTGCGGTTCCACTATGGCTTCTTCAACAGGTGCCACTGGGGTGACTGTGGATCGACGATTCAGTTCCTCAAGCTTTGCACGGGCCTTCGCTTTCTGCTCTCTTATTCTTTCCTCCTCCTCCTTTTGCAGCTGCCTAGCTCGTTGTGCTGCAATCTCTTTCATCTTTGCTCGCTGCAAGAACAGGAACAATACCCATTGAATAGCCTAGACAGGTAGTACTCCATATGAGCCTAAAAATGGACATGAGTTTCCAGAGGAAAGGAATATCATGTGAATTGAAGAAGGTATCATGTTCACATCCCAGTATATCAAAGGAAGTCTGACTTGCAGTGAAAAACCATGTCAGGAACAGACTCTTGCAGCTAACATTCCAGTTACATGCAAGGGTTGTATAAGGAAGACAACATCATACCTGTGCCTCATAATCATAATCAGAAGTAAAACCAGTCTCAGATTCAGATGCTGCAGTATCTGAAAGGTCTGCTACTGCTGAAACTGCTGAAGTGGCAGTACGGGCTGGTTGAGGCACTTGGATCATTGCAGCAGATGAAGAAAGCTGATTGCTGGTGTCTGCTGGTCCAACTTTTGCCCTCCACTCCTTCTCCCCATCATGGGAGCTATTTCTGAGTTTTGGTTGCAAACTGACCTTTGCATCATTCCCTGTTGTCATTGAAACCACAGATATGTCCGAAGCCTGAGTGTCAACCAATGTTGCATCACTGTTAGAACTCTCCAGACCACCATCTGCAACATGCTTCAAGATGTGCACCTTAGTGGCGTTCGTCTCCCCATTAGAGTCAATGACTGGAGCATGAGTTGAGGTAAGAGATGCCTGCTTCTCCAGGTCAGAGGTCTCCACAAGAGGTTTTTCACCTGCAGCTATGGCACTGTGTGGTGCAGTCCCAAGGACACTGGGTTTAGAAGTTGCACTAGTGAGACGCTGGCCTGGTTTAGGAGCTGCCACCACTGGCACACCTGTGGCAGTTGTGGAAGGGGAAGCTCCAGATGAAGCAGATAACTCCCTTGAGTAATTTCCAACTCTCTGTTTGCTTTGGTCACGACCTGCAGGCATGACCTCTTTACCAACAAGTGAATGAGACAAATCCTTGGGAAAGGTTGGCTCCATCTCACTACCATTAAAAGCTTTTTGAAAAGGCTGAACAGGTTTCTCAGGAACATTGTCTCTTTCAGAAATACCACCTGTGTTCATTGGCACTTGCACAATTTCAGTTTTGATTGCTAAACCTACACCTCCCACCACATTTTCAGGCACATCCTTTGGAACCTCCCCAGATAGATTGCTCTCTGAACCACCAGCTGAATTCCTCAAACTGTCAATGAGAGGGAGTCCATCTGCAGAGGCATTGGCTTCAATCTTCCCAATGTCTGCAGACTGCTGCTTCCTTGGGGATGCTGATGATACTTCCTCCTCAAAAACTGGCTTTGAAAAATCCATTGGCTCGTCATTACTGGCAACTGCTCCCCAATCCCGATGGCTTGGGTGATGACCACCTGAAGATGGTCTTGGAGCATGCCTGTAATTTTCACCTCCAGCATTAGTAACTAACCTAGAACCACTGCTATGGCTTTCACCTGTGTCTTGACTAGGAAGGATCCGCTCACGACTGACTTCATTATCACCCCTGCCATCCTTAGTTTGTCCTCCCTCACTTTTCATTCCTCTGCTACGGCTTGGACCTTCATTGTACCCTTCTCCAACTCCTTCATTCCGGTCCCTGAAGTTGTGGGGTGGCATGTGCCGAGGCCCTTGCAACATACCCCCACGTGGGTAGTATGCTTCAAAAGAGGGTCCATGATGAAAGGGAAACCCAGCATGACCAGCTGGTCCTGGACCCCCCATTCCTGACATCATCCTTTGCTGGTCCTCCATGTTTGTATACCCTGGGTGTCCATAATATGCATCATAAGGACCTGGGCCTGGAAACATGTTGTTAGGTCGCATTGGTGCACCAGGTCGCATCAAAGGGCCATTGGCATACATGTCACCAGGTCGACCAAATCCACCTGGACCAGGACGACTTGGTCCATAAGGTGCAGACCCAGGCCCAAAGTGTGGTTGATGCATAGACCCAGCTCCATCATGTGGAAAATGGGATGGCCCACCAGGTCCCCTTGGGGTGGGACCATACTGTCCAATTGGTGGGGCTCCACCTCTGCGCCAATTGTCATCCAATGGACTGCCAGATGGAGGCACTTCGCGACGCCAAGAGTCAGATGGGAGGCCCTGTCCTCCATATGATGGCATAGGAGGTGGACCATCTCTTTGCCAATTCCCATCAGGTAGTGCTGGTTGGCCACCAAAAGGAGGACCATCCCTCCGCCAACCATCTGGCATTCTTCTCTCTGGACCTCCATAGCCTCCTGTTGGTGTATGGGATCCATCATCTGTAAATTGAACAATCAGTCATGGTTCCCAAAAAATGGACAGGCAAATGACATGCACTAACAAGAACATGGCCTAATGAACAGTGTACAAATGCAGACTTCAGCATACCATGAGGGCCAGGTGGAGTGGGTGGAGGCCTCTCTTCTGCAACTACAACCTTCTCTTCCACTGACACCAACCTCTCTGCAGCAGAGCTGTCTACACACATACAACAACACCAGCAAAAATGAGCAACCACACAGTGCTCAAAGAGGCTACAAAACACAAGTCCAAAAAAGCATAAGCTAATAAACCTGGAAAAATGGGAAGGCAAATATTAGTAACAGATAACAAGGGAGGACTAGGAATCTAAACACATTCACAGCTTGCATCCAACAAAGAACAAAGGAAGTAGGAATGAAGACACACTGGGATGGGGACGAAGGTCAGGATTTTTCTCTGATCCAAGTGTGGGAAAATCGACTCTTGTCAATTTGAATCGTGATGCTTGGTGAGGCTCATCTACCTGCCCCTGCAATCCAAAAACATACCTATCAAATCACCTCCTCAGAGAAATCTCTTTATGTTGCTTTCATCCATCACAACACAATTCCTAGAGATGACACTCCCACATCATCAAGCAGACTTGTCCTGCTTTTAAAAAGAAGAAACTTATCCAATAATTCACAAAAGATAAATGCCAATAACAACAAATATGGACAACATGTAGAGCATACCAGTCTGCCACCTGTTGCATGACTACCCACTGCTGGAGCAGGTCCAGCAGAGGGATCTCCAAAACCAGACAGGGAAGGACCTGCTCGTGAGGAGGTATCTGCACTGCGAGGTCGTGAAAAGGAAGTCTGAGATTGCACTTGTGTCTGTACTTGCACACCAGGTCCTGATGTAGGTCGTGGCCCCCAGGGAGGGTTTGAGCTGTTGTTAGCTGTGGATGTGTCAGGCTCTTGCTGACCTAATCTGATGCTGCCTGCTGATGAGGGTCTTGTGCCACTACCAGCTGATGCAGGACGTGGTACAGTCCCTGCACCACCCCAAGCTCCACCTCCTCCCCCACTACCATTGCTGCCTGTTGTCAATCCCCCTTGCTTACTTCCCCATGTGCTGTTGCTCACGGGTGGAGATGATGCTGAAGCACCAGTCCCCCAAGCACCAGTACTAGTTGGTGGTGACCTCCCCGCTGATCCCCAACTCACACTACCCCTGTATGTGGGTCAGATATATGAGGTCAACACTCAACATGGCATAGTTGAGGGGGGGAACCCAGAAAATGGATAAGGGGTTTCCTTCTGGCTAGTCCTATGCCAGGTAAACTGCACCAAGTAGCCCCCCTCTCATATCCATCCTCTGGACAAACAGGGAGAAATGGTTGCACAACTGATACACAAGACTCACAATGATACCTCTTCACCACCACAAGACATCACCTGCCTTTACAACTTTAAAACATGTAGACAGTTTGAATGAAGGAAGGAAAATCTGTCTTAAGCAACTGATACAATTCCTTAGATCATGGAGGTGTACTTTCAAAAAATAGAAAAGCTTGACATATTACAGAGCACTCTGTCTCTAGAATAAACTCTAACAGAAATCAAATTGAAAATGTGAGTGCTTTACCTGGGGACAATTTCCACATTAGGATCAAGACCGTGATTCTCCAACCTGTCACACCACCATGAATGCACCAATGTTATTACAGTCTTTTTTGGTCAAAACCACATCAACAGATCCATATATCCACAGGAAAGAGCAGTATGCAAAGAATGCACTATAAAATGGCATCCACTGCAGACTACACACCTCTGACTTGGTAAATTGATGGGTTTGGGTACAGCAGGAATTTTTCCCAAGACGGTCATTCCCCGTCGAGCTGACACACCCCTGCACCCACATAATAAATCCCCCTGGTCAATTGCATAAATTTACTTCCATGAATCACCAAAGATGATCTCAAAGTGTCACAGAAAACTCCCAAATACAACTGAGCACTGATTTCAGAGGTAGTCACCTTGTGATTAACCCTATATAACCAAGCAACTTGCTCAACCAAATACTCTATACAAGGTCACATGCACACAATCAATTAGCTGCCTCCTACACTCTCCTTAGTTGCCAACACCCAAAAGATAAGCCATGACCACCTCAACAGTTACAGGATTGATTCAAAGATTCAAAGACTAGAGTTTGACCAATCTCTGAAAAGAACCTGACCACACAGATCAGGGAAAAACCTGAATCCTTGGATTGAGTGTGCATACCTGCGTTCACCAGTCAGCATGGTTCAAGGTTTTCTTGCCAACAGCAACAAGTGGACTCTGAAATCCAAATACTTGGAGTAAAAAGCACCCTGCAAAACAGCATTGTTTGCTTTCCAGTTCAAATCAGGTTCTCTCAGAAAACATTGCACAAGCACAAACCCTAACTTTGTTGCCTCTTTGCAAAACAATTTCTCGTGCCCATGTCCATGGGCTCATAGACTGGCAAGACAAGAGAGTCAGAGACTGATGGCATCTGCACAGAAGATTTGAAGCAGCACATATAACTTCCTATCACCCTCCTTGAAAAAAGGTTGTTGCTTGCACATGCTTTTGCCGGAAACCAGACCATGTGGAACACAAAATGCCTAGTGACTGACTTTGAGACAAATTTTTAACGAATGGATCTCAAGTATTCCCACTTGAACCAAATGAAATGAAGGGGGCAAAAAGGCAAAAAAAGAAATTTTTTTTAACAGGATGAAAAAACCACAATCAGAGCAGCCCTAATCCCACAGGATTAAATATACACAAATGACCTGGACTCTATATTAGAAAACAACATACAGATCATGAAGGCAGCTACAGGAGAAAGTGCAGTGAACAGCCACTTCAAAAAAGATACAACATCTCATGCATGAATGAAGAGGGGGTCCAGAATGACAACCACCATCAAGAAGGACACAGAAATCACGAGAAGAAGTCAGTACAGCTTCATTCATGTCAAAGTGGAAGAACTGCTTTAGGCAACAGAAAAGAGGGCATGATGTGTATAACAAATATCGAAGACAAAGGTTTCAACAGACAGTGTCTGCTTTCATATGAGTGAAGAAACCCCAGGGGGAGTTTTACCTCTCTCCACAACTCTTGCAAAATAAAATAAAAATACAGCATGTAGGCAAGAACTTGCCCTAGAAAACAAGAGTTTCACGCACAAAAGGCGGAAGCCTAAAAGCCTTCCCCCCTCACAAACAACTAGTCGCACAAAGGAACCAGACGAGGTACCAGCAAACCAAAAGAAGGAGAGAGCCACACAAAGCAGCAGAGTAAAGAGGCCGGAAGGAAAAAGAAAAACGTCGTCAGTTTGTTTGTTTTTTTGTTTCGTTTGCTTTTACCGAATAACAGATCCAAACCTCAAAACCAACAAAAGACAGCATCGGAATTTGCAGAAACCGCCAACAAACTTCTTACCCTCCGGGCCTCCTCTTCCTCCTCCTCCAGACCTCTTCACAATCACAAAACCCTCAACTATCGAACCCTTGTAACCCTCAAAAATCGCTAGCACCAAATTTGTTTTCCCCCCCAAAAAAACTACGGAGAGTATTCTTAGAACACGGTCATGCCGATTCTCTGTGCATAGGTAATACTCTCTCTCAACGCGCACCACAAGCCACAACACTCTTGTTTTCAATCCCAGCGAGGAGAGACCCTAGTACTCGCAACAAAGAGAACTCACTCACCGCACAACACGGCTAACTGCATTAAGTGGCAGTTTTCGCGGAGGTCGGTTACGGCCCGCTCGCTTTGTTTGTCAACTGCTTTCTCCAACAACGCCGACGATTTCTTCACGCGCGCACAAAACGCACGCACGCACGCACGCACGCGCGGATTGTTTCTTCCAACCACGGCAACCGCAACGATCAAATCCGCTGCGAAGAAAAAGGGCAATGGAGAGAGAGAGAGAGAGAAAGAGAGAGAACAGGAGAGACGACGGAGAAGAAGGGAAAACGAGAACGAACAAGAAAAGAGCAAAACTTGAACAGAATCGAACCTGCGACCTGTGGGAGACTAAAGATACACTATTTGGGCAGTCAGCTGAAACTTTTTTATGCCCGCCCAGAGCTTTTGGACACTGTAATAAATAAATAAATAAATAAACAAGCATTCCTCGTCTTCATGTTTTTTGCCAATTAAAATGATAGGTAATCTATTTTTCCTTTAATTTTTTGAAATTTGGTTTTTTTTTCCATTCGGTCCGTTTTTTTAAACGAAAATTTGTAAATTACCTATTGCTAAGAAAACTCATGTTATTTACCTTTTTTAAAATGAAAACTAGTTAGAATTAAATTATTATTTTTGGGTTCTTTCTTTTAATAATTTTTAAAAAATCGTCAAATGCATAATTAAAAAGGACTTTTGATATTTTCATTAAAAGTAAGTTTAATGATTTTTTTCTTTCATTAAATTAGTAAATACGGCTATACTCGTAAATTACCTAACTAGGAAAAATTTCTAAGAATTTCTATTTTTACCCCTTTTTAATTTCTTTTTAATGAAATATTTTCCTTAAATGCCTAGCTAAAAGAAAATTTAAAAAATCATGGCATTTTCTGTCTTTTTCTTTTGAATTTTGTAAAGCAAGGGTGTACCAGCCTGCTACTGCCTAGCTAATAAAAAAATTATTTTAAATTATTTTCCCTTTTTTTGAAATTCATTAAAGTACCGGACACTAGACTATCTCTATGAGAGTTTTGATTTTCTTTAATATTATTTAGAAATAAAATCGGTAGGGGGTGGGGTAAAAAATGACTTTTGACCATTCGAATTTTTAGGGGACTGTGGACGTGAATTTACAGCGGAGTCAACTTGTGTCATTTCCCGCTGGGGCTCTTATTAACATCGATCCGACCGTTGGATTTGACAGTTAATGGCGTTTTTACCAACCAAATTGATGGTGGAAGTTTTATTCTGGTTTTTTTTCATTTTAAAGTATTTAAACTGGCAAACGGCCTTAAGAAAAGTGCCAATAATATACCCGTTTTTTTTTCCCTTCTTTTTTTCAATTATTTTGTACTAACTTTTGTAAATTATTTGGGCACTAACTAAGAAGAGAAGGAAGAAATTCCTCAAATAATTTTTTTTTCCCCACTTTCTTATATTAAATTTGTGTTGTCAAATTTTTATTCAAGAATAGTTTGTCTAATGGAATAAAGGCTATATTCTTTACAGAAAAATGAAATGAAATAAAATAAAATAACCATCAGTTGAAAAGACTTATACTCCTATAAATGTAGAAGATCATTTGTGGCAGAAATTGTTTTTTTCCTCAATTTGTGTTATCAAAATGTGGCGAATATTTCAAGAAATATAGAACATTTGGTTGAGTTTACAATTAAAAAAAAATCCTAATTTTTTCACTCAGAAAACTACAAAATTTCTTGGAACAAATAACATTGCTTTGTGGATTTGAATAGATATTAACCTTTCATAACATCAACTCTTGTTATTTTTTAATTTTAATTTTTCAAAAACTGAGAATCAAAACATTGATAGACAAAGAGAATTATTATTTTGGCATAGTGAGTGCCCAAACTTACAAAGATCATCAATGGGAACAATATTGGGAACATTGAGAACATTGATGAGAATGATTTGGGAATTTGAAAATAATTACCTTTTATGGACAAGATTTTTGTCATTTGAAAACCTTAATTATTCTTTGCATTTGACTAATGTCCTTTAGATTGTTGAGATAGCTCATATCACTAAGATTATTGAAAACTTCCTTTAAGGACCTTAAAATTATTCAATAAAACATTGACCAAACATGACATGAATAAGAGAGACTTTGAGCACAAATTTTTTTACCCTATCAAGTGTATTATTTATTTATATAAATATATAAATATAAATAATATCCCTTCTTTAGAATTTTTTCACAAGAGGGTTGTATAGAATTTAATTTTTTTTGATAAATCTTGTGAGGAATTTTGATTGGAACTTTCAAACATATTTTTATTTGAACTATTGGGTCACAAATAGAACTTTAACATATGAGTGGTTATCTCTTATAATTATCATAGCTTTTCCTTTGTATCCTAGAAGGTATGAGATTTCATATCTGAATATACATATATAGGGTCTTTATTTTTTAACAGTGAGGAAATGAAAAATGGATGAATTAGATAGTCAAATTTATTTTTAGAAATAGGCCTTATTAAAAAAGTGAAACAAACCCATGTGTGCATTGAACATCCAAAAAATGATTTGTTTGAAAGGAATACATAAAAGAATAGATGGGCTTGAAGGCAAAATTTCAGTCACAAGGGCAAACACAACAAGAGGATTTTAAAATAATAAAATGAAATCATAAAATTTCAATTGCAATCCAAAATCACATAATCAAGTCATCATAATTCCATAATAATTTTGTGGAAAATGTGATTCAACATACGTTATGGGATAATCACATTGATTGATATACTAAATTATCAAAAATAAGTTTACATTTGAAAATTCAATCATTTCACATATATGATTATCTAAAATATATTTTTGTTTCCCACTTATGAGATGTATCAATTAAATAAAACATCAATTGTAAAGCAATTGGATGGTACAAGCACAATTAAGGTGAGTGAAAATGGCCTCTTTGATTGGTGAAATAATAATTGAGTTCCAAAATTGGAGACATGGATTTTATATGTAAAAACTAGTTCAAAACTAGTCAATTTGGAGATTGTAATGACAAAATGGGAGAAGAATATATTTATCATGATGAGTGGAGTGATAATGAAATTGAGAAATATGACACACATACTTTGGTAGAGGCAAAATCAATATTGCAAATAGGACTTTTGTTGCAATTGGTATTTATGTTTAGGGACATCAATAAATATTGTACCCCTATTGATTCAAAGTGTGGTAAAATCATCCACCTTGTGACAAGCATCCCATGTTGTTCAATTGTTCATGGTCATAATTTCTAGGTTCCCCTAGAAATTAAGGGGTTGTACTGAAATTGAAGTAGTAAGGTACTCCATGTTCCTACATATAATGTATTTAGTACCTTAAGCTAGAAGTTGACATAATATGGGTAAATGTTACATACACTTGGCTGAGGCATTTATGGTAATACTTATCATAATACATATTACTAATGCTGAAGTTGGTTTGTTTGTTTGTTGGCCTTGCCTACCAAGGCAAGGATATTGTGTTTAGATTCATTATAGAGTATAGTAGCTTAATGGATTTTGGCTCCTAGGTAATAATAGGTCTATTTTTATATGAGGACTTCTGAAAGATGATATTTTGGCTTGTGTTGAAACTTGAGATTAGTTAGTTACAGAGTTATAATACCTTAAAGGATTTTGGTTTCTTTAAGAGGAGTTTTTGAAAAATATATTTTGGCATGGTGAAATATTTCAGTTTCCATAATTCTTCTTCTGCCTTGAGATACTTTTTAATATAAATACCAAGGCCACAGTGTGACACACCCCTTGTTTGTTTTGTTTTGTTGTGTTGAAACTTGAGGTATCCCAAAACCATGGCCTACAATCCTCAAGGAGTTCTTGGTAACAGTGGAAAGTCCTCAATGAGTCAGGTGTACCACCAAGGTGATTTTGTAATGTTCGCACCTATTGAAAGAATGATCAATTATCGACAAGGGTCCAAGGATAGGTTATTCACTTGCACTGGCATCTAGGGTTTCAAACCGGATGAGAACTGGACAAGGACCCTACCTATATGGTCTAGAGACCCCAGTGAGACCCTTATGAGCTCAGCATTCCTTTAATGAAACTCAAATTTTGACCCCTATCCTTCCATGTTTTGTACCAACTTGTTCTTGAATCCTTTGAGATGTTGTTTCTCATTAGGCTGCACTTCTCCAATTTTAGCTACACTTTTCAGCTCCTTTGCTTTTTCTTTTTTGCTCAAAATGCATTGGTTTCAACTCTCCTTTTAATTTGAAAATGATTAGCATGAGTTCACAATCGTAAGAAGTGCATGGGAATTATTTTATTTAATTTTTTCCCCTAGATAAGTTTTACCTTTAAAACCCCACCTTGAAATTAGGTGGTTCCCTGGTTGGGTACCATGTTGAGTATTTCAAAACCCACTATTATGCATAATTAGCAAATACTATATATAAAAAAATTGGGACTTGCTAACCAAAGGTAATGTTTACATAAGAAAATAACAATTTTCAAAATACAAATATCTGATAAACCTTTGTGAGACAAAAAAAAACTAATTTCATGAATTCCCTACTCCATCAACTATGAAACAAACAAATAATTGACCAAATAGCAATTTCAAAAGTCAAATTGCATGGTCAAAATTATTGAATTTTTAGTAATTCCATCATTGAAAATTCAATGCAAATTCAAAATTATATTAATAATAAGGAAATTAGGCATGCATTTGAAATTTTGTTTGAAAGTCTTATCATGCTTGTATGCATGATCTCATACATGATGGCCGATTACGGGCATGCCAATCATGCCTTTTAGGATTAATGTACATTTTTAGATTACTGTACGCTATTAGGTGTTTTAGGGTTATGGCTTGTTTAGGGTTTCAGCTTGTTGACGATGTATAAAAGGCTAAGATTTTTCCCTTCTCTTGTTAATTTTTCTAAAATTCTTTTGTCAAGGATAGTTTCCTCCATAGTCAAACTAGATTTTTAAATGTTCACAGTGGCTATTACACGGCCATAGTTTACATACATTACATTTTCTATCCTTATTTACAATTTAATTCTAGAAAAACTACTCTTTGTTACTTATGTTGAAAGCGACAAATTTTTCTTAGCTTTGATTTTTTGGGCTTCTTTTGTTTGTTGGTTTTTGTGTTTTTAAGTTGTTCTTACTTTTCCTTTTGCTGCAAAATCTAATTCTACTGGTTCTAGAGGAGAAAGCCATAGGTGTAGTAAGCCCTTGGGTGCCACTACACAAAATCCTCACCTAGGTAAAAACCGCCATTGCTTCAAAGATTAGAAGAGAAGCCAAAGAGGCGTTGGTAAAGTGATGAGTGCGCATGCATGCATGCGTGCTGCAACACAGGAAGAGAAAACAACACTCTCTTAATGGGGGACTAATCTATAGCAACAAATCAAATCTTTCTCTTCCTCTTACAACTGCAGTTGTTTGCTATTGGGTGAGTAAGTTCAGGAATTTGTTGAAATCGGACTCTCGCATTGTTACTCGTGGGAGAGCTTGATCAGTTGTTGCTGTCATAACCATGACTACGACAAGGATGTCTCAATGGATGCAACATCGAGGCCGGTATGTTGATTGTTTTTTCGCTCAAAATTTTTTTCTAGTCAATTTGCTCTTCTTGCTTACACTTGTTGTGGAACATCATGATCACGATGTTCTTCCAGCAGATGCCTTCCCTTTTCAGGTTATTTTGTGGTTGTTGCAATCCTTCTCGTTCGATGTGGTGGTTTGGACCCGAAAAACTCTTGTGGATGTGGGTTGTTGTTAGTAGATAACTCTGGATTTAGAGTGGGTGGTTAGGGTGAACTGTTTGCTAACTCCTTAGTTCCTTGCTACTAGACTAGACGTAATTCATTCGCTCCAAAGAAGTTGCTAGCTTTCCTTGTTCTTCCTTGGTAAATTTGTTATTGCTCTTGTTTTGTTCTCTTCCAACTTGTTTACAGTAGTAATAGCTAGTGATAACGTTTTGTTGGAGGAGGTAGAGGAAGCTTTGAAGACTCTTGAAGATTGCGGGGCCAAGTGCAGTGTTAAACAAGAAGAAGAAAAGAAAAGAAAAATTTCTTCTACACACCATCGCTATAAAGCTCCTTGGCAATTTGCAACATGGCGTTCATTGTGTCGTCGCCCACCATCGCTGTAGAGTTCCCAGGTGATATGTAGTGCAGTGTTTGTCATGTCGCTACCCACCATTGTTGTAGAACTCATGGGCGATCTGTAGTGCCACGATCTGTAGTGTGGCGTTTGTCGTGTTATCATTTGCCATCATTGTAGAGCTCTTGGGTGATTTGCAGCACTGCGTCCATAGTGTCGTTCGTCTTGTTGTTGTTGTTGACGTCCGTCCATGGACTTCCATCCACAGATTTTCGTACACAAATTTTCGTCCACCGATGTCCATCCACGAACTTCCGTCCATAAGCTTCCGTCCATTGACGTTCGTCCACAAACTCCCATCCATTGACGTTTGTCAGTTGCCGTTCATCCCCGTCGATGTGCCGTATTCTTGAAATCGTATGTACTGCATACATACGTATTTGATATTATATTTTTCAAATCATATCTACTACTCTATATTTTTACAATATTTTGGGGCATGGGATAACACCATGTCCTTGGATGATGAGAGTGCTATCGCTTAGCCAGAGCCAAGGTATTAGCTACGAAGCAGCACACAATCATTTGAGTCGATTTTTTTGAATTCACAATCTTCACGACAATACCATCAAACATCTACAACGCCATTGTCATCCAATACAACTCCTACCAAGAATTCAGGTTCAGGTTACACTACATCAACGATACATCAGAATCCATTTGGAGGGGTTAATCAATGGGGTACGCTTGCTGCCGCACTAGCTTTCACACCATCACCGTATATTCCACTATAAGCCATGACCTCTACACCCATATACACCATGGAAGTCAATAGTTCCTCTAGGAGAATTGAGAAGTTCAGCGGAAGGCCATGTACCATTTCTTTGAGGGAATTGAAGGCAATTTTCTCAATTGTGGATTGTGAATTGAAGCTCAAGTATGGTTTTTATTACATTGAAGCGTTCACATTCAAACCATTAGCCTGTTATGTGCATTATGAGGTGTTGGATGTGTATGAGCAACATTCTTTGAGGATTTTGGGCATCACCTAAATCCCCAATCCAGCTTATGCCATAGTCATCGCCACCGCCTTTCAAGCTGCATTATAAGCTGCCATTGTACATCGTGGGACTATGCCCAATAATCCAGATCTGATATTTATTTTAGTAAACCTTTTTCCTCAACAACTCATTGTTGCTATCGCAAACATTCTTCTTAGTGTACATGCATTAGCTTTTGCTGATCCAGTGGGAGAATTCTTTTGAGTTCTTGAGTTGGAATTTTCGGTCAAGAGTTTAAAATTCTTTTTTGTAACTCGCCACCTTTTTTCGGCAAAAAGATGAAACCCTCAAGATGCTCTACAGGAAGCTTCTCAAGCTTAAAGAGGATACTTAGAGCATCACAAACCTAGAAGTTGTCCATCGATATTTTTGTTCATTGGAAAGTACCCTAACACTCCATGCATAGGTTTTGTAACGAGGTTTTGTAGAATTTAGAGACTTGCACACTTTGCTGGATGTGTACAACATTTCTGAAAAGCTGGAACCAGCTCATGCACACTATGAGGCCTCCATCACGTTCAAGGCCTTGGCTTCTTTTAACTACGCCAACCAGATCATCACATTCTTCTTCAAGGGCTAGATGGTGCACTTGGTTACACCCATCCTACTTTCTTGTAACTATTGTGGCAATCTTGCCCACAAAGCTAGTGAGTGCAACATTCCTTTCGAGGATCTCTTTTGTGATTATTGTGGGAAAGAGGGACATTAAGAAGTTATTTGTTTTGTTAAGTTCCCGGAATGGAAACAACTCCGATTACCATAACAAAATCTGCTAGCATCTTCCACTGCCCCTCAACCAAAAACCAAAACACTTTAGCTTTCCACTTAGGCTTTCCCCACCAAGGGTAATTCCAATAAGAATGTTAAGAAGAAGGAGCACAATGCTGATAAGAGGGAGGTGCTTCAAGCCCATGTCGTTCAAGTTCAAACTCTGCAAAATGAATTCAAATCATTGAGGGCCCAACTTGTTAATCTAAAAGGCAAATCTTCCCAACCAGTTAGTTGTGCCCAATTTATACAGGGTTCAAGATCACAGGAGGGACCTCCTAAGTCGTTCTATGGCCTTTCACACGAGGCTATGGTTGGGGAGTATGTTCATTCTAGTGCACACAATTCTAGTCCCACACTAGAATTTGCCACTTCTTTTTGCCCTTCTTATTTCTTGGCACAAAAGGTTAGTGTGGCACCCAGAGTTTTTGCCACTAAGCAAGTAATTCAAATTGATGGACTTGCATTTGGTTCAAGTTTTATTACCAGGGCTAGAGCAGCTCGAGTAGTCATGCCACAATCTTTTCGTCCTTTTAACATGGAAAAAGAACACACATTGTTGGTAAGGGGGGAGGAGATTATTACACCACAAGCTGCTAGGGCATCAAATTTTTGTGTCCCAGGAGTACATGTACATCAGGAAAACACACAATTTTCCACTGATCAGCTTATGGAGTGCAAATTTTAAATGCGTGAAGTGGCACTAAAGCTTGTGAGTACACCGTTGTTTAGTTTTCAAGATTTGAAGTTAAGCACTAGGGACATAATTGTAGTATTAAAGGATATTTTGAACACTACATCAAGTCCTTTACCAATCCCTGATCCACATGCTACAGAGGTCCCATCCAACACCTTGGAAAGACATTCGATTGGTTTATGTGTTGTAAATGGTGTTCGTAATATAGTCACTAGTTCTAGCATGGTTAAATTAGTGGGTTCTCCTACCTTTGATTCTACATTCACATATCAAAAGGGAGTTAAAAACACCTCACTTGTGGATTTGTTATTCAACAAAGGCATTGTGGATAACCATTCTTTCCATAAAGTCTCACTCATTTCCAAAGGTGGTGCTTAGTGAGAGAACTTCCATCACCATTGGAGTTGCCATTATCGACAACACTGAATCAGCAATCCAGGTGGGAGGACATACACCTAGAGTGGTACTTCTTGATATAGGTGCCCAACCAATGATTCTTGGAGTTCAATTCACCAAGAAGATGGGCATCTTCAACTCCAAACTACAAAATTTATGTGGCAAATTCGCACCACTTATGGGAGTGTAAAGGAGGTACTTGGGGAGAGCTCAGATTTGATTGCACTTAACTTCAATGAAGGTATAGATTAGGAGTTTTGCCTATAGGTCAGATGTTTAGTCACCAATGCCACCAGTTATGATGTGTTCATTGGGCAAAAAGCCTTATTTCCACTAGGTTTCACAATTGACAACTGGTTCGAACATGCATACTACTGAATGGATTGGAAGACTTATGGCCACCACCTGGGATACATACCCCTTGATTTACATGGGAACCATAGTCCTATGGTTCACCATTGTATGTTCAAGGAAACACACACCATTTCCTACATCTAACAAGCTAGTCACGAGTGGATAGAGGGAGATGAAGAGGAGATAGTTTACGCCCAAGCTACTGAAAGCTTGAGGGTGGTTTTTATGAACATTCAACATGGACCAAAGGTTTTATATAGGTTCAAAGCAGCCCACGAGCCTTTGGTCAAAGCTCTGTCTAATTTTGAGAACTTGTAGAGCCATGGCAAACTGATTAAACCTGTATTTTGTCAACTAATCACCTGGACATCGCCTAAGGAAGGGATTACATTACTAGAGCTCTTTGGTGGTATTGGTATAGGTCTCGAAACCCTACTATAGTTAGGGATGCTAGTTCAGAGGTATTTCTACGTAGACATTGATCCTATTGTAAGGTAAGTGGCAGCATCGAAAATGATTATTTCCATAACAGTTTGCAACTACCACGTGGAAAGCCAGTTTCACTTTCTCGCCCTCTGACATATAACTAATTCAAAAGAAGCATGTGGAATTACTTAGCCCTGTGGACTTCATCATTTCGAGCTAGGAGTGTCAAGGATTTTCGGCAGCTGGATTTGGAAAAGGCTTGAGTGACATAAGATCTAATCTTTTCACAAACATGGTACGATTGATCACGTGGGCTCAATCCATTTCTCTTATGCTTGGTTATGGAATTGAGAACACCCCTTTTCAACTTGACCAGAGGGAGAAAGTCTAGGAGCATTACATGTTGGTTAAACATTACCTTGGAAAGCTGCTCTTACTTGATGTGGCACAATGCGGTTTTTATGTGCACTGGCTGCATAATTGGTGGACCAACCTTGCATCATTCCTAGTTCTATAGTTGGCTCTGAGATACACCATTAAAAACTCCAACCGGTAGGTTTTCACATATTGGATGATTAGAGCTCCTGCCAACCAGTTACAAGGCAAGAGAAACCTCCTTGGTCCCCTGTGAATATAATAGGAAAACCAAAAGGTGTTTGGCACACGCGTTTCAGGGAGATGGACCATGCCTGGTGTATCGTCATGCTTCAGCCACTTGGGATGAACCAAGCCCAAAAGAAAGAGAAAGGGTTATGGGGTTTCAAATTGGCACTATTAGTCACACCAAAGTGACTAAATTAGAGCATAACACTCTACTGGGGAGAGGCATGGACCTGAACTCCCTTACATGATTGTTGGTAACCTGTGTACTGTTTCAAATGTACACAACACCATCACTAATTCAATCAGTTTGGAGTTTTGGCAATGTGACTACATGGCACCCCGATCAAGTACACTTGCCTATCTTTAACACTCTACATTTCACTCTTAGTGTTGGGGGGGAAGAAGTACCATGTAATTTGACTCAAATTGTTTTTGATACACCTAGAGGTACATTAGCTTCTGGATAAACAATTATAACCTTCTACGAATCTACGTAGTTGGATAGTGGAGAACCCAATACATTAGGTTTTTCAAGCACATTTTTCAATTCCATTCCATGTGTTTCCAACTACCCTTTCGTTATGGGGAACCCATTCACTAAGAAGGAGAGAGACCAAGTCATAGACATGCTAATTAAGTATGAGAATGTGTTTGCATTCTTAATGAAAGACTTAAGTAGGTGTAAGACCATGCAGTTTTCTATAAACCTTATAGATGAGACACCCATCTATTGGAGGAAACATAGGTTGAATAAACATGAATGGGAATTGGTAGATGAAAGATGCAAAGAGCTCCATGAGGTTGGTCTCATTTAGCCATCAAATTCTGATTTTACAATCGTTACAGTAATGCCAACAAAGAAGGATTTAGTTAGATTATGGATTGAGAAAAAGATGTGCGGGGATTATAGGCCTTTGAATCTGGTTACACCTCAGTATAGGTACCCCATGCCCTTCCTTGAAAAACTGTTTGATAACATTGGAGACTCAAACATTTTCACAATTGTGGACTTGAGGCAAGGCTTCAACCAAATTGTGCTCATTGTGAAGGATTGCAGGAAAACAACATTCCATGGAAGCAACAAGTTGTGGGATTGGCATGTGATGCCTTTTGGATTAAATAATGCACATGTCTTCTTTTAGTGAGTAATGGACCAGGTTCTTAAAGGGGCAGATTTCCTGAAGTGCTACATAAATGATTTCCTAATGCATAATAAAGGACTCCTGCAACAATTGGCTCATGTTGAACAGTTATTCAAGAGGTTCCACGAAGTTAATATGAAGATCCATCCTAAAAAGTGTGAGTTTGTTGTCACCTTAATAGTCTACCTTGGACACAGAATTTTGCCAAATGGTATTATGGTTCATTGGGCCAAAGTAGTAACCATTTTGGAGATGCCTAATCCTACTGATGTTCACATTTTGAAGAACTTCATTGAACTATGTAATTACTATAGGATTTATGTCCAAGATTTCAATACTATTGCACATCCTCTCTATGCATTGTTAAAGAAGGATGTTGCTTGGACATGGAATGAAGAGGCTAAGGAAACTTTCAACACACTCAAGGAAAAGCTTTTTGAGTTCCCCATTCCGAAAAAACCTGATCTCAACAAGGTTTTCATTCTACACACTAACCAAAATGGTCTTGGTACTAATGCTATTCTTGGCTAATTTGATGAGGAAGACAAGGAATATGTTATCACCTATGCATCCCGAAGCAATAATAAGGTTGAAAATAACTACTCTTCATATTAAGGGGAGTGTCTTGTTGTTGTATGGGTCGTCATACATTTCAGGCCCTATCTTTATGGCACTAAGTTCACTTTGTATACTAACCACTAGCCTATCAAGTGGTTGATGACCAACGATAAGCTTTCTGGTAAGTTAGCTTATTGGGCGTTTATACTTTAGGAATATGAATTCAAGGTTATTCATCGACCTAGTATTACACATCAGAGTGCAGATACCATGTCGCGGAGACCCCTCACTACCTTTGAAGATTTCTTAGAAACCAAGTAAGACTTTGACTAGATTCTAGCAGTACGTGTATCTTATGCATCTAGTTATCTTGCACTACTGTAATGTAACCTGGTTGAACATCCTGTTATGGATATATGGGAGGACTTGGACACTCTAAGGTTTTTTCAGCATGGGGAATACCCTCCCTAAGTTACATTAAGTCATTGGGATCACATACAACAACGGTCTAAACACTACTCATGGAGGGACAATCACCTCGTCCAATGCTTACCACAAGGCGACAAATTGGTTCCTCCACCACATGAACGACTTGGTTTTATTTAGAAGGTACACTCGGAACTTGGACACTTTGGAGTTAAGCGTACTTCTAGCCTTCTCGCTCCTCATTACCATTGGAGAGGTATGTATGCTCAAGTTCGAAACATCATTGCTAGGTGTGAACAATGTGATAGAGTGAGAACTTCTTTCTCCTTTCAATAGTTCACGCTTTCTCCACTCCCTATTCAGGGCATGTTCTATCGTTGGTCATACGATTTAACTAGAAAGTTACCACAAACCTCTAGGGGTAATGTCTACATCATGATTATGATTGAGCATTTTTCAAAGTGGGTCAAGCTTGTTATGTTGCTAAACAAGTCATCACATAACACTAGCCATGTTTTCTTACAACAGGTCCTAAGTAGGTTTGGGGCTTGTGTTGAGTGCTTTACTAATCAAGGATCACAATTCAGAGGATAATTCCAAGACCTACTTGATCATGCTCTCATTGACCATCATCGGACTTCAAGGGATCATCCCCAAGCTAATGGCCATGCAGAGAGGATGGTTTAGACATGCAAGAATGAACTTTGGAAGATTTGCCTCACTAGGAACGAAGACGATTGGGACCTAGCTCTACCTTACATCGCCATGGTTTACATGATGTCCAAACACGTTTTTTTGTTTCATTTCATTCCTTACTTTCTACTTTTTGGTAAACATCCCATTCCACCTTCTTCCATTGTTATTTAGATGGACCAGGTTGTGGACTTGGACTCCCTAGCCACTTGGGCTAGGGTCATTGTAGAAAGGGCTGTTATATTCAGGAGGGTTATGCCCATGGCCATGGAGAACTTGTCCATTGCACAACATCAAGACATGGTATACACACACAAAAAGTGGTAGTTACAAACCTAAGGTGAGACAATTTGATGTTGGTGAATTTGTGTATCTCTAATGGCAACCTAATGATACTCTAGACACTTCTTCCGATCGCACTATCTTGAAGATTAAGGTGATCATGCCTTCAGGTGTGTTGGAGTTATAAAAAGTTGATGAACGCACAATTCGGGATCACTCTAAAAACTATGCACCCTGCCACCTGTTGAACTTAGATCCTACCATCATCACGTCAACTTGGATTCCTCTAGTTGATTATCCATGTCAGGTATGTCAAAGGATAAACAATGCTGATCAGATGTTGTTTTGTGATAATTGTAATGGTGGATACCATCTATTCTGCCTCAAGCCGGAGCTTATTCAAGTTCCCGTCGACATTTGGTATTGTTCAACATATTCTCTTGCAGCACCTTGATTTTTACTGAGACCATGCCACGCTTTTCTCGGCTTAGGTCGGTGGGGGATACATGAGAATTTCATTTTAGCCTCTTCTTATGCATTGTATATATATGTGCGTGCATCTCTTTTTGGTTGATTAGTTTCTACTTTTGACTAGTTTTAGTCTTTTTTTTCAGTAACATTTGCTATGGATTTACACCTTCACGACACCAAACGTCACGATACTACATGTCACGATAGCCTTTAGTAAATGCACTAAGGATGTTTCAAAATTTTCACACATATAGTGCAAGTGTTATTGAGTGTTGGCCAATTTTTTTTCAATGGAAATTTAATAACAATATGTGTTTGATAACTCATGTAGCATTGGTAGTTATCATAACATGGAGGAAAGGTTATCATGCATAAATCTATTAGAAATCTAGGGTATTCAAACCATGACAGAAGCATTATTATACCTACTCTTGTAAGTTTTGGTAAAAAAAACACTCTTTGCTACACCTTAATTATTCATTCTTGAAATTTTAACTTACAATTTAAGTGTAAACATTGGAATGTAAATTGGGGAGTTTGTATGTAATTTAAAATAGGGAGATGATGGAAACCACAAGATTCAAGGTTTTTAAACACAATGGTATTCAATTTTTAGTGAAGGTAGGCTTAAGGGCTCAAAACGCAATTTGAAATTTCAGAACATCACACGGCATCATTTTAAGCATCTTTAAAATAATTTTTTTTTCTTGTTGTCTTCCTTTCACAACACTTGAAATATTTTTCCATAATTATATGGACAATCCTTAATACATTTATTGAACATCAATTTAAGAAGGTTCTGAAACCAAATTGTGTTTGTTCCTTTTTGGGTATGACCATGAATTGCACATCCAATTTACTTCTTAGAAAAATAAAATGAACCCAACAATTGAAAGGGGAAAAATACTAATATTTTTCATAATATTGGGCGCTAGGCATATTTCCATTGCAGGTCCCAAAAGGGATCAACTAATTATTTAAATGAAATTAATATTTCTTTTCTCATACATATTGTTGACATATCACACATCCATTGTAGATTGGTTTCTTTATTCATGAAATATATTAATCAATTGATGAAACTTCATCATAATACACATATGTTACAAAAAAATACCCAACATCATATTCAAAGAAATAGATTATCCACGAACACATTTTGACCTAAATGTTCATTGCAAATAGAAAGGGTTTTTGAAATCAAACTTTCATAATACCCTATCCCTTGAGCTTTATCATTTAAGTATCCTTTTATCCATTGTCATTTTTTTTTTCCATTCAACCCTCTTATGTGTCAACATAAAACAATTTGACCAATTACTTGTCTTCTTTCATGCATACTAGCAACACTTGTAGCTATTCCCAATGATTAAATTCATTCAATTCCTTTCTAGTATCATATGTTTTGGTTGTGTCACATAAGAGTTTTCCTTTCCACCAAATGGAGCAACTTCTTTATTTTGCAACAATTCCAACTTCCAACAACCAAATGAAATCCCTAATTTACACCTTTATAGCCCTACTTAGAACATTTATCTTGCATTCCAAGTTACATATTTTCTTTTTTTTCTACATTTATCTGCTTTTTCATTAAACATAACAAAACTCAACACAAATTTAATTAGCTATTTTTTATTTTGTTTTTTGAATTAAATTAGCAATGGCAAGACTTGATAACTTTGGAATTTAGACTTTGTCATCATTTCTCTTCCCACCTTTTTCTTTATTCATGGTAGTTACAAAACTACCAACCAATTACACATTGTATAATATGCATCCATTTGTCGATATAAACAACATAAAAAAAACATCACTACAAAGTGGTCCACAACAACAATTCTAATCAACAATAAAATGTCAACATCCACTTGCCTTTTTTTTTGGTATCAAAAGCCTTTTGCACAATGAAATTGAAATACCATTTATTCACAAATTCCACATTAACAAACTATTTCTTCGCAACAACACCACACAAAGATGCCCAAATGCTTCACAAGAAATTAGCAACACACCACAACATAGTGAAGCACCAACTTTTTTGCTCCAATTGCATTTCATCATCCACCACCATTGTTCCTTTGTAACATTAGTAAAACTTTTAAGGATAAAGAGATGAAGCCATCATTGAATGATGAAGGACAAATCCTTGGCACTTTAAAACATAACATTTTGAACAATTTCACACAGAAACTTTAATATGCTACCTTGGCAATTTAAATCAAAACCCATTCATAGTTAATTTAGTTTTAAATTATAGGTATGTAAAATAGCAAAATAGAATTGAAAACTTGAAAATAATGGATGAAAACATGTTAAAATAAGCCAAAAATGTAATCTTCAAAAGTAGAACAACAAAATAATGTGACATTTAGATTAAAAAGTAAGTGAGGCCTATTGAAATTGACCTTTTCAATTACTTGAGGTCTCAAATGTGATATGGAAAAGTGTTTAAAAATAAAAAAGTTGGTTCAAGGATGACAAATTGGCGTATTTTATTTTGCTTGGACACTAATACCAAATAAGAAAAAACATTCACACCATCATCAAGTTTTTTAAAATACATATATAATAGACTTTTTTTTTACAAGAATGGTTTAAACATTAGGCGAGTTAAAATGTATTATAAATTACTTTGGAGAATCACACTTTAGGTTAATCCAATTTTATTTATTTTTAAAATAAATTTTTATAATCTTCAATTTTGAGTTTTATTGATATTTTAAAAATACAAAAATCCATAGTTCTAGATTTTTGTATTAAAAAAAACTAAACATTGGTTTCATTTTCGAAACACCAATTAAGTTTCCAAAATGAATAAAAAATTCAACACAATCCAAGGTAGGTTATTAAAGTGGTTTTTTGATTTTTTGAAATCCATTGGTTAGGGGTCCATATATTTATCCCTTACCTATTGGTTCTTCCTTTGAAAAAGAAATTATTATTCCAAAGTAATTTTATTTTTTTTAGGTTTCCATTAAGGTTTTTTTAATGATCAACTTTGTGCTATTAAAAAATTGGGCTTTTTTTCAGAAATTAAAAAAGTAGTTGAATTCACATGAAAAAAATCCCAATTTTTTTGGCCAAAAATAGGAAAATTTGTCCAAAAAACATTAATGATCACAATAAATAGTTAAATAATTAGCCATTTTTCATTTTTCATGTTTCTTTCCAAAATCTCTATGGCAAGTTAGTTCATCATGCTATTTATTTTGTGTTAAGAATTTGTAATTTGAACTCACAAGCCATCACATTCATTCATTTACTCTAAACAATTTTTATTTCCCATGTTTTTTTTCATTAACAAAGTAAAAAAACTTTATGTTCATTTATAAATATTCACATGGCTTATGCCATTGAGCATAGATTGTAACATTGAATGATATTCGATACACCTTCTTTAAATTAAGTTTCAAATCATTTTAATTAAGACTAGTGTGATTTGTGATGTTGGTCTAAATGTGAACCAATGGTGGTTGAGGTTGGGTTTGAGTCTCAAATCAAGATATTTTGTTCAACTGGTTTTGATGGGGAAGACTTGTCACAAGACTTGCCTTGAAAGATCTAGGTGTGGGAAAACCTAGGCTTAGACCCAATCAAAGAAAACTCAAGGTTAGGGTGCATTTGACTAAAGGTTCTTAGGGTGTTTTTGCCTTGGGGTGGATTTTAAATATAGGTATAGGGTTTATGAAGTTGCAATTTGGTTTTTTTTTCCACTTGGCACTCCCTCCTTGTGATTTTTTTTTCTCATTTCTCATTCCCTATGTATTCTACCATGAAGATTAATGAACAACTCATTTTTCAAAGTTTGATAATCTAAAAGAAAATAGGACCATGGAGGGTGATGTGTTTTTCTTAATGATAATCCAACTTTCACAAAATTTCTTTGCAATTTTTTTTGTTGCATTTATTTCAGTTTTTTGAAAAATATTTTACCACGTTTTGGAATCTTCACAAAGAAAAATTCAAAACAATGATCTCTAATAATGTTTTTTCCTTTGCTACTTCATTACATATTGATGACATTATAATGATGATAACAAATTGACAAAAAAACTAAAATTTACAAGTTTTGGTTTGTGATTAATATAGAAGTCACTTAACTAGAGGCCTAAAACTTGAACCTAACCTAGAATTCAACGTTGGAACCATCCTAGATAAGGGCCTAAACCAACCCCACCTTGAATTGGAGTCAATGGGTTTCATAAAGCTTTAGAACCATCAACTTGAAAAGTTGATAATTTACAAAATTGAACTTAACCTTGAGAGTCGAAACCGACATATTTTTATTTTAAGAAACATTCTTTACCTCCAAATTGAACAAATTATCCATTTTATAAATTAAAAAAACCTAGATCCAATGGTTCTTTTGAAAAACCTCAACCCAACCAACAGTAATGTGAACCAATAGTGGTGTGAATAAGTTGCAATTATTGTAAAAAACATTATTTTGATATTGTTGAATTTTCTTTCACGAAATCATTTAATGTTCAATCACTTTTGCACCAGAGCTCTAAATAGTAGAGAACCACCTTAGTGCACTCCTACTCATCAAGGGCTTTCAATGGATACCAGAGGTGTAATGGGAGGCAGGAGGCACTATGTTTGGGAAATCTGAATGTGATAAACAAAACAAAGAAGTGACTTTACTTTATATGTTCATTTTCATTATTTATTTATTATTGTATTTGCAATGACAAAAATATATCAATGGAAAGTGCCTCCTCTCAGCAGAGGAGTTATGAGGCTTGGCAATGTGCCCTCCCAAATACACTGGGGAATTCCTCCCAAGTATCTAGGGAAACTAAGTTTTTAGGGTAGAATTGCCCATCACCAAACACATACTTATCATCAAACACTTTCCGATATTTTACTCATTCTTTAATTGAGCTATTTTTGTGTGAGGGAATGTGCAAAGAGAAGGGCTTCAAATGTTCTTTGAGGGTCAGAAGTAAAGGAGCAACGCAGAGAACACACAGGAAGAGGATGAGTGGTAGTTTGCTTCAAATTTTTTGAAAAAATAGCTCTAGACCCCTCTCTAGTTCCAGCCCGGTATCTTCTCATTTTTAGTCCTCACATGGGTGCGGCAACCAGGGCTTTACAAAACTTCTTTGTATTCCAGAGGCAAAGATGCAATGACAAAAGATTTAAAGCTTGAAATCTGAATCTGTTTTGGTTCACCCATCACCAAACACTGAACCCCCTTACACCAAACACTGAACCCCCTTACACCAAACACCCCGTAACTTCCCCATTCCTTTACCAAAATGAGCAATTTTTGCGATGTTGAAAGTGTTAGGTGAAAGGTTACAAATGTTCTTTGAGTTTCAGAAGCAGACTAAAAATGTGTAAGGACTTGACCTTCTTTGACTTCTTAAATGTTTGCTCATCAGCCTATCTACCATAGTATTGTGGTGAGAATGACAACTAAAAACCGTGACAAATGAAAATAAAATAGTTTGTTTGATCCTTGGTCTAAATTTTGGAGAGAATTGTTTTCTTCTAATATGGGCAAGACCTTGTGCAAGCATTGCGCCATTCAGCCTCTCACCTACACCTCCTCCACTAGCAGCGGAGACTTGTATGTACAGTAGCTTGAAGTCCGTTCTAGCATGTTAAATAAGTTGTTAGAGGCCAATATGACTACCAAAAAAACTTTAAACAAGAAATTTGATACCTCCTCAACAGAACTGGTCTAATTCGATCTTCTCTTTTGCACAACCCTTTACAAGAAATGGTATTCCAGATGAGCTACTTATTAAAATTCTGTTGATTGTTGTTACTTGGCACATTGTGTCTATATGCATTAATTATGTACCTGTAGTAGGTTGGTGAGTAGTGAGGCATTTTTTGTGTTTTAGTTTTCTGTTAAGAAATTAGTAGAATCTTTTCAGTGACTTCTAAAAGATGTTAATCATATGGAAGATTAAGTAAAAAAGCTGTTAATTATGGAAGATTATGGCTTTTATATTATATGCTATTCTTAAGTTTTTTTCGGTTATGTGTTTCACTGTGACTTCTTGGTTGAAGGATGGGTATTAGGAGGTTTTGTTTCTAAAATTAATGCAGAGTTTGTGATTAATTGTGATTTGACTGATAAATTATGACTTTTTCTTATAAGGTACTGAGAAAGAACAACAAAAAGTATAGGAAGTTTTTCTGTGTATTTTTCTTAAAGTGCTCATTTTGCTTTTCTTTTCGAGGATCATCTGACCTTGACTTTGAAACAAAAAAGGAGTTTAAAGGTTAAGGTTTAAGATTGCACGACACGAAAACCCATTACAATCAAATAACTTAATATACATTAAGTGAGAAGAAAATGTAAAGTTTATCACATAAATGTCAAAAAGAAAGTGGCTTATGCCATAATGGCTCTATCCCTTTATGACAAAGATCAAAACAGCAACAAGTTAAAATGCATTCCATGGCAATTCCAACGCCTGGTGACCATTTGTCAAGAAAAATTACATCATTTCATGGTCTCTCCTCTAAATGGGCTTGAGTGACCCAGCACCCACCAGTGCAACGTCCCAAAAATCTCGTTTTGGGATTTTTTTGGCTGGGATGACACCCAACCCAACCCCAGGACAGGGTTCTAGGTTCATAGGTTTTTTTTCTCACACACCCTGACCTTTAACGGTCAGTTTTGTTTTTTTTTTCTCACCCCCTCCTTATTTACCCCCTACCTCCTGCTTTTACCTGGGCTTCCTCTTTCCTCTCCCTTTTCCTGCTCATAATTTTTTTTTTTTTTTTTTTTTTTTTTGGCCCTTTTTTTTTTTTTTTTTTCTTTTTTTTTTTTTTTTATAAAAAAAAATTTTTAAAAAAAAAGTTTTTTTTAATTTTTTTTTTGGTGGGGGGGGGGGGGGGTGGTTGTTGTGT